>Ga0169931_10000207_pt1 | contig 92951 bp, 71 predicted proteins | sample Kivu_15m_20L_FD_129675 | JGI IMG/M metagenome (GOLD analysis project Ga0169931, IMG submission 129675) | Freshwater microbial communities from Lake Kivu, Western Province, Rwanda to study Microbial Dark Matter (Phase II) - Kivu_15m_20L... | ecosystem: Environmental > Aquatic > Freshwater > Lake...
AGCATCTCTTCTCTGACTTTTTGACTCATGGACATCGACTCGGGTTGCCGGTGTCATCCTTTTTGAGTCAACGATCTTTCCCTACCCCCCCCGGCTTTCCTCCCCACGGTGTCAAAACTTTTGAGGCAACAGGCCGTAAAACCGCCCTGCCATTGCGGTATTGACATCTCCCGCCTCACTTTGGAGCATCCACCCCTCACCTCACCATGAAGAAATACAACGTCGGAATCATCGGATACGGCTGGGCCGCAGGCGCCCACATCGAAGCCATCAACAAGACCACTCAGGGCCAGGTCACCGCCATCTACTCCTCCCGGAAGCTCGACGACGCCGAGCTCTCCGCCAAGCACGGCGGCTCCATCAAGAGCTACCAGAGCATCGACGCCATGCTCGCCGATCCCGACATCCACGTCGTGGACATCACGAGCTACCCCAGCCAGCACCGCGATCAGGCCGTCGCCGCTGCCAATGCGAAGAAGCACATCATCCTGGAAAAGCCCATGGCCAACTCCCTCCAGGAAGTCCTTGAAATCACCGCCGCCGCCAAGGCCAACGGCGTCAAAGGCTGCGTCTGCTTCGAGTGCCGCTGGTCGAACCAGTTCCAGGTCACCAAGGCCCTCATCGACGAAGGCCTGCTCGGCTCCCTCCACTACGGCGAAATCGACTACTACCACGGCATCGGCCCCTGGTATGGCCAGTTCCGCTGGAACACGGGCAAGAAGGATGGCGGCAGTGCCCTTCTCACCGCAGGCTGCCATGCCATGGACGCCCTCCTCATGATGATGGGCAGCGAGGTCGAGAGCGTGTGCTCCTTCTCCACGAAGAGCTCCAGCGACATCTTCAAGCCCTACGAGTACGACACCTCCAGCACCACCATCATCCGCTTCAAAAACGGCTCGATCGGCAAATCCGCCGCCATCGTGGACTGCCTCCAGCCCTACTACTTCCACACCCACCTCTGCGGCAGTCAGGGCAGCATTCTGGACGACAAATTCCACTCCATGAAGCTCCACACCGACAAGCACGCCTGGAGCAAGCTCTCCATGAAGATGCTCGACTCTGGCGATGTGAGTGACCATCCGTATCAAAGCCAGTTCCAGGCCTTCTTCGATGCCCTGGATCAGGGCAAAGACATGCCGCTCACCAGCTTCCCGGAATCCCTCAAGTCGTTCGAGGTCATCTTCGCCGCCGACAAGAGCGCCGAACTCGGCGGAAAACCGGTAACGATCGCCGACCTCGGTTGAGTCACCTCATCCTCGGCCACCAGACCTCGGGATGCCTCGCATCCCAAGGTCATGGTGGTCAAAAGTGAACCGGGAGACCCTTTTTCGAGTCATTCATCCCTATTCACGTGAACCCACTCTCCTGGCTCGAAAGTCATCGCGGACGCTACAGTGTCGTCCGCTGGCTGTTTCCGCGTTTGCTCGCCGCGATCTACCTGATCGCCTTCATCTCGTGGGGCGTGCAGTATGACGGCCTCGTCGGCGACAACGGCATCCTCCCTGCGAAGAACCTGATCGAGAACGTCCACGCCTTCGAGGAACGTGAACATCAGTCCTTGTTCTGGCGCTTCCCCAGCGTGTTTTACTGGCATTGCAGCGATGCGTTCGCCCACGGCTGTCTGATCGCCTGCGGCGTGCTGTGCTTGCTCGTGATGGCCGGAGTGGCCCAGGGGCCGATGCTGGCGCTGCTGTGGTTCGGTTATCTGTCGTTCGCGGTCACGGGCGACATCTTCATGGGCTACCAATGGGATGCGCTTCTGCTGGAGGGCGGCTTTTTGGCGCTGTTCGTCGCGCCGTGGCGGCTGTGGTCGTTTCGCGGCATCAGCGAGCCGCCACGCGGTTCCATCTTCTTGCTGCACTGGCTAACCTTCCGTCTGATGTTCCTTTCCGGCTTCGTGAAGATCGGCGGCGGCGATTTGCCATGGGAAAACATGACCGCGCTGCTCTACCACTACGAAACGCAGCCGCTGCCAAACGGCTGGTCGTGGCTCGCGCACAACGCACCGCAATGGTTCCACGTCGCAGGCTGCTGGATCATGTATTTCATCGAGATCATGCTGCCATTCGCGATTTTTCTCGGCCGCCGGTGTCGTTTGGCCGCCGCGCTCGGATTCGTGGGCCTCATGGCCGTCATTTTCGCCACGGGGAACTACAATTTCTTCAACCTGCTCACCGCCGCGCTCGCCCTCACCCTGCTGGATGATCGCTGGTGGCCGAAACGCCTACGCCACTGGCTGCGCATCGACGAAACCACCCCACGTCCGGCCTTCCGCCGCTGGACGCAGTGGCCGGCACTGGCCGCTGTCGTTCCCATCGTGATCGTCACCCTGCTCGCAGCCGATTCGTTCCTCGCCGGACGCATTCGCGGCTACAAGCCCATGCTGCCGGTTAGCTGGCACGACAAACTCGACGCGCCGATCAGCCAGACACGCAGCTTCAACGCCTACGGCCTCTTCCAGGACATGACCGAGGAGCGCCCCGAAGTCGTCATCGAAGTCAGCGACGATGGCGCGCTCTTCCTGCCGCTCGACTTCAAATACAAACCCGGCGATCTCAAACGCCGGCCGCCCTTCATCGCACCGCATCAGCCGCGGCTCGACTGGCAGATGTGGTTCGCCGCGCTCTACCCCGGCTATGACCCACAACGCGACGCGAATCCCGCCTCGCCGATGCACTGGTTCGGCCAGTTCTACCTCGCCCTGCTGCAGCACAAGCAGCCCGTGTGGGATCTCCTCGAACCACCGCCCTTCCCGGTCGAAAAAATCACCCACATCCGCGCCCGCCTCTACCGCTACCACTTCACCCAACCCGAAGTCCAAAGAGTCTCGGGCGAATGGTGGGAGCGCCAACTCATCGGCAACTTCAGCGGCACCGTCACGCTGAATCCCGAACGACGCTGACGCCATTCGTCATTCGCCATTCTGGTTTCGTCATTTCCCCCTCAGCTTTCCCCTTGCGCCTTCGCGATTCGCGGCGACTATCGCCGCCCCTCGCCAAACCGGCTGGGGAAATCCAGTTTCGGGACGTAGCTCAGCCTGGTAGAGCGCTTGCTTTGGGAGCAAGAAGTCGTGAGTTCGAATCTCGCCGTCCCGACCACTTCAGCTTTCCCGCATGTCCGCCCTCTACGCCACCGCCCTGACCACGTTCAAGGAGATGGGCTGGCACTACCGCGAGGTGCCCGAGCACAACGTCATCGAGTCCGACTTCGAGGCGCATCACACAAAGGTGCCGCTGCACATGCAGGTCTTCGGCGAGACGCACATCGTCGGCGTCGTCGCCACCGCCACGCTCCAGGTGCCTGCCTCGCATCGCCTGCCCGTCTGCGAACTGCTCATGCGTGTGAACAAGGAGCTGAACCTCGGCAATTTCGAACTCGAGTGGGACGGCGGCCAGGTGATGTTCCGCATCACGAACGTCTTCCCGCCCAATCGCCACGACTCGCGGATCCTCGCCAGCATGGTGCACTCCGCTGTGGCCGAGATGGACCGCCTCACGCCCTTTCTCGGTGAAATCATCCGCACGCCCAAAGGCGAACTGCTGCTGCTCAAGGTCGCTGATCTGTTGAAGCGCGAAGATTTGCTCCCGCCCGCGCCTGACGAGGCCGAGTAGTCGGTGTTTGAATGCTGGTAGGTACGTTGTTCACGCTTTAGCGTGGAAAAGCGACCATCACGCTAAAGAAGTTCTATCTGTCGCAAATGGTTTTCTTGAGGAAGTTGTGCGCATGGTAGTCACGATGTTGAAGCTTACTTTCCGGGCATCATCTGAAGCACCCATGAGCCGTGTTGGAGCTGGTTTTTGGTGTGCAGTTCGCCGTCATAGCGTGTGCGGTTTTGCCACATGCGGTAGATGATTTTCAGCCAGCGCTGCCCCAGGCTGCGCAGGGCTTGCGCGTGGGTTTTGCCTCGGGCTTTGACTTGCTCGTAATACACCTGGGCCCAGGCACATTGCGCGCGGCTCAGGTCGCTGAGCAGATGCATCGTGTGGCGCAGGTGCAGGTTGCACGCCCGGCGCATTTGCACCTTGGAGATCTTGCCGGACTGGTAGCTCACCGGTGCGGTGCCGCTGATGCATTGCAGGCTCTGGGCGCTCTCATAGAGGGCGCGGTCACTGCCGATCTCGGCGAGCAGTCGAGGGGCCAGCTTGGCTCCGGCTCCGGGCAGCGAGCCGAAGGTGCCGCTGTCAGGGTGACTGGCAAAGAGGGCTTCGATGCGGCGGCGATACTCGTCGAGCTGCGCTTGCAAGGCTCGCAGTTGCTTGATCTTGGTGAGCAGGTAGAGACGCTTGGCCTTGATCATGTAGTCGTTGATGCGCCACTGCGCCGCGGCTTCGAAGATGGCGAAGCGTTTGTCGGCTGTTTCAGGTCGGTAGAGCCGGTGGGTGTGCATGAACTTCTGCCACTGACGTTTGCCGGCTTTGAGCAGCGTGGTGGTGTCTGGGAAGCGCTCGATGAAGGCCCAGGTGCTCGGGAGCGTCCAGTCCTCGAAGGCTTCGAGCACGGCGGGGTAATACTCGCGTGCAGCCTGGCGTGCCTGGCTGATGAGAGCGGTGCGCTCCTCAATGAGGGCCACTTCATCGCGGCAGAGCATGCGCAACTCTTCGATGACGGGGTCCTTGGGGCTGAGCGCACGCCAGGCGTGGCCGTCCGTGCGCAAGGCGTCGGCAAGCGCCCAGGCATCGTGACGGTCGGTCTTGGTGCCGCTGGGGTTCTTGCGCTCGCGGTAGCGTTTGGCGCTGGCTGGATGGACCGGATACACGCTCACCTTGGAGTCGATGAGCTGCTCGACGACGGCTCCAAAGCTCGTCTCGATGGCGACACCGAGCTTTGGATAGGCCGCGATCTTTTCAGCCCACAACTGCCAGCCGGCGGCGCTGTGGTCGAACTTGAAGTCGGCAACGAGCTTGCCGTTGGGGTCTATGATGATGACGTCGTGGTGGTCGCCAGCCCAGTCGAAGCCGGCGAAGTGAGTGAGGTCCTGGTGCGCATTCATGGGTGGATGTTTGCTTGGTTTGGGAACGGACGTAGTCGCGGCCGCCGCCTGGGGTCGTGCTGTTACAGGAGCTTCAAGAGCTGGAGTTCTATCAGACCTTGGGCGGGAGCCTGCGTGCGGACCGGTGTTCTTCAGCAAGCCTTCGTGAGGCACGCGTGAACGGACCGTATCGCGCACGAGACGCTGTCTGGCCGTCCTTGCGGTTGGCCGGGACACTTTATCAACAGTTGCCGCTTTTGCGGCGGCAAAGTTATTAACAGCCGGCGGCGACGGCGGGCTGTTTGAAGAGCCCTGTGCCGCCGGTCGATGAATAACTTTGGAACAGGTAACAGCCCTGTGCCGCCGGTCGATGAATAACTTTGGAACAGGTAACAGCGTGAACAACGTACGGATCGTGCGTGACACAGGTTGGCAGCTTGTGTTTTGGTAAGGGAAGGTCAATCGTTACGTCATCGCCTCCCGTCATGCCCGCTCGCTACACGCTGCAAAACCACCCGGCCTTTGGCGAACCGTTATCGAAAGACGATCTCTACACGCTCGTCGCCCGCGGTTCGCTCGCCCGTGGCGAGATGTGTGTCGATGAAGACACCGGCCTCACCCACACCGTGGGAGAGCTCATCAGCGGCATGCGTGCAAAAGCCGCCCAGTCGCGCCTGAACCGTCCCGCGTATCGCGAAATCGGCCCCGACACCGAAATTCACGAGTCTGAGCAGGAAGAGGAAGAACTCCTCGAAGAAGAGGCGGAACCCGAGGAGGAGGAAGACGACGATCACAGCTACACGCCGAGCGGCGAGGTCATCCTGCATCACGCGCATCCTTCCTGGCTTGGTTACATGAAGGCACTCTTTCTCGTCCTACTGCTTCTCATCGCCGCAGGGATGCTTTTTGCCATCCAGCTCGAATACGCCGTCATCGCGCTGCTCTGTGCCTCATCCACGCTCATCGCCATCGGCATCGCGCGCTTTTCGCGCGACTACATCGTCACCCGCGAGCGAGTGGAGCTCATCTGGGGCATCATCGGCCGCAGTTCCAAGGAAGCGCGCATCTGTGACATCCGCAGCATCGACGTGTATGAGTCCGGCCTCAAAGGCCTGCTCGGCCTCGGCACCATCGACTTCTCCACCGCAGCCAACGCCGGCATCGAAGTGCAGTTCAAAGACATGCGCCAGGCTCATGAGGTCAAAGACCTCGTCCGCAAACTCCAGCGCGGTGGCCCGGTAACGGATGATTGAGATGACGAAAAAACCGCAGAAACACCTCAGCCCTATTCATCATTGGGCATTCGGCCCTTTTTCGTCATTCCTCATTCTGCTTTCGTCATTCGCTCTTTGAGGCGCTCAGCCTGTTCCCTCGCCACGTCCTCATTGGCCTTCGCCGCCTTCCACACCTGGAGTTCTACAGGTTCGGGCGATTCGGGGCGACCAGCCTTGAGCAATTCCCAGGACTTCAAGGCCAGACCGGCAACGTAGCCCAGACCACCGGTGTCTTCGCGGCCCACAGGATCGCCTTGCATGCGCCACCACATCTCACGGGCGAGCTCGATGGCATCCTCCGGCCGCTTCTGCGCCAGCCGAATGTTGATCATCTCCTCAATGTCGTAGAGCGTGGTCCGGTAGTTCGCGCTGTTTTTGTCACGCAGCTTTCGGCATTCGTCGAAGATCTGGTAGGCATGGTCGAGCTGCCCCGCGAGCTTGTGTGTCCTGCCCAGGCAGACGAGCGCGGGAAAGAGCGCGGTCCGGCTGCCCTGATCGGCGGCGTTATCACGCGCCTCCAGCGCGTGGCGGATCGCGTCTTCATGCCTGCCCAGAGCGCTTTCGCTTTCCGCCAGACGGATGAGGCACCTGCCAATGTCCACACGACTCGGCCCTGCATTTTCCTTCTTTGTTCCATACCTCCCTTGAGAGAAAGCGAGCGCCTCCTCAGCATGGGCCATAGCCTGATCAAGCTCGTTGGCGCTGCTTTCATACGAAGAAAGAAGCAGCAGCTCGGTGATCATGCTCTTGCTGAGCACATCCGGCCTGTTTCTTAGCTCGGCAAGTCGTTCCCGCTGAATCCTCGCCGCGCTGGCATGGTCCCCCTGATTCCGCAGAAGAACGCTGAGCTGCTTGTTCACCAGTTCCAGCTGGCCGCGCGACTCCTTGGACTTCAACGCGCCCGAACGACATTCCTCGAGAAGCTTTAAGGCCTCCCCAATCCGCCCCACGCCTTCCAGCGAGGCCGCGTGGAGGAGTTGGACATTTAGCAACTGCCTATCTGTGAACTTCTGCCGCAGAGCCTCCTCCATCGCGACAGTTGAATAACCCAGCGCCAGCGCACCGTCGTCCAGCTTCAAGGCCACGCGACAGAGCTCTCGCTGCACATCGAACCACTGCTTGTCGCCACGCCGCCCACCTTTCTCGAGTCTGCCGCGCAAGGCCTCCAGTTGCGGCGGTGCAGTGACCCGTGCCCCATGATCTCCCACACGCTGGAGATAGGTCAATTCCGCGGTGACAGCCTCCACGCTCAGATCCCCATGCATGCGGGCGGTGGCCGCCGCGTGTTCACGCATGAGCTCGATCGCGGGCTTCCACTCACCGATGGTGGAATAAAGGCCTGCTAAGCGCCCCAGCAGCTCGGTCTGCAACACCGGATCGTCTTTGATCCCCCCAAGCAGCTCCCGGCTTTGATCTAAGGCGAGCTTTAATGCCTCGGGATTAAGTCCGCTCTTCACACCCTCTGCGGAGCTGTCGAGCAGCTGAGTCAAAAACTTCGCCGTCTGCTGTGCGCGAGCGGATTCCTCCTTCGCGACACCTTCCGCCTTGATCGCGCGCACGGCTTGCTCCTCAGCATGTTTTTTCTCCCGCTTTGCCTCGGCTGCCTGCCACAAGGCCAGTGCCGTCCCAGTGATCATCGCCAGCCCGCTCAGCACCGCCGCCGCAAAGGCCGTGCGGTGCCGGCGTATCCAGCGCGTGGCAACATACGTCACCGCCGGCGGATGCGCAGCCACCGGCCTGGAGTCCAGAAAGCGCTGCAAATCCGCCGCAAACTCTGCCGCGCCCGCGTAGCGCCGCGCTGGATCCTTCTCGATGGCGCAAAGCGTGATCCAGTCGAGGTCCGGCGGCAGCGAAGCCAGCATCAAGCTCGTGCGCGGCGCCGCTCCGCTCTTTTTCAGCGTCCGTGTTTCCTCCAGAATGCGCCGCGAAGGCCGCGGCGGATGCACTTCGGCGATGATCCGCCGCATCACGTCCATACCACCTTTCTTGAGGGTTTTGGCATCGATCGGTGGCGTGCCCGTGAGCACCTCGTACAGGATCGCGCCTAGGGCGTAGATGTCGCTGCGCGTGTCCACATCCGCTGTATCCGAGAACTGCTCTGGCGACATGTAAAGCGGCGTGCCGATGGCCGCGTCCGCCCGTGTCATCAACGAAATGCTCGCCGCCTCCCGCGCCGCCATCGCCTTGGCAATGCCGAAATCGATGATCTTAGGCACTGGCTGCCCGTCCACCTCCGTGACCAAGATGTTCGAGGGCTTCAGGTCGCGATGAATGACCCCCTTTTGATGCGCATGCTGCACACCACGACACACCGCGCAAAAAAGCATCACGCGCTCCCGCAGCGGTAAACTTTTCTCCAGGCAGTAATCCGTCAGCGGCACACCGCGAACCAGCTCCATCACAAAGTAGGGGCGTCCGTCCGGCGTGATCCCCGCGTCCAGCATCCCCGCGATGTGAGGGTGCTCCATCGACGCCAGCACGTGACGTTCCTGCTCGAAACGCGCCAGCACCTCCCTCGAGTTCATCCCCAGCTTGATCATCTTCACCGCCACCTCGCGATGCACCGGCTCGAACTGCTCCGCACGCCAGACCACACCAAATCCGCCTTCCCCCAGCACCTCCAGCAGCTTGTAGGGGCCAACAAAGCCGCCCGGCTGCTCCTGACCGGCACTGTGTGCCATGAAAATGCCCTCCAGCCTTGTCACTTCCGGCTTTTCGATGCGGATCGTCTGGGTCTGGCCGCTGGTTTCCATGTCTGTGTCAGGCACCTGACTACTACGACGTGTGAATGCAAAGCTCGCAAGAATTGATTTTGCCTGCCTGCTCGAATGATCGAGCTTCAAGCACGCCGTCAATCTCCGCATCCAAACTGTGTTCCTCCGCACGCTCATCCTGACTCTTTGCTGGCTCGTCCAAGGTGCCGCGCAGGCGCAGCTCAGCCGCGCCATCGACATCCGCACGCTGCCGTATGAGCGCAGTTTGGAGAAACTGCCCGTCGATCTGACGGCTGTGATCGGCTTTGTGGAGAGCGGTGGCACAGTTTTCGTGCAGGACGACACCGCAGGCACCCATTTGCACTTCAAACCCGCTCGAAACGACCTCGCCGTCGGCAACCGCGTGCGGGTGAAAGGGCGCACGATGGCCGGACTTTACCTTCCAGGTGTCGAAGTGGCCGAAATCGACGTTTGGGGCCACGAATCGCCCCCGGCACCAGTTGCAGCCACCTACGACGATCTCGCCTCGGGTCGCTTTCATTATCAACGAGTGCTCGTCGAGGGCCTCGGGCGCACCGTGACCGCTCTGGACGAAAACCGCTCCCTTTTACGCCTCGCCATGGGCAGCCGCGTCATCGAGGTGCGCATCGATTCGCCCCTCGAATCCGCCCCCAGCCTCATCGACGCCCGTTTGCGCATCACCGCCCTTGCCGCCGGCGGCATCAATGACCGCCGCCAGCTTGTGTCTCCCTACCTGCGCGTCTCCGATTGGAGCGATGTCGCCATCACTCGGCCTGCCGCGCCGCCGGAGTCACTGCCCATCACCTCCGTGGCCACCTTTCTGCGTTTCGGGGCCGCTGAGGAACTGCATCATCGTGTTCGCATTCGTGGCACCTTGCTTGCCGCATTCAATGACGGGCGTGTTTTCCTGCGTGATTCAACCCCACCGCCCCCGCCACGCGAAATTCCCGAAGATGAGCCTCCCCAGCCGCCACAATCGCCCTCCGTCGCGATCCGTCTTACCACTCCCGTGAACCTCACGCCCGGCCATCTCGCCGAATTCACCGGCTTTCCCATCATGGCCGGATTCAGCGCCTCGCTGGCCGACGCGCTCGTTCTTTCCACCGAACCCGCGGGTGCCCCGCCTGCCGCGGATGTGCCGCTCACAAAGTTCCAGGACGGCTCGCATGATGCTGATCTCGTCCGTCTCACCACCCCAGCTGTGTTGAACGATTTCTTCCGCACCAACAACGGCTTTGAACTTCGCCTCACCGCATCGGGTTTGCCGATTCGCGCTTTTCTGCTGCAAAACGACGCGCCTGCGCTCCAAATCGGCTCTTCGTGCCTGCTCACCGGCATCTGCCTCGTCGAATCTTCCACCGACAAAGGCTTCCGCTCACAACCGGATCGCGCCTCCATTCTCCTGCGTTCCATTGACGACATCCAAGTCCTCAGCACTGCGCCATTTTGGAATGCCAAGCGCCTCATCATCGCAATCGCCATTCTCGGCGGCGTCATTTTGCTGTCGCTGTTCTGGATCACACAGCAGCGACGCCAGATCACCCGCCTTGAACGAAAAATCTCCCACCAAGCCACGCTCGATGAACGCCAGCGCATCGCACGCGAGTTCCACGACACGCTCGAACAAGAACTCGCGGGCCTGTCGCTCCGTCTCGATGCCGCCACCACCCGACCGCTCGAAGCCAAGGCCCGCAACCTGCTCGAAGCCTGCCTCAGCCTCGTCTCCCGCATCCAAAGCGAAGCCCGCAACCTCGTGTCCGACCTGCGCGACACCGAACACGCCACTACCCTCCCGGAGTCTCTCCAAATCCTCGCCTCCCGCACTCCCGAAGGCATCGCCATCGACTTGGATCTCCATCCCATCCCCGCGATCCAACCTCACGTCACCCATCACCTCCGCATGATCGCGCAAGAAGCTGTCACCAACGCTCTCAAACACGCCCAGACCAGTCAGATCACCCTCCACCTCTCCAGCACCCCATCACTCCTCACGCTGCGCATCACCGACCAAGGCCGAGGCTTCGCCGCCGAGGCCGAAACACACGGCAAACCCGGCCACTTCGGCTGCATCGGCATCCGCGAACGCTGCCGCAAGATCGGCGCCAATGCCGAATGGCAAAGCCGGCTCGGCGAAGGCACCTCTGTTACCGTGACACTTCCTCTTTGATCATGCCCACACTTCTCCTCATCGATGACCACTTCGTCGTCCGCAGCGGCCTCGTGGCCTCGCTGGAGCTCGAAGACGACCTCAAAGTCGTCGGCGAAGCCGATCGTGGCGAGGATGCGGCCAAGATGTTCGTCAAAAAGAGACCCGATGTCGTTTTGATGGACCTCCAGCTTCCCGGCATCAGTGGGATCGAGGCCACCGCCGCGTTGATCCGCGAACATCCCACCGCGCGCGTCCTGATTTTCTCCACTTTCGCCCGTGACGATGAAATCCAAGCCGCCTTGAAGGCTGGAGCACTCGGTTATCTCCAAAAATCTTCCACACGCGAAGATCTCCTCACCGCCATTCGCACCGTGGCGAAAGGCGAGCGCAGTCTGCCACCCGAAATCGCCCAGCGGCTCAAAGACCGCCTCGCCGAACCCGAAATCACGCCTCGTGAGCGCGAGATTCTGACGCTCGTCACCCGCGGCAACGCCAACAAGGAAATCGCCGCCACGCTCGGCATCTCAGAGGACACGGTGAAGCAGCACGTCAGCCGCATCCTCGTGAAACTGAAGGTCAACGACCGTGCCCAAGCCACGGCGGAAGCGATCCGACGCGGGTTGGTCAGGGTGTGATCGTTTCCACCGCGAGCAACTTCAGCCCGTGCGGCACGAACTTCTCAAAGTCAGCGATGTTTCGTGTCGCGACTTGCACCCCCTGCGTCATCGCACAGGCGGCGATCATGCAATCCGAGTGGCTGCCACGTTTGCGGCCGGTGTAATGAAACAGGCGTGATGCCTGTTCTGCTTCTTTTGCCGTGAAATCCAGAACGCGGCCTTCAACAATGGCATGCATGGCATCCTTCTGCTGCTTCGTGTGCGGTCCGTTCAGAAACTCCGACCATGCGATGGCACACACGGCCAGTTTTTCTCCCTTTTTGAGCCACCCGCGGACCACCGCGACGTGCGGTGACCCGATGGTGACGAGATCGATGAGAAGATTGGTATCCAAGTGGATCATGCTTCCCACCAGTAGCGTTTGGCCTCACGCTCAGCACGCACGTCTTCCCGGAAGGCCTCAGCCTCCTGCAGAGTCAGCCCCCCGCCCTTTTGGAGCCAATCGAGAGCTTTGAGCGGATCTGGTCGCTGGTCTTTCATGTCTTCCTCCTCTTTGATTCGCCTTACTGCCCTCCGCATGACCTCGGCCTTGGGCACCCCCCATTTCTTGGCAAGCAGATCGAGAAACCGGAGGGTTCCTTGATCTAAAGCCATGCTGGTTCGGGTAAGTGCGTAAGCCATGTGGTAACTGGTTATGCATCAGCTGCTTTTTCACAAGCCTTTTTTTACCCTTACCTCACGAAAGTGGGGTGCCCGGAATGCTGAAAGTCGCCCTCGTCTCGCGTTCATAGACGCATGACCGTCCTCCGAGTCCTTTTCGTCCTTTCAGTCCTTTCAGTCCTTTCAGTTTCTTCGGCCCTCGCGCAAAACGATGCCGGCGGCAACGACGCCTCCGACAAGCCTGCCTCCGCGCCGGTGATGCAGTGGCGTTTTGATGATGGCGCGGAGCCTGGACCGCGTGCACCGACTTATCCGGGCTTCTCGGAGACGAACAAGGCGCGGAAGTTTGATGTGAAATCGCCGATCAAGGTCGCCGACAGCCCGGAACTGCGGTTTGGCCTGAATGAAACGATCACGCTGGAGGCCTGGGTGAAGGTCAAAGATGCCTCAGGCACCCCTTACATCATCGGCAAGGGCCGGCTCGGCACGAAGGAGTTCGGCGCGAACAATCAAAACTACGCGTTCCGGCTTCAGCATGGCAAAGAAGGCTCGCAGATCGGCTTTCTCTTCCACAGCGCCGATGTGCCGGACAAAAAGGGCGACTGGCATCGCTGGTGGTCGAAGGACACCGTGCCCACGGCAGGCTGGCATCATGTGGCGGTGACTTACACCTATGGGAAGCCCAAGAGCATCAAGGGCTTCATCGACGGTCGCGAGACAGACGGCACCTGGGACATGGGCGGCGCGACGGATCGTGCGCCGGTGACCGATGGCGACGCGGTGGTGATCGGCAATGGCTCGACGATGGCCGAATCGCACGCGTTTCAAGGCTGGCTCGATGACGTGGCCATTTATCGCGGCCCCATCGACACCGACGCGCTGAAGGCGAAGTATCAATTCATCCCGCCGCCTCCGCCCGTGGCGAAAAAAGACGTGCCCGCCGGTCGTGTGCTCGTGCAACTCGCCGAGGAAGGCATGCCGGACACCAACGCGTGGCCCAGCGAGCCGCCGAAAGTCGGCGAGACCTACACCGAGGACGTTTTCGGCTTCTTCGACGTGCCGCAGAAGTATGTGGAGACCGGCGTGCGCGGTGATCGCCATGTGCCCTTCCTGTTGCGTGCTGCGGCGAGCGTGACCTTCCCCAAAGGCAAGCATCGCCTGCTGCTGCGTGCTCGTGGAGCCACAAATCTCCACATCGACGGCAAAACGATGCTGAAGACGCCTTTCCCGCCGAAGGACAGCGACGGCCATCACCTCGTCGCCGATCAAAAAGACTACCTCGACCTCGGTCCCGACTTCCGCTTCGTGCCACCGGGCAATCGCGAGTCCTGGTGCGAGTTCGAAGGCACCGGCAAACCGCAGTTCATCGTGTTGGAGACGCTGGTGGGCAGTTTCGCCGGCAAAGCCGTTCGCAGACCCGAACTCGGCGAAACCATCGTCGCCTGGTCGAAAGAAGGCACGCAAACCTGGCAGCTCATCTCCGCTGGCAAACGCAGCGTGCCTTACAACGACGCCGGATGGGCCGCGTATGAAAACGAGCGCACCGCCCACTACGACATCGTGAATGACCAACGCCGCGCCGAACTCCGTGCGAAATCCGATCCCTACTGGAAAACCCGCCGCGAGGCCGCCCAGCAATGGCTGACCAAAGCAGGCCCCGTGAAAGTGCCCGAGCTACCCGCAGGCCTGCCCCGCCTCAACGACATCGACAACTTCATCGGAGCCACCATCGCCAAAGTGAAGTCGCAAACCTCGCACCAAGGCAGCGTGGACTTCTTCAAGCAGGTACAGCCCATCCTCGAAACCAAGTGCCTCGAATGCCATCGCGGCGGCAAAGCGAAGGGCGACCTGCAACTCGACACCCTCGCCGCCGCCATCCAAGGCGGCGAAAACGACGGCGCCGCCATCACCCCAGGCAAACCCGACCACAGCGCCATCTTGAAGCGTGTCGTTTCCACCGATGAAGACGAGGTCATGCCACCGAAAGGTGCCAAACTCACCGCCGCCGAGGTCGAAGCGCTCACGACGTGGATCAAAGAAGGCGCCGTGTGGCCGGAAATCCGTGCTGACAGGACCGTGGTGACCTCATTGACGGATGATTTGGCCTTTTTGCGCCGCGTGTATCTCGATGTTGTCGGCGTGCCGCCGTCGCTGGCTGAGATCGCAGCCTTCCAGAAGAATCCTGACCGCAAAGCCGTCATTGACAGAGTGCTCGCTGACCCACGCTGGGCCGATCACTGGATGGGCTACTGGCAGGACGTGCTCGCGGAGAATCCGAACATCCTCAATCCCACCCTGAACAACACTGGGCCCTTTCGCTGGTGGCTTTACGAGTCGCTGCGTGACAACAAGCCGATGGATTTCTTCGTCACCGAATTGCTGCGCATGAAGGGCAGCGAGCGCCTCGGCGGCCCCGCCGGCTTTGCCACCGCCTCACAGAACGATGTGCCCATGGCCGCGAAGGGCACCATCATCGGCAGCGCCTTCCTCGGTGTCGAAATGAAGTGCGCCCGCTGCCACGATGCACCTGCGGCGAAAAGCACGCAGGAAGACCTTTTCAAAATGGCCGCGATGCTCAATTCGAAAGAACTAGCAGTGCCTCTCACGAGCAGCGTGAGCCTTGACCGCTTCAAAGCCACCGGCCGCAAGCCGCTCATCAACATCACCCTGAAAGTCGGCACCAAAGTGCCGCCGAAGTGGTCGTTCACCGAGTTCTGCGACGAATCCGCCGCGAAGCTCGCCGAGCATCCTGAGGACACCCGCGACCAACTCGCCACGCTCATCACCGCGCCGCAGAACGAACGCTTCGCGCAGGTCATGGCGAACCGGATTTGGGCCCGCTACATGGGCCGCGGCATCGTCGATCCCGTCGCCGATTGGGAAAAGGGCAAGCCCTCGCATCCCGAACTGCTGAAATGGCTCGGACGCGAGTTCGTGCGCGGTGGTTACGACATGAAACACCTCGCGCGGCTCATTTTGAACTCGCACGCCTACCAACGCGCCACTGACACCGAGTTGAAGGAAACCAGCCCGCTCTTCGCCTCGCCCGCGCCGCGTCGTTTGATGGCCGAGCAGATCGTGGACGGCCTCTTCGCCGCCACCGGCAAGCCCTTCCGCACCGAGGAAGTCTGCCTCGACATCGACAACACGCGCGATTTGAAAAACGCCATCCACATGGGCAAACCTCGCCGCAGTTGGATGCTCACCAGCACCAGCAACGAGCGCGACCGCCCCAGCCTCAGCCTCCCCCGTATCCAAGCCGTCGGCGATGTCCTCAGCGCCTTCGGCTGGCGCGGCGCCCGTCAAGATCCCACCAGCGTCCGCGATCAAGCTCCAAACGTCCTCCAGCCCGCCATCATCAGCAACGGCACCGTCGGCGTCTGGCTCACCAGACTCAGCGACGACCACGGCGTCACGCAGATCGCGCTGCAGAAGCAGAGCGTCGATCAACTTGTTGATAACCTCTACCTGAAGCTCCTTACCCGCCTGCCGACGAAGGAAGAGAAGGAGCTGTATGTGAAACACCTCACGCCGGGGTATGAAACCCGAGGTCAGAAGTTAGAAGTGAGAAGTCAGACGTCCACGCGTCAGCGTGAGAAGTATGTGAGCTGGTCAAACCACCTCGACGGTGAGGCCACGCTCGTCCGCCAAGCCCAAGAAGCCGACGCTCGCAAAGGCGATCCGCCCACTGCGAAGCTGAATCCCGAATGGCGTCAGCGCCTCGAAGACATCCTCTGGGCCATGCTGAATGCGCCGGAGTGGGCGTTTAGTCCGTGATCTCACACCTTGAAACTTTGAACCTGTAACTTGAAACTCATCCGACCATGAAACGCCGCTCTTTCCTCACCTCCGCCACCGCTTTCGGTGCCTCGCCGTTGCTGGCGGACAACGCCACGCCAGTTCACACGCCGAAGGGCAAGGCGGAGCATTGCATCTTCATCTGGCTCGGCGGCGGCATGGGGCAAATCGACACCTTTGACCCGAAGAACCTCGGCGAGAACCTCAGCAAGCCCTCCAAGCCCGGTTCGCTCTACAACTCCATCGAGACGAGCGTTCCCGGTGTGCGGCTCAGCGAGCATCTCGGCAAAACGGCTAAGTTCATGGAGCATGTAACGGTCATGCGCACGGTGAATCACCACGTCATCGACGAGCATGCCTTCGCGACGAACATCGTGCACACCGGTCGCATGATTTCCGGCAATGTGACCTACCCGAGCATTGGTTCGATTATCGCGCATGAGCGTGGCGCGGCGGACAAAAATGTACCGGCGTATATGTTGATCGGTTATCCGAATGTCAGTCGCGGACCAGGCTTCCTCGGTGCGAAAGCGGGCTATGTCTATCTCACCGACACAGAAACGGGCCCTGCGGGCTTTACGCGACCGGATTTCGTCGATAATGACCGTGCGAGCGTGCGCCAGGAACTGCTGAAACCGCTGATGGCGCGTGCGCTAAAGAGCAGCGCGGCCGCAGACTATCAAATGGCACAGGAAGAGGCGCTGCGCCTCGCGGGACCGGGTTTCATGAAGCATTTCAATCTCAAGGAAGAGCCAGCATCCCTGCGAAACGAGTATGGTGGTGAGTTCGGCCAGCGCTGCCTGCTTTCGCGTCGTCTGGTGCAGGCGGGGGTGCGCTTCATCGAGGTCTCCCACAACCTAAACTTTATGAACGGCACCGGCTGGGACATCCACAACGAAGGTTTTAAGAACCAGCATCTGCTCATTCAAGAACTCGATACCGCGATGTCGGCGCTGATTCGCGATTTGAAGGACAAGAAGCTGCTCGACAAGACGCTCATCGTCGTGGCGACCGAGTTTGGCCGTCCGCCGGAATTTGATGGCCGCGGCGGTCGCGGGCATCAGGGCACGGCGTTTTCGATGGTGCTTGCCGGTGGTGGTTTGAAGCACTGCGGTGCCTATGGCGTCACGGATGAGCTGGCGAAGAAGCCCGTGCAGAACCCCGTGCCGCTCGTCGATTTCCACGCGACGATTCATGCCGCGATGGGCATCGATCCGGCGCATGAACTGATGGACGGCTCGCGTCCGGTGCCGATCACGGATGGCGGGAAGCCAGTGGCGGCGTTGTTTGGCTGATCGCCGTGCAACTCAGCAGCTCCGCGAAGGTCGCAAACATAAACGTCCATTCATTTGAGCGTTCCTCGCGCGTTTAACCGCACGGGATTTTCATCACTGAAGGCAGTCAACCGCTGCCCCAGCCATGAACCTCCCCCGAACCCCCCTGCGTTCCATCTTCATTGCCGCAGCGCTCACGACAGCGCTGCCAGCCAACTGCTTTGCCGAAGGCATCGGGATCGAGCCGCCCTACACGGACTTCCACACGCCAAGCACGCTCGCAGGCCAGTCCTACGCTGCCCGCGTCTGGGACGAGCTGCAAAAGCAGAAGAACACCGTGCTGCCCATCACACTCGGCGCGTGGCATTGGTGGCGCATTCCCACCGGCGGTCCCGGCAGCGATGGCTATGGCTCCTCGTCACTTCCCGACACCTATTACTACTATATGATGCTCGATCCCTGGTGGGAGACAGGCCACGAAGCGATCCAACGCGTCGGTTTTCACACCGAACTACGTTTTCGCGAGAAGAATGCCTTTCGCAGCTCCAACGATGCCTTGATCTGGCCTTTCGAGATGTATGCCTGGGCCAGCACCTCGGTCGGCGTGTTCAAAGCGGGACAGATTCGACGCAAGTTCGGCATCGAGTGGGACGGCAGCTTCTACGGCAACGTCGCTTACTACGACGGCTTCAAGCTGAACTCCGACATCGGCGTGTCTTGGGAGCACACTTTCTGGATCAAACCAAAGTTCAGCGTCGAGGCGCACGCTCAATTCTTCTTTCGTGAGGACGGCATCAGCCCCGGTCTGGTCGGTGCCGATTCGGAGAGCACGACCGTTTTTCGTCTGCAAAACAACGCCGTCTTCCGCGTCGTGCCCACCTGGTGGTTCAGTCCCACGTCGAGTCTCGCTCTCGGCCTCTCCGGCTCTATCGGTCAGGTCAAAGCGCAGGATGCCTCGTTCAGCGATCACACCCTCTCCGCGTGGGGCGTCGATCTCACTTACACGCGGGGCGCCTTCAAAGCCTACGCGGAGGTATTGCAACGAAAGGGGGCCGTGAATCCCGTGCGCTACGTCTCTGGAGGCATGAGTTCGCAGACCACCGACTTCATCCTCGGCCTCAGCTACATCACCGGGCCAGTAACCTGGCGTGCCACGTATTCCGCAGGCTTTGATCGTCATCCAGGCGGCCACCAGCACATGTTTGTTCCGGGAACCACGATTGCGATCACGAAGAATCTCGATCTCTACCTCGAATACGTTTACTGGCGGGCCGAGGCCTCTGGATCCAGCGCTGTCACCTTTGAAAACGGCTTCCAGGCCGCGCTGAACTGGCGCTTTTGAACAAGCGCTTGCTGTCTTCACGTCGTCAAAACGCCAAGGAGTGCGCCCACATCACCTCTTCGCCACCCGCCTCGATTTTCTCCATCGCGGATTTGGCGCTAGCAGCTTCTGCGGCTATGAAGCACTGCATGTGCTCCCATCGAAGCCTACTCCGCGCTCTTGCAGCCCTCACCGCTTTACTTCTGGCAGCGTGCCAGATGCCCGCCCCGCAGGTAGCGCAGCCTCAGATGACCTATGGTGGTCCGTTCATGCTCGGCGTCGATGTGCTGGCCTCACGCGGGTTTGACCTGATTCGCGGCAAACGCGTCGGCCTCATCACGAACCACACCAGCCTCACCAGCCGTGGCGAACGCACCCGCAGCGTGTTTCAGCGTGGCCTCGGGCCGAATCTCGTCGCACTCTACGCACCGGAACACGGCATCGACGGAAACATCGGCGCCGGCAAGCACGTCAGCACGCGACGTGATCCGGTGACCGGCCTCATCGTCTATTCGCTCTACGGCCCTACGCGCAAACCGACGCCGGCGATGCTCGCGCCCATCGACGTGCTCGTTTTCGACCTTCAAGACATCGGCTGCCGCAGCTACACCTACATCAGCACCATGATCGTCGCCATGGAGGCCGCAGCGGAGAGTGGGAAGCAGTTCGTTGTGCTCGATCGGCCGAATCCGCTCGGCGGTTGGCGTGTGGAAGGGCCGCCGCTCGAATCGAAATGGAAATCCTTCGTCGGCCAGATTCCCGTGCCTTACGTGCATGGCATGACGGCGGGTGAACTCGCCATGATGGCCTGCGCACGCGGATGGGTGTCGCGTGTGCCACGCCTCGATGTCGTGAAAATGCAGGGCTGGAATCGCGGCATGACCTGGCAGGACACCGGCCTGCGCTGGCATCCGACCTCGCCGAACATCCCGCATTCCATCTCTCCGTTCTACTATGTCACCACCGGCATCCTCGGTGGCGCCACATCCGTCGATATCGGCATCGGCACGGAGGAGCCGTTTGGTTACGCGGGTGGCGCGGGTGTGAATCCGAACGCGCTGCTCGCCTACTGCCAGCGTTTGAACACTCCGGGAGTCAGTTTCTCTGCTTACTCACGCAACGGCTTCGGCGGCGTGCGCATCCACATGAGTCCGCGCAACACCACCGACCTCACCGCGCTCGATGTGCTCCTCCTGGCCGAGATCAACCGACTCAGCGGCGGCAAAGTCGTCGGCCGCATGAGCGGATCCAAGCTGAACCTCTTCAACAAAGTGTATGGCAGCGAGTCGCTCTACTCCGACCTCCGTCGCGGCGTCCCGGCCACCAGCATCATCGCCCGCTGGCAGGGCTGGAATCAGAGCTTCCGCTCACAAAGACAGCGTTTCTTGCTCTATCCCTGACCGCGCCAGCGGTAGCCCACGCCGCGCACGGTCTCGATGATCTCCTCCGGCTCTCGCTCGATCTTTTTGCGCAGTTTGGCGATGTGCTGGTCCAACGTGCGGCTCTCCGGCATGTACTCCAGGCCCCAGCACACATCCAGCAACACATCCCGGCTGAGCACTTGGCCTGCACGGTCGTGCAGAAGCTTCAGGATCGAAACTTCGCGTGGTGTGAGATCCAAACTGGTCTCACCGCGTTGAACACGCAGTTCTGCCGGCACAACACGCAACGGCCCAATCTGAAACGAGTCCGCAGCAGGTCGTTTCACCTGCGTGCGGCGAAGAGCCGTGCCAATGCGCGCAATCAGCTCATGCTTTCCGAAGGGTTTGCGCACAAAGTCATCGGCGCCAAGCCGCAAACCAACCACCACATCGATCTCCTCGCTCTTCGCAGAGAGAAACAGGATGGGCACGCCCGCATCCACAGCACGAACGCGGCGGCAGACCTCATAGCCATCGACTCCCGGCATCATGATGTCGAGACAGAGCAGATCCGGCTTGTGCTTGTGCCAGAGTGCGAGCGCTTCCTCGCCGTCACGTGCCAGAAGCGTGCGAAACCCTTCTGGCTGGAGACAGGCCGAAAGGCTCTCCAGCGTCACAGGATCGTCATCAGCGAGAAGAATGGTCATGCGGCAGGAGTTTCATTCAACGGCAGCCGCAGCTCAAACGCAGCCCCTTTTTCAGTCTTCACGAGCCCCAAGCTACCACCCATGCGCTGCGCCAGGTCGCGTGCGATGCTCAGCCCCAGGCCAGCGCCGCTCACCCCGGCCTGCACACGATCATCGAGACGCGCAAACGGTTCAAAGATGCGCTGACCATCGTCCACAGGAATCCCTGGGCCTTCATCGGCCACACAGAGAACGAACTCAGCCTCCGTCTGCCGCGTGTGCACACACAAAGGTGCATGCGGTGCATATTTCTCCGCATTGGAGAGCAAGTTCGCTGTGATCTGCGCCAAAGCATCCGCATCGAGCATTGCTTCGGCTTTCGACCCTTCGTGAATGCGACTCAACGTGATGCCACGCCGCTGCAACGCCGGTTCAAACTGCTTCACGATGCCATCCACGATCTCTGGCGGCGTGCAGGTGACGTTTTGCAGCGTCAGACGGCCTTCCTCCTGTCGCGAGAATGTCAGCACGTTTTCGATCAGCCGGCTCAGACGGCCCGCCTCTTCGCGCACGAGGCCCATGCGGCCCGTGACGGCTTCTGGCACCGACTCTTCGATCACATCGAGATTGAGCAGGATGTTTGTCATCGGCGTGCGCAATTCATGGGAGACACGGTTCACAAACGAGACCCTCTGCCGCGCCAGCAGGGCGGCACGGCGCTGCTGCACACTCATGCCGATGCCACATCCAGCCACCAGCAGCGCCAGAGCGAATGAGCCTGCCAGCGTCGGCCCATGGTAGCCCACCGTCTTTTCACGTTCATCCCAAGAGACAATCTGCCAGACGCCAAAACGCGAAATGACCGGCCCAAGCATGTCGGGACGCAGGTCGGGCAGTTTCCCGACGGAGCACAGGATTTTCCCATGAGCATCCTGCACGGCATCTGGACCGCCCAACTGGGCCACCGGTTGAAAGTGCTGCTCCAGCCAGGTTTGAAAATGCGTGCTCATCGCAGTCTCCACAGCAGCACGGTCAATGGTCAGCACCACCGCAGAGGCTAGCACTTGAACATAAAACATCAGCGGCTTGCCCGGTTCATCGATCCAGCCAGAACTTTGCACACTGACATCGGCAAAAATTCTTTTGGAATCCAACTGCACACGTGGACGCGGCAGACCGCTGTGCTCACGCTCGATGGTGGGCTCCGGCGGCGGTTGAGCAGCAGGAAAGCCAATGCTCAGATGCGTCTCCGGGCTGGCGCTCCGCCAAAACAACCAGGACACCCGCTGAATGCCTTCGACATTCTGCGCCGTCCGCCGTGCCGCCTCGCTGTCACGCATGGATTGCGTCAGCAACGCGCCGATATTCGTGAGGTGTCCCTCATACAGCTCCTCCAGCTTACGCGCTTCCGCCTGCATCGAATTGCTCACAGCATGGAGCGCCTACCGGTCACGCTCCCTTCGCGTCTCGGTCTCTCGCTTGGCCACGCTGACACCGCCCACTGCGATGCAGCACGCCAGCACGAGCATCATGCCCCGCATGAGGCTCGCGCCCGAGATCAGTTGGTGTTCGTCGGCAGCACTCATTCCGGAATGACGTCCATAAACAGCAGCCACATGCGGCCTTCATCCTTGTGCTCGTTGGCACCGGTGTCTCCAGGCGGATTCATGGTGCCGACAAGCGCCGTCGTGCCAATGACCTGCGAGTAGCCCGTGGTGATTTTCTGGGTCGAAAACAGGGGGATCTCCGGGTAGTGCTCGCTCCAGTTCTTGTCCTTCAGGTTGCCCGTCATGCTGACGAATTCGGGGGCCAGAGTCATCTCGGCCAGAGCGCCATCCTCACTGCGGCTCGGCTCCACCTCCAGTCGGAATCCCGTGCTGCGGCTTTCCGTGGCTGTGGTCCCCGCCAGCCCTTCAGGCCGGACATCCGCGGCTGCTTTTTTCACATCGTCATTCCTCTCCACAAGTGCATTGGCGGTGGGAGGAGAGAACTCGGTGCCATAGGTGTGAAGCGTGCCAGATTCAAGGAAAGCACGCACTCCTGATTGAATGTTGATCGTGGCGATGTGTTCCAGCGTTGCCTCTTTGGACGCCAGCAAGGGTTTCAGCGCCGCCAGGCAGGCACCACCCTCCATGGCATGCTTTTTGAGCAGTTCCCAGCCTTTCGTGCGGTCCAGCGAGATGACGCGTGCGGTCAGCATCAAATTGCCTTTGCCATTGCCGACGGGCGCTTTCGGCGCGGGCAAAGCGATGACTTGCATGGTGGCAAACACGAGCGTGATGCCACCTGGCTGCGCATCCTTCAGCGTGGCGATGAGCGTGGGAAAGCCGGGGATCACGCGGCAGGTGGACGTCCCGTTCCGCACGAGGAGGTCCATCACGGGAATGCCAGCCAGCGTGGCATCCGCCTTGAACAGCCGCACGCCGAGCAATTGATCCCGTGAAAACTGATGCGAGACATTCAGAGCGCCGCTTTCGTCATCCAACGTCGGCTCAAACTCAAAGTGGTCTCCCAATTGGCGCATCTCAAAAGCCTTGGGATATTGAAATCCAGTGCGATCAGCAGCGGTCCATTCGGTGGGGTAGACCAACTCGTCCACACACTCCAGGGTGGAGCGTGTGCCGGGGTGGGTCATCATCAAATGGCAGCCATCCAGCTTTGCGGTGCCAGCCTTTACCGCGGCCAGCAGGTGATTGTGCAGCTTGTCCTGGCCGTCCGGTGCATCCAGCAGCGCGGCGTAGTCTGCCTGCGACAAGGTGAAGGTCTCGAGGAAACACGAAATGTTTTTTGGTGGTTCCGACTGAACACCTGCGTCACCGCGACTACCCGAGGCTGCGGCAGGTTTTGAGGCCGGGGCGGCTTGCTTGTCTTTGATAAAGGGATCCTTGGGCTTGTCCTGGGCGGCCAGGACAGAAATGAAGGTGAGAAAGAGGAATGTGAATGCTTTCATGCACTGCCAGACTGCCACACAGGCCAGCCCTTGCGTCAACGCAGCATGATCAGCGTGTAAAAGTTCTGTCAAAACTCAAAGGAGCGTTTATGGCTGTCCTCCGACCCGAAAACCCATGGAAGACCTCGCCATCGCCCGCGCCTGCGCCGAATTTGCCGACGACAAGAAAGCTGAAAACATCCGCATCCTCGATCTGCGGGGCCTTTCGCCCGTGATCGACTACTTTGTGCTCTGCAGCGCCACCTCTGCCCCGCAGCTCCGCGCCGTGCGTGACAACATCGAGGACGAGATGAAGGAAAAGCACGGCCAGCGCCCCCTCTACAAGGACGGCAACTACGATAGCCAGTGGATCATCATCGACTACGGCAACGTCATGGTACACGTCCTCACGCCCGAAAAACGCGAATACTACGCGCTGGAGGAACTCTGGGGCGATGCGCCGGAAGTGGCCCTCAAAGATGACCAGCCGGCCCCAGAACCGCGGCCGCGCGTAAAAAAAGCAGCGGTGAAAAAGCCCGCCGCCAAGAAGCCGGCCGCCAAGCGCGCCACGAAGAAGAGAGCGGACTGATTTTCTGCTCGTCAGGCCCGTCTGTCTTCGCTAGACAGCAGGGATGAACGTCCGCGTCCTGCTCGTCCTCGTCTCCTGTGCCCTCAGCGTCACCACCGGCTTCGTGATTGCCCGGGGCGGCATGGGTCTGTCGTCTGGCAGCCGACAGCGCCCGCTCATCGGCCTGTCGATGGACACCCTGAAGGAGGAACGGTGGCAGATCGACCGCGATCTCTTCACCAAAGCCGCGCAGGATGCGGGAGCGGATGTTTTGGTCCAGTCGGCCAACAGCAACCACGTGGTGCAGATGCAAAACGTCGAGAGCCTCATCACGCAGAAGGTCGATGTGCTCGTGATCATTCCGAAAGACGCCGCCGCCATGGCGCGCGCGGTTGAACTGGCCCACGCAGCAAACATTCCCGTGCTCTCCTACGACCGGCTCATCACCGGTTGCGACCTCGACCTGTATTTGACCTTCGACAACGTGAAGGTCGGCGCATTGCAGGCCAAGTTCATCGCCGACCGCATCCCCCAGGAGGGCAAGCTGCGCCTCATCCGAATCTACGGCGCGAAGACCGACAACAACGCCAAGCTCTTCAAGCAAGGGCAGGACAACATCCTCAATCCGCTCATCGCCGCAGGCAAAGTCGAGGTGCTGTTTGAAGATTGGGCCGAGGATTGGAAGCCGGAGAACGCCAAGAAGATCACCAATGCCGCGATCACCAAGATCGGCCCGAATTTCGACGCCATCCTCGCCAGCAACGACGGCACCGCCGGTGGCGCCATCCAGGCGCTGACTGAAGAAGGCCTTGCCGGAAAAATCATCGTCACCGGCCAGGATGCCGACCTCGCCGCCTGCCAGCGCATCGCGCAGGGCACCCAGGCCATGACCGTTTACAAACCGATCCAAAGCATTGCCACGAAAGCCGCCGAACTCGCCCTCAAGCTTGCCCGCCGAAAACCCATCATCGCCCGCGACGCCGTTCCCAACGGAAAAATCAACGTTCCCTCTGTCCTGCTCGAAATCACCGCCGTCACGAAGGAGAATCTGCGAGAGACCGTCGTGAAGGATGGTTTTCGCAAGGAGGCGGATGTGTTTCAATCCACCCAGCCATGATCCTCCGTGCCCAAAACATCACCAAGCGCTTCCCTGGCGTCACCGCACTCAAGGATGTGTCATTTGACCTGCGCGAAGGCGAAATCCATGCGCTTTGCGGCGAAAATGGTGCCGGTAAGAGTACGCTGATCAAGCTGCTCTCCGGCATACATCCTCATGGCAGCTACGAAGGCCGTTTTGAGGTGAACGGCACCGAGGCGAGGTTTGAAACGATCAAGGACGCTGAGAAAGCTGGTCTGGCAGTGATTTACCAGGAACTGGCGCTCGTGGAGGAGATGACGGTGGCAGAGAACATCTTCCTCGGCCGCGAACCGCGTCGCTGGGGCGCGTTCATCGACTGGCCGCGCATGTATCGCGAAGCGCAGGCGTTGCTGAGCCGATTCAAGGTCGATCTCGATCCTGCAGCGCCGGTGCGCACGCTGGGCGTCGGGCAGAAGCAACTCGTCGAAATCATCAAGGCGCTCGCCAAGGACTCGAAGATCCTCATTCTCGACGAACCAACTGCCGCGCTGGCCGAACACGAGGTGCTGATCCTGCTCGACATCCTGCGCGATCTCCGCAAACGCGGCATCGCCAGCATCTACATCTCCCACAAGCTCGATGAAGTCTTCGGCGTCGCAGATCGGATCACGGTGCTGCGAGACGGCACGACGGTGAGCACAAAAAACGCCGCTGACTCGAGCAAGGCAGAGGTCATCCGACAGATGGTGGGCCGCGAACTCGGCGATCTCTTCCCACGCCGCACAACTCAACTTGGCGAGGTGATTCTGCGTGTCGATTCGCTCGCGGTGGCCGATTCGGAGACTGGCACGACCCGATTGCATGACATCAGCTTCGAGCTGCGAGCTGGCGAGGTGCTTGGCATCGGCGGATTGATGGGTGCGGGGCGCACCGAACTGCTCATGCATCTGTTTGGAGCCTGGGGAAAAGGCCTTTCGGGCAGCGTGTCTCTTCGCGGGCAATCCTTGGGTGGGCTCACGCCAGAAACGATCATTCAAAAGGGCCTCGTGCTCGCCTCCGAGGACCGGCGTCGTTATGGACTGCATCTGGAGCACGAGATCGGCTTCAATCTTTCGCTCTCGTCGCTTGCCAGCATCACGCGTGGCGGCTTCATCCAGGGAAACGCGGAGATTCGACGGAACCAGGACATTTTCGACTCACTCCGTGTCAAAGCGACCGGCCTGGAAGCCATCGTCGGCAAGCTCTCTGGTGGCAATCAGCAGAAGGTGGTGCTCGGCAAGGCCTTGCTCACTGAACCCTCTGTGATTTTACTGGATGAACCGACGCGAGGCATCGACGTTGGCGCGAAGCTTGAGATCTACGAAATCATCAACCAGCTCACGGCGGCCGGAAAAGCCGTCATTCTCGTCTCCAGCGAGCTGCCGGAGCTGATTGGCATGAGCGACCGCATTCTGATGCTCAACGAGGGCCGCATCGGCGGTTCCTTCAGCCGCACCGAAGCCACGCAAGAGAAACTCATGGCTGCGGCCATGGGGCATGCGGGGTGATTCTTTTGAAAACCCTCTCGTCTTTCCACGTTCGACATAATCCCCCTTTCCAACCATGATTCGCTCCCTTCTTGCCACCCTTGCCCTCGCAGTCACCGCCAGTGCTGCGCAGCCGCCGAACATCATCTTCATCTTCTGCGATGACCTCGCCTATCAGGCGATGAGTTGCTACGGCGACAAGCGCAAACTGCTCGAAACACCGAACATGGATCGCCTGGCAAAGGAAGGCATGCGTTTTGACCGCTGCCTCGTGACCAACTCCATCTGCGGTCCGATGCGCGCCGTGATCCAGACCGGCAAGTACTCGCACGCCAACGGATTTTACAACAACAGCAACAGCAGTTTCGACAGCAGCCAGCCTACGTTTCCGAAGGTGCTGCAAAAGCAGGGCTACCAGACAGCTGTCATCGGCAAGTGGCATCTGATGACTGATCCTGTGGGCTACGACTACTGGAACGTCCTTCCCGGCCAGGGCGCCTACTACAACCCGCCGATGACCGAAAACGGCAAGCAGGTCAAATACGAGGGCTACACCACCGACATCATCGGCGATCTGACCCTGAAGTGGCTCGACCAGCGCGACAAATCGAAGCCTTTCATGATGATGAGCCAGCACAAGGCCCCACACCGCGAGTGGGAGCCGCCGCTCCGGCTGCTCGGCTTTGACAATGACCGCGTTTATGAGGAACCGGAGACACTCTTCGACGCTTACAGCGGCCGCAGCAAGGCTGTGAGCGATCACGACATGGGCATCGACCGCACCTTCACGGAGCGCGATGCGAAACTCGTGATTCCGGGCAATCTGAACGAGGAGCAGAAGAAGGCCTGGAATGCCTACTATGAGCCGCGCAATGCGAAGTATGCCGCTGCCGCGCCCACGGGCCGTGATTTGGTGAAATGGCGCTACCAGCGCTACATGCACGATTATCTCGCCTGCGTGAAGGCCGTGGATGAAAATGTCGGCCGCGTGCTCGACTACCTCGACAAAAACGACCTCGCCAAAAACACCGTCGTCATCCTCAGCAGCGACCAGGGCTTCTATCTTGGCGAACACGGCTGGTTCGACAAACGCTGGATCTTTGAGGAAAGCCTCCGCAGCCCGCTGCTCGCCCGCTGGCCCGGCGTGATCAAGCCTGGCACCACCAGCGGCGAACTCGTCAGCCTACTCGACTTTGCCAGCACCTTCCTCGACATCGCGCAAGCCCCGATGATGGAGGGCATGCACGGCCGCAGCCTCGTGCCGCTCATGAAGGGCGAAACGCCCGCCGACTGGCGCAAATCCCACTACTATCACTACTACGAGTTCCCCGTGCCGCACCGCGTTCGTCCGCACTACGGCGTCATCACGGACCGCTACAAGCTCATCCATTACTACACGCCAGATGTCGATGACTGGGAGCTCCTCGACCGTCAAAAAGACCCGCTGGAGACCAAGGACTTCGCCAACGACCCCGAGTATGCTGACACGGTGAAGGAACTGAAGGCCGAGATCACTCGCCTGCAGAAGCAATTCGGCGAAACCGTCCCTCCGCCGCGCTTCACGCATGGCAACAAGGCCTTCGACAACGAACCGCAGCCGCCGGAGCAGCCGAAGAAAGGCAAAGGAAAGGGCAAAAAGAAGGCGGAGTAGCGTTTCACCGCCACATCGTCTTGCTCAGATACCATTCGACGAACTGCGGGCCGTAGAAGACCCAGATCATCGCGCCCATCGCAAGATAGGGACCGAAGGGAATCTTGGCCCCCCATTCGGCGCGACCGGTGACGCGATGAATCACCGCAAACACAGTGCCGAGCACTGACGCGGCCAAAACCGTGAACAAAACGGCCTGCCAGCCGGTGAAGGCGCCGATCATCATCAGGAACAGCACATCGCCAAAGCCCATCGCTTCTCGTGGAATGACGACCTGGGTGACTTTGGCTGTCATGTGGCCGACTTCCGCCAGGGGGATGAGTTCAAGCCCAGCATCGGCATAAACCTTCAACTGCTCCTCTCGCCATTCGGCAGAAACTTTCTCCCATCGACGCCCTGGTATCTGCAATTCCTCGCAGGTGAAGCACAGACGGTCACTGGGACGCACAAAGAGGTCGTGCCAGAACGTAATTTCCTCTCCCAGTTTCATCTGAATGGGCTCCTCTTCGCTAGGCTGGGATACTTCCATCGATTGTGGCTTCTCGAAATCGAACTTCTTCCTTCCGAAGGCCAGTTTCCCCAGTTCAACGACGAGCCAAAGCCCCCCAAGGCCCAGAGCAGCGCTCGCCAGTGAAACGAGCAGCCCGTTTGTATGTGTCTCCTGATCCACCAGCGACGGCACCCACCACGCCGACAGCAAGCCGACGACAGCACCGCCGATGGTGATTGAGTGTGGCAGGATGAAATGATCGATGTCGATGAAGGTGCCTGAAATGAGCAGGCTCATGAATACCCAAAGGCAGAGCATTTCCGGCCCCCAGGCATTGATGTGCAGCCAGGGATTGGGGTAAATCGCCGTGACCTTGAGAAAGACGAGATAAAACACCACGCCGGTCAGCAATTCGACGAGGAAGTAGCGCACGGAGATCTTTTGGCCGCAGTTGGCGCATTTGCCGCGCAGCAGCAGCCAACTCAGAAGCGGGATGTTCTGCCACATCGGGATCTGATACTTGCACGAAGGGCAGAAGCTGCGGCGCGGCTTGTTCACCGAAATGCCCAGCGGCACACGGTAAATCACCACGTTCAGGAACGAACCGATGCCCGCGCCCATGTAAAAGGCCAGGCAGTGCAGCAGAGTGTTGAGGACTTGGAATCGCGTCATGATGGATGGCGGAGTTTGCAAACTTGCCCCGCCGTGCGTGAGTACGGAAGCAAAAACTCAGCATGATCTCAGTTTCCCGGCTCCTGATCCCGTCTGTCGCCCTCCTTCTGGCATCCTGCGCCACGAGGGAGGAACGCCGCAGCGCCCTCATTCCCAGCCGCTCCATCGAACTGGCCAAACAGTTCGACTTCGTGGACGTGCGAGCCTTTGTTCCAGGCATCGCCATCGACTTGCGCTACGGCACGCCGCACAATGTGGCCAGCCGCCCGATCTATCCGCCGCGCATGCCCTGCCTGCTGAGAGTTGAAACGGCCCAGAAGCTCAAAACAGCCCAAGAACTGCTTCAGGTCCAAGGCTACGGGCTGCGGATCTGGGACGCCTACCGCCCGCCGGAGGCGCAGGAGACGCTGCACCGGCATGGCGGCAGCACGGGCATGTTTTTGTCCCCGGAGGAAGGCTGGAGCCGTCACTGCGGCGGCATCGCCGTCGATCTCACGCTCGTCGATGCGCAGGGCCGCGAGCAACGCATGCCGACCTATTTTGACCAGGACTTCAAAAACGCGAGCCACCACTACCGAGGCGACGACCCGGTGATCAAAGAAAACCTGCGCGTCCTCAAGGCCGCGATGAAACAGGCTGGATTCACCCAACTCGAGTCCGAGTGGTGGCATTTCGATGACGCGGACTACATTTACAATCCCCAGCCCATCGTTTACGGCCGGGAACTTGCCATTCCCGTGCTGTGAGCATCCGCAACGACGCCACCTTCACGGTCATTGACGAATCGGACGACTACATCGTCGTCAACAAGCCCGCTCCGCTGCAGATTCATCCCGGTGATCCCAGTGGCCCACCCACCCTCTGGCATCGGCTCTGCGACCTGCTATCGTATGAAATCGCTAACGGCGGCCAAGTCTCGATCATCAACCGTCTCGACCGCGAAACGAGCGGCGTGGTGCTCGTGGCGAAGTCGCAGCCCGTTGCGCGACTCTTCGGCATCGCAATGCAGGAGCGGCGAATTCACAAAACCTACACCGCGCTCGTTCACGGCTGGCCGGAGTGGGAGGAAAAAACACTCGACGCGCCCATTCTCCGCGCCGGGGAAGTGCGAAACGCCGACATCTGGGTGAAGCAGATGGTCCACGAGCAAGGAGTCCCCTGCCGCACAATCTTCCGCGTCTTGAAATGCTTCGAGCGCAATGAAGGGAAGTTCGCTTTGATCGAGGCGAAGCCTGAAACCGGCCGAATGCATCAGATCCGCGTGCACTTGAACCATCTCAGCCTGCCGATCGTAGGGGACAAGCTCTACGGCCGCGACGATCGTTGTTACTTGGAGTTCATCGAAACCGGCTGGACGCCTGCGCTGGAGAAAAAGCTCATTCTTCCACGCCAGGCGCTGCATTCGTCCCGACTGGAGCTCAATCTCGAAGGCTTTCCCAGTTTCTGGGAGGCACCGACGCCGACGGAGTTTGCGCTTTGAGCACGACGGACACTCGTGTCCGTCGTACTTCGTTAGGTCCAGCGCCGCACGCGGCTGTCGAGTTGAAACACCTGACCACTGACATTCGGCATTGAATGCAGAAACGCGATGAACCGCGCTGCATCTTCCGGCGTGTTCAGCCGGCCCAAGGCATGCGCCGACAACAAATGCTCACGCCACGCCTCATTTGCTAGCAGGTGCCGCGTCATTTTGGTCTCTATGAAGCCTGGCAGCACGCAGTTCACACGAATGTTTCGTGCGCCATACTCTTTCGCCAGACTTTGGGTGAGTCCTATCAGTCCCGCCTTCGCCGCGGCGTAGTTCGCCTGCCCAGCCGGACCGCTGAGCGCTGAATACGAACCCACATTCACGATGTGACCGTGGCGTTGCTTCGACATGAGCTTCACCGCCGCCTGCGAGACGAGAAACGCGCCTTTGAGGTTCACATCGACGACATGATCAAACGCTTCCTCCTCCATTTTGAGCACCGTGACATCGCGAAAGGCCCCCGCATTGTTCACCAGCAGGTCGATCTGTTTCAACGAGGCGAAAAAGGCCTTCACCGAGGCCGCATCGGTCACATCAAGCTCGGTACGACCCGGTGCCAGCACGTCAAAACCTGCCTGTCTCAGTTCAGCGCCAATCGACTTCGCGAAATCACCCTCGCCGCCGGTGATCACGGCGGTGCGAGAGGGCGATGCGGATCCATCCATGCGATCAACCCAGCGTGAAAGCCGGGAGCTTCACGATCTTGCCGCCTGCCATGGCTGATTCGTGGGCGCAGAGGCCCACGCAGGTCCAGTTGGCAGATTGAACGGCATTCGGGAAAGGCGCACGCTTCTCGGCCAGGGCGCTGGCGAATTCATGGGCGAGGTGCGGATGGCTGCCGCCGTGGCCGCTGCCCTGCGTGAAGCTGAGATGCGTTTTTTTGGCCAGATCATACACGCCCTTCGTGGTGAAGCGGCGGATCGGCGCTGGGAGGCGCTTTGCGAAGTCGGGCGCTTTGACGAGCTTCGGAATCTTGTGCTCCGGCAGCTTTGCGCGGTGCATGACGAGCGGTTCATGCTCGATGAGCGGCCATTCGATCGCGGCCTTGTCGCCATACACATCGATGCTCTCGCGATATTGCCGGGCGGTGTCGAAAAGGCTGCGAATGATGCGGGCGTTCACATCAGTGCCCTTGAACTTGATGTGGGCCGTTTCGACCGCGAAGGGGCTGCCGTAGCACTTCTGAAGCTCCTTGCGCACGCTGCCGGAACCGAAGCAGCTCACATATTCGGCGGATTTGCCGATCAAGCCGGCCACGGGGCCAACGCAGTGCGTGGCATACCACATCGGCGGCAGGCCGGGCCAGTAGTTCGGCCAGCCGTCCATGTCCTGCTGATGCGAGGCCTGCACGAACTGCAGCTTGCCGAGTTTGCCCAGGTCGAGCTGTTCCTTCATGAAAAGATACTCGCGCGCATAGACCACCGTCTCCATCATCATGTAGCTGAGGCCGGTTTTCTTCACGAGTTCGACAATCTTTTTGCAGTCGGCGATGTTCGTGGCCATCGGCACGGTGCAGGCGACATGCTTACCGGCTTTCAGCGCCGCGATGCTCATCCAGCCGTGATCGGGAATGGGCGAATTGATGTGCACGGCGTCGATCGCCGGGTCCTTGAGCATTTCCGCGAAGTCGGTGTAGCGCACCTTGATGCCGAAAGCCTCGCCGATTGTGTTCAGCTTCTTCTCATCACGTTGGCAGATGGCGTAGCAGGTCGTGAGCGGGTGACGCTGCCAGATGGGGATGAATTCCGCCCCGAATCCGAGGCCGACGACGGCGATGTTGAGCTTCTTGTCAGACATGATGTTGGTTGGTGAAGTGGTGCGAGTTTATAGGCGTGACCGGAGGAGGATGGGAAGGACAAACTTTGGGGTGAATCGGACGTGGTGGCGAAGTTTCAGGTTTCAGGTTCCGGGTTTCAAGTTAGTGAAGATGGTGACGATGCTCACCTCGGACTTTGATTATCATTTGCCGCCTGAATTGATCGCCAGCGAGCCGCTGGCGGAACGCTCGGCGTCTCGAATGATGGTGGTAAATCGCAAGGCGGGCGTGATCGAGCATCGCATGTTTCGTGAGATCGGGCAGTTCGTGTCCAGAGAAGCCGGAGACATGCTCGTTCTGAACGACACGCGGGTCGTTCCAGCCCGCTATTTCACGGATCGTGGTTACGAGGTGCTGCGGGTGGAACCGCTCACGCCAACACGCTGGCGCTGCATGGTGAAACCCGGCAAAAAATTCCGTATCGGCCACAGTTTTGCGATTGGGGAGTCCACAGGCACGGTGGTGGAGGTTTTGGAGGAGAATGGCGACCGCATCATCGATTTCGACCACGCGGTGGATGAGACCAAGCACGGCCATCTGGCGCTGCCGCACTACATGGGCCGCGGGGACCAGCCTGCGGACCGCGAACGCTACCAAACGGTGTTTGCACGTCAGGAAGGCTCCATCGCCGCGCCGACCGCTGGCCTGCATTTCACCCCGGAGGTGCTGCAAACGCTGCCGCACACGTTTGTGACGCTGCATGTCGGCGTGGGGACCTTCCAGCCGGTGAAAGTGGACAAGATCGAGGAGCACAAGATGCACTCCGAGGTCTATGAGGTCTCGGAATCAACCGCAGCCGCGGTTCGATCAGCGAAACGGGTGATTCCCGTCGGCACCACGGCGATGCGCACCCTGGAAACCGTCGCACGAGATCATGGACGCGTGATCGCCGCTCACGGGAGCACGGACATCTTCATTCATCCCGGCTTCGAGTTCCGTGTGTCAGGCGGTCTGCTGACCAACTTCCACCTGCCTAAGTCCACACTCATCATGCTGGTGAGCGCGCTGGCCGGGAAAGACCTGATCCTACACGCCTACCAAGAGGCGATCCGCGAACGCTATCGCTTCTTCAGCTATGGCGACTGCATGCTGATCGTTTGAGTCCGCCCAGAGGCGTCACACCCCTGCCGCAGCGCGGGCGATCTTCTCACAGCTCTGCACGTCGAGCTTGCCGGAGGCGAGAACGGGAATGTCGCTGACGCGGATCATCTTTTTCGGAATCCAGAGCGGCGGCATGCCTTTGTCCAGCAGGCGGTAGCGCAGATCGAGAATCTCCTGATGCTCTGGACCACCAGGGAGGCTGGTGAGGAGGATGAGAGCCTCTCCTTTGTCGATGTCCGGCACGCCAACGACGGCGATCTTGCGTGTGGTCTCGTTTTCGAGCCCCATGGCTTTCACGAGCGACTCTTCGACGGTCTCATGCGGCACCATTTCGCCTGCGATTTTGGAGAAGCGGCTGAGGCGGCCTTCGATGTAAAGGAAGCCATCGAGATCGAGGCGACCGATGTCGCCGGTGCGGAACCAGCCGTCCTGAAGCACGTCGCCGGTGCGTTTGGGGTCGTTGAGATAGCCCTCGAAGACATTCGCCCCCTTGAACCAGATCATGCCGCTCTGATGGAGCGAAAGAGGCTGGCCGGTGTCCGGATTCGTGATCCTCACCGCCATGCCAGGCACGGTGTGGCCGACCGAACCCTGACGGTGACTGGGCAGCCAGGCGTAGCCGTTTTCCTCGTCGCCGAGCGGCTCTGGGTCTGGCAGGTTGAGGTTGGAGGCAGGTGAGGTTTCGGTGAGGCCGTAGCCCTCGAGCACACGTTTGCCGAAGCGCGTCTCAAACGCATCCGCGACCGTGGTGGGAAGTTTTTCAGCACCGGTGACGCAAAGCTTGATCGAAGCGAGCGACTCGCGGTTCACACCACGCAAGTAACCACGCAGGAAGGTGGGCGTGGCGATCATGAGCGATACACGGTATTTTTCGATGAGCTCGGCGAGCTTCTTCACTTCCAGCGGCGTGGGATAGGTGACGAGGTGCAGCCCGGAAATGATGGGAAACCAAAGGGTGACCGTGCAACCAAAGCTGTGGAAGAGTGGCAGGCAGCCGAGGATGCTGTCCGTGCTCTTCATTCCGAGACGGCTGCCGAACTGCATGACGTTGGCGACGATGTTCCGATGCGTGAGGGCGACGCCCTTCGGCTCACCTGAGCTGCCGCTGGTGAAAAGCAGCAGCGCTTCTTTGCGTCCACCTTTTTTCGAGACACCGAGGACGGCTGCGAGAATGGCGGCGGGCAAGATTTTGCTCAGCACGAGCCATTTTGCGATGCTGACCTTCATCTTCGGCAGGATGCGCTCGATGAGCACGAGCTGCTTCATCGGCGGCCAGGGGAAGCTCTGCATCTTGCGCACGAAAATGTCGGCGGTGAGGAAGCGGTCGATCTGCCCCTGGCGGATCGCGCTGTCGATAGCAGCACGGCCAGCGGTGAAGTTGAGATTCACAGGAATCTTTCCGGCCATGAGGACTGCGACGTTGCAGATGAGTCCGCCAAGTCCGGGAGGCAGGATGATGCCGACCCGTTCCTTCTGCGTCTCTTTTTTCACGACCTGGGCCAAGGCCAGCGCGATGGCGAAGACCTTGTCGAAGCGCATGATCTTGTCGTCCTTGCCATCGACGACGCTGTTGCGTGTACCATGCTTTTTGAAGCCCTGGATCAGCGCGTACCCGAGGCTGATGTCGAGGGTTGGATTCTCGTTGAAGCTCTGCTCGGAGAGCAGGAGCAGATTCTCCTGATAACTTGCCAGATTGACCTCAGGCCCCTGCAAAAGCCTGCCGAAGCTAAAAATGACCTCCGCATCGCTGAAACGTCGGTCGATGGGTAGCGCGGTGTCCTGACGCCGGTGAACGTAAAGCGGCAGCACAGGAATCTCCGCCTTGAGGAGGAATTCCAGCGTTGTCCCCGGCACGGTGGTCATGGGGGAGGCCATCGCGGCGGCCTCCGCAGGCAGGTAGACGATGATGGCCCCACTTTTGACCGCGTCCGCCATGGCACGACGGTAGGCGGCGACTTCGGTCTCCCCAGGAGAGAACTCCATGGCGTGCACATTGTCCCGCTCCAGATGAACCCGCAGGAGGGGATGAAAAGCGGCCCCTTTTTTGACCAGATAGACGAGTTCCCTGCCCTCCAGCACAATCTCCAAGCGAAGAAGATCCAAGTATCCCAACTGGCTGGGCAAAATCATGAATCCGCCGCCTGTGGGCAGGTTCTCTTTGCCGAGGATCGTGAGGTCTTTAAGCGTGACGGGCTTTTCTGAGGCCATGGGAGGGTGAGCGCGTGGGAAGCCCTCTTTCTAAACGGAAAGCGCCCCCCATGCCAGCAGGAAAAGGACCGAGACCAGAGTTGACGGCAGTTTGCCCTTGTTGACGATGGCCGGAGGTGGAAGGAAAGCCCCTCCATCACCGTCCGCCTCCTGCCGCATGCCCCCACCTCCGCGTTATCCCCGCCGCGAATCCGCCCCGAGCAACACGCCTCCACCCGGCAGTGAAAACTGGCCGCGTCCCTGGGCGCAAATGAAGTACTTTTCCTTCCATCCGGCGGTGTACCCCAACATGCTCCGCGCCGCCTCCCCCGACGCCGGCCCCGGCGACATCGTGCATGTGATGGACAAGGAGGGCCAGCTCTTTGGCAGCGGCTTTTTCAACCCAAAGGCGAAGGTGCCGTTGCGGGTGATGCAGCACGGCGAGGACGTGCTCACGGAGGAAAAACTCGATGCCCGTCTGGATGCTGCGCTCGACTTGCGACTGAACATGCTACGCCTGAACGACACCACCGAGGCCTGGCGTGCGGTGCATTCGGATGGAGACGGCCTCAGCGGTCTCGTCGTCGATCGCTACGCCGACGTTTTGTCGATCGAAGTCACCACCCTCGGCATCTGGCGTCGTCTGCGCCGATGGCTGCCGCGGCTGCACGAGCGACTGGGCACCACGCAGCACGTCATCCAGGTCGATCCCGACATCGCCCGCATCGAGGCCATGCGCTGGGCCGATGTGCCCGAGGCTGACGATCCCGCCCCGCGCACCGTGCGCATCCGCGAAAACAATGTCCGCCATCAGGTCAGCTTCGAAGACGGACACAAAACCGGCTTCTTCTGCGACCAGCGTGAGAACCGCCTGAAATTCGCCCAACTCGCCCGCGGCCGCAGCGTGCTCGACTTATGCAGCTACACCGGCGGCTTCGCTCTCAGCGCCAAAGTGCTCGGCGGCTGCGAAGATGTCACCGGGGTCGATCTCGATGAAAAAGCCATCGCCCAGGCCAAGAAGAATGCCGACCTCAATCAGGTCCGCCTCGACTGGGTGCATGCCGACACCTTCACCTGGGGCCGTCAGATGCAGCAGAATGGCAAACAATGGGACGCCATCGTGCTTGACCCGCCAAAGCTGGTTTTCTCCCGTGATCCGGAAGAAGGGCAACTCGGCCGCAACAAGTACTATGACATGAATGCCGTCGCCCTCGGCCTCCTGAAGCGCGGCGGACTCTTCGTCACCTGCTCCTGCTCCGGATTGCTCGACGTCGCGGAGTTCGAGGACATCGTCATGCGCGCCGCACACCGCAACAAACGCCGGCTGCAGATCCTCGACCGCACCGGTGCCGGCGCCGATCATCCGGTGATGTCGAACTGCCCCGAAGGCCGTTATCTGAAGGTGCTGTGGTGCCTGGCATGGTGAGTCAGGCGGCAAAATGCGCCCAGGACCATGCCCTCGGTGGCTGAGAAAAAACTTACATCTTGAGATGGCGTGGATATTGCACGTGCCGGGGGCTTTGAATTATCTTCCCCTCTCCTCCTGATCCGTGCACGCCCTGTATTACATCGCCAAAGGCCAGAAGACCCTCGGTCCCTGCTCCAAGGACGATCTGCGCAATTTTCTCGCGTATGGATCGATCCGTGACAGCGACTTGGTGAAGCGTGAGGACGAGGAGCAGTGGCGCCCCGTTTCGACGCTGCTCGAACTGAACATGACCGGCGAGGTGCTGGCGGACGGTCTCAACGTGAAGCCCACCCGGCGCCGCGTGGCCCGTTACCGTGATTATGATCGCGTGCCTTACAACCAGCGTGGCGGCACTGTTCTGCGGCGCATGTTCTTCGGGTTCCTGTTTCTGCCGCCTTTTCTGTGGTGGGCAGCGGTTTCGCTCTACTCGGACCACATCTTCCGGCGGAAAAAGGATGTGAACGGTTATCTCCTGGTCTGGGGCCGCTGGGTCGAGGTGCTGGTGACCTTCATGATCATCGTCAATGCCGTCGCCTGGTGGGCGGTCATCACTTATGCCTCGTGGATTCTCGGCCCCGGCCTCACGGAGCTAGGCAAGGGCATGCGTGAGGCGTGGGATGTCGTTAAAGGCCTTTTTCAGGATATGGGCATGTGAATCCGACCGCCCCGACACCGGCTGGCAAGACGCGGATTGGCATTCCCTGTGCAGGATTTGGCATCCTCCGGCCACGCTGACACGGTGTGGGCCGAGCGTGCGTTGGTTGCGGCATGAAAGCCACGCTGCTCCTCCCGCTCGTCGCTGTCGCCGCCTGCTTGATCGCGCCAGCGCAGGCCGCTGACACCTCCGCCGCTTCCAAGCAAATCGACGCCCTTCTGGCCCAGAGCTGGAAGAAGAACAACATCAAGCCGAACCCGCTGGTGGACGACGCCACCTTCCTGCGCCGCGCCTACCTGACCGTCGCGGGACGCATCCCGACCTTCGATGAGGCGAAGGCCTTTCATGCCTGTCAGGCTCCCGACAAGCGCGCCAAGCTCATCGACTGCCTGCTCGGCGGCGAAGGCTATGTGCAGAACTTCTTCAACTACTGGGCGGATGTGCTTCGCGCACAAAGCCAGGGTGTCGGCGGCAGCACCACGGCGCAGCAGTATTTGAACTTCATCCGCGAATCGCTGCGTTCGAACAAACCGTGGGATCAAATGGCCCGCGAACTCGTCGCCAGCGACGGCACTTGCTTCGACACCGGTGCGATTGGCTACTACATGCGCGACCGCGGCATGCCGCTCGACAATCTGTCGAATACGACGCGCATCTTCCTCGGCACGCGCATGGAGTGCGCGCAGTGCCACGACCATCCCTTCGACAAATGGACGCAGAAGCAGTTCTTCGAGATGGCGGCCTTCACCCACAACATGAGCGCCACCAGTTACCGCTCCAAGGGCAATGACGAGGTGCAAAAGATGATGCGCGCTGACAAGACGCTCGACAGCCAGTCGCGCGATCTCATGCGCCAAGCGCTCAGCGAGGCCTTCCGACCGCTGCGTGACACGCTCGTCGTGCAAAACAAGGGCCAGCTCCGCCTGCCGCACGACTACAAATACTCCGACGCGAAGCCGAAGGACGTGGTTCAGGCCTCGGTGATGTTCGGCAAGCCAGTGACGATGACAAAAGAATCGAATGCCATCGACGAATTCGGCAAATGGCTCACCTCGCCGGAGAATCCGCGTTTCACGACGATCATCGCCAACCGCCTGTGGAAGCGCGTCTTTGGCGCGGGCATCTACGAGCAGGTGGATGAGATGATGGACAACAGCGTGGCCTCGAATCCCGAATTGATGCGCTTTTTGGAGAAGCAGATGGTCGCCTTGAAGTATGACATGAAGGCGTATCTGCGCATGCTGCTGAACACACAGCTCTTTGCCCGCGAAAGCACGAAGGAAATCAGCCCCGGCGTGCCCTACTACTTCCAAGGCCCCGTTTTCCACCGCATGACGGCGGAGCAGGTCTGGGACTCGCTTGTCAGCCTCGTCAGCCCCGATCCCGAGCAACCGAACTGGACCGCCCGTGAGCGTGAGAAGCGCGATCTCGAAAACCGCCGCCGTCTGGCGCAGATTCTCGATCAAACCGAGGCTCCGCTGCTCTTTGAGGCCTCAAAAGCCGTCGCCGATGCCATGCGCGAGCAGAACAAGGAATTCGACGGCCTGCGCAAGGAGTTGGACGAGGCACGTGCTAAGGACGACAAGGAAAAGGCGAAGGACATCCAGCGCCGCCTCGGCCAGAGCCAGCGCATTCTGCGCGAGAACGTCTCGAAGCACTTCTACGCCGCGGCGAAGAAATCCGGCAACGAGAAGATTCAAGCCGAGCTGGCCGCCGTCAGCGGAGGTGGCTCCATGGACATGGCGATGATGAGCCTCATGGAAGACTCCCGCATTGATGCCCGTGACATGCCGCTCGATCCCAAGCTCTTGAAGCGCATCCAGGCCGATGAGCAGGTGCTTGGCATCAAGGACCCAAAAAGCGCGAAGAACTACGAAAGCTACCAGAAGTCACTGCACCAGACCTGGAGCCGCGCCGCCGAGCAGCCGTCACCCGCGCCGCGCGGCCACTTTCTGCGTGAATTCGGCCAGAGCGACCGCGAGATCATCGAAAATGCCAGCGACGAGGCCAGCGTGCCGCAGGCGCTCACGATCATGAACGGCTCGCTGCCCGGCCAGATCACCAGCGCGTGGTCCGCGCTCAGCATCAACCTGCGCAAGGCCGCCACGAACGAGGACAAGGTCAACACCTTCTTCCTCAGCCTCTACTCCCGCCTGCCAAACGCGAAGGAAAAGGCCCAGATGCTGCAAACCCTCGAATCTTACGCCTCCAACAAAGCCCTCTGGGAAGACATCACTCTCGCCGCCCTCAGCACCCAGCGCTTCATCTTCGTCGAGTAACGCCACTTGGAACTTTAAACCTGAAACCAGCAACACCCATGAACTCTGACCTCTCCCGCCGCTCCGTGATGACCCGCATGGCGCAATCTTGCCTCGGTGTCGGCTTGCTTCCTTCGATGGAGCATCTTTTCTCCTCCAAGGCGTTTGCCGTCGGCGAGGGGGCTGCCGCTGCCAAACAGGCCGCCACCGCCCGCAACGTCATCTTCCTCTACATGACCGGCGGTCAGAGCCATCTCGACACATGGGATCCCAAACCGGACAACAAGGAGGTTGCCGGGCCGGTGAAGGCCATCAAAACGAGCGCTGACGGCGTGCAGATCAGCGAGTACCTGCCGCGCATGGCCAAGCAGATGCACCATGCCTGTGTCATCAACTCCATGGCCACGAACACAGCCGCGCACGAGCAGGCAAACTACTTCATGCACACCAGCTTCGGTCTGCGCAGCACGATCAAGCATCCCGGCATGGGCGCGTGGCTGAGTTTCTTCCAAGGCAGCGGCAATCCTGCGCTGCCGGCCTATGTTTATGTCGGCAACGACAGCCGCCATCCCGGCGCGGGCTTCTTCGCGAAAAAACATGGTCCGCTGATGGTGAACAACCCCGAGGCCGGCCTGCAAAACGTGCGTCCGCAGAAAGGCGTGACCGATGATCGCTTCGCCATGCGCCGCGAGCTCGCCGGCGCTCTCGACGCCGAGTTTCAGGGCAAGTGGGACACACGCAATGTGAAGGCCTACTCCGACATGTATGACGACGCGGTGAGGCTGATGAAGAGCGAGGACCTCGTGGCCTTCGACCTCACCAAGGAGCCCGAAGCTGTGCGCGCTGCTTACGGAAAGGACACCTTCGGCCAGGGCTGCCTGCTCGCCCGCCGCCTCGTGGAACATGGCGTGCGCTTCATTGAGGTCAGCTTCGGCAGTTGGGACACCCATGTGGCGAATTTCATCAACACACCGCGTCTGTGCGACACGCTCGACACTGCCCTCTCCGCGCTCGTCACCGATCTGGAGCGCCGTGGCATGCTGGACAGCACAATGATCGTCGTCAGCTCCGAATTCGGCCGCACGCCGAAGATCAATCAAAACCAGGGGCGCGATCATTATCCCGTCTTCAGCTCCGTCATCATCGGCGGCGGCATCAAGGGCGGCATGAAATACGGCGCCACCGACAAGGACGGCGCGGCGGTTGCCGCTGACAAGGTCGGTCCGCCCGACCTGAACGCCACGATTGGGTACGCGCTCGGCCTGCCGCTGGACCAGGTGATCTTCAGCCCCAGCAAGCGCCCCTTCACCGTCGCCGACAAAGGCCAGCCGCTGACGCATTTGTTTGCGTGAGCGCGAAGTCACCGGTCGGCGTCCGCCTGATCATCCTCGGAATGCGGCATGCGATTGCTGTGTGCGATGGCGGCTTCGTTGATGAGGCGCACAAGGTCGTCGAATTTGATCTTGAGGGCGTTTGACGAAATGTTGATCGGAGTGCCGGTCATCTTGATGTTCGCGGCTCCCGCGAGCTTCATGAGCCGGCTTTTGCCTTCCAGGCAGGCCTGTGGCGAACGCACGAGGATGTTGAGGAACCGGGTGCTTTGAATTTTGGAAACGGTGAGGCCGGTCATGTCGTCCCAACGGACACGTCCGGCGGCGACGGCGCTGGAGTTGTCGATGATGCCCTCGGAGTCGATGATGAGGCCAGGTTTCCGATCGGCGAGCTTACCGGCAGCGTAGATGCCGCCGAACCCGAAGAAAGCGATGCCGACCACCGCAGCGATTTTGGCTTTCACCGAATGCAGCACGGGATCCGACCTCTCGCTGAGCAGAATCCATGAACTGAGGATGACGAAGAGGAGCGAACCGAGAAAGATGAGGAATATCTTGGTTTTGCTCAACGGGATGGAAATCGGAGCGGAGAAGTCATGGCTCATGGCGGTCTGAAACATGCATAGGAAAGACACTCATACAAAAGAAAGCCCGGCAGCCTTAGCTGCCGGGCGATGTGGATGGATAGATGGTGCAAACAGCGCAGGCCTCAGATCGCAGCGGCGCTGTATTCCCAGCCCTGGCGGACGGCGGCGCGCTTGATGAGCTTGTTGGCCTCTTCGCTGTCGGTGGTCTGGGTGGCGCTGTCCCAGCGGATCACTTTGCCGGGGTTGGTGATGCCGAAGTTGCCGAAGAGGCAGAGCTTGGTCAGCGGCACGCTGTAGTCGAAATTGCTGCCGGCGGTCTTGTTCTGCTCGATGGCCATGACGAGTTCGAGCTGCGGCTTGCCGGGGGCCAGAGAGCGCTCGAGGGTCTTGGGCGTTTCCTTGAAGAACTTGACTAGCTTCGGACGGTTGCCGACGACTTCCAGTGCCTCGCAGTAGTCGCCCGGGTTGAGGATGCTGTCCTCGTCGCCAACGATGATGAAGCCACCCTTCATCTTGTCGTAATCGCGATCGGCTTCCAGCTTAGCCGGACGCTCAGGCTTCATCGGCTTGCCGTCCTTCATGCCTTCATACCAGTGCAGCTTGATATCTCCGTATTTGACGTGCTTGAAGGAGCAGATCACGTGCGACCAGGCGGGCCAGCTCATGTCGGTGAGTTCGCCGACCTCGGCCTCGATTTGATAGGGTTCGCCGAGTTCGCAGGCCCAGAAGGGACCGTCCATGATGTGGCAGCCCATGTCACCCATGGCGCCCGCACCGAACTCGCGATGACCGCGCCAAGCGAAGGGATGCAGGCCGGGAATGTAGGGATGCTCGGGCACCTGGGCAAGCCACTGCTGCCAGTTCACGTGCGCCGGAGCCTGTCCGACACCTTCTGCGGCCTCGTTGGACTCTTCCTTGCGGCGCGGTTTGGGCGCGGACTTGCCGGTGTAGATCTCTTTCGCGGCGTTGCCCTGGGGCCAGATGGGGCGGTTGGTCCAGACGTGGATTTCCTTCACATTGCCGACCACGCCGGCGTTCATCCATTCTTTGAGCTGGCGGATCTGCTCGCCGGTGTGGCCCTGGTTGCCCATGTTGGTCTTCACGCCCTTTTTCTTGGCGGCCTCATGAAGCTGGTTGGCCTCCCAGATGCGGTTCACGAGCGGCTTCTGCACGCAGACGTGTTTGCCGCGTTTGATGGCCTCCATAGCGGCCGGGTAGTGCGCATGGTCAGGCGTGGAGACGGTGACCATGTCGATCTTGTCACCCATCGTTTCAAACATCTCCTTGAAGGAGGTGAACATCTTCGCGTCGGGATACTTCTTCTGGGCGTCAGCGAGACGGTTGCTGTCGATGTCGCAGATGGCGACGATGTTCGCGCCTTCGGCGGCGATGCCGACGTCAGACGCGCCCTTGCCACCCGCACCACCGATGCCGGCGACGTTGAGTTTTTTGACTCCGCCCTCCTGACCGAGGAGGAGGTTCGGGAAGAAGATGCCACCAGCGGTGGCGGCCGTGCCACGCAGGAAGGCGCGGCGGTTGGGGAAGAGTGTTGGCTTCATGGTTTGATTAAGGGCCGCGACGATAGCGGCGAGGGCGATTAGAACGCAACGGGAATGTCGTCTCCTCACGAAAATCACCCCGGGCCCAAAGAAAGACCGTCAGGGCACTCTTTGTGCTTGGCGAGGCGGCTACTCACCCGCTAAAAGCTATTCATGGATTTTGCCAAATTTGCTTCCGAACTTTCCGGTTTTGTGTGGGGCGTGCCCCTGATCGTGCTGCTCTTTGGCACACATCTCTTCCTAACGATCCGCACCGGCTTCATCCAGCGTTTCCTACCTCGTGCGATCAAGATCTCCCTCTCACGCGAAAAAGAAGGCGAGGGCGATGTGTCCCAGTTCGGCGCCCTCATGACGGCGCTGGCCGCCACCATCGGTGCGGGCAACATCATCGGCGTCGCAGGTGCCGTTGCCACAGGTGGACCGGGCGCAGTCTTCTGGATGTGGCTCACCGGCGTGTTCGGCATCGCCACAAAGTATGCGGAGGCCGTGCTGGCCGTGAAATATCGCGTGCAAATGCCGGACGGCAGCTACGCCGGCGGCCCGATGTACGCTCTTGAACGTGGCCTGGGGCAGAAGTGGCTCGGTGTCGTCTTCGCTGTCTTCACCTGCGTCGCCGCGTTCGGCATTGGCAACATGTTCCAAGCCAATGCGGTTGTGGAGACGTTGAAGGAGTGGATCAAGCCGGGAACTGAAGCTGAGGATGTCCTGCGCTGGGTGGCCGGGCTCGTGATGGCGGCCATCACGGGCGCTGTCATCCTCGGTGGGGTGAAAAGCATCGCCAAAGTGTGCGGTTTCCTCGTCCCGATCATGGCCGTGGGCTACGTCTTCGGCTGCGTGCTGATTCTGATCAAAAACGCCGCGCTGTTGCCGCAGGCGCTCAGCGACATCGTCAGCGGTGCCTTCAGCAGCCACGCGGCGGTGGGCGGTTTCGCGGGAGCCGCGCTGAAAACCGTCATCCAGTCCGGGATCGCGCGCGGTTTGTTCTCCAACGAATCAGGCCTCGGCAGCGCACCCATCGTCGCGGCGGCCGCACAGACGCGGAATCCAGTCCGTCAGGCCCTCGTTTCCTCCACGGCCACGTTTTGGGATACCGTCGTCGTCTGCGCCATCACCGGCCTCGTCATCGTGAGCAGCGGCCACTGGAAGGAAGGCCTGCCCAAGGCAGCGCTGACGAACGCCGCTTTTGAGGAACTCCACACCATCGGTCCCATCTTCCTCCTTTTCGGCCTTATGACTTTTGTCTTCTCCTCGATCCTCGGCTGGTGCTACTACGGCGAAAAAGCCGCCGAGTACCTCGTCGGCCCACGTGCGGTGAAGCCCTACCGGATTCTGTGGGTGCTCATGGTCCTGGTCGGGTCGGTGCAGCCTGCCGCAGCGGTGATGGACTTCTCCGATGCCGCCAACGGCCTCATGGCCGTGCCGAATCTCATCGCCCTCATCTGCCTCAGTGGCGTCATTGCCGCCGAAACCAAGGCGCACGCGAATGAACTGACCGGCAAGGACTGAAAAAGTCCGCCCTGCCGCTTGCAACATCGTCATCGGCCTCTATTTTGGCCGCCCTTCGATCACTGCCTCATGGTGTAATGGTAACACAGCAGATTCTGAATCTGTTATTCAAGGTTCGAATCCTTGTGAGGCAACCATCGCCCCCGCAGGAGCTTTTCAAGCTTTTCCCCGGGCGGCGAGGATGGCCGAATCCATGCGAGCCAGACGATGCGTGCTCGAAGCGGTCTCGATGCCTTCCAGAGCCCGGTAGGTCTTGCCCACTTTCTGCACGAGGCCGGAGTTGGTCAGCTTCAGGATCTTCTCATACGCGCGCAGTCGAAGCATTTCCTCGCCACCGCTCACCGCGTTCTTGAGCTTCAATCCTTCAAAGACTTTCTCGAACAGGCTTTTGAACTCAAAGGTCTCTCCGCTGGAGAGAACGTTCACCAACTCATCCGTGACGTGATCAACCACCCGACGTGAAAAAGGCGCTTTTTTCGTGACTGCTTTTTGAGGAACCATCGTGCGCCATACCACACGATTCCTGCTCTGTCTTGGAAACCTCTTCCAGGATGATGAATGATCCCCCCCTTTTGTCGATTCAGGAGGCGAGAAACGCTTCTTTGGCCGTTCGGCTGAGCCTTTTGAAGGCAAATTCAGCCTTCAAGGCTGCGGAATGACTTTTCTGTGGCCAGGAGCGCAGGAGCGCCACCGGTCCCCTTCCCCGCGTGTAGCGCGCACCTTTTCCCGCATCGTGCTGCGCCAATCGCCGCTGTAGGTCATTCGTGATGCCGCAGTAATAGGTGCCATCGCCGCAACGCAGGATGTAGAGGCACCACTTTTTCGCGGGCTTGGCTTTGCGGGCTGACTTCTTCGACACGCATCACCTTTACGGCGATGAGCGGTGTCAAAACAACTCTGGAATCATCACGCCGTCCGTCAGCGGCACCGGGCGGCCATCGGCGGAGCGGTATTCGATCTCGCGGTAGTCGTAGCCGAGGGCGGCGTAGATGCTGGCGTGGATGTCGGAAGGCGAGATGGGGCGGTCTTTAGGATAGGCACCGGTGGCATCGCTGCTGCCGATGACCTGTCCGCCACGCACGCCGCCGCCAGCGAGCAGGACGCTGTAGCAGCCGGGCCAGTGATCGCGGCCGGCGTCGTTGTTGATCTTCGGCGTGCGGCCAAACTCACCCATCCAGACGACGAGCGTGCTTTCGAGAAGGCCGCGTTCTTCGAGGTCGTCGAGCAACGCGGCGTAGGCCTGCTCCATCGGTGGCACGAGCTTGTTCTTGAGGCCGTTGAAGTTGTCCTTGTGCGTGTCCCAGGTGATCGACGGGCCATTCACGGTGGTGACAAACCGTGTGCCGGCCTCGATGAGGCGACGTGCAAGGAGATGCGACTGGCCCCAGCTGTGACGACCGTAGCGTTCGCGGACTTTGTCGGACTCTTTGGAGAGGTCGAAGGCATCGGCGGCCTTGCCGGTTTGCAGCATGCGGGCCGCCTGCTCGTTGAAAATGTCGATTTGAGCTGTCTGCGGCGAGGTGATGGGCCGTGCGGCGGCGCTCATGTGATTCAGCAGTGCGAGCCGCTCCTGAAAACGCGTCGGCGTGAGGCTGGCATCGAGGCCCATGTTCCTCACACGGAACTCCTTTGCGTTTGGATCGTCATCGAGCACGAAGGGATCGTAGCGATTACCCAAACAGCCGCCGAACTGGCCGGGCGTGAGGTACACCTTGCTGTCGCAGTGCGGAAACGGCGTGATGACATAGGGCGGCACGCCTTTGGAAAAACCATCGCGCTGAGCGAGCCATCCGCAGAGCGTGCCGACGCCGGGAATGTCCGTGGGGCTCGGTGTGATGAGCGTGCTGTCCACGCGATACGGCCGACCAACGGTGGCCCAGTGCATGCCGCCGTTGTGGCTGCTGTGGCCATGATGCACGCTGCGGATGAGTGCGAGCTTGTGCATGCGTTTGGCCATCTGCGGCAGCAATTCGGTGATGTGCACGCCGGGGACATTGGTCTTGATCGTTTTGAATTCGCCGCGGATCTCGGAAGGCGCGTCGGGTTTCGGGTCCCACAGGTCAATGTGGCTCGGTGCACCTCCATTGAAGATCAAAATGACAGATTTGGCCTTTCCGAGGCCGATTTGAGCCTTCGTCATGGGTGAGCCGAAAGTACTCAGTTGGCTCAATCCGAAGCCCAACATGCCCATCCCGCCTGTCTGCAGGATGTTTCGCCGCGAAACGCGCATTTCAAGCGGAGAGGCCTTCACGGACAAAACCTACGATGGCAAGCGAGTGATCTTGCGCAGGCAGGCAAAGCCTTGAACAACCCGCATCACTCGGCCTTCTTCTTCGGCTTCGCGGCGGGTGTCGGTTTGCGAATCTTCACTTCCACGGCGTTCTTCTGCGCGGTGCCTGGAGTGCTGCGGCCATCGGCCACGATCTTTTCGAGCTGCTTGGTCATTTGCGCCACGATGTCCGTCTTTTCGCCTTGGAGATTGGTCTTTTCGGCGATGTCATCCTGCAGATTGTAGAGCTGGGTGTCGGGTAGGTCCTTCTCGCCGGCAGAACCGGGACGCGGATCGCTCCAACCGCCCGAACCGGCGCAAAGTTCGAGTTTCCAGTCGCCATCACGCAACGCAAAGCTGCCGTTGATCGAATGATGGACGGCACTCTTCCGCATCGCCGGACTGGATTCCCCCAGCAGGGCTGGAAGAAAGCTGAAGCTGTCCTCGGCGGCATTGTCAGGCAGTTTCGCGCCCACGATTTCGGCGGCCGTGGCCATGAAATCGGTCAGGCAGACGAGTTGCGTCGAGGTCTGCCCGCCCTTCGCCTTCGCAGGCCAACGCACGATGAACGGCACGCGATGGCCGCCATCGAAAATGTCCGCTTTGTGGCCGCGCATGTTGTAACTGGGATTGTGGCCCTTCGCGATGAGTTCGGGGAAATTGGCCTGCGGCGAGCAGCCGTTGTCGCTCGTCACGATGATGAGGGTGTTCTCGGCAATGCCATTGTCTTCCGTGGCACGCATGACCTGGCCGATGGCGTCGTCGGTTTCCATGACAAAGTCGGCGTAGAGGCTGATACCGCTTTTGCCCTTCCATTGTTCGCTCGGCAGGATGGGCGTGTGTGGTGAGTTCAGTGGCATGTAGATGAAGAAGGGATCGCCCTTCTTCGAGCCCCCAGCCTTCTCCTTGATGATCTTTAGCGCCCGCTGCGTGAACGCCGGCAGCACGTCCTCACCGCGGAAGCCGGGTGAGCCCGGGCCTTCACGGGTGAAGCTCATCTTGTCGCCCGAGCCATTCATGACGAGTTTCATCTTCTCGGTCGGATTCGCCGGGACGTGGTCGTTTTCGATGAAGCAATAAGGCACCATGTCCAGCGACGCACTAATGCCGAAGTAGGTGTCGAAACCCACGCTGGTGGGTCCGTTCGTGATCGGCTTGGTGTAGTCCACGTTGTTCACTTGGGCTGCGCTTTCGATGTTCAGCTCCGCCACCTCGCCTGTGCGCACCCAGTCCATGCCCAGGTGCCATTTGCCAACGCAGTGGGTCGAGTAGCCCTGCTCCTTCAAAAGGTTGGCGACGGTCAAGCGCCCCTGCTCGATCAAACGGGGACTCAATCCGCCCAGCACGCCGCTTTGCAGCTTTGAACGCCACGCGTAGCGGCCCGTCATGATGCCGTAGCGCGTCGGGGTGCACACGCTGGAGCCGGAATGAGCATCGGTGAACTTCACACCCTCTTTCGCGAGGCGGTCCATGTGCGGCGTGGCGATTTTTCCCTCGGGATTGAGGCATTTCACGTCGCCCGTGCCCAGGTCATCGCAGAGGATGAAGATGAGGTTCGGTTTGTCGGCCGCAGGTGCGACCAAAGTGCCGATGACGAGGAAAAAGAACGAGGTGAGAGCCAGAAGAGGTCGGTTCATGGTCCGACTTCAACGCGTTCAGTCCTCCGAGCTATCGAGATATTCCAGCGCCTTCGAGAAACTGGCCTGTGTGAGGAAATGGTTCAGCCGCGGCGGCAGTTGGGGACGCAGTTTTTGATGCTCGGCACCCAGCTCCTCCGACACCTGCTGCAACGCCTTCAAATGCGCCGCCGCATCCCGATCCCGGAACGCATGATCCGCGATGAGGTCGATGCGGCGCTGAAGCAGGAGGCGAAGATGAGCAAAGTCGAGCATGCGGTGAGTATGGAGCGCCGACGAGCCGTCGGCAAGGAGCGCGGACCTCCGAGTCCGCAGCATTGCCGCAAAGACCTTCGGGCAGAAAATCTCGATGAAGAGCGATTCTCCTTCGGCGCCGTGCTGCGGGCTCGGAGGCCCGCGCTCCCTCAGAGCTTCGGTGGCGCTGGCTTGAGCGGTGCCTGCTGGCCGCTGACGACGCCTTTGGCCTTCGTCGGGCGTTTGTAGATCGTGTCGCCGCAGGCGATGAAGAGTTCGCCGAGGTCTTTGCCGCCAAAACACACGTCGTAGGGCTGCTTGGGCGTCGGGATGATGAAGTTCACGCGGCCAGCCTGGTCGCAGACCTGGATGCCGAGGGAGGTGGCGACGTAGAGCCAGCCGTTGGTGTCCACGCAGAGACCACGAGCAGCTATCTCCGAGTCAGCCAGTCCAAAGCATTCCAACTGGCCATATCGCTGACAGTGCTGAAGCGAGCCGTCATCGCCGATCTGGAGTGACCCTACATATTCGCACGATTTGCCGCCCGTGAAGTAGAGCGTTGACTGGTCTGGTGACAGCGTAATGGCAACAGGTGGCCCCAAGAACTCCAGCGGCTTGACCTCAAGACTCTTTACCCGCCCGTTGGGCAAGCTGACGCGGAGGCGGCCGCCAACCGATGCGTGAGTCGATATGAGAACTCCATCGCTCCTAAAACAGAGATGCTGAAACACCGCATCCTCAGGTTTTGATGCTCTTTTCGATCCATCCCTCCCGCCCCGCACGCTTTCAGCACTTGGAAGACCGTCTGCTCCAACGCAGAGGCTCCCCTTGTGGTTATATGCAAGGCCCCGTGAGTCATTCGAGTCCCCGCTGAACGGGAACGTGGCAATTCTCCCGTCCGATGAAACAACGATGAGAATCGCGTCCGGGCTATCATCCAATGTCGCAGTATTCTTTTTCGCAAAGCCAGCAGCGGTTACTTCACCATCCTTGGAGGATGCCAGAACTTCGATTCTCTCATAGGCTCTGCGGTTCTCTGTTGGAAGCAATATCCGGCTCCACTCTCCATCTCCCACCACCTCATACCCGCGCCACTTCGACTCGCCCTTCGGATTCGCTTTGACCTCGATGTTAGTCTGCCAGTCACGCCAGAGCCAGCGGAGGACGTCGGGGAAGATTTGGGAGGCGTGCTTTTGGTTGTGACCGCCTTCGCCCCAGGCGTGGTTCACGTCGTAGCCGGCCCAGGTGAGGCTGCGTTCCATCATCTGGTTCGCCATCCACCAGTCGCCGCAGTAGAGGTTGTTGTCGCCAGTGCCGCTTTGGAGGAAGACGCGCAGTGGCTTGGGTTCGAATTTGCGGACGAGGACGGGCAGTTGATCGGCGCCGTGGATGCCGACGTAGGTGCCCACGCCGGTGAAGACGCGGCGGAAGCGGTCGGGGCGATGCCAGGCGGCCATGAAGGCGCAGATGCCGCCGCTGCTGTTGCCGGAGATGGCGGCGTGATTGGGATCGGTGCTCAGTTTGAGGCCGTGCTTCGCCTCGATGGCGGGCAGGAACTCGTCGATGAGGAACTGCGAGTAGGTGGGCGTGATGCTGTCGTATTCGTAGCTGCGATTGAAGCGCGGCAGCGCGTTGTCATTCGCGGCGGAAACGACGCCGGGCTTGATGAAGATGCCGACGAGCGGCGGAATGTCCTTTTTGGCGATGAGATTGTCGAAGACGACGGGGGCCTGATAGATCACGCCGTCCTGGAAGACCATGAAGGCGGCGGGCTTGGATTGGTCGTGGCCTGCGGGCAGGTAGATCTGGTATTCGCGCTGCGTGCCGGGGAAGACGCTGCCCTCCTTGGCGGTGTAGCTGTCTTTGATCATCGTGCCTTTCGGCACGTCCGGCTGCGGCTTGGAGTCGGCCGTGAGCGGGAACTCGGGTTCGGCGCGGAGAAATGGGACGAATAGGAGAAATAGAAAGGATGGGAGGAGAGGCGAGCGCATGCGAGGATGCTGGCAGAGGCTCCTTTTGCGCGCTAGCATCAATATTCAGACGGGCAACAGGCTGCCGATGGTTTGTCCTTGCCAACGTGTGTGAGGTTCCCTAGCCTCGCGGCCACTTATGACCGACACCGCCAACCAATCGTCCATCAAATTCAAGCTCTTCGTCATGATGATCCTCGAGATCGCGATCTGGGGCGCGTGGCAGATCAAGATCTTCTCCTACATGGGCATGCTGGGATTCGATCCGGATCAGCAATGGCTTGTGGGCAGTTCTTTTGGAATTGCGTCCATCGTCGGCATCTTCTTCAGCAACCAGTTTGCCGACCGCAACTTCTCTGCGGAGCGTTTCCTGGCCTTCAGTCACATCGTGGGTGGCATTGCGCTGGTTGCCACAGCCTTCCAGACTGCTTTCTGGCCCTTCTTCGGCTGTTTCGTGACTTACTGCCTGCTTTACGTGCCGACGATCTCGGTGACGAACTCGCTGGCTTTCGCGAACCTCAAGGATCCGGCGAAGGACTTCGGCTTTGTGCGCATGGGCGGCACGATCGGCTGGATCATCGTGAGCTGGCCGTTCATCTTCCTGCTCAGCGAAAAAGCGGGCGCGGCCGAGACCAAGTGGGTCTTCATCGTGGCGGGCATCATCTCGTTTGTGCTGGCGGCCTTCAGCCTGACGCTGCCGCACACACCGCCGCGCAAAGACGTGTCGGAGGCGGACAAGGTGGCCTGGCTGAAGGCGCTGAAGCTGCTCGGAAGTCCCTTCGTGCTCATTCTCTTTATCGTCACGTTCATCGACTCCACGATTCACAACGGCTACTTCGTGGTCATCGACGGCTTTCTGCAGAAGGTGGGCATTTCGGCCAACATGAGCATGGTCGTCAGCAGCATCGGACAGGTGGCGGAAATCGTCACCATGCTCATCCTTGGCGCGGTGCTGAAGAAGCTCGGCTGGAAGATCACGCTCATCCTCGGAATCCTCGGCCACGCCGCCCGTTTCGGCATTTTTGCCTTCTTCGGCACGCCGGATAACCAGTGGCTCATCATCGCGGTCCAGGTGCTTCACGGCATCTGCTACGCGTTTTTCTTTGTGACGGTCTACATCTTTGTGGACGCTGTTTTCCCGAAGGACATCCGCTCCAGTGCCCAGGGCTTGTTCAACCTCCTGATCCTCGGTGTCGGGATGGTGGTTGCTAGCAAGATATTCCCGCAGTTGCTGGCCCGATACACCAGCGACGGCGTGGTGGACTACAAGCAGCTCTTCCTCGTGCCAAGCGGCATGGCACTCGCGGGCATTGTGTTGCTCGCGCTCTTCTTCCGCCCGCCCACGCATGGTCCAGAGGGCGAGGTGAAACATTGACCTGTTTCGCAAGGGCGTGTGTCTGCGAATGTTGAGCTGGGGGTGACAATCTTCGGCGTTTTCGACATTCCTTCGTCATTCGGCAATTCCTCATCCGTAAATTCTTCTCATGAACCCACCCGGCCTCGACGATCTCCTCACCTGCCTGCGGTTTGCCTCCGTCTCCACCGACTCCACGCGTCGCCCTGAGGTGCGCGCATGCGCGGAGTGGCTCTTGAGCAAGGTGCGCGGCATGGGACTGACCGGCCAGTTGCATGAGACGCCCGGTCATCCGGTGCTGCTGGCGAAGAACAAGCACATCGCAGGTCGTCGCACGGTGTTGCTGTATGCACATTACGACGTGCAGCCCGCAGAGCCGCTGAACGAATGGAAATCACCCGCATTCGAGCCAACGATCCGCGACGGACGCATTTACTGCCGCGGCGCAACTGACAACAAGGGCCAGCTCATGGCGCACATGCAGGGTCTGGCCGAAACGCTGGCAAAACACGCCGATGTGCCGGTGAATTTGATCCTGCTGTTTGAGGGCGAGGAGGAGATCGGCAGCCCGAACTTGAAGCCGTTTCTCGAACAGCATCGCGACGAGCTGAAATGCGATGTGGTGGCCATTTCGGACACGGGCATGGTCGCTCCGGGGGTTGGCACGTTCACCTATGGCCTGCGCGGCATCGCCTGCCTGGAGGCAAAGGTGCATGGACCGGCGATCGATCTGCACAGCGGCATTTTTGGCGGTGCGGTGGCGAATCCCGTCACCTCCATCGCACGACTCACAGCGACGCTGCATGATGCGGAGGGCCGCGTGGCCATCGAGGGCTTCTACGATGGCGTGCGTCCCATCGCGGAGTGGGAGCGTCAAGCCTGGGCTGCCTTGGGAGATGGAGACGCGGAGATGCTCGAACTGACCGGATCTCCCGCTTTGTTTGGCGAACCGGGCTACACCGAACGCGAACGGCGCTGGGCGCGGCCCACGGCGGAAGTGAACGGCATCGGCGGCGGTTACCAGGGCGAAGGCTCGAAGACCGTGATCGGCCGCGAGGCGTTTGTGAAACTCTCCTGCCGTCTCGTGCCCGATCAGAACCCAGATGTCATCTTGCAGCGCGTGGAGGCGCATCTGCGGGCGCATTTACCGAAAGGCGTGCGTCTTGAGATCAAGCCTGGCCACACCGGCATGCCGTACCTGATGGATCCGCATTCCACCCTCGGCACGGCGGCGCAGCGCGCGCTGAAGAGCGTCTTTGGCGACAAGATCGCACTCATCCGCGAAGGCGGCAGCATTCCCATCGTACAAGCGTTCAAGGACGTGCTCGGCGTGGACACCCTGCTGCTCGGACTCGCCTTGCCGGACTGCCAGGCGCACGCGCCGAACGAGAATTTCCCCATCGAAAACTTCGCGGCTGGCGTGCGTCTGAATCAGGCGCTGCTGGCCGAGTTGGCGTGATTTTCACGAAGTTTTGCAACTGTTCAACGTGAGTGCGGTTCATGGCGTCGTGCTTCCAACAACCAAGCGCATTCACGACATGAAACTCAAAAAAGCATTCATCCACGGCTTCAGCATTCTGAGCCTGACCTGCCTCGCCAGCGCTCAGGACGCTCCCAAAGGCCCCCCTCCCGAGGGCGGCCCTCCCCGCGGCGACAGACCTCAAGGCGGCCCTCCTGGAGGCGGTGACGCTGCAGGACGTCTCGCCGAATTCGTCAAACGCGCCGACAGTGACGGCGACGGCAAGATCAGCAAGGACGAGTTCGCCAACATGGGGAAAAAAGAGAGCGAGGAGCGCTTCGCCCGCATGGATGCAAACACCGACGGTTTCGTTGATCAAGATGAGATCGGCAAAGTCGCGCAGATGATGCGCAATGCCGGCGGTCAGGGCCAGGGCCAAGGCATGCGCCGTCCTGAAGGCGGTCCTCCCGGTTCTCCGGGCGGTGAAGGTGGTTTCCGTCGTCCGCCGGGAGGCGAAGGCGGTCGCCCCGAAGGTGGTCCGCGCCCCGAAGGTGGTCCGCGCCCCGAGGGTGGTCCTCGCCCTGAAGGCGGTCCTCCTCCTGAAGGCATGCGTCCACCGGGAGGTGAAGGTGGCCCCCGTGGTGGTGGCAGCATGTTCGGCGACCCGAAGGAGACATTCAAACGCATGGACGCCGACGGCAATGGCAGCGTCTCCGAAGACGAGTACATCAAAGCGGCCGAAAAGATGCGTGAGATGATGCGCAGTCGCGGCGGCATGCCAGGCGGCCAACCGGGTCAGCCCGGACAACCTGGCCAGGGTGGTTTCCGCCGTCCTGGTGGTGAAGGTGGCCCCCCCGGCGGCGCACCTGGTGGAGAAGGCGGTTTCCGTCGTCCTCCGGCTGAAGGTGATGCACCCAAGCCCAAGGACGCAGCCTGATCCATTTGGGAAAATCGTTTTCCAATCACAACGCGGGATGGTCGAAAGGCCATCCCGCTTTTGTTTGCTGGTGGAGAGGCTTGTGATGCGTCTGGGGAGCATTATGAATGGGCGCATGGTCGCCGTCGTTGATTTCAGGCTCGTAACCAAACTCCGCCGTTCAGTATCTTCGCTCCGTCGGCCGCTGTTCGCGCTGGCTGCGGGTGGAATGATGGCGGCGACATCACTTTCGCATGGGCAGCAAGCTTCTGGGGCGGGTTTTGTGCCTGGAGCCGGTTCGCGCACGGATGTGAAGCCCTTCTATTTTGCCATCCCGGCTCCTCGTGGGCAGATTCTGGACCGCAAGGGCCGTCCGCTGGCGCAAAACATCGCGGTGCGTTATTTGCAGCTTACCGTGCCCGCTGCGCAGCGGAGTTCACTCGAGACGTACACTGCCTGGTTGGAGAAAACCCTCGCTGAACTCGTTCAGGAGCTTCCTGCGGCGCGCATGCCGGACGCGGAGAAGTTGAAACGGCATTTTGCCGATCGTCGTGAGCTTCCCCTGACGGTGAGCGACGCGCTGCCTGCTGAAACGGTCGTCGATGTGAAAAAACATCCGAACGCCAGTGTGCGCACGGTCTATGCGCGGCATTACCCGCATGGAAACATGGCGGCGCATCTGCTGGGCTACGTTTCAGCGGAGGGTGCGCCGCCAGCGGGTCCCATCTTGCGCGGGGAGCCGCTCTGGCAGCGCACAGGCGGTGCGACGGGACTGGAGGCCGCGTTCAACAAACAACTCACAGGAACCGACGGCACGCATTGCATCATGATGTCTGCGGAGGGTGCCGTCGCCTATGAGCAGGTCTTCGTCGCGCCGGTGGGCGGGCGCGATGTCGTCACCACGCTGAACCTCGACACACAGCGTGCCGCTGAGGCAGCACTGGATCAGTCCGGCAAGCGCGGTGCCGTGGTCATCGTGGATGCGTTCACTGGTGACATCCGGGCGATGGCGAGCCATCCGCGCTATGATCCGAATGCCTTCGCACGCGGCATTTCCAGCAGCGATTTCGCCGCGCTGACGCAAAACATCGACGGACCGCTCTTTGATCGCGCAGTGCAGGGCAGCTATCCGCCGGGGTCGGTCTTCAAGCCCATCGTGGTGATGGCGGGCATGCGCGCCGGCACAGTGGACGCCTTCCGTGAGTTTGAGTGCGGTCCCACGCTGATGATCGACGGGCGCGAGTTCGACAACTGGTCAAAGGATGACCGCGGCTGGTTCAATTCCCGCGCCGCCCTCATCCGCTCCTGCAACACCTACTTCTACCAGTCCGCCATTTTGACGCGGGACATGCCCATCCTCTACATGGCGCATGAGTTTGGCCTCGGACAGGCGCCCGTGCTTCCGCTGAAGGCATCCGCGGGACTGCTACCAAAGCGCGCGCCTTCGAATCACGATCTCGCAAACCTCTCCATCGGCCAGGGCATCACGGAGGCGTCTCCGCTGCAAGTGGCGATGATGATGGCCACGCTGGCCAATGGAGCCTGCCGTCCGCGACCACGACTCGTCATGCAGACGCAGTCCCAGAGTGGCCAGGTCGGTGACGTGACCAGTCCGGCGCGTGAGTCTCTGATTCCTGTCGGTGACGCGGACCTCGAGTCGGTGCGAAGGGCGATGTTTGGTGTGGTGAATCACGCGAACGGCACCGGCAAAGCAGCGCGTTTGAAAAACGTGCCCGTTTACGGAAAAACCGGCACCGCCCAGTGGGTCCTACGTGGCGAAAAGGCCAATGTCGTCTGGTTCGCCGGCTTTGCGGGCACCACGCCGCCTCTCGCCTTTACTGTGACCATCGAGGGCAATGCCGGCCAAAGCGGCCTCTCCGGCGGCGGCACAGCGGCACCTGTCATCGCAAAGGTTTTGCGCGACATCCAAGAGCGGCCTGCCGTCCATGGCGTGAGTTACGAGAAAATCGTGGTTCAGGAGGAGTCCGATCCGCTGACCGTTCCACTGACGCCGGCCTTCATGCTTGGCGCACCGCCACCCCCGCCTCGTGAAAGTCCTGTGAGCGACTTTTTCTCACGTCTTTTCCGCTGAACCGCCATGAAACTCGTTCTTCGAATGCTTCGCGACCGTTGGAGAAGGTTTCCGGCCTGGATGCGCCGACTGGCAGGTGCCTGCGCCCTTTTGTTTCTCATCGGCCTAACCACTCTCGGCTTCGTCTGGCGGCACTACGCTGCCATTGCCGCCACGTATGACATGGAAGCGCTCACGCGTGGTCAGAACGAGACGCTCATCGTCGATGTCCAGGGCGAGCTGATCGGCAGCGCCAGCGACATCGAGCGAGAGCCGGTCACGCTGCAAAGTGTGCCGCTGCATCTCATCCAAGCCATCATCGCCACGGAAGACGCCCGCTTTTACTCCCATCCCGGTTTCGACATCGTCGGGCTCTCTCGCGCCGCTGTGGCAAACTTCACCTCGAAAGGCATCCGGCAAGGCGGCAGCACCATCACCCAGCAGCTCGCACGCAATGCCTTCGGCCTCCAGGGACGAACCTATGAGCGGAAGCTGACGGAGATTTGTCTCGCCGTGCGCATCGAGCAAGAACGCACGAAGGAGCAGATCCTCACCGGCTACCTGAACCGCATCTACCTCGGCCACGGCTGCAGCGGCGTGGGGGCGGCGGCGCGTTGTTATTTCGGCAAGGACGTGCGCGACATCACGCTCATCGAAGCCGCCACGCTGGCTGGCATCATCAAGGCACCTGTGGCTTTCTCGCCCATCACCCAGCCAAAGCTGGCCCGCCAAAAGCGTGACCTAACGCTGAAGCGCATGGTGGAAACCGGAGCAATCACCGAGGCGGAGGCCGCTGCCGCCATTGAGCAGCCCGTGGTCGTCAAGTATGACAAAACCCGCGTGCGCACCGGCTACATGCTGGCAGCGGCGCGTGCCGAGTTTCAGCGTTTGGGGCTCAAACCGGGCACGCCGCCGACGATGTCCATGACCTTGCGCCTCGACTGGCAGAAGCGCCTCGATGAGTTGATGCGCCAGCACCTGAGCACGCTTGCGCCAAAGGACAAAAATGGGCTGCAAGGCGCGGTGATCGTGCTGGATAACCGAACCGGCTCCATCCTCGCGATGCAGGGCGGCCGCGACTTCACCACGAGCCCCTTCAATCGCGCCTTGGAAGGCGTCCGCCCTCCAGGAACCGCCCTTTTGCCGCTGGTTTATGCCGCCGCGCTCACCCTGCAGCCGGACTCCACCGACGCGCCCATGATCGACGGCCCGCTCGACAACAAACAGGCCATGATCGGCGGTCTCGCGGGCACCTTGGGCGAGTGGGGTGCAGATGGCGAGCCGGTCGCTTACACCGGCGGCACCATCACGCCCATGCAGGCACTGCTAGAGGGGCGCACAGCCGCGACTGTGCGTTTGGGTTATCAAGTCGGACTCGATCCACTCCGCGCCGCGCTCGGTCGCTGCGGATTCACCACGCCCCTGCGCACCGAGGCCGCATTCACCCTCGGCCAAAGCCATGCGCGGCTCATCGAGCTGGCGCGTGCCTTCACCGCCATTGCCAACGACGGACGCCCCTGCCCTCACCCCCATGTCCTGCTGGCGTCCTCCTCACCCCGCAGCAAGGAAGTCTTCGCTCCCGCCGCAACCGCACATGTCCGCAACACGATGATCGCCGGCATGATGCGTCCTGAATACCGCAAGCCCCTACTCGCACACAAGCTCGCGCAAAAAAGCATCGCCGGCTACGGCGGCATCACCTACGACCGCACGGACGCATGGTTCATCGGCTTTGACCGCGTCCTCACCTGCGCGGTGTGGATCGGACACGACAAGGACATCCCGATTGATCCCAAGGCGACAGCCGCCACCTCGGCGCTTCCGCTGTGGGCCGCAGTCTTTGAGATGGTCACGTCCGGCCAGGCCAAAGGTTGGGATGCCCGCGCAAGCTCCACCCAGCTCCTCGCCGTCCCGCTGCGTGCTTTGCCCGTGGACGATGAAGTCCGCGTCCCCGCCATTCCGCCTTCTTCTCCGGTGGTCCTCGGTCAAGATCCCTATCGGGCAGCAGAACCCGGCGCAGTTCCGGCCCCCGTGACTCAATAAACTTCAAACAAGCCGCGTCGGGAGCCTCAGACTCCCATCACCTGCTTCAAATAGGCGATGCTCTGCCGGGCGATCGTCGGCGCATCCGGCGTGTAGTCGAAAACCTCGGTGGAAAGGTAGCCGGTGTAGTTGGTCTCACGCAGCGCGGCGATGATCGGCTCATACTTGACCTCTCCCTGGCCGGGGCCTCGCAAATTCGGGTCGTTTGTGTGAAAATGCACTGTCCACTCTTTGCTGTCGCGGATGATGTCCGCGATCGGCTTCGATTCATCGCTCATCGCCTTCACATCGAGGTGCAGCTTGCAGGACGGGTGATCGACGAGCTTGCAGAAGCGGATCGTCTCTTCGGCGGTATTGAGGAAATTGGTTTCCTTCCGCCCTAGCGGCTCCATCGCGATCACCACGCCATATTTGCCGCATTCCTCCGCCACTTCACGCACGCAGTCGGCAGCCCGCTTGAACGCGTCATCGTAATTCCACTCCGGCAGCAAGTTGCGCGCCTTCGGACTGCCCCAGACCATGATGCGACCACCCGTGGCGCCGCAGAACTGCGCCAGATGCCGTCCAAAATTCACTGTCTCCTTCCTTGGTAGCACATCCGGCGTCGTGATGTGAAACCACGTCGGTTTCGTCAGCAGCCAGTGCAGGCCCAGGATCTCGAGGCCGAAGGACTTCGCCTTCGCGCACAGCGTCAGAGCCTCCTCGAGGGTGAGTTCGCGCGGATCCTCCTTCAGCGTGAAAGGAGCCAGTTCGATGGCCTGGTAGCCTGCCGCGGCCACGTCCTCGCACATTTTTTCAAAGGTCCAGTTCTGGTAGGTTTCGTTGCAGATCGCGAATCGCATAGGGTCGGCAGAGTGGGCGGATGCTTCGGCCCGTCAACCCGCTTGCGCACCCCCTGCCGGGCTGTGTATGTTTCCCCATGAAGACCAGCAGCCTCACCATACTCCTCAGCGTCCTCGCCCTGTGCGCCCAGGCTGAGCTTTCCCTCAACGTCCCAGTCGTCGAGGTCAAACCCAAGCCCGAGGATGAGGAGACGCAGGTTGTCTTCAAATTTCGCAACAAGGGTGACAAAGCGGTGAAAATCCTCGGCCTGGAAAGCGCCTGCTCATGTCTGAGCGCCGAACTCGACAAGGCGGAATATAAGCCGGGCGAGGAAGGCAGCGGCACTGCCGTGTTCAAGGTCGCCAGTTTTTCCGGACGCCATGAAAAGCACATCACGGTGAACACCGATGATCCGAAGCAGTCGGCTTGGCAGGTCAACTTCGTCTTGAACATTGCCTCCGTCATCGAGGTCAAGCCAAAGACCTTGGAATGGTTCATCGGTGATGAGGCCAAGTCGAAGTCATGCCTCATTGAATTCACCGGCGAAGAGCCGATGAAGATCATCAAAATCGATTCCACTCGGGAAACCGTGACCTTTGAATGGAAGGAGTTGGAGGAAGGCCGCAAATACCTCGTCACCGCGACCCCGAAGAACACGCAGGAAGTCACCCTCGGCGCACTGAAGATCGAAACCAGCAGCAGCATCCCCAAGTTCCGCCACGCACTGGCGTTTTTTTCCATCAGCCGGAAACCGGACGTGAAAGTGACGAAATCCGAATGACGATGGGTGGCTTCGTCTCCCGCGTCACTCCGCGCGTCTTCCATACGACATTCCGCCATGCTCAAGTCCATCCTTCAGGCCACGCTCCTGCTCCTTCTCGCCGCCGCCGCTGCCTGGGCCACGCATGCCTGGCACTCACGTGCTCCGGCGCTCTACCTGACGCAGGAGCCTCTGCGAAATGACGAGGTCAGCATGCAGGTCATCCATGAACGCTGGAAAGGTGAGGTGCTGTGGATCGACGCACGTCCGCAGGAGCAGTTCGACGCCGGGCATGCGCCTGGGGCATTGCTTTTGAACGAGCAGAAGTTCGAGGAGCAACTCGTCGGTCACCTGGACGCATTGCAGACGAATCAAAAGCCCCTCGTGATCTACTGCAGCGCGGCCAAGTGCAACGCTAGCCGTCAAGTTTTGGAGCGGCTCAAGCAGACCCTGCCCATCGACAACGCCTTCGTCCTCAAGGGTGGCTGGAAGGCCTGGGAAGCGGCTCAGAAATAGCATTGACTGAGGCGGGTGGTCTCCATAGCCTGCAAGTCCTATGCTCCAATCACTCCTCGTCTGGTCCGTTCTCGGCCTCGTTGCCGGCATTCTGGCGAAACTCATCATGCCCGGCAAGCAGGGCATCAATCCGATCACCACGGTGCTTCTCGGCATCATCGGCAGCGTCATCGGCGGCTATCTCGGCTCCCTGTTGGGTCTTGGGGACGCCTCTGGCAGCTTCAGCCTGAAAGGAATCGCCGTGGCTGTGGGTGGGGCACTACTGCTGATGTATGGCTGGCGCATGCTGTTCGGGAAGAAGGGCTGAGTTTCCACCGGTTGCCATCTTGCATGCCTGAATGTAGTCTCAGGCATGCAACCACTTCGCGTCTTCCTGCTGCTGCTCGTCTCGGTCTGGCCTCTTTGCGCCGCTGAATCTGCGTTGTCAGGCAAAAGTGCGCGTGTCGCCGTCACGGATTCCGACCTCGATGACCTGCGACGCTGGCAGGCGCTGCGAAACTGGATGGACGAGGCCGTCAAACAAGGCGCTGCGGGGCTGATCCTCGACCTGCATGTCACCCAAAGCCCAGCGCAGGCCGCGCTGCCGCTCGCCGAGGAACTGGCCCGCCTGAAGATCAAAACGCAGGCTTTTGTAAACACCTCCGCCATCGGCGGCGGTGCGCTGCTGGCCCTGGCCTGCGATGAAATCTGGATGGCCCCCGGTTCCCGCATCGGAGCCGCTCCGCCGAAGGTGAAGGTGGACGAGTCCCTCTCTCAAAAAGCGCAGGACACTCTGCTAGCCGAGGCCTTGGCCGTGCTAAAGGCCGGCGTGCGCAGTTTGTGCAAATTGAAAGGCCACCGTCCTGAGATTGCGGAGGCCTTCGTGGACCGCGAGAAAGGGCTGGCAGTTGGAAACACAACGATCGCAGAAAAAGGCGAGCTTTTGCTGATGGACGCAGATGCCGCAGTGCAGTCTGTCGATGGCCAACCGCTGCTCGCACGCGCCATCATCGGCGATGTGAACGCGCTGGCGAAATCCGCCACGCCCTCCGGTGCACTCGTAACGCTCGACGCGGCTTGGTTTGGAAAACAAGGCGCGCAAGCCGCCGAAACCAAGCCCACCACCGAATCCAAGCCGCAACCGACTGCCGAGCCCAAAAAGCCCGTGATCGAGCGCTCCGAAAGCTACGCCGACAAGATCGTCGTCATTCCTGTCGGCGAGGACGACCTCATCATCCCCGCTCGCTTCGAGTTCATGAAGCGCACGCTGAGTCTCTGCAACGAGCAGGGCGCAGAGGCGGTGGTCTTCGACCTCGACACACCCGGCGGACTCGCCTGGGACACGATCACGCTGATGATGAAGGACCTGCAGAATCTCAAGACACGCAGCCTCGCCTTCGTGAACACACGCGCCATTTCCGCCGGTGCTTTGATCGCAATGGCCACGGACACGATCTACATGGCCCCCGCCAGCGCCATCGGCGCCTCCACTCCGGTTTCGGGTGATGGCTCGCCTCTGGCCGAGGCCGAGCGGGCGAAGAACAACTCCGCCTTCATGGGCATGGCGCGCACCGTCGTGCGCGAGAAAGGCCACGATGTGCGCATCATCGAAGGCATGATCGACATGGACCGCGGCCTCGTCATCAACGGCCGCGTCATCATTCCCAAGGGCGAGATCGTCACACTCGATTCCGAGCAGGCCACCATGCTCATCGAAGGCAAGCCGCTGCTCGCGAAGGGCATCGCCAAGAGCATCGACGAGATCAAGCAGCGCGAAGCTTTGAAAGGCGAGGTCATCACTGCCGAGCCCACCGGCTTTGAAATGATCGCCATCTGGGTCACCCGCTACGCCGCCATCCTGATCTTGATCGGACTGGCCGGCGGCTACCTGGAGATGCAGACCCCCGGCTTCGGCGTCCCAGGCATCATCGCCGCCGGTGCGTTCCTGCTGTTCTTCTTCGGCCACTACGTCGCCGGCAGTTTGGCGGGAAAGGAAACCATGGTGGTGGCCGCCATTTTCATCCTCGGCATCGTTTTGATCGGTATAGAATTGCTCGCCGCACCGGGAACCGTCCTTCCTGGCCTCATCGGCTTTCTTTGCGTGATGGTGGCGCTCGTTTACGCCATGTCCGGATGGGAAGTCGCGCCGCCAGTCGGCGAGACGCCCGCTACTGACGGTTTTTCCTTCAATTGGGCCGCCTACGCGACCGGATTCCGCAATTTTGCCCTCGGGGTGACCGGAGCCGCGGTGATCATCACGCTGCTGTGCCTCTGGCTGCCGGACCTGCGGCCTTTCCGAGCTCTTGTGCTGCAAACGTCCGCCGGTGGCACGATGAATGATGCTCCGGCCATGCAGGCCGCCGCGAAAGCGAAGGTCGGCGAAAACGGCACCACCCGCAGCGCCCTGCGCCCCTACGGCACCATCGAACTCGGCAGTCGTCTCGTCGAAGCCATGGTGGAGGGGGGCTACATGCAAAGCGGCACTCAGGTCCGTGTGCGAGAGGTCCGCGGTGAAAAGATCATCGTGGAAGCGGTATAGTCGTTACTTTCCGCAATGCGCTTGGCAAAATCCGCGTTATTTGATGCCCCCTAATCATGTCCAAAAATCTCAGCGCGCTCTCCTTCCGTAAAGGCATCGAAAAGAACGTCTTCGAACGCATGGTCGATGCCGCCGAAAAACACGGCACGGCCGAAAAGAACGACCTCGTCCGCCAGATGGGCCAAGATCACCTCTTTGGCGATGCCATCACACTCGGAGCGGTAAGCTTCTACGACTTCATGAAGAAGGAGAACGAGGGCAAAAAAGTCTTCGTCTGCAATGGCAGCGCCTGTTTGTGCGCCGGAACGCAGGAAAAGCTCCACCACACCCTCGAAGGCCATTTTGCTAAAGAAGAAATCGGCCACATCTGCTGCCTCGGTCGCTGCCATGAAGGCTCCGCGCTGCAATTCGGTGGCAAAAACTACTCTGGACAGTCCGATGCCGCCTTGGCCAATCTTTTCAAAACTGGCCAAGGCGACAGCGAAGACCGCTACGCCGTCGTTTCGCATTTGCAGCCCGCCATCTTGACCGCGGAGTTCAAAAGCATCGAGGACTACTACGCCCCCTTTAAAAAACTCATCACCGAAGGCAATCGCGACGGGCTCGGGGCCGAATTGAAGGACAGCGGCCTGCGTGGTCGTGGTGGCGCGGGTTTCCCGCTCTCCATCAAATGGGCCGGCTGCCGCGCCGCTGAGGGCAACGTCAAATACATCGTCTGCAATGCCGACGAAGGCGATCCCGGTGCCTACATCGACAAATACCTCATGGAAAAGCAGCCGCACAGCGTGCTGCTCGGCATGATGGTCGCTGGTTGGTATGCCGGCGCCGACACAGGCGTGCTCTACATCCGCGCCGAGTATCCGGACAGCGTCACCATCGTGAATCAAGCCATCGCCGACCTGCATGCGGCCGGTCTGCTCGGTCAAAACATCCTCGGCACCGGCTTCAACTTCGCTTTGAAGACCATCAAAGGTGCCGGAGCCTACATCTGCGGCGAGGAAACCGCCCTGCTCGCCAGCATCGAAGGCCTGCGACCCGAGGTCCGCACGCGTCCGCCCTTCCCGGTGAATGAAGGCCTCTACCGCAAGCCCACCATCGTCAACAACGTCGAAACCTTCGCCAACCTCCGCGCCATCCTCACCCTCGGTGGCAAAGGCTACGCTCAAATCGGCACCCCGCAGTCCACCGGGCCGAAGTTGCTCTCGCTCGACAGTCATTTCGTGAAGCCCGGCATCTACGAAGTCGCCATGGGCACTCCGCTGCAAACCGTCATCGACCTCGCGGGCGGCTTCAAATCGAAGATCAAAGCCATTCAAATCGGCGGCCCGCTCGGCGGCCTCATCCCGATGAGCCACATCGCCCAGCTCACCGTCGATTTCGAGAGCTTCAAGAAAGCCGGCTTCCTCCTCGGTCACGCCGGCGTTGTCAGCATCCCGGAGAGCATGCCGATGATCGAATACATCCAGCACCTCTTCCAATTCACCGCCGACGAAAGCTGCGGCAAATGCTTCCCCTGCCGCCTCGGCAGCACCCGCGGGAAAGAACTCATCGCGAAAGCCCGCGCCGACAGCAGCTACAAGATCGACCGCGAGCTCATCACCGACCTCCTCGACACGATGGAGCAGACGTCACTCTGCGCCCTCGGCGGCGGCGTTCCGCTTCCGATCAAGAATGCTATCCAGCACTTCGAGGCGGAGCTGAAGCCGTTTTTTCAATAGAGATAATTATCACCATGGTTACCTCCGCCGACAGCAGTTCTGCCGCCTCGCTGCGCGAGAAGGCGCAGCCTGTCATCGCGGAGGCGACAAGGCTGCTGGTGGATGAGTTTCATCCTGAAGAGATCTGGCTCTTCGGCTCATACGCTTGGGGTGAGCCGACGGCGGACAGTGACCTGGATCTTTTTGTCATCGTGCCTGAGAGCCCTGAAAACTCGCTCAGCCGCGCCCAGCAGGCCCACCGTGCTTTGGGTAATCTTGACATGGCCAAAGACGTGATCGTCAAAACCCGTGCTGAAGTTGACCGTGTGAAGTCATTGCGACCGACTCTGGCATACAAAGTTTTGAATGAAGGGAGGCTGCTCTATGGTGCCTGATCTCCATTCGACCGTGCGCGCTTGGCTGGCCCGTGCTCGTAACGATCTGGCTTTGGCAGAGTTCAGCATCAGCAACCGCCATGATCTGCTGGACGCAGAAATTTACCATTGCCAGCAGGCCGCTGAAAAGGCCGTGAAGGCTTTTCTGGTCAGCGAGAATGAGGACGTGCCGAAAACGCACGACATCCGGCGCTTGATTCAGGCCGCCTTGGTCTTTAATCCAGGTTTTTCAGCTTTCGCCGAAGATGCTGCATTTCTGACTCCTCTTGCCACGGAGTTTCGCTATCCGACGGATGACGAAGCGCCTTTGCCCACTCTTGAGCAGGCTAACAAAGCCATCGCCGCCTCCGGCCGCATCTTCGACTTCGTCCTCTCCGTGCTTCCTCCGGAGACGCATCCTTCTTAAACCCACCCCAACGCGCACTGTTATGGACCAAGACCTCTCCACCCTCACTGCCTTCATCGACGGCGAACCGCATCGTTTTGAAACCGGCGACACGCTGCTCAATTTCATCGACCGGCATCGCGGTCGCGGCTTTGTGCCGACGCTGTGTGATGCGCCGCAGCTCGAGCCGTATGGCGCTTGCCGCGTTTGCAGCGTCGAGGTGGCTTTGCAGGCCGATGGGCCGCGTCGCGTGGTGGCGAGCTGCCACACGCCGATTGCGCCGGGCATGCACATTTACACGGAGAGCCAAAAGGTGCGTCGTCTCCGCAAAAACATCGTCGAACTCGTGCTGACGGATCATCCGCTGGACTGCCTGACCTGCGAGGTGAGCGGAAACTGCGAATTGCAGACCGTGGCGGCCAAGGTGGGCATTCGTGGCGTGCGTTACCCGGCGGGCGCGAACCATCTCGACCGGGCCAAGGACCGCTCGCACCCCTACATGACCAGCGAGCTGTCGAAGTGCATCAACTGCTCCCGCTGCGTGCGTGCTTGCGATGAAATCCAGGGGCAGCATGTGCTCTCGATGCATGGTCGTGGCTTCAACGCGAAGATCATCAAGGGCCTCGACCAATCCTTCGCGGACTCAGAGTGCGTGAGTTGCGGTGCCTGTGCGCAGGCCTGCCCGACCTCGGCGATCAGTGACGTGTTCTTCTCCAAATCCATCGAGGCGACGAAGAAAACACGCACGGTGTGCACTTACTGCGGCGTGGGCTGCAATCTGAATGTCGCCACCAAGGGCAATGAGGTGCTCAGCATCCAAGCGCCCGTCGATGCGGAGGTAAATCACGCCCACACCTGCCTGAAGGGTCGTTTTGCGTTCAAGTTCTACAATCACAAGGATCGCCTGCGGAAGCCGCTCATTCGTCAAAGCGATGGCAGCTTCAAAGAAAGCACCTGGGACGAGGCCTACGACCACATCGTGGCCAATTTGACCCGCATCAAAAACGATCACGGCGGCAACGCGGTGGCAGGCATTTCGTCCGCTCGCTGCACGAATGAGGAAAACTACCTCATGCAGAAGTTCATCCGCCATGTGATGGGCACGAACAACATCGACTGCTGCGCCCGCGTCTGCCATTCACCGACCGCCTGGGGCATGCAGAAGTCCTTTGGCACTGGCGCGGCCACGAACAGCTACGAGGACATCGAGCATACGCGCTGCGTCATGGTCATCGGCGCGAATCCGACCGAGGGCCACCCCGTCACCGGCGCACGCTTGAAGCAGCACATCATGAAGGGCACGCCGCTCATCGTGATCGATCCACGCAAGATCGAGCTCGTGCCGTATGCGAAGCATCACCTGCAGCTCCGTCCCGGCACGAACGTCGCTTTGCTGAATATGTTCGCTCGCTGCATCCTCGATGCCGGTTTGGTGAAAACCGAGTTCGTGCGCAAGCGCTGCGAAAACTGGGAAGAGTTCGAAAATGGCCTCAAAGCCCTCGATTTTGACGAACTGGCCAAAATCACCGGTGTGGCGGTCGAAACGGTCCGCGCCGCCGCCATCGAATACGCGAGCGCGGAGGCCGCGATGAGCTTCCACGGCCTCGGAGTGACGGAACACGAGCAAGGAGCCAAAACGGTCATGCTCATCTCGAACATCGCCATGATGACCGGCAACATTGGACGTCCCGGCGTTGGCGTGAACCCGCTGCGTGGTCAAAACAACGTCCAAGGAGCCGCCGACATGGGTTGCCAGCCGCATCAAGGCGCGGGCTACTTTGAGATGAACGATCTCACGGTGCAGAAGCGCTACACCGAGTTCTACGGCACACCCGCACCCACCGAACCCGGCTGGAAGATCCCGCAGATGTTTGATGCGGCCATCGAAGGCAAGTTGAAGGCCCTCTGGCTCATGGGCGAGGACGTCGTGCAGACCGATCCCGATGCGCATCACGTCCGTCACGCCATGGAAAGCCTCGAATTCCTCGTCGTGCAGGAGATTTTCATGACCGAGACAGCCAAGTATGCCCACGTCGTGCTCCCCGCGTCCTCCTTCCTCGAAAAGAGCGGCACCTTCACCAACGCCGAGCGTCGCGTGCAGCGCGTGAATGCCACCGTGAAGCCCCTCGAAGGCACCAAGCCCGATGGACAGATCGTATGCGAACTTTTGCAGCGCTTCGGCTTCCCGCAGGCCGACTACACGCCCGATGGCGTGCTCGCAGAGATCGCGCAGATCGTTCCGTTCTTCAAAGGAATCACTTGGGAGAACCTCGACATCAACGGCAAGCAGTGGCCCGTCAAAGAAGGCGGCGTGGACACGCAAATCATGCACCAGGAGCAGTTCGCCCGCGGGAAAGGGCACTTCCACTACTTCGACTGGAAAGAGTCCACCGAGATCAAGACGAACGGAGCCGAGTTTCCCTTCATCCTCACCACCGGCCGCATTTTGGAGCACTACAACTGCGGCACCATGACCCGCCGCACCGGCAACAGCGAGATCGTCGTGCAGGACTATCTCTCCCTCAATCCCGCCGACGCCCAGCGCAAATCCATCCGCACCGGCGACCGCGTCCGCCTCAGCAGCGCCCGCGGCGAAGTCGAACTCGAAGCCCGCGTCACCGATGAAGTGAAGCCCGGCATCCTCTACACCACCTTCCACTTCCCCGAAGCCATGGTGAACAACGTCACCGGCCAAGGCTGCGACGCCGACACCATGTGCCCCGAATACAAAGTCATCGCCGCCGATGTGGAATTCGTCAGCGCTGGCAAGCCGAAGAAGAAGCGGATGATGGAGATGGCCTAACTCTGGAGTGGCGACGACTCGTCGCCATTCCTGCGTCCGATCCGCATCATCGCTCGCTGCTTGATGAGGCACTGGTGAAGCCGATCCTTCTTCGGGGCGAGCAACCGTGTCTAATCGTAAGCAGCGAGAAACCGCCCATCATACGCGTTCCCACCACCCCCATGCGCCTCCTGCCCGTCTTACTTCTCACGTCTCACCTCTCACTCGCCCACGCGGTCGATTTCTCGCACGAGATCGTCCCGATCCTGCGGGAGCATTGCGCGGAATGCCATGCGGGGGACAAAAAGAAGGGCGGGTTCAGCTTCAATGACCGGAAGGCGCTGCTCGAAGGCAGCGAGAATGGCGAGGTGATCAAAAGCGGGCGCTTCATCGAGGTGATGCTGTCCACGGACAGCGATGAGCAGATGCCGCCGAAGGGAAAACGGGTGCCGCCGGAGAAGATCGCGCTGCTGAAGGCGTGGGTGGCGGCCGGGGTGCCTTGGGAGGAGGGATTCGCTTTCAAGAAGCCCGCGCATGAACCGCCGTTTTTACCGAGGAAGGTCGCGCTGCCGGAATCGAAGCACGCGCACCCGATTGACCGCCTGCTGAACAAGGAACTGCCAAAGGTCTCCGACGCGGCGTTCCTGCGTCGGGCGCATCTCGACCTCATCGGCCTGTTGCCGACGGCGGAGGAGCTGGCGGCGTTTGAGAAGAACCCGGACCGCGTGAAGCTCGTCGAATCGCTGCTCAAGCGTGACATGGACTACACGGAGCACTGGCTCACGTTTTGGAATGACCTGCTGCGCAACGACTACGGCGGCACCGGCTTCATCACCGGCGGTCGCAAGCAGATCAGCAACTGGCTCTACCGCGCCCTGATCGAAAACAAGCCCTTCGACCAATTCGTGCGCGAGCTCATCGCACCACCGAATGACGAGAGCAGAGGCTTCATCGACGGCATCAAGTGGCGTGGCGATGTGAGCGCGGGGCAGACGGTGGAAATCCAGTTCGCTCAGAGCGTTTCGCAGTCCTTGCTCGGCATCAACATGAAGTGCGCGTCCTGCCACGACAGCTTCATCGACCGCTGGAAGCTCAGCGAGGCCTACGGACTGGCCGCGATCTACGCGGAGAAGCCGCTGGAGATTCATCGTTGTGACAAACCCATCGGCCAGACCGCGACGGCGGCGTGGCTTTTCCCGGAGATCGGTCAAATCGACGCCAAAGCCGCGCCCGCGGAGCGCCTGAAGCAGCTCGCCGCGCTGATGACGCACGAAAAGAACGGCCGCGTGCCGCGCACGATCGTGAACCGCCTCTGGCAGCGCCTCATGGGCCGCGGCATCGTGCATCCAGTGGATGCGATGGGCACGGAGCCGTGGAATGCGGACCTGCTCGACTACCTCGCCGTGTATCTCGTGGAAAGCGGCTGGGATTTGAAGAAGACCATCGCACACATCGCCACCTCGCAGGCTTACTCGTCGCAGGCGCAGGTCGTGCAGAAGGGCGCGGACGATAACGGCTACGTCTATGCCGGACCGCGTGCGAAACGGCTCACCGCCGAGCAATTCGTGGACGCCGTGTGGCAGCTCACCGGTGCCGCGCCGACGAAGATGGACGCGAATGTGCTGCGCGGAAAAGTCGATCCCGCTTTGGCGAAGAAAATCACCGTCAAAGGCCAGTGGATCTGGAGCGACAACCTGAAGCCCGACGCTGGCGAGACCATCACGCTGCGCAAAACGATCAAGCTCGACTCCGATCCCGCCAGCTCCAGCGCCGTGATGACCTGCGACAACGAGTACATTCTTTACGTCAACAACCGCAAGATCAGCGAGAGCACCGACTGGACGAAATTCGCCGCCGTGCCGCTGCAAACAGCGCTCAAGAAAGGCCAGAACGTCATCATCGCCGTCGCCAAAAATGCCGGCAAAGGCCCGAACCTCGCCGGATTCTTCTTCGACGCCCGCGTGCGCGACGACAAAGGCCAGGAAATGATCATCGCCAGCGACGACACTTGGGAATGGACCTCCGCCGTGCCCGGCGGCAAGGAAGGCCGCCTCGCGCAATTTCAGCCGAAGGACTGGAAAAAGGCCCGCATCGTCAAACCCATCGCCGCGTGGACGACTGCGCTCAATCAACAAGCCCCCATGCTCCTCGCCCAAGGTGCCACATCGAACGGCATGATGGTCCGCGCCTCGCTCATGAAGTCCGATTTCCTCATGCGCACGCTCGGACGGCCCAATCGCGACCAAATCGTCACCGAACGCCCCAACGAGCTCTCCACCCTCGAAGCCATCGATTTGGCGAATGGCAGCCTTTTGGCCCAAAACCTCGAAAAAGGGGCCAAACGCCTCCTCGAAGCCCAACACCCTGATTTGATCACCGATCTCTACCGTCACGCCTTGAGCCGAAACCCAAGCGAAGCCGAAAAAGCCCTCGCCAGCGAGATTCTCGGCTCCAAACCCACTCGGCAGAGCATCGAAGACTTGTTGTGGTCCGTCTGCATGCTGCCGGAGTTTCAGGTGGTGCGGTGAGGGGCTCCTTCGCTGCCACCACACTGCAAGATAGCAGGTGCTGCAGCCGTTGTGCGTGTCCCCCAATGAGTGTAGCGGACGCCTCCCTTGCGAAAGGTATGAAAATCGCATTGAAGCGCGGCACGCGCTCACGATGTTCCATGCTCCAATCCTACCCCATGCATCCACGTCTTGTCCTCTCCACCCTCGGCTTTCTGCTCTCCGCACCGGCTCTTTTTGCCAATGACTGGACCAACTGGCGCGGCCCGCTGCAAAACGGCGTCTCGCTGGAGCACTACACCGGCGCTGGGAAACTGGCTGATGCTCCCGCGTGGACCTACGCGGCCCGCAGTCGAGGCACGCCGGTCATTTGCGACGGCAAGGTCATCCTCTGGGGCTACAAAGGCGAGACGACCGACCTCATCGAGCTGCTCACCTGCCTGGATGCCAAAACGGGCGCGAAAATCTGGGAGCATGAACTGCCGGACTACCTGAGCGACTCCATCTACAACCGCTACTCCATCGGTGCGCCGACCATCGACCCCGAAACGAAGCGCATCTACCTCGTTAGCAACGCGGGCACCTTCTACTGCTTCGAATTTGACGGCAAATTGGTCTTCGAAAAGCCGCTCATGGAAGACCTGGGCCGCATGACCTTCCCGAACAGCCGCGTCGGCAGTCCCGTGATCGAGGGCGACAATGTGCTGGTTCACTTCATTTTCTCGAACTGGGGTGCGGACGGCCCTGCGGCGGACCGCATTTACGGCTTCGATAAAAAAACCGGCGAACTCGTCTGGTGGACGCTTCCAGGCGTTTCGCCGCCCGTTGATAGCTCCTTCTCCACGCCGGTGCTCGAAACCCGCGATGGCAAACGCGTGGCCTACTTCACCACCGGTTGCGGTCACATCGTCTGCGTGAACACGCGGAACGGAAAACCCTACTGGAAGTTCCCCTTCTGCAAAAATGGCGTCAATCCGAGTGTCGTGCTCCATGGCGGTGACAAGCTCATCGCGATCCACAACGACGAAAACGTCGATAGCAGCGAAAAAGGCCGCATGATCGCCCTGAAGCTGCCCACGACGCTCACCGCGCCAGTGCCGCCCGCCACGGAATCGGCCACTTTGGAGCCTACTGCCGAGCTTTGGCGTTTTGCCATCGGCGCGACGAGTTCCTCGCCTGTCGTCGTCGGTGACACGATTTATCAGCTCAGCGATGGTGGCGAGCTTTTTGCCATCAATGCCAACACCGGAGCCGAAATTTGGAAAAAGAAGCTCTCCAATGCCAATCTGCACTCCTCGCCGCTCTACGTCGATGGCCTGCTCTATTGCCCGCTGATGGCTGGCAAGCTCTTCGTCATCAAACCCGGCGAAAAAGACGGCGAAATCGTCCAGGAGATCGCTCTCGAAGGCGAATGCCTCGGCGCACCTTCCGTGTGCGACGGCGTGCTCTACGTCACCACCACCGAAAAGCTCTACACTTTCCCAATTCCCAACAGCGGCATCAAGGTGGACGCCGCGCCAGTCGTCGAGATCCCGAAAGCGGGCAAGGCCGTCGCTTTGCAGATCATTCCGGCGGAAACCGTCATCCTCGCCGGCGAAAAGCAGGCCTTCCGCATCCGCAGCATCGACGCGAACGGCTTCGTCGTCGAAAACGACATCAAAGGCGTGAAGTGGGAGTCCTTCATCCCGCCCACCGCGAAGGTGAAAGCCACCATGGACGGCAAATTCAACGACGCTGGCGAACTCGTCGTCGCTCCTGATGCGAAAATCAGCGCTGGCGCATTCAAAGGCACCGCGCCCGATGGTCTCTTCGGCACCATCCGTGGTCGTGCGCTGAAAAACCTGCCCATCACCGAGGATTTCGAAGGTTACACCCTCAGCGAAGAATTCCCCGTCGATCCGCAGAACAACCCCGCCTACAAATTCGCCTACCCTCCGCTGCCTTGGATCGGTGCCCGCTTTAAATTCCAGGTCATGGAAAAAGACGGCAGCAAGGTCTTCGGCAAGAGCTTTGACCGCCTGCTCTTCCAACGCGCCAGCGTCTTCCTCGCCCCCGCGCATTTGAAAAACTACACCATGCAGGCCGACGTGCTCACCGAGGGCAACGCCCGCTCGAAGTCCGACATCGGCTTCATCCATCAACGCTACCTCATCTGCCTCCGCGGCAATGCCGGCAAACTGGAAGTCTCCTCCAACCTTGAGCGCCTCAAGCAGGAAGTCCCCTTCAAGCTCACCGCCAACAAGTGGTACACCTTCAAGACCAGCGTCAACGCCTCCGCCGACGGTTCCGGCGTCGTGCAGGCCAAAGTGTGGGAAAAAGGCACCGCCGAACCCGCCGCCTGGACCATCGAAGTCAAACTCCCCCGCGTGCACCAAAACGGCAGCCCCGGCCTTTTCGGCTTCACCCCGCTCAACCAGCGCCGCATGTACATCGACAACCTCAGCGTGACGCAGAATTGATGGGCAAAGCCCCTTCTTGACTCCTCCAACGCTGGCATGAACTTTCGCGCCATGGAACTCACCCTCACACGCCCCATCGAAGCCTTCGTCGAGCGCCTGATCGCTCAAGGGTATAAGAATGGTGAGGAAGTGGCCCGTCAGGCTCTGCTGCGCTGGATGGCGGAGGAGTCCGATACCCCGCCGCTGATCCAATCCCGCCTCGATGAGGCTGCGACAGGGCGCTTTGCACCTGGTGATCGTGCCAACATCGAACGCATCATCGCCTCAGCCTGATGCCAGCCCGATACGATGAAAGTGAGTATGTGTTCTGCGATTTGCAGGCCATCTATCGTTACATCCGGTCGGACGATGAACCTTGTGCCCGTCGTTTCCTTGAGGCGGCTTACGACACCTTCGAGTTCCTCGCGGACAATCCCATGATCGGACGCCCTCGTCCCGAGTTTGGGCACGAGGGACTTCGTTCTTGGAGAATCCAAGGCTTTCGCAGTCATCTCATCTTCTACCGTCCGCAGGGAGACCGCGTGCAGATCTGGCGTGTTCTGCATGGTTCACGCGATTTGCACCAGCACGTCCGCTAAGCCCCGCGCAATTTCTTTCCCCTTTACGTCGTTCGTATTCCACGCTCTAAAGCCCCACCGCTCCAAGCTTCCATGACCACCAAACCCACCCTCCTCCTCGCGCTGGCCTTGTCCGCCACGCTTCACGCTGCCGACTACTCCCAGTGGGGCGGCGGCAACACGCGCAACATGGTGTCCGACGAAAAAGGACTGCCCATCGACTTTGATCCCGGCAAGAAATACGGCCCCAAGGCTGCGCCAAAAATCGCCGGACGCCTCCGTCCAGACGCCCAGGAAGCCAACAAAGGCCCCGGCGCCGAGGACATCGACATGAGTACGACCAAGAACTGCCTCTGGGTCGCCAAGCTCGGCTCGCAGACCTACGGCACGCCGATGATCGCCAACGGCAAGATTTACGTCGGCACCAACAACGAGTCCCCGCGCAATGACAAGCACATCGGCGACCGCGGCATCGTGATGGTCTTTGATGAGTACACTGGCAAGTTCCTCTGGCAGCTCGTTTCTCCGAAGATGGGCACCGGCAAGGTCAACGACTGGGAATACCTCGGCATCTGCGCCAGCCCCACCATCATCGGCGACAAGGGCTATGTGCCCGGCAACCGCTGCCAGATCATCTGCTTTGACGTCAATGGACTCGCCAACGGCAATCAGGGCATGCAGGACGAAGCCGCGTTCATGGCTCCGCTCGACAAAGATGGCAAGCCAACCGCACCCATCGCGCCAGGCGACACCGACGCGGACATTCTGTGGGTTTACGACATGTACAAGGAGCTTGGCGTGTTCCAGCACAATGCCACCGCCGGCTACCCCTTGGTCATTGATGGAAAAGTCTTCGTTCCCACCTGCAATGGCGTGGACTGGACCCACACAAACATTCCCGCTCCAAATTCGCCCAGCTTCATCATGCTCGACGCTGAAAACGGCAGCCTGCTCGGCGAGCAGGATCACGTGGCCTCCGAGCGCGTGCTGCACTGCTCCTGGTCCTCTCCGAACTACCTTGAGGTCGGCGGCAAAAAGCAGATCATCTTCGCCGCTGGCGACGGCTGGGTCTATTCCATGGCCCCCGAGACCAAGAAGAACGACGAAGACCTCGACATCCTCGTTGAGCACTGGCGCTACGATGCGAATCCGCCGGAGTATCGCAAAAACTCCGCTGGCGAGCCGATCAAATACGTCGAATACGACGGCCCCAGCGAGATCATCGCCACTCCGACGATCGCTGACGGCCTGATCTACGTGCCCATCGGCCAGGACCCCGAGCACGGCGAAGGCGTCGGCTGCCTGAGCTGCATCGACCCGAAGATGACCGGCGACATCACCGGCAAAGCCGTTTGGACCTTCAAAGGCATCGAGCGCACCATCTCCACGCCCGCGGTGAAGGACGGCCTCGTTTATGCCGCCGACTACACCGGCCGCGTGTTCTGCCTCGACGCTAAAACCGGCAAGGAATACTGGAAGTTCGACACCAAAGGCCACATCTGGGCCAGCCCCGTCGTCGCTGATGGCAAGGTCTGGATCGGCAACGAGGAAGGCGAGCTTTTCATCCTGGCCGAAGGCAAGGAGCTGAAGGAGCTCAAAGTCATCGAGTTCCCCTCCCCGCTGCTCAGCAGCGTCGTCGCCGCCAACGGTGCTCTCTACGTGACGACCCACACGCATCTCTACTGCTTCAAGGAAGGCGCGAAGGCGGAGGCGAAATGATCTAAGCCAGGTCAAACCCATCACGAAAGGCGGGCCCGCAAAGGCCCGCCTTTTTCATGCCGCCGCCATCTCCTCACGCTGCTTCCAGCGTTGCTCGTGCTGGAGAAGTTGGCGGAAGAAGTCCTCTTCCTTCTTGGCTTCAACGACAGGCTGGAGCGGCATGGAGAGCCTGAGTTCCAGGCCGCGCGGTTCCAGATGACGCGCTTCGGCGGTGCCGCCATGCAGGTGCATCGTCACATAGCAGGCCATCATGTTCACACCGAAGTCGTCGGGTTTGCGACTGCGAGTGTAGAAAGGATCGAAGAGGTTGGCGGGCTTGTCCTTGCCCTCCCATGCACCGGTGTCACGCACATACATGACGAGTTGCTCATGTCCGGTGGCGTCAGGCTTCACCTTGGCGCTGATTTGAATGCTGTCGCCGGAGCTCAGGTGTGTCACCTCCTCCATGAAGATGAGACGCCACATCTGGCGAAACCGGCTGCCGTCCACTTTAAAGGCGGGCAGGTCCGGAGCCAGTTCGACATCGACGTGCAGATTCTTCGCCTGCAACGAGGTAGCGAACATGGTAATCATCTCGTCGAGCACGCCGTTGAGTGTGCACTCCTCATTGCGCTGAAGTTGTTTCGCGTGCGATCCCTCGGCCAGACGTGCCAGCAGAAGCTGGATGCGCTCAAGCTGCGCCTGGGCCTGGTGCTGCACATCGCCCCAGAAGGAGGGATCGCGCGGATGAGCACCGCCGGTCTCCTCCATGAGCTTCATGGGGGCCAGGTCGATGAATGCGCGCACAACGGTCAGCGCGTTGCGCAGATGATGGTTCAGGCCTTCCGCGAGGATGCCGAGGCCGGAGATTTTGTCCGCGGAGAGCATGTGCCGCACCGTGTCCGCCTTCTCAACCAGCAGACGCTCGCGTTCGATCAGCGCGTGGTAGTAGTCCAGCGCGTGCTTGAGCACGACCTCCAGCTCCTCGGGATTCCACGGCTTGTGAAGATAGCGGAAGCAGCGCCCGGAGTTCACCGCGTCCACGGCGGCCTGATAGTCGGTGTAAGCGGTGACGAGGATGCGAATGAGGTTCGGATTGAGCTTCCGCGCATGCTCCATCAACTCCACTCCGCTGGCCCCGGGCATGCGCTGGTCGGTGAGCAGCAGGCCGATCTGCGACCCGTATTCCTGGAGGATGCGATAGCCGTCCATCGCGTTGTTGGCGATGTGGATCGTGTATTCGTCGCCAAAGATCTCCTTGAAGTAATGCAGCGCCTTCTCCTCGTCATCGACGTAGAGGATGTGATAAGGCGATAGCAGCTTGCTGGACATTGGTGAGATCAGGTGTTCGCGGTCTTTTTGAGGCTGAGGGTGAACTGCGTGTGGCTGCCCTCCTCCGTGTCGATCTTCACTTCGCCGCCCATCTGCTGGATCAGGCGGAAACAAATACTCAGGCCGAGGCCCATCCCTTGCCCGACTTGTTTCGTGGTGAAGAAGGGATCGAAAATCTTCGACAGGTTCTCCTTTGGAATGCCGCTGCCGTTGTCGCGCACGATCAAATCCACGCCATTCGTGGTTTCGACTGCCTTCAGAAGGATCGCAGGCTGCGGGCGGTCGGCCAGCGCGTCCATGCTGTTTTGCACGAGGTTGAGCAGGATTTGAATCAGGTAGTTTTCATCTCCCATTGCAATGATTCCCGGCGGAATCTCGTCCACCAGCGTCACCCCGCGGTCGCTGAGTTCTTTCGCCAGCAATCGCAGCGCCTTCCGAGAGGTTTCAAAAAGGTCGATGGGACGTGATCCGCGATTTTCAGGGTGCGCGAAGGTGCGCAGGTCGGACACGATGGCCGCCACGCGATCGATCCCCTCGCCAATGTCGGCGGCGATGCTGTTGAATGACTCCGCCATCTCCGGAGGCAGCGTTTTGCCCTTCTTCTTCAGCAGATAGACCGCGGACTTCACGTAGTTCAGCGGGTTGTTGATCTCATGCACGATTCCGGCACCGAGACGGCCGATGGAGGCGAGTTTTTCACTCTGCGCCAGTTGGGCTTCGGTTTCGCGCAGCCGGTTCAGCGTCTCGATCAGCTCGACGTTCCGCGCCGCGAGCTCCTCGCGCTGGTCTTCCACCTTGCAGCGGCTGGAAAACTCACGTACCCGGATTGCATGATGCTGGCGGCTGCCAAAGTAGAGCACCACGCAGTTCAGCAGGATGAAGCCCGTGTTGTTCACGAAAATGCCCAGCGCACGTGGATCATCACTCCCGCGCAGGTTTGGCAGCGTCGCCGCCAGATACGCCAGCACGACCAGACCGAGCGTCACGCCGATCTCCTTGAAGGTCCAATGGAACACAAATGCCGTCGCCACGATGCACAGCGTCAATCCCGCGTAGTAACCCGAGCCGGGATCGCCACTCAGGTAGATCATGAAGCAGATCATCAGCGCTGGCAGCAAAGGCAGCACCACGGGATAGGCCCGGCAGTACTTCCGACCCAGCGATCCGTTCAGGGCCAGCAGGAGCGGCACGCAGCTCGCTGCGCAGGCCAGGCGCAGCACGAGAAACTCCCAAAACCGCTCCGGGTAGGCCATCCAGTCCAGAAAGCAGCACAGCGGCACCAGGATCATCACAAACCACGCTCCCATCCGCGCATTGCGCAGATTCAGCTCCTGCTGCTCCAGTTCAAACCGGTCCTTGCGTGGCAAAACAGCTGCAGGACCGCCGCTCGCGCAACGGTCCTGACTGGGAACGATCAGCGGCGGGCTGACCTCTGCCAAGCTGGCTACAGACATAACTATTATCATTTTAATAATAAACACTCTCAAAGCAAGGCTTATCCGGGCCTTTTTGAACCTTTCAGACGCCTAGCTCCCACCCTCCACGATTCAAAACACACACCGCCTTGGCAGCCGCCCCTCACTCGCCATCATGCGCCGCCCATGCGCATTCTCGTCGCCATCGACAAATTCAAAGGCTCCATCCCGGCCACCGTGGCGGCCAGCGCCATCGAATCCGCCCTCCAGCAGGCCATTCCGGGTGTCGAGTGCGATTCCTGTCCCATCGCCGACGGCGGCGAAGGCACCGCCGAGGCTGTCATCGCGGCGCTGCACGGCCAGTGGTGTGAAACCGCCACCTTTGACGCCCAAAACCGGCCCGTCACCGCCCGCTACGGCCTCGTCCAAGACGGCGGCAAGGTAGAAGCCATCATGGAAATGAGCGCCGCGTCCGGTTTGGCCATGGTCAGCGACCTCCCGCTCGATCCCGCCACCGCCAGCACCTATGGGACGGGGTTGATGCTCCAGGATGCCATCGAGCGCCTAGTCAGCCGGATCGTCATCGGCATAGGAGGCAGCGCCACGAACGACGCTGGCATCGGCATGGCCGTGGCACTCGGCTATCGCTTCCTCGATGCCCACGGCACCCCACTCACTCCGATCATCCAAAACATGGACCGGCTGGCGCGAATCGAAGCTCCTGATGATCTGTTCCTGCCCGAAGTCCTCGTCGCTTGCGACGTGAACAATCCCCTGCTCGGCCCCCACGGCTGCACCCGCGTCTATGGACCGCAAAAAGGTGTCCAAGACTTCGCCTACTTCGAAAACCGCCTCAAACACCTCGCCGACATCGTGCAGCGCGATCTCGGCGTCGATCACCGCGACGTTCCCGGCGCAGGAGCCGCTGGGGGACTCGGATTTGGCCTCATGAGCTTTTGCGGAGCCAAACTCACCAGTGGCTTCGACCTCATCGCCGATCTCGTTCAATTGCGTGCACGCATCGCCGCCGCCGACCTCGTTATCACCGGCGAAGGCCGTCTCGATGCCCAAACGCTCCACGGCAAAGGCCCCATGGGCGTCGCCAACATGGCCCGCGAGCTTGGCAAACCCGTCGCCGCCTTCGCCGGAGCCATCCAGGCCGAAGACCAACTCCGCACCCGCTTTGATCTGCTGTGCACCATCAAACCTATGGACATGCCCCTCGCCGAAGCCATGCAACGCGGCCCCGAACTCCTGGAAGCCGCCGTTCTTCAACACGCCTCCGCCTTGCGAGCACTTGCACAAGCTTCGTGACCGTGCTCAATCCCATCCAGTCATCCAGCAACCACCATCCAGCATCCAGAATGAAAGCAGTTCTCCTCTTCGCCGGTCAAGGCGCGCAAAAAGTCGGCATGGGCAAAGACCTCGCCGAAGCCTATCCCGCCGCCCGCGCCCTCTTTGACCAGGCAGATGCCGCCCTCGGCTACTCGCTCACGAACGTCATGTTCGAAGGCCCGATGGAGGAACTCACCAAAACCAGCCGCTGCCAGCCCGCGCTCTACGCCCAGGGCCTCGCCCTGCTCGAAGTGCTTAAGTCGAAGGTTCCCTCACTCGAAATCACCGCCACCGCCGGTCTTTCCCTCGGCGAATTCACCGCGCATGCCGCCGCAGGCACCTTCGACTTCGCCACCGGCCTGAATCTCGTCTTCCAACGCGGCAGTTTCATGGAGGAAGCCTGTGAGAACACCAAGGGTGCCATGCTCGCCCTCCTCGGTGGTGAAGAATCCGCCATCCGCGAACTCGCCGCTGAATGCGATGTCGATGTCGCCAACCTCAACGCCCCTGGTCAGATCGTTCTCAGCGGCAGCGCCGATGGCATCGCCGCCGCCGCGGCCAAATCGAAGGACAAAGGCATCAAGCGCGCCATCCTGCTGCCCGTTGCTGGCGCTTATCACAGCCGCTTGATGAAGTCCGCGCAGGATAAACTCGCCGCCGTGCTCGCCAGCGCACCGATCCAGAGCCCGAAAGTGCCCGTCGTCTGCAATTTCGAGGCCCGCCCCGTTTCCACACCCGAGGAAATCCGCTCCACACTCACCAGCCAAGTCACCGGCAGTGTCCGCTGGGTGGAAAGCATCCAGCACCTCGTCGCCGCAGGTCACACGCTCTTCATCGAACTCGGCCCCGACGCCACCCTCGCCGGCCTCGTCGGCAAGATCGACAAGACGGTGAAGGTCATCACCATCAAAGACACCGCCTCGCTCGATGCGGCCGTTGCCCAACTGCAATAAGGCCATGAAGCTCCTGCTCTGTGCGATGCTGCTGCTCACCAGCATCGCCTCCGCGCTCGAACTGCCCGCCACCGACGGCAAGAGCTACGATCCGCTGGCTGCTGGCGATAAGACGGCCGTCGTGCTCTTCTTCGTCTCGCCGTTCTGCTCCACCACGCGGCCCTTCATGCCAGAGATCAACCAGATCGCCGCCGATTACAGCGACAAGGCCGTCGTCTACCTCGTGCATTCCGATTCAGAGATCACCAAGGAGGTCGCGCTGGAGCACGCCATCCTCAGCAACGTCAAAGCCACCGTGCTTCTCGACAAGGAGCAGGTGCTCGCGAAGCAGGTGCAGGCCAAAATCACGCCCGAGGCCATCGTGCTCTCACCGAAAGCCGAAACGCTCTACAAAGGCCGCATCAACGACCTCTACCTCGGCCCCACCAAACGTCAGCGCAGTGCAACGACAAAAGATCTGCGCGATGCACTGGACGCAATCCTCAATGGCAAGCCCGTTCCATCGCCGCAACACGAAGCCCAAGGCTGCAAGATCGGCGGCCTGAAGTAGATTCGATTGTGAATCGAATCGGATTGGCGCCTCCGCTTCGATTGCCAATCGAAGCTACTGTCTCTTCCCTGTAGGCAAAAGCGTCCGCAGTTCGATCCCACCGCAGCTACTCTGCCGCAGGTGCTTCCGGAGTGGCATCACTCGCTTGGACGGCTTCGGATGAACGCGCGGTGCTATCTGGTGCCTCCGGCTCCACGTCATCGGCGACAACCGTGGCGACGTCCTGGATGGTTTCGCCATCGTTGAGGCCCATGAGCTTGACGCCTTGGGCATTGCGGCCGGTTTCGCGGATGTCGCAGACGCGGATGCGCACGCTCTGGCCCTTGGTGGTCATGAGCATGAGCTCGTCCTTGTCATGCACAGCCTTGGCTGCGACGACTTTGCCGGTCTTCTCCGTGACGTTCATCGTGGTGACGCCTTTGCCGCCGCGATTGGTGAGAAGGCGATATTCGTCAAAAACGGTGCGTTTGCCGAGGCCATTCTCGCTTACCACGAGCAGCATTGCCCCCGGCTCGTTCGTCAAACAGCTCACGAGGAAGTCGCCGTCATCGAGCGTGATGCCACGAACGCCCGCAGTGGCACGGCCGATGGGACGCAGGTTCGGCGACTCGGGATCTTCACCCGTCTCGTGGAAGCGGGCGCACATACCCTCGTGCGTGACGAGGCAGATCTCCTTGTTGCCGTCGGTGAGCACGCAATCGACCAAATCGTTGCCCTCGTCGAGCTTGATCGCGATGATGCCGTCCTTGCGGTAGTTCTTGAACTCCTCAAGCGCGGTTTTCTTCACCGTGCCGTCCTTCGTGGCAAAGAGCACATACTTGTCAGCCGCCCACATCGCTTCGTCCTCCGCGCCCCTGGCTTTCAAGATGAGCACGCTGGCGATCTTTTCTTCAGGACGAAGATTGAGCACGTTCTTGATGCTGCGGCCCTTGCCCGTGCGCGTCGCCTGCGGGAGCTGATACACGCGCTCGACATACATGCGACCGGAGTTGGTGAAGAACAGCAGGAAGTCATGCAACTGCGCGCTGAAGAGATGCTCGACAAAGTCGTCGGCGTCCTCCTCGTTTTGCGCCTCGCGCGTTTCCATGCCTTTCAATCCCTTGCCGCCGCGCCCTTGCAGGCGATACTCGGCGGTCGGCGTGCGCTTGATGCTACCGAAGTGCGTCATCGTCACGATGGCGGCCTCGTTCGGGATGAGGTCAACGGATTGAATCTCTCCTTCGACGGTCTCGATGCGCGTGAGGCGCGGCGACGCATGCTTCGCCTTGATGACCTGCAGCTCGTCCTTGATGATGGTGAGCACGCGATGCTCGTTGGCAAGGATGTCGAGCAGATCTTTGATCGTGGCGAGGATGGCGTCGTACTCCGCCTTCACCTTGTCGCGCTCCAGGCCGGTGAGCTGGTAGAGGCGCAGTTCGAGGATGTCATCGACCTGCTTGTCGGTGAAGACGTAGCGATCACCCTGCACGCTGGGCTGGCTGCGGATGAGGATGCCAAGCTGCGCGGCGGTGGCGGTCGGGAAGGTGTAAGCCTTGAGGTTTGCGCGTGCCTCGTCACGGTTGCGGCTGTCACGGATGATCTTGATGAAGTCATCGAGATGGCCGAGCGCGAGCAGGAAGGCCTCGAGCTTCTCGGCCTGCACCTCGGCTTTGCCGAGCAGGAACTTCGTGCGGCGGATGATGACCTCGCGGCGATGCTCGATGTAGCAGCCGATCGCGTCCTTCATGCTGAACACGCGCGGTCGGTTGCCGTCGATGGCGAGCATGTGAACGCTGAACGACGACTCAAGCTCGGTGTGCTTGTAGAGATTGTTCAGCACCACCTGCGCACGCGCGTCCTTCTTCAAATCAACAACGAGACGCGAGTTTTCGTCCGACTCATTGCGCACGCCGCTGATCTCCGGGATGACTTTCTCGTTCGCCAGCTCCGCGATGCGTCTTTCCAGGTCGGCGCGGTTGACGTTGAACGGAATCTCCGTGATGACGATCTGCTCACGATTGCCGTTCTCCACGATCTCAGCCTGCCCACGCAGCCGCACATAACCGTGTCCGGTATCCATGTAATCGTGGATGCCCGCCGTGCCCATGATGGTGCATCCCGTGGGGAAATCCGGTCCCTTGATGTGCGCCAGCAGCTCGGGCGTGGTGATCGCCGGGTTGTCAATCTGCGCGCACACGGCATCGACGACCTCGCCGAGGTTGTGCGGCGGCATGTTCGTCGCCATGCCGACGGCGATGCCCGTGCCGCCATTCACGATGAGGTTCGGAAACGCCGCCGGAAACACTGTCGGCTCGGTCAGACGCTCGTCATAGTTCGGCACGAAATCGACCGTGTCCTTGTCCATGTCCTGCATCAGCGAACCGCCGAGGTGCGTCATGCGCGCCTCCGTGTAACGCATCGCGGCAGGCGGATCACCTTCCACGCTCCCGAAGTTCCCCTGCGGATCGATCAAGGTCTCGCGCATCGCCCACTCCTGCCCCATGTGAACCAGCGTCGGATAAATCACCGCCTCGCCGTGTGGATGGTAGTTACCGGAGGTGTCGCCCGCGATCTTCGCGCACTTCATGTGCTTCTTCGGCGGATACAGCGACAGCTCGTGCATCGCATAGAGGATGCGCCGCTGCGAGGGTTTCAATCCATCGCGCACATCCGGCAATGCGCGGGAAATGATGACGGACATCGAGTAGTCGAGGAAGCTATTCTTAACTTCGTCGGCGACGGAAATCGGGCGAGTGTTGGACTCTTGCATCGAAGGAAACGGTAAAGCTTTGAATGAGCGGGGGCGGATGTGGGCTGACTAGACGTCCAGGTTGCGCACATTGAGCGCATTCTCCTCGATGAAGTGCTTTCTCGGCTCGACGACATCGCCCATGAGGATGGTGAAGATGCGCTCGGCCTCGTGGGCATTGCTTTCATCGAGCTTGATCTGGAGGAGCGTGCGCTTGTTCGGGTCCATGGTGGTCTCGAAGAGCTGCTTGGCGTTCATTTCGCCGAGACCTTTGAAGCGCTTGATCTCCATGCCGCGTTTGCCGATCTCCATGACCTTGTCGAGGATGCCGGGGATGCTGAAGACGGGGTGGACCCTGGCGTTGTCGCCATCACCCTCAATAACCTCGAAGAGCGGCCTGTCCTGGCTGCTGAAGTGATCGACATGCAGTCCGAGTTCGTCGAGCTGCTTGAATCTCGCCTTCATGCCGTGGGCTTCGTGGACTTCGATGAGTCTCGCGCGCCGGGTCTGCTTCGGAGTGCTGCCGTTGGTGCCTTCGGTCTCGGGTTTGCCAAAAAGGTGCAGGTCCGCATTGTCGCGGGCGTAGGCGGCGAGAGCGTCGCGGTCGAGGAGATACTCAACGCGCACGTCGTTGCCCTCGCGAATGATGACGAGGTAGTGCGGCAGCTCGCCGGACTCAGCGTTGCGATGCTGGAGGTAGGTCTCGAAGTCGGCACCGTGGCGGCGGATGATGTCGGCGAACTTCGCCATCGGCACGAGTTGCTGGAGGATTTGCTTCAGCTTGTCGGACTCGACCTTGGTGTTGTCGGCCACATTGCGCAGCGTGATCTCGCCGGAGCCGAGTTCGAGCAGGATGGCCTCCATTTCGTCGTCGTTCTGCACATACTCCTCACGCTTCTTGCGCGTGACCTGATACAGCGGCGGCTGCGCGACATAGATGTGGCCACGCTTCACCAGCTCCGGCATCTGGCGGAAGAAGAACGTCAGCAGCAGCGTGCGGATGTGGCTACCGTCCACGTCGGCGTCAGTCATGATGATGATCTTGTGATAGCGGAGCTTTTCCAGGTTGAAACTGCCCTCCACCTCGCTGTCGCCGCCGATGCCGGTGCCGATCGCGGTGATCATCGTCTGGATTTCCTTGTTCGCGAGCACCTTGTCCAGACGCGCTTTCTCGGTGTTGATGAGCTTGCCGCGCAAAGGCAGGATGGCCTGATTGTTGCGATTGCGGCCCATCTTGGCGGAGCCACCGGCGGAATCACCCTCGACAATGAACAGCTCGGTCTTTGCCGGATCGCGCTCAGAGCAATCGGCCAGCTTGCCAGGCAGGCCGCCACTGCTCATCGCATCCTTGCGGATGGCCTCGCGGGCACGAGCGGCAGCGAGACGTGACTTGGCGGCGATGATGATGTTTTCAACGATCGCCTTCGCGGTGTCCGGGTTGTGATCGAAGTGATGCAGCAGGCCCTCATAGACAACCGAACTCACCACGCCTTCCACCTCCCCATTCACCAGCTTGACCTTGGTCTGCGAATTGAAGCGCGGATGCGGGTGCTTGATGCTGAGCACACAGGTCAGACCTTCGCGGCAGTCGTCGCTGTCCACATCAAGCTCCGGCCATTTGGCCTTGTCTTTGATCGGAGCCTTGGTCTTACCCTTCTCGCCATACATCTCCGGGTGGTCGGTGATGTATTTCTTCACGGCCCTGGTGAGCGCAGTTTTGAGGCCGGTGTAATGCGTGCCGTAGTCGGGGTTCGGGATGGCATTGGCAAAGCAGAGCGTCTGCTCGCCCAGGCTCTTGTGATACTGCAGGACGCAGTCCACGAGGATGAACTTGTTCTTATCCTCCAGCACAACCTCGCGGCGACCGGCGAGCGCGATGGGATCGGCATGCACATGCTCCTTGCCCTCGCCCAGTTCGCTCACGAACTGCTTCACGCCATCGGCATAAAGCAGCGTCTCGACACGCGGCCGTTCACCACGCTCGTCGGTCAGCGTGATCGTTATGCCTGGATTCAAGAACGCCAGCTCGCGCAAACGTGTGCGCAGGCGGTCAAACACAAACGCGGTCGTCACCGTGAAGATTGTCGCATCGGGAAAGAAGGTGATCTTCGTGCCCGTGCGCTTCGCGTCATCGAGATCACCGAGCACCTTCAGCGGTTCGGTCGTAATGCCGCGCTCAAAGCCGATGGCGTAGATCTTGCCATCGCGATAAACCTCGCACTTGAACCAGTCCGACAACGCGTTCACGCACTTCGCACCGACGCCGTGCAGGCCGCCGGAGAACTCATACGCGCCATCACCGAACTTGCCGCCCGCGTGCAGATTGGTAAGCACCAGTTCGACCGTCGGCATGCCCTTGGCGTGCATTTCGACCGGAATGCCGCGTCCATCGTCCTCGATGCTGATGGAACCGTCCGTGTGGATGTTGATCCAGACGTTTTTGCAATAACCCGCGAGATGCTCGTCGATTGAGTTGTCCACCACCTCAAACACACAGTGATGCAGTCCGCGCTCATCGGTCTCGCCGATATACATGCCGGGCCGCATGCGGACGGCCTTGAGGCCTTCGAGATGCTGGATTTGCCCGGCGCCATACGCCTGTGCGGCGTCAACATGCGTGGCGTTGCTGAGGTCGTTGTTGTCGTCTGACATGAGTCTGTTCTGGCGGGTGTTCCATCGCCTGAGTCCGTCCAAAAAAAACCGCTTCGGAAACGTGCTCGATGAATGCCCTTTCAGACTAGCGAGATGGGGGTGCGAGCAAAGCAATTTTTGCCTCGAAACGCAGTCTTTTTTCGCCCCTCGGACGACTCAAACCACATCCTGCAAACCGAGCTTCTCGATGACCTCCTTCGGCACGCCCGGATAAGGACCGCCAACACTGATGTTGCCAATGTAGCCGAGGCTTTTCCACGTCGCGCTGTGGGTGTAATAGCCGCCCAGGCATAGTTGGCGGAAGCGTTTGAAAAATGCGGCTCCAACTTTGAACTCTTCACGCGCTTTGGCCGGATCGCAGATGTCATCGGCGATCTGCGACTGCCGCTCGACGCCCAGTTCCTCGAAGCGTTGGGTGAAACGCTTGAAACTCTCCGTGTTCAGCCAGCCGAGGCCACCACGGATGATCTCGCGGTCCTCGTGATGCTCCGGGTAGTCGGCGCTGACCCATTCATTGATGAAATCATGCACACCGACTTCGGAAGCGGCGGGAGACGAGTCGTCCTTTGGCAGGATCAAATCCGCCAACGCCTTCGTCGTGGCGAGTTCTTCGGCCGAGAACAGCTTTTCCCACGGAAACTTCACTGGCTGGGTGAAATCAGGGTCATGGAAGACAAAACGCGCTGCACGCAACGCCGGTGCCTGCTCGGTTTCATTCGGTGCAGCGATGGCCGGCACCGCCGCAGCACCGGCCGCGCCGCTGAGAAGGCCTTTGAGAGCCTCGCGTCGGGAAAGGAAGGATAATTCAGCCATGACGTGAATAAGTTAGATATTTCCCCGCTTCATCTCCTCCATCAGCCACTCGCTGGAGCGCCAGGCGAGGGCGAGGATGGTCAGAGTGGGGTTTTTGTCAGGATTGCTGGGCAGGACGGCTCCATCCATGAGGAAGAGGTTCTTCACGTCCCACGCCTGGCAGTATTGATTCGTGACGCTCTCAGCAGCTTTGTCCCCCATGCGGGCGGTGCCGACCTCATGGATAATCTCGCCGGGGCGCTGGATGGCATCCGCGCCGCTTTGCGGCTTCGGTTTGCCGCCCATGGCCTCCAGCATCGCGGCAAAGGTCTGCTGCATGTGCTCGGCCTGCTTGATCTCGTGATCGCTCCACTTCCAGTGGAAGCGCAGCACGGGAATGCCCCATTGATCGACCACAGCGGGATCCAGCTCGCAGTAGCAGTCCTTGTTCGGAATCATCTCGCCACGACCTGCGAAGCCAAACTGCGCGCCGTAGTAGCGACGGGCCTCGTCCTTCAATTTGCGACCGTAAACACCGGGCGAGGTCGAATCGAGGATGCTGAAGTGCTTCATTTCCGGCATCTGGCGCCCACCACCCATCTCGATGTGATAACCGCGGGCAAAACCAAGCTTCGCGTGGTCATTCACGAGCCACCACGGCGAATAAACATGCAGACCGCCGGCGCCGTCCTCATTCATCAGCGGCAGGTCCTCCATGGCAGGGATGTGAGCGCCCAGACGCGTGCCGACGCTGTCCATGAGGTTTTTGCCGACTTGTCCGGAAGAATTGGCCAACCCTGCCGCGTCGCGAGACTTGGAATTCAGAAGGATGCGCGATGTTTCGCACGCACTGGCAGCCAGGATGACCACCCGCGCCTTCGCCACGGCATCGCGGTGCGTGGTTTTGTCGATGTAATGCACGCCCGTGGCTTTCCCGCTGCCATCCACGATCACTTCACGCACCATCGCGTCGGTGATGATGTCGAGATTGCCCGTGGCAAGCGCGGGCGGGATCAAAACGGTCGTGCTTTGAAAGTTCGCGCGGATGCTGCAACCGCGCACGCAATGCGTGGCCCAGAAGCAGGCGGCGCGGCTCATCATGTCCTTGCCAAGAATCTCCTGCGCCTTCGGATTGTTCGGAAACAGCGTCTTCGGCAGATTTTTCCAGTCCAGTGGCTGACTGAGCACGGCGCGATGCGCGGCGACGACGGGCACGCCAAATTTCTCGCCAGCCTTCTTTGCGAGCAGTTCACCCACACGCGGCTTCGGCGGTGGCATCAACACGCCGGGCGACGAATTCGGCGCGTTGGCGATGCCGTCGTTGTCGCCATAGACACCGATCAACTGCTCCACGCGATCATACCACGGCGCGATGTCGGTGTAACTCACCGGCCAATCCACTCCAAGCCCGTCACGCGACTTCGGCTTGAAGTCGAACTCGCCAAAACGCAGCGCGATGCGGCCCCAATGATTCGTGCGTCCGCCGAGCATGCGTGCGCGCCACCACCAGAAGTTGCCCTGCGTGCCCGCCTTGTTGGTGTAAGGCTCACCCGGAACCTGCCAGCCACCGATGTTTGAGTCGTAGAAGCCAAACGGCCGATCCGGCGTCGGCGCTCCGCGCAGCGGGGCCATCTCCGGCGTGTTGAACATCGGCGTCTCCTTCTGCGGCTCGTAATTCCGCCCCGCCTCGATCATGAGCACCTTCACACCGTTCAGGGCGAGAATCAGCGCCGCCATGCCGCCACCGGCCCCAGAACCGACGACAATGACATCATATTGAGGCTGCGTTTTGCGTTCGGTGAGGATCGGCATGGATACGAAGTGTCAGAATTCGCCACGGAAGATGCAACGGGCGCTAGGTGTCTCGTGCAGGACGATCTCGCAGAGGCCGGGGAGCTGGGGCGCGAGCTTTTTCCATAGCCAAGCACACATGTTTTCGATCGTGGGGTTTTCGAGGCCTTCGATCTCATTCAAATAGGAGTGATCGAGCTGCTCCATGATCGGCTTCATGGCCTTGGAGATTTCAGCGTGGTCATAGACCCAGCCGATGTGCGGATTGACCTCGCCCTCGATGGCGATCTCGAGTTTGAAGGAGTGTCCGTGCATCTTGGTGCACTTGTGTTCGCAGGGCAGGTTCGGCAGCGTCTGGGCCGCCTCGAAGCGGAAGTCTTTGATGATGCGGGCTCGCATGGGGTCAATTCGCAGTTGGAGCGGAGGGGTGGGGAGGAAGCACGGTCACGTTCAATCGCTGAACTTGGCCGTCAAAGGGGGTGCTGTTGGGATACTTGTCAGACTTCAAGATGCCGAAACTCTGGCCGACGGCGATGCCGGATTTCGTTTCCTCCGGAAAACCTTTCTCGAATGGTGCCACGCCGATGACCTCGCTGTGTCCCGGCACGGCGAGGGAAAGCGCACCGCCAGCGTCCACCAACGCACGGATGTTCACGCGGCCTTTTTCGAGCGCGGCGCCGCTCAGCTCGACCAATTTCCCACCCACGAAAACGGACAGGGTAGGTTTCGCGGCGACTAGGTGTAGCGCATAACCCGACTGCGTGTCCCCATGAGCCAACAACGTGCTGTCCTGGTCCACCCGCGGATCAAAGTCGAACATGGCGTCGATGAAAACACCCCTGCCCTGGATCTTGGGAGCGTCCGCAGCGCTAATCTCATCACCGATGTTCAAGACGAGGTCCACGGAGCCGGCCGGGCTTGCAGGCTTCACGATGTCAGCGACCGGACGCAGGGCGCTTTTGAACTCCTGCGGGAAAAAAGCGGCGAGGCGCACCTTTTCGGCCACCAGATCGGGTCTAGCGGCCAGATTGGTCCATTCGTTCGGATCCGTCTGGTGATCGTAGAGTTCTTCACTGCCATTCCCGTAGCGGATGTAACGCCAGCGTTCGTCACGGGCTGCGTAGCCAGCATTTTTGCCGCCGCCCATGCAGGTGACCGCCGGTTTGTCACGCTTCGCACCAGGATCAAGCAGCAGAGGCTTCAAGCTGGTGCCGTCGAGGTGCTCCGGCTTCGGAAGCTTCACCAAATCGCAAAGCGTCGGATACAAGTCGATCAAGGCGACGGGCTGCGAAGAGGCGGTGTCAGGCTTGGTGACTTCAGGGGCGTAAATCGTGAGCGGAATCCGCGTGGTCGGCTCCCACAGCTTGCCTTTGTGCCACATCTGCTTTTCCCCGAGATACCAGCCGTGGTCGGACGTGAAGACGATGATGGTGTTTTTGGCATTTGGCCCCTTCCCGACCGCCTCAAGGATGCGCCCGAGCATGGCATCGCAAAACGCCACGTTGGCGAGATAAGCACGCACAGCCTCCTTCCAGAGGTCCTTTTCGACGATTTTCGCATGATGCCCCTCTTTGACATGGCCCTTTGCGAAGTCCGGCACGTCATCAAGATCATCTGCCTTCACCTCAGGCAGCTTGATCGCGTCCAGCGGCAGGGCGTCGAAGTATTTCTGCGGCACATACCAGGGCGAATGCGGCCGGTAGAGGCCCACAGCGAGAAAAAACGGCTTTTTCTGCTTCTGAGAGAGGAAATCGGCCGCAAAGGCGGCGACCTGGCCGTCGTCGGTCTTTTCATCGTCGACCTGGAGGCCACCCCAGTCCCAATGCCAGATGTTGAGGCCGTTGAAGTTCTGCCCAGTATGCACCGGCAGATCCGGAATCTGCACGCCTGCTTGAGGAAAGCGTTGGTCCCACGCCGCATCCTGCTCAAACCCACGCCTGCCGCCGTGCCAGCCTGAGAGACGACCTTCTGGCCCCCCGTGATTCGCATGGAAAATCTTTCCAGCTGCCGCCGTGGTGTAACCCTGGGCTTTGAAATGCTCTGGCAGCGTCGCTTTTCCCGAGATCTGCACACTGCGCCGCCAGTCCTGCTCGTTGCCGAACACACCGCTCGATGACGGTAGCATGCCGGTAAGAAGACTCGTGCGCGAAGGATTGCACAGCGCGTAATTGCAATGCGCGTTGGTGAAACGCATGCCCATCTTCGCAAGACGATCCATATTGAGTGTCACCGACTGCGGATGGCCGCCCATCCAGCCGGCATAGTCACGCAAATCATCGGCGATGATGAACAGCACATTGGGCTTTCCCGTCGCGGAGACAGCGCGTGATTTTGACTTGGGTGCCGCCGGCAGCAAAGCCGGGGCAAAGCACAAGAGCAGCGCTGAAAGGCGTGGGATCAACAACATGCCTGCAAGCCTCGCATGGGTGCGTTGTTCTGTCGAGGATGCGTCCATGAAGCATCACGCGGAAACCCACTATTATTGAGACTCGTAAAATAGGGAGACAATCGTTGAATACCGTGCAAGTGATGAGGCATGGCTGCCAAACGTGATCACAGAGAGATGGAGAAGCGCAGGCTTCGCGGATGCAGGATGCTCG
>Ga0169931_10000208_pt1 | contig 92612 bp, 86 predicted proteins | sample Kivu_15m_20L_FD_129675 | JGI IMG/M metagenome (GOLD analysis project Ga0169931, IMG submission 129675) | Freshwater microbial communities from Lake Kivu, Western Province, Rwanda to study Microbial Dark Matter (Phase II) - Kivu_15m_20L... | ecosystem: Environmental > Aquatic > Freshwater > Lake...
ATCGGCGGAGGACGTGGTCGGTATTGTCGAGCGCTTACGGCCAAACGTCGTGCTGATGGACGTCAACTTGCCAGGGATCGATGGGATCGACGCGATCCGCATCCTGCGCGACCACATGGGCGCAACAGCGCCGCCAGTGGTTGCGCTGACCGCTCGCACCGATGTGCTGCGCGTCGCTCATCCCTTCAGTGCCGTGTTGTTGAAACCCCTGGAACGCAAGCAGCTTGAGGCCGTTCTACAACGCTGGCTGGCCCATTCGGCCGACTGACTTGGCGCTCGGCGAATGGGCAGGCTCGCACCTTCGCCTAGGCGAAGACGGATGCCGGCATCGGGCAAGGCCCAGAGGCAGTTCCCGGTAGGCAGCTAGTTGCCTGCGTCGAGCTGCAGCGGTACGAAAAGGCTGCCTTCGCCGCGACGCACCAGAAGTGCGACTCGCTTGCGCTTCTCGAATTGGGTCAACAAGCTGTTGAACTGCTCGATCGAGCGCACGTCCTGGTCGTTCACCTGCAGGATGATGTCGCCCCGACGCAACCCGGCCTTGGCCGCGGCGCCGCCCTGCAACACTTCTTCGACTACCACGCCGGTCTTTAGGTCGAGCTGACGACGTTGGTTGGGCGTGAGCTCGCTCAGACCCAAGCCAAGCTTGCCGACGCTGGGAGGCGCTTTGTCCTGACGCTTGCGCTGCGGGGCGCGGCCGGTCATGTCCTCGTCGCTTAGTTCAGCCACTGTCACAGAAAACTCGCGGCTGTTGCCCTTGCGCCAAACCTCCACTGTGCTGCGTGTGCCAGGTTTGACGCCGGCCACGGTGCGCGGCAAGTCGCCACTGGTGCCGATAGGCTTGCCGTTAAAACGCAGGATGATGTCGCCAGTCTCGATCCCGGCTTTGGCCGCGGGGCCTTCGGGGTCGACGCCCGACACCAGCGCCCCGGCCGCCTTGCTCAAGCCGAATGTCTCCGCCAGCTCCTTGCTGACTTCCTGGATCACTACGCCGATGCGACCGCGGGTGACCTTGCCGTTGATACGCAACTGGTCGGCGATGTCCATGGCGACGTCGATCGGGATCGCAAACGACAACCCCATGAAGCCGCCGGTGCGGCTGTAGATCTGCGAATTGATGCCGACCACCTCGCCCTTCATGTTGAACAGAGGACCGCCAGAATTGCCGGGGTTGATGGCGACATCGGTCTGGATGAAGGGGACGAAATTCTCGCCACTGAGCGTGCGCCCCTTGGCGCTGACGATGCCAGCAGTGACAGTGCTTTCAAAACCGAATGGCGAGCCGATGGCCAACACCCATTCACCAACGCGCAGGCGGCTCGGGTCGCCCATCTGCACGCGTGGTAGGTTGCTGCCCTCGATCTTGAGCAGGGCGACGTCAGTGCGACGATCAGAGCCGACGACGCGCGCCTTGAATTCACGCTTATCCGAGAGACGCACGACGATCTCATCAGCCTGATCGACGACGTGGGCATTGGTCAGCACGAACCCGTCATTGCTGATCACAAAGCCCGAGCCAAGACTGCGGGTTTCGAACTCCCGCGGCTGACCCGGCATCGGTCCTGGAAAGAACCGGCGGAACATGTCGAACGCCGGGTCGTCTTCCGGAATGTTCGGGAACTGCGGCCCACGCGCTTCCTGCCGGACCGTGGTCGTGGTGCTGATGTTCACGACGCTGGGGCCGTGCTTGTCCACCAGCTCAGCGAAGTCGGGCAGACGGGTCGCCGGGTTGGCCGAGGCCGGCGCCACCAGCGAGAACTGAAGAATGGCGGCGAACAGCGCCACCAGAGTCGACATTTTCATGCTGGACCTCATCGGAAATACAGTCAGAGTCGTTTCGGCGCGTTAGGGATGTGTGCCTGATCGGGGTGCGACGGCATTGCCGATCAGCACCAGGGTCCGCACTGGTACCAGACCCATCACGGTGACATGGTGGTTACCCAGCGGCTTGGTGTAGGCGCCTGCTCCACCTTGTTGGGACAGGCCGCGACCCATCCCGGCGGTATTGCCATTGGGTTCAATGAACACCGACACCCAGACCATGCCATCGCTAAGGACCTTGTGCATGACCGGTTGGCTGCGGCCAGGCAGGCTGCGCTGATGTTCTGAAACCACGGTGAAGCCAGCTGGGAGCTCACGAAAGATCCATGGTGATACGGCCTGCGCCGGAGCTGCTTCGTGCGACCATTCGGCGATGTTGGCGGCCTCAGGCTTGATGTCATTGGCATCGATCTGTGCAGGCAGGTCGATCTGCGTAAAGGCGATCGACTCGAGACGCTCTTGCCGCTCGTTCAGCATCACGACCCGCAAGGGCAGCAGCGTCTTTTGGTCGGCGCAGATCTGCTGGGTGTAGCGAAACGCGTCTTTCGGAGTCATCACCACGTTGATGCAATCGCGGCCGGCGACGCGGTCGACGTCAGCCTTGCTGACCTCGTAGAACTTGGCGACGGTGCGCGCCTGCTCGGGACTGAGCAGCCCGGGGAAGAAGCGGCGGGATGAGTCGCGCTCGACGCGAACGGTCCGCGTCTCGGGCATGTACCAGGTGACGTCCTGCCCGACACGCACCACAGCCCGCGGGCGGCCGCTGAGGGTTTCGATGCGATCGATACCGCGCCGACCCTCGCTACGATGAACGATGCGCGAGGTCTCGGAGAACTCGCCACGCTGGTATGTGAATGTGCCGCTGTAGTGTAGTTCGACAGCAGCTGCAGCCATACGCTGCAACCAGTCCCCCGAGGTGTTTGCGGGCGGATGTGCCTCGGCCCACGCGGTACTGCCCCAAACCGCAAGCAGCAGCAACAGACCACGCATCAGCGTGCGCCCTCCGGCGCCGGAACAAAGACGACGTTCTTGGCCTCGCCTTGGTGCAGCGCGTAATACTCCTGCATGTGCGGGCTGGTCGGCTGGATCCGCACCGCGCGGGAATCGCGTACGACATCGAACCGGTCGACACCCTCGAGCCCTTCGCTGCCAACCTGGAGCGCCAGATAACCCACCACGGCCACTGCCGCCACCGAGGCCGCTGCCGACAGCGCGAAATTGCGGGTCTGCTCGCCGATGATGACGCGCGGCGCCAGGACCGTCGGCTCATCCACAAGCGCCCGAGACACCCGGCCGGCGACATTGCAATCGAGATCGCCGCGGAGGGCGTCCCCGATCAGGTGGTAGGTCTGCCATGCCTCGCGCTGCTCGGCGTCGCCCAGGGTGCGCCCCAGCGACTTTGACTCCTGGTCAGTGGCCTCGGAGTCCATCCAGGCCGACATCGATTCTTTCATCTCACCACCTCTGATCTTTGCTTGTTCCCAACAACGGGCGCAGCCGTTCGGCGATCGCCTCGCGTGCGCGGAAGATGCGCGAACGCACCGTTCCAATCGGACAGCCCATCACTTGAGCGATATCCTCGTAACTCAAACCCTCGATTTCGCGTAACACGATCGCGGTCTTCAAATCCTCTGGCAATGCCTCCATCGCTTCGTTCACTGTTTCACCGATCTGGCGTGTTGCCATCAGTGATTCGGGCGTATTGACATCTCTGAGTCCGTCAGCCGACTCGAAGTTCTCGGCCTCTTCACTGTCGAAGTCGGTCGAGGTCGGGGCACGCCGGCCCATCGCCACCAGGTAGTTCTTCGCCGTGTTGATGCCGATGCGATACAGCCAGGTGTAGAAGGCGCTCTCGCCGCGGAAATTGGGCAATGCCCGGTAGGCCTTGATGAACGCTTCCTGCGCCACGTCCTCGACCTCGGCGGGGTCGCGGATGAAACGCGACAGCAGGCGACCGAGTTTGCGCTGGTACTTGCTTACCAGAAGATCGAAGGCGCGCTTGTCCCCACGCTGGGCGCGTTCAACGAGCTGCTGGTCGATCTCGCGGTCGCTCATCCGGCGGGGTCCGTCTCTGGCTGATTGCGGGATTGGTGTGCGTGCGCCGGTGGAGCCGGCAGCCGACCGCGAAGTATACCGGCGGCTTTCCGTCTAGGATGGCGTACCGTATGTAATGCGCTGCAGCGCACACGCCCGGCCCATCCCATCGACCTGCAAGTCCGTGAAACACACCGATCCCCGCCCTGCCCCGCACCACTGCGATGTTCTGATTATCGGTAGCGGCCTCGCCGGTCTGGTCTGCGCCTTGCGATTGGCCGACCACCGGCGCGTCACCATCGTCACCAAGGGTGCGCTGCTCGAGGGTGCAAGCGCTTGGGCACAAGGTGGCATCGCCGCAGCCATGGCGCACGATGATTCAGTGGCCCAGCATGTGGCCGACACGCTGGTGGCTGGTGCCGGTTTGTGCGACCGCGATACGGTCGAAACCATCGTTGCGGGCGCCCCGACTGCGATCGCCTGGTTGCAGACGCAGGGGGTCGACTTCACTCGTGACCCCGACACGGCCGCTCCAGGCGGCTTGCATCTTGGCCGAGAAGGCGGCCACAGCCAGCGTCGCATCGTGCACGTTGCCGACAATACCGGACGGGCAGTGCAGACCACACTCGAGGGCCGGGTGCTCAGCCACCCCAACATCAGCGTGCTGGAGCAGCAGGTGGCGATCGACCTGATCCGCAGCGCGCCACTTGCTGCCGGTGCGGACCGGGTCATTGGCGCCTGGGTACTCGACCGGCCGAGTGGTGCAGTGCGCACCATGTTGGCACCAGCGGTGATCCTGGCCACTGGTGGTATCGGCAAGGTCTATCTGTACACCACCAACCCCGATGTCGCGACTGGCGACGGCGTGGCGATCGCTTGGCGAGCTGGTTGCCGAGTGGCCAACCTGGAGTTCGTTCAGTTTCACCCGACCTGCCTGTATCACCCTCAAGCAAAGAGCTTTTTGATCTCGGAAGCACTGCGTGGCGAGGGCGGTCGCCTGGTCCTCGCCGATGGCACCCGTTTCATGCCACAGCACGACCCACGCGCCGAGCTGGCACCGCGTGACATCGTCGCGCGGGCGATCGACTACGAGATGAAGACGCGCGGGCTCGATTGCGTCTGGCTCGACATGACGCAGCACAGTCGGGCGTTCATCGAAGAGCACTTCCCCAATATCGACGCGCGTTGCCGCGAATTGGGCATCGACATGGCGCGGCAGCCGATCCCAGTGGTGCCGGCCGCGCATTACAGCTGCGGCGGAGTGGTCACCGATCTGCACGCGCGCACTGACCTCCCTGGCCTGTATGCGGTTGGCGAGGTGGCCTGCACCGGCCTGCATGGCGCCAACCGTCTGGCCAGCAACTCTCTTCTGGAGTGCCTGGTGCTGGGCGAAGCGGCTGCCGCTGATATTCTGCGCCAGCCGCCCTTATCCTGCCCAGGTGCGCCCGATTGGGACCACAGCAAGGTCATTCCGGCCACCGAAGGTGTGCTCGTCGCGCACGATTGGGACGCCATTCGCCGACTGATGTGGGATTTGGTTGGCATTGTTCGATCGGACGAACGTTTGCAGCTTGCTCGCCAACGCTTGGCAAGCCTGCGCGCCGAGGTCGAATCGCTGTATCGACGCTTTCGTGTCGACAACGATCTGCTCGAGCTGCGCAATGTTGCCGAGGTCGCCGGTCTCATCGTCGACAGTGCTCTGCAACGCCGTGAGAGCCGCGGTCTCCACTACAACCGTGATCATCCAAACACCTTGGCAGTGGCCGTTGACACCCTGCTCGAACCTGCGCAAGCGACAAGCCGACGCGCCGGTACCGCTCGTTAGATCCGCTCATCAGCTTGGTCGGCCCGCGCCAGCGCGTGCAACAGCACGTGCAGGCGGCGCAGGGTGTCGGGAGGCGCGCTGTCGGCCATCAGCAGCAGCGACCGGACCGGCCTACGCTCCCCCGTCGCAGCGCTGCGCAATCGCAGGGCGATCAACCCCGGCACGACAACGCTGTCATCGGTGATCTGCAGGTGCAGCGCCGAATCAACATCGCTGCCCCGCCATTCAACGCGGCCACCCGCATCGATGCGCAGTTCCACCCGCAACCATGGGCGCTCTCGGGCAGCCCGCCGATGCCCCAGCCAAACAGCGAGCGCACCGCCGACCACACCCAGAGGCCACAGGCCGGGATCGGTCAGGCAGGCAATACTGCTTAGCGCCAATAGCGCGAGCTCGATACGCCCGGGCCAACGCGAAGGTCGCAATACAAAGCAGTGCTGGACGGCAGCTGTGTTCACTCGGCGAGCAGCCGTTCGCGCAGTAGTCGCAAGCGGTCGCGCAGCTCGGCCGCGGTCTCGAACTCGAGATTGCGCGCGGCGACCAGCATGTCTTTCTCGATGCGCTTGATCTCCTTTTCCAGCGCAGCACCGCGAAGATCGGCGTCGTCACTGGCCCCACGGCCCCTGGTGGAGCTTTTGCCGCCCTTGCGTGGGTTGGCATCATCGGCGTAGACGCCGTCGATGATGTCTTTGATGGGTTTGGCCACGCTGCGCGCGGTGATGCCGTGTTGCACGTTGAAGTCCAGCTGACGTTGACGACGGCGCTCAGTCTCGCCGATGGCGCGCGTGAGCGAATCGGTCATCCGGTCGGCGTAGAGGATGGCGGTCCCGTTCAGGTGACGGGCGGCACGGCCGATGGTCTGGATCAGGCTGCGCTCAGATCGCAAAAAACCTTCTTTGTCGGCATCCAGGATGGCCACCAGCGAGACCTCGGGGATGTCCAGACCTTCGCGTAGCAGGTTGATGCCGACCAGCACGTCGAACAAGCCCAGCCGGAGGTCGCGGATGATCTCCACCCGCTCCACCGTGTCGATGTCGGAGTGCAGATAGCGCACCTTGAGGCCGGCCTCGTCGAGGAACTCGGTGAGGTCCTCGGCCATGCGTTTGGTCAATACCGTGACCAGCGAGCGCTCGCCCGAGGCGACGCGGATCTTGAGTTCACCGAGCAGATCGTCGACCTGGCTGCTGGCCGGCCGCACGATCAAGACCGGGTCGACCAGGCCGGTCGGCCGCACCAGTTGCTCGACCGTCTGCGCAGAGCGCGCCTGTTCGTAGCTGGCGGGTGTGGCCGAGACGAACACCGACTGCCGCATCTTGCCCTCGAACTCTTCCCAATTGAGCGGGCGGTTGTCCATGGCGCTGGGCAGCCGGAAACCGTAGTCGACCAGGTTCTCCTTGCGCGAGCGGTCGCCTTTGTACATGCCGCCGATCTGCGGGATGGTGACGTGGCTCTCGTCGAAGATCATCAGCGTGTCGCGCGGCAGGTAGTCGATCAGCGTCGGCGGCGGCTCACCCGGGGCATGCCCCGAGAGGTGTCGCGAGTAGTTCTCGATGCCCTTGCAGAAGCCCAGTTCGTTGAGCATCTCCAGGTCGAAGCGCGTGCGCTGCTCGATGCGCTGCGCCTCGACCAGTTTGCCCTCGCGGTGGAAGAAGGCGATGCGTTCGCGCATCTCTTCTTTGATCGTCTCGATCGCCCGCAGCGTGGTGCTGCGCGGCGTCACATAATGGCTACTGGGGTAGACGGTGAAACGCCCGAGTCGTTGCTCGATGGCGCCGGTGAGCGGGTCGAACAAGGTCAGCGACTCGACCTCGTCATCGAACAGGGTGAGCCGCAGCGCGTTCTCGCTGTTCTCGGCCGGGAAGATGTCGATCACCTCGCCGCGGACGCGGAAATGCCCGCGCCGGAAATCGAGGTCGGCGCGCTTGTACTGCATGGTCGCGAGACGCCGCAGCACCTCGCGCTGCTCGAGCTTCTGCCCCTCTTTGAGGTGCAGGATCATGTCGTGGTAGTCGGTCGGGTCGCCGATGCCGTAGATGGCGCTCACCGTGGCAACGATCACCACGTCGCGCCGCTCCATCAGGCTCTTGGTGGCCGACAACCGCATCTGCTCGATGTGCTCGTTGACCGCGCTGTCCTTCTCGATGAACAGGTCCTTGCTCGGGACGTACGCCTCGGGCTGGTAGTAGTCGTAGTAGCTGACGAAGTACTCGACGGCGTTGTGCGGGAAGAACTCGCGGAACTCCGCATACAGCTGCGCGGCGAGGGTCTTGTTCGGCGCCATGACGATGGCCGGGCGGCCAAGCCGCGCGATCACGTTGGCCATGGTGTAGGTCTTGCCCGAGCCGGTCACGCCGAGCAGCGTCTGGAATGCCAGCCCATCCTCGATGCCCTCGACCAGCTTCTGGATGGCAGTTGGCTGGTCGCCGGCAGGTGGAAAGGGTTGCAGCAGCCGAAAGTCGCTGCCAGGGAAGGTGACGATCGGTGGTCTGTCGGGGGTCGTCACGGGTGCGTCGGTCGGGTCCATGGGTCTGGGTGTCTGCCAACAACGTTCAGAGTCGCCAAGGGGTGCGTTGGCATGCTGTGCTGCCTGCGTGTGACGCTGCTGCTACAATGCCGCGCCGCACAAAAGCACCCCTTTTGGGTGTCAACCCGACAGTCTACCCGGGAGCGCCGACTCGGCTCGCGGCAGCCGCTCCGGCCGACCCTTTTGGAGCACGCATGACCGCATCGATCTTTGCCGACGTCGAGTTGGCGCCGCGCGACCCGATCCTTGGGCTCACCGAGGCTTTCAACGCCGACACCCGGGCCCACAAGGTGAATCTCGGCGTCGGTGTGTACTACGACGACAACGGCAAGATCCCCCTGCTCACCGCGGTGCGTGATGCTGAAGCGGCGCGCCTGGCAGCACAGCCGCCGCGCGGCTATCAGCCAATCGAAGGCGCAGCTGCTTACAACGCAGCGGTCCAGGACCTGCTATTCGGCAAAGATTCGACACTGGCGCTCGACAAGCGGCTGGTCACCGCGCAGGCTTTGGGCGGAACCGGTGCGCTGAAGATCGGCGCAGACTTGCTCCACCGCATCAATCCGCACGCAACGGTCTACATCTCCGATCCGAGCTGGGAGAACCACCGCGCTCTGTTCGAGGCCGCTGGCTTCGGTGTCGCAACCTACCCGTACTTCGACGCGAGCACCCGCGGTGTGGATTTTCCGTCCATGCGCAGTACCTTCGACCGTCTGCCCCCAGGCAGTATCGTCGTGCTGCATGCCTGTTGCCACAACCCGACCGGGGCCGACCTGGACGCCGCGCAGTGGAATGAGGTGGTGGCGCTGTGCAAGGCCGGGGGGCTCGTGCCCTTCCTCGACATGGCGTACCAGGGATTTGCCGATGGCATCGATGAGGATGCCGTCGCGGTGCGAGCCTTTGCTGCATCGGGTATGCAATTCCTCATCTCCAGCTCCTTCAGCAAAAGCTTCTCTTTGTACGGCGAGCGCGTCGGTGCGCTGACAGTGGTCACTGCCGACGCCGACGAGACGGCGCGTGTGTTGTCGCAGCTCAAACGCGTCATCCGGACCAACTACTCCAACCCGCCGACGCACGGTGGGGCCGTAGTCGCCAGTGTGTTGGCCACACCCGCTCTGCGCGCGTCCTGGGAAGCCGAGCTCGGCAACATGCGCGTGCGCATCCGCAGCATGCGCGAGCAACTGGTCGGCAAGCTGGCGGACGCCGGTGTGAAGCAGGACTTCGACTTCATCACAGCCCAACGCGGCATGTTCAGCTATACCGGCCTGAGCGCGCCGCAGGTCGATCGCCTGCGCGAGGAGTTCGCGATTTATGCTGTCGGCACCGGGCGCATCTGCCTGGCCGCGCTCAACAGCAAGAACATCGACGCAGTGGCCTATGCCATTGCGGCAGTGCTCTGAGCGTCCACCCAAGACTTCAAGGAGAACCACATGGCAACCGTCACCCTGAAGGGCAACCCGCTCAAGCTCAATGGCGCCTTTCCCGCCAAGGGCAGCCAGGCGCCGGCTTTCGTATTGACCGACAAGGCCCTCAACGACGTCTCGCTGAAGGACTTTGCCGGCAAGCGCAAAGTCCTCAACATCGTGCCCAGCCTGGACACCCCGACCTGCGCGCAGTCGACCCGGGTGTTCAACGAGAAGGCAGCGTCCATGGCCAACACCGTGGTACTGGTGATCGCCGCTGACCTGCCGTTCGCCATGACGCGCTTTTGCGGCGCCGAGGGACTCGAGCGGGTGCAGACCTTGTCGACCTTCCGCGGCCGGCAGTTTCACACTGACTACGGCGTCGACATCGCTGATGGCCCGATCCGTGGCCTGACTGCGCGCGCTGTGCTGGTGCTTGATGAGAACGACCGCGTGCTGCACAGCCAGCTGGTCAGCGAGATCGCCGACGAGCCGGACTATGCCGCTGCGATGGCTGCCCTGGGTTGAGCACCGCCCCGGCTCACGGCCGGGGTTTCGCGGTGGTTTCGCGCTGCAATGCAGCGATCGTCACTTCGGGCGTCAGGTGCGGCGCGAACATTTGGATAAAGTCCAGCGTGTAGGCCCTTAGATACTTGCCTCGACGGATGCCGATACGGGTGTTGCTGCTCTCGAACAGATGGCTGGCATCGATCGATCGCAGGCCAGTGTCGCGTGCTGGGTCGAATGCCATTTGCGCGACGATACCAACGCCCAGACCTAGCTCGACGTAGGTCTTGATGACGTCGGCGTCGATCGCCGTCAGCACCACATTCGGAACCAAGCCTTGCAGGGCAAACGCCCGGTTGATTTGCGAGCGGCCGGTAAAGGCGAAGTCGTAGGTGATGATCGAGTAACGCGCCAGCGCCTCGAGCGTGAGCACGCTTGTCCCCAGGAGCGGATGCCCCGGTGGCGTGATGATGCAGCGGTTCCAGGCATAGCAGGGGAGCATCACCAACTGCTCGTAGGCATCGATCGATTCGGTGGCGATCGCAAGGTCGGCGCTGCCGTCGAGCACCTGCTCGCAAATCTGCTGCGGACTGCCCTGATGCAAAGCGAGGCGCACCTTCGGGTAGCGCTCGATAAAGCGTTTCACGGCAGGCGGCAGTGCATAGCGCGCTTGAGTGTGGGTGGTGGCGATGACCAGTGACCCACTGCCCTCTTCCGTGAATTCTCGGCTGGCTTGGCGCAGGTTGTCGACCTCTTGCAAGACACGCGTGGCGTAACGCAACACTGCCTGCCCCGGTTCGGTGACACCGGTCAGGCGTTTGCCGTGTCGGACAAAGATGGTGATGCCCAACTCTTCTTCGAGTAGGCGGATCTGTTTGCTGACACCAGGCTGGCTGGTGAATAGCGCTTCGGCCGCCTGCGACAGGTTCAAGTGATGGCGGACGACCTCGTTCAAGTAGCGTAACTGTTGCAGTTTCATGGCGTATTGGTGGTGTTCTTTGATGCCACCCCGTTACCGGAGCCCATCCTACCGAACTCGCTGAACTTATCCAGCCTTTATAGCTAGTGGTTATTAAGAGTGAGCAAATAAATGCTTGGAGCGAGATGCGCCGGTTTAGAATGCAAGGCTTTTCCTGACCGTTGCGCCGCGCCTGAAGGCGCGCCCAGCCCGAGGACCCATGTACCAGTACGATGCATTCGACCAGCGACTCGTCGATGAGCGGGTCGCCCAGTTCCGGGACCAGACCCGGCGCTACTTGGCCGGCGAGCTGTCAGACGACGAATTTCGCCCTTTGCGCCTGCAAAACGGCCTCTACATTCAGCGCCACGCGCCGATGCTGCGGATCGCAATCCCCTACGGCCATGTGTCGTCGAAGCAGATGCGCATGCTCGCCCATATCGCTCGCACCTACGACCGTGGCTACGGGCACTTCAGCACGCGCCAGAACATCCAGTACAACTGGCCGACCGTCGAATCGGTGCCCGACATCCTCGCTGACCTCGCGACGGTGCAGATGCACGCGATCCAGACCTCCGGTAACTGCATCCGCAACATCACCACGGATCAGTTCGCCGGTGTCGCCCCGGATGAGGTGATCGATCCGCGCCCGCTGGCCGAGATCCTGCGCCAGTGGAGCACCTTCCACCCCGAGTTCGCGCTGCTGCCCCGGAAATTCAAGATCTCGGTCAGTGGCACCCTGCACGACCGGGCCGTGGTGCAGGCGCACGACATCGGGCTGGAGTTCTTCCGCGACGATGCCGGGCAGGTCGCCGCCCGCGTCTGGGCAGGCGGCGGTCTGGGCCGCACACCGATCCTCGGCAGCATGATCCGGGGGCATCTGGGCTGGCAGCACGTCCTTACCTACTGCGAGGCGATCCTGCGTGTGTACAACCGCTTCGGTCGCCGCGACAACGCCTACAAAGCGCGCATCAAGATCCTGCTGAAGTCGCTTGGCGCCGAAGAGTTCGCGCGTCAGGTCGAGGCCGAATGGGCGCATCTCAAAGACGGCCCGAACACCCTGACCCAGGCCGAGTTCGACCGCGTCGCCAAGTTCTTTTCGCCACCGGCTTACCGTGGTCTGCCTGCCACCGACGCCGGCTTCGACGCCGCACTGGCCAGTGACCCGGCGTTTGCCGCGTGGGTGCGGCGCTGCGTGCACCCCCACCGCCAGCCCGGCTATCGTGCCGTCACGCTCTCGCTCAAGCCCACTGGCACCGCCCCGGGCGACGCCACAGACGCGCAGATGGACGCGGTGGCCGACCTGGCTGACCACTACAGCTTCGGCGAGATCCGCGTCTCCCACGAGCAGAATCTGATCCTCGCCGACGTCGAGCTCGGCCAGTTGCACGGGTTGTGGCAAGCCGCACGCGAGCATGGCCTGGCGACCCCGAACATCGGCCTGCTCACCGACATCATCTGCTGCCCGGGCGGCGATTTCTGCTCGTTGGCCAATGCCAAGAGCATCCCCATCGCGCAGGCCATCCAGCAGACCTTCGACGATCTGGACTACCTGCACGACATCGGCGAACTGGAACTGAACATCTCCGGCTGCATGAACGCTTGCGGGCATCACCATGTGGGCCACATCGGCATCCTCGGCGTCGACAAGGATGGCTCCGAGTGGTACCAGATCACCATCGGCGGCAAACAGGGCTCGGACGCCAGTTTGGGGACCGTGATCGGCCCCTCGTTTGCGGCGGAGGAGATCCCCGGGGTGATCACCCGCCTGATCGACGTCTATGTGCGTGAGCGTCACGCTGATGAGCGCTTCATCGACACCGTGCGGCGGGTAGGTGTGGCGCCATTCAAGGCGCATGTCTACGCGCAACGCTCCGAGCCGGAGGCTGCCGGTGTCTGAAGCGACGCGCATCATCGTCGACGGTGCGATTGTTCACGACGACTGGACCCTGCTCGAGCTGCCGCGCGTCGAAGAGGCCGAGCGCAAACAGGCCGGCAAGGTTGTGCTGTTCCGTCTCACTGGCGAGCAGACGCATAGCCCGGAACAACTCGCTGGTGTTGCAGTACCCACCGGTCGCGTCATCGTGCCGCTGGGGGTCTGGCTGGCGCAAAAGGATCTACTCGCACCGCGCGTCACTGCCGGCGAGATCGGCATCTGCATCGACACCCACGAATTGGTCGAAGACCTCGCTGCCGCAACCGGCGACATCAATGTCTTTCCGCTGATCGCCGTGCGCTTCGAGCGCTTTCCCGACGGCCGTGGCTACTCCACCGCGACCCTCCTGCGGACGCGCTACGGCTTCCGTGGGCAGCTCCGTGCTGTTGGCGACGTGCTGCGTGACCAGTTGTTCCTGATGCTGCGCTGTGGCTTCGACGCCTTCGCCGTACGCGCCGACCGCGACATCGAGGTCGCGCTGACCGGCCTGCGTGACTTCAGCGAGCCCTATCAGGCGGCGGTCACACCCGACCAGCCGCTGTGGCGCCGGCACACCCGCACCTGACCATGAGCGGCGTCTCGATGCTCCCGCCCGTGGTCGCTGGCAATTCAGCGACGCGCCCGACACTCGACGCCGCGCTCTGCCAGGCCGTCGAGCAGCGTACGCAAGCTGCTGTCGCGCTGCTGCAGTCGGCACGTTCTGCATTTCCCGATCTGGTGTTTGCCAACAGCCTTGGCGCCGAGGACATGGTATTGACCGACCTGATCTGTTCGCGCCAGCTCGGGATCGTCATGTTCTCGCTCGACACCGGGCGCCTGCCACCCGAGACCTACAGCTTGATGGCCGCCGTCGAGGCCCGCTACGGCATCCATCTCAACCTGTTCTTCCCAGAGGCGACCGCGGTCGAGAGCTACGTACGGGAGCATGGGATCAACGCTTTTTACCGTTCGGTCGAACTGCGCAAGGCATGCTGCGGACTGCGCAAGGTCGAACCCTTGCGGCGCGCGCTGTCGGGGCGTGGGGCTTGGGTTACCGGGCTGCGTGCCGCGCAGTCCACCACGCGGACCACCCTTGCCCTGCGCGAATACGACCCCACCTTTGGGCTGGAGAAGTTCAACCCACTGGCTGAGTGGTCCGAGGCCGAGGTATGGGCTTACATCCGCATCCACGAAGTGCCGTACAACGCCTTGCACGATCAGTTCTACCCGAGTATCGGTTGCGCACCGTGCACCCGCGCCGTGGCGATCGGTGAAGACATCCGTGCCGGCCGTTGGTGGTGGGAAGACGCCGCGCTGAAGGAATGCGGCCTGCACATCAAGACATCATGACGACATTGACTCGCACCACCCTTTCACACCTCGACTGGCTCGAGGCCGAGGCCATCCACATCCTGCGCGAGGTTGCGGGCCAGTGCGAGCGCCCGGTGCTGCTGTTCTCGGGTGGCAAGGACTCGATCTGCCTGTTGCGTCTGGCCGAGAAGGCATTCCGCCCGGCGCGCTTCCCCTTCCCGCTGATGCACATCGACACCGGCCACAACTACCGCGAGGTGGTCGATTTCCGCGACAAGCGCGCCGCCGAGCTCGGCGAGCGGCTCATCGTGCGCTCGGTCGAAGACTCGATGGCGCGCGGCACCGTGGTGCTCAAGAGCGCTGATGAACCGCGCAACAAGCACCAGTCGGTGACGCTGCTCGAGGCCATCGCCGAGTTCGAGTTCGACTGCTGCATCGGTGGTGCACGCCGCGATGAGGAGAAGGCCCGCGCCAAGGAACGGATCATGAGTTTCCGCGACGAGTTCGGTCAGTGGGACCCGAAGAACCAGCGGCCCGAGTTGTGGAACCTCTACAACGCGCGCGTCCACCGCGGCGAGAACATCCGGGCCTTCCCGATCAGCAACTGGACCGAGATGGATGTGTGGCAATACATCGAGCGCGAAGGTCTGGAGCTGCCGAGTATCTACTTCGCCCACCGCCGCGATGTCGTGCTGCGCGGCGGCGCGATGATGCCGGTGAATGTGCCGCTGGCTGACGGCTCGGTGATCAACGTTCCGAAGCCCGGCGAGACGGTCGAGAACCGTCTGGTGCGTTTCCGCACCGTCGGTGACATCACCTGTACAGCACCGGTCGAGTCGGACGCTGATTCGGTGGCCAAGATCGTCATCGAGACTGCCACCACCACCATCACCGAGCGCGGCGCCACGCGCCTGGACGACCAGACCTCCGAGGCCAGCATGGAGCAGCGCAAGAAGGAAGGCTATTTCTAGTTGAATCAATAGCCTGCACAAGACAATGAGAAACGACATGAATTCTGGACACCCGCGCGAGGACAGCCTTCTGCGCTTCATGACCTGCGGCAGCGTCGACGACGGCAAGAGCACGCTGATCGGGCGTCTGCTGTACGACACCAAGACCATCCTCGCCGATACGCTCAACCAGATCGAAAAGACTTCGCAGAAACGCGGCCTCTCCGCGGTCGATCTGTCGCTGCTCACCGATGGACTGCAAGCCGAGCGCGAACAGGGCATCACCATCGATGTCGCCTACCGCTACTTCAGTACCGGCACGCGCAAATACATCATCGCCGACAGCCCGGGCCACGAGCAGTACACCCGCAACATGGTCACCGCGGCCTCCACCGCCAACCTGGCGATCATCCTGATCGACGCGCGCAAGGGTGTGTTGACGCAGACGCGCCGCCACTCGTATCTCGCCAAGCTGGTCGGCATCCCGCACATCGTTGTCGCTGTCAACAAGATGGACCTTGCCGACTATGCACAAGACACCTTCGAACGCATCTGTACCGAATACCGAGCCTTTGCGGCCGAGATCGGTCTGGTCGACGTGCGCTTCCTCCCGCTGTCGGCCCTGAACGGGGACAATATCGTCGACCGCGGGGACGCCATGCCCTGGTACAACGGCCCGACCCTGCTGGAGATCCTCGAATCGACCCCGGCGGCGCATACTGAAGAGGCGGAGGCGTTCCGCTTCCCGGTGCAATATGTCTGCCGTCCGCAGGCCTCGGACGACCCCGAGCTCCACGATTACCGCGGCTTCATGGGGCGCGTCGAGTCGGGGTCGGTCAAGATCGGCGATCGCGTCGCCGCCCTGCCTTCTGGCCAGAGCAGCATCGTCAAGCGCATCGAACTGGGCGCGGTCTCCCTGCCCCAGGCGATCCACGAACAATCGGTGTCGATCCTGCTTGAAGACGAAATCGACGTCTCGCGCGGCGACATGCTGGTGCCCAGCGACGAGCAGCCGCTTGTCAGCAAGGACCTCGAGGCGATGGTCTGCTGGTTCTCGGAAACGCCTCTGTCGCCAGCACGAACCTATCTGGTTCGCCACACCACCCGCACCAGCAAAGCCAAAGTTGCCGGCATCGACTACCGGGTCGACGTCAACACCCTCGCGCAAGATGCCGCGACCAGTCTGGCGATGAACGATATCGCCCGCATCCGTTTGCGCTTGGCACAACCGTTAGCGGTCGACCCATATACCGTCAACCGCTCGACCGGCGCCTTCATCGTCATTGATGAGTCGACCAACAACACGGTCGGCGCCGGCATGATCGTTGGGGCCGGCACCGCCTGATGGGCGGATCGCAACCTGACCCTGGCCCCTCATTGGCCGCCGGCACGCCGGTGGCAAGTCCAGGCGCGACCATCGGGACTCTAAAGCCAACTGCCGCGGCCGAAGGTCTGGGACGCGTCTATCTGGTTGGCGCGGGACCGGGTGCCCCCGACTTGCTCACCTTGCGTGCTGCGCATTTGCTGGCCAGGGCAGATGTTGTGTTCACTGACGCACTCGTCCATCCCGATACCATTTCTTTGGCCAGCCGCGCGCAGATCGTGTTTGTCGGCAAACGGGCCGGTGCGCCATCGTCCAAGCAGGCAGACATCAACCGGCTTTTGATCGAAGCGGCGCATCGCCACGCTTGCGTTGTGCGTCTGAAAGGCGGCGACCCCATGGTGTTCGGTCGGGCTCAAGAAGAGATCGATGCCTTGCGGCAGGCAGGCATCGCTTTCGAAGTGGTGCCGGGCGTGACGGCAGCGTTGGCAGCCAGCGCAGAATTAAGACGCCCGCTGACTCAGCGCGCACGTTCCCGGCACTTTGTCATGGTCACGCCAAAACACGCCGATGGCACACCCGAGAACGATTGGGTGCGGCCAATCGTCGATGCTGACGCAGCTGCCGTGTACATGGGGGGTGCCAGCATTGCCAAGATCGCAGCCGCACTGGTTCGGGCCGGCCGACCGGACACCACGCCGGTGATCCTTGCCCATAGCGTGTCACTGCCGGAAGCGCGTTATGTCAGCAGCACGCTGGGGGTCGTCGCTGGCGGCGGGATCGACGTCGCCACGCCAGTGCTGGTTCTCATCGGCGAGACGTTTGGCGACCCGGCCTGAAAGCGGTTTTGTCTCGACTCGCAAACACCTACGTCGATCCAGACCAGCCATGATCATCACCCACGGCCTTGTCTTCGAGCAGCAGCGCCCGTCGGCCGTGACCATCGGTAATTTCGACGGTCTGCATCTGGGCCACCAAGCCCTGCTTGCCAAGCTGCGCGACGGTGCTGCCGCAGCCGGTTTACGCGCCACGGTACTGACCTTCGAGCCGCATCCCCGCGAGTTCTTCGACCCGGAACACGCACCGACCCGGCTGACCAACTTGCGCGAGAAGTGCGAGCTGCTAGCCCAATTCGGCATCGATCACACGCATGTTTTGCATTTTGATACCGGGCTGGCGGCGATGGATGCCGACAACTTTGTGCAGACCGTCCTGGTTGAAGGTTTGCAAGCCCGCCAGGTGCTGATTGGCGACGACTTCCGCTACGGTGCACGGCGCGTTGGCGACTTCGCTCATCTGGCAGCCGCCGGGGCGCGGCTCGGCTTTGTCGCCAGCGCTATGGATACGCTGCGGCTAGGCGATGATCGCGCGTCGAGCACGGCTGTCCGCGAGGCCCTCGCCGCCGGCGACATGCGTGCTGCCCGGGACCTTCTGGGCCGTTGGTACAGTCTCAGTGGGCGGGTGATCCGCGGTGCCCAGCGCGGCCGCACCATGGGTTTTCCGACCGCCAACGTCGAGGTGCGGCATAACCGTCCGCCGTGTACCGGTGTGTTCGCTGTACGCATTCACGGCATTGCTGGCGGCTTACGTCTGGGTGTCGCTAACCTGGGCCATAAGCCGACTGTCGAAGCCAACGCCCCGCTGACCCTCGAGACCCACGTCTTCGACTTTGCGGGCGACCTTTATAATGCGCAGCTTCGCGTCGAGTTGCTGCACCGCATCCGCGACGAACGCAAGTTCGACTCGATCGCGGCACTGGCCGCACAAATTGCCGCAGACAGCACGGCGGCGCGCCAGTTTCTCGCAACAGAGTCATTCTAAAACAATTATTTACGGGAACTTTTGATGAGCGCAGTGATGAAGGCGGTGTTGGCTTACTCGGGTGGTCTCGATACGTCGGTGATCCTCAAGTGGCTGCAGGACACGTACCAGTGCGAGGTGGTGACCTTCACCGCCGACCTCGGCCAGGGGGAGGAACTCGAGCCGGCGCGCGCCAAGGCGCTGAAATTCGGCATCAAGCCCGAGCACATCTTCATCGACGACTTGCGTGAGGAGTTCGTCCGTGACTTCGTCTTCCCGATGTTCCGCGCCAACACTCTCTACGAGGGCGAATACCTGCTCGGAACCTCGATCGCACGGCCGCTGATCGCCAAGCGGCAGATCGACATCGCCCGCGCCACGGGTGCCGATGCAGTCAGCCACGGCGCCACTGGCAAGGGCAACGACCAGGTGCGCTTCGAGCTGGGCTACTACGCGCTCGAGCCGAACATCAAGGTGATCGCGCCATGGCGCGAGTGGGACCTGCTCTCCCGCGAGAAGCTGCTGGCCTACGCCGAGAAGCACGGCATCCCCATCGAGATGAAGCACAAGCAGGGCGGCAGCCCATATTCGATGGACGCCAACCTGTTGCACATCAGCTACGAGGGCCGGCACCTTGAGGACCCGTCGGCCGAGGCCGAGGAGAGTATGTGGCGCTGGACGGTGAGCCCGGAGGCCGCACCGGACGCCGCCGAATATCTCGACCTCGAGTTCGTCAAGGGCGACCTGGTCTCGATCAACGGCAAGACCATGGCGCCGCACGAGTTGCTGGCGAGCCTCAACCAGATCGGCGGCAAGCACGGTATCGGGCGGCTAGACCTGGTCGAGAACCGGTATGTGGGCATGAAGTCGCGCGGCTGCTACGAGACCCCGGGCGGGACGATCTTGCTGCGCGCCCACCGCGCCATCGAGTCGGTGACGCTCGATCGCGAGGTGGCGCATCTGAAAGATGACCTGATGCCGCGTTACGCCAGCCTGATCTACACCGGCTACTGGTGGAGCCCGGAGCGGCTCGCCCTGCAGGCGCTGATCGACCATACGCAGCAGACGGTGAACGGCTGGGTGCGGGTCAAGCTGTACAAGGGCAATGTCATCGTGGTGAGCCGCGATTCGAAGAGCGACAGCCTGTTCGACCCGACCATCGCGACATTCGAAGACGATGCCGGCGCCTACGATCAAAAAGACGCCCAGGGATTATCAAGCTCAATGCCCTGCGCATGCGTATCGCCGAGAACGCGCGGCGCAAGCGGAAGTGACCCGCACGTCGACACGTCAGCTGACCTAGGGAGCCCAACGTGGACGTGATCCCCCATATGCAGGAGACCGTGCTTGGCATGCCGCTGGCCGATTTCGAGAACCTGCTCACGCAGGTGCTGGTCGCCGGGCTGATCCTCTACATGTGCTTCATCATCTGGAAGATCGGGCGCCATTCCAAGGCTGGTCGATTCGGCATGGCTGTGCTTTTTGTAGTGCTCGGGTTGGGAATGCTCGGCGTTGTGGTCAAGCCGATCATCGCCAGGGTGCTCGGCATCGAGTAAGCCGGCTGTCAGCTGTCGGTCACGTGAAGCCCGACCGGTCGTCCTAGCCTTCACACCCTAAAAATGCGGAATTCGCGAACCCATCGGGAGTCCTTTTATGAGCCAGTTCAACAACGTCAGCGTCGAGAAAAAAGCCAACATCTATTGCGATGGAAAATGTGTCAGCCACACCGTGCATCTGCCCGACGGGAGTCGCAAAACTGTGGGCGTGATCTTGCCAGCTACGCTCACCTTCAACACCGGCGCGCCGGAAGTGATGGAGGGTGTCGGCGGCGAATGTCGCGTGCGCCTAAAAGGGGAGACTGGCTGGACCGCCTATGGTGAGGGGCAGTCGTTCGGCATCCCGGGCGACTCGAGCTTCGACATCGAAGTGCCGGCTGGCGGCGCCTACCATTACGTCTGCCATTTCGGCTAGGGGACCCACATGCCTTCCTTTGACGTCGTCTCGGAAGTGGACAAGGTCGAGCTACGCAACGCGGTGGAGCAAGCCAACAAGGAGATCACCGGTCGCTTCGATTTCAAGGGCTCGGATGCCCGTATTGAACAGACTAATTACGCCCTGACCGTGTTCGCCGACGACGAATTCAAGCTCGACCAGGTTTATGACATCCTCGTCGGCAAGTTCGCCAAGCGTGGCATCGACGTGCGCTGCGTCGAGCGCAAGGACATCGAGAAAGTGAGCGGTAACAAAGTCAAACAAGCCATCACCGTCAAGACCGGGCTCGATACCGAGCTCGCAAAACGTGTCGTCAAACTCATCAAGGACGCCAAACTGAAGGTGACGGCGGCGATCCAAGGCGAAGCAGTTCGCGTGAGCGGCGCCAAGCGCGACACCCTGCAAGACACCATCGCCCTACTGAAGAAGCAGGTCACAGATTTCCCCCTTCAATACAACAATTTCCGCGACTGAATCGCGTCAAGCCAGAACCATTCTGGCCAAACCGATGCCATGCCAAAGTGCCCGGTCTTGACACAACCAGGACAGGACGCCGATCTGATCAAGCGGCTGCGAACGAAAGCGCGGTTGCCGCGCTGGAATGTGCGCCTGAGACATCTCTAGGGTCGATCGGCGCGTCGCCAACTCAGGCGCACCGCCTGGGAACCATCGGGGAAACTGTCGATGCGGTAAATGGTTTCAAGGGTGCGTCTGACATCAGGCCCGATGCGGACGGCTCCTGCGACCAATCTCCAGTAGCGACAGCGCAGGACAGGTGCCACACAGTCGAACGACTCGCCAGCTTGCAGGTCGCCCAGCCATTCCAACCAGTACGCGGCAGCCCAATCGGCCCCGAGCGCAACCGGCTGCTGTACGCCCGGCGTCAGCCAGTCGTAGTTGGCGGCATCGGGACCTGCACCGTTGGCACAGCGTCCCTGCGCACAACCCGCGAATGGCACCGCCGGGTCGCTGAGAACATCGTCCACCGCCCTTGCCAGTACCCGTTCAGCCTGCTGCAAGGCCTCGCCACCGACGCCATGCAGGGCTACACCGCGGCCGTGTATCCGCGCCATATGCGTCGACAACTCCGCCAGCTGGGCTCCAGCCAGCAACACGATCAGCAGCAAAGGCAGCAGCACGCTCGCGACCTAATCTGGCTGGTCATCGTCTTGTCCGGCATTGCGCAAGATCACGTGGCTTACCAATCGCGTCGGCGCTGGTAGCGCTGCAGCTTCACTATCACCGGGGCAAGACTCCTTGGTGCCGGCTGCTCGCAACAGCAGCAAGCAGATCTCAACCGCCCTCACCCGCGTCCAGTCGCTCACGGACGCCGGGCTATGCCAGCCGGCCCTGCCATGAAGCTGAAAGCGTAACCACAACCCGCGGATCTGGCTGGCAAAGGCCTGCGGGGCGGTGTTTCCGGGTCCGTCGACGTCACACATCAGCGAGCTCCCCCCAGTCGCGGTCGGCGAAACGAAGTAGACATTGGTTTGCGTGAGAGTCGGCGGCTGTCTTGAAGGATCGTGATACGGCGTTTGCAGTACACGGCTCGAGCCCAGGCAATCGGTCCGACTCTCGTGCATCACAAACAGGCGATGCCCGGCCCCGGCAATACCCTGCTGTGCCCACAAGATAGGGCTAAGCGGTGGTGCCAGGGGTGTTTGCGGGCTGATGCTGGGGGGTGGCACGCGGGATCCGGCCTGGCGCAAAGCATCGGCTAACCAGTACAGCGCCTGTGCCGCTGGTACTTCGACTTGTACGCTTTCGGCGTGCGCGGTCACAGCCCTTTGCAAACTCGCGGTGACCGATAAGACGGCACTTGCCAGTGTCAAGCCGATAGCCAGAGCGATCAACAGCGCGCTCACCAACTCACCCCGGCAGGCCCCGGATCCGCTGGCTCGCCCGAGGCCGCGTCATGGCCAGGCTGAGTGCCGATCAACTGCGTGGTCGCCGCGGCGCTGTGGGCAAGGCTTTGCCGAACCAGCTCGGTAATGCCCAGCAAAGCGCTGGCCAGCAACAAGGCCAGCATAAGCTCTAGAAGGGCCGAGCCGCTCGTCGCCACGCTGGCTCCAAGCCTGGCGATGCGCGGGCAGCCGTGCCGCCGCCTAGCAGGGGCTGCCATCGGAAATACGTAGCCGACCGCTGCCCGACAGGGTGATGACCCGCGATTGCGGTAGCCCCGCACACAGCGTCCAGGATCCGGCCGCAAAGCTGCCACCAGCCAACCGCGCGAAGCCTCGGCTATTGAACACGAAGCCGTTCAGCAGCGACTGAGTGCTCAGAACCCGAACACGGCCGGCTGGCGCGAGTTGCTGCGACAGCACGGTCGGCTCGCCACCCAACAGCCGCTCCAGGCGCCAGCCAAGCGTCCAGTCGCCAGATCCGGGGAAAGTCCTGGCGTCAAGCGCGCAGACTTGAATTTCGGTGTCGCTGCTCAGGGCCAGCGTCCTGGCATGCTGCAGGTCTGCTAGCAATAGCGCCGAGAAGGTCGCGAGTTGTTGCTGGCGAAGCCAGCCGTGCCAAGCAGAGCTACCTAGTGCTGCGACGAGGGCCGCTATACTCAATGCCACCAGCGTTTCCTGTATGCCAAACCCGCGCATCCCACTGCTCCTGAGATCCCACCGGAACGACATCCTTACGCGGATGCATGCCGGCGGCATCAGTCAGGTAGCCAGCGGCCCGTCATCCTGGCAGTGCCATCCATGATCGCCATCGCTGGTGGAGGCATCATCGGTATGGCGACCGCATTGGCGTTGGCCGAGCGCGGTGAGCGTGTCGTCCTGTTCGAGCGCGACCATCCCGGCATGGGTTCGTCGTGGGCGGGCGCTGGCATCCTCTACCCCCTGCTGCCCTGGGACTATCCCAGCGATGTCCTGCGCTGGTGTCTGGCCGGTATTCGGGCCTATCCAGGCTGGGTCGAGCGCTTGCAACGCCTCAGTGGTGTCGACGTTGAATACCGGGTCAGCGGACTGCGCGTGGTGAGCCCCCCCGCGGCTCACGATGACACACCGAAGGCCACCGCATGGCTCGACTCGCACGCCCAACATTGGCAAGCCATGCCCGATGGTCTGTTGCTGCCGGATGTGGCCCAGGTGCGCAACCCTCGGCTCGTCGAGGCTTTGCGATTGGCCTGCCTTGAACGCGGTGTCGAATTGCGCAGCCAGTCGCCCGTAGAGTCCTTGCAGACCAACGATCACAGCGTGTTGGCGCTGCACACCCGTGACGGAGTTTTTGCCTGCGATGCCCTGGTGGTGTGCGCTGGTGCCTGGAGCGGCGAACTCGCCGGGTTACCGCCACGCACTGTTTGGCCGGTGCGTGGACAGATGCTCGCCCTCCAGGGCAAGCCCGACCAGTGCCCCATCATTTACCAGGGCGGCAAGTACATCGTGCCACGCGCCGATGGCGTGGTCTTGGTTGGCGCCACTCTGGAAGACGTGGGATTCGACGCCTCGACCACCGCCAGTGCCGCCAGCGCCCTACTCGCTTGGGCGCACGAGCGGCGTCCCGATCTGGTCAGCGCGCCGACGCTGCGACATTGGGCCGGACTGCGCCCGGGCAGCGCCGGTAATCGGCCACTGGTCGGGCGACACCCACGTTGGCACAACGTGTGGCTCAACTGCGGCCATTATCGCTACGGCGTCACCATGGCGCCGGCTTGCGCCAGTGCGCTTGCGATTGACATGCTCGAAAACCCGGAAGCAAAGCACGACGCGGCATGCAGGCTTGCCCCGTCCGACGAATAGTGGGACCATCGCCCCCCTTTCAGGGTTTTCTTCAGGACGGACGGCGTTATGTCGGATCTGGGGCGGACTTCTTTACTGCAACCCGCAAATACACAACTCGAAGTCGATTGGTATGTCGATCCGGACATCCACCGACGGGAGGTCGAGCGGCTATTTAACGGTGGGCCCAACTACATGGGTCACCGCCTGATGGTGCCCGAGCCGGGCGACTACCACGTGCTCGACCAGCATGGTCGTGGCCAGATGCTGGTGCGCAACGCCGACGGCGTTCAACTCATGTCAAACGTCTGCCGCCACCGTCAGGCCGAGATGCTACGTGGGCGCGGCAACACCCAGCACATCGTCTGCCCGTTGCACCGCTGGACCTACGATACTCGCGGTCGCCTTCTGGGCGCCCCGCACTTTCCCGATACCCCCTGTCTTCATCTCGACACCCAGACGCTCGAAGACTGGAACGGCCTGCTGTTCGCCGGTCCACGCCCAATCGCTGCTGAACTGGCGGCCATGCGCGCCGCTCCGGTGTTCAACTTCGATGGCTATGTGCTCGACCACATCGAAGTCACCCGTTACCCGATCAACTGGAAGACGTTTATCGAGGTCTACCTCGAGGACTACCACGTTGCACCGTTCCATCCTGGCTTGGGCGGATTTGTCGACTGCGAGCAGCTCGAGTGGGAGTTTGGAGCCAATTTCAGCGTGCAGACAGTGGGCGTCAAGCGCAACTTGCAGGTACCCGGCAGCCCTGTCTATCAGCGCTGGCATGAACAGGTACTTCGCAGCTTCGAGGGCCGCACGCCGCCCTACGGCGCTGTCTGGCTCACCGTCTACCCGAACCTCATGGTCGAGTGGTACCCGCACGTGTTGGTGATCAGCCACATCCAGCCCGACGGCCCACTGGCTTGCCGCAACGTCGTCGAGTTCTACTACCCCGAAGAGATCGCCGCCTTCGAGCGCGAGTTCGTCGAAGCCGAGCGCGCGGCTTACATGGAAACGGCAGTCGAGGACGAAGAGATCTGCGTGCGTATGGACCGTGGCCGTCGAGCCCTGCATAACCGTGGTGTGTCACAGGTTGGGCCGTATCAGTCACCGTTCGAGGATGGCATGGTCCACTTCCACGAGTACCTGCGCCGCGAACTTTCCTGAGGATCGCGTGGCCATCCAGCGGCTGCATGCACCCGGTTCGCTATGGATGTTGGCCGCAGGCGCGCTGTTCGCGCTGATGGGCCTCTGTGTCAAGCTTGGCGCACAGTGGTTTTCGCAGACCGAGCTGGTGTTCTACCGTTCGCTGCTGGGTCTATTGGTCCTGCTGCCATGGTTGGCCATGTACAGGCTAGACCCGCGTTCGACGTACTGGGTGGCACATGTCTGGCGCGGCCTGTTCGGTGGCGTCGCGCTCTGGCTGTATTTCTACGCCATCACCCACTTGCCGCTGGCCACGGCTGTCAGCCTGAATTACACCTCACCACTGTTTCTTGCGCTGCTGGGCGGCGCCCGCCTTGGCGAACGCTTATCTGGCCGGCTGATACTGGCGCTGTTGGTCGGTTTTTTTGGTGTGTTGGTTTTGTTGCGCCCGGAGATGACCGGTGGCCACACGCAGGCAGCACTGGCTGGGCTGCTCTCGGGCCTACTGGCGAGCCTGGCCTATCTGCAGGTAAGACAGCTCGGCCTGTACGGCGAACCGGAATGGCGTGTGGTGTTCTGGTTCTCTTGTAGCGTGAGCGTCGCCGCGGGCACGCTTGCCGGCTTCGATGGTTTGCGCCCGGTCGAGCCCAGTGCTCTACCCGTGCTCGTCGGCCTGGGCTTGACAGCAACCTTGGCGCAGCTGGCAATGACCCGCGCCTACCGCGTCGGCCGGCCTCTGGTGGTGGGCGCTCTGGCCTATTCGACCCTCCTATTTTCGGCGTGTGCCAGCGCGATCTGGCTCAACGAGGTCCCATCGCTGGACTCGGTGTTCGGTATGGTGCTGATCTTCGCAGCCGGGCTGCTGAGCCTTTTGAGCCGCCCGCGCCAACGGGATCCCGCCTCTGCCACCCAGGAGACATCTGCATGAGCCTGTCTTGCCCCAAACCGCTGATTCGCGTCGATGCTCTCGCCGGTCTGCTTGGTCGACGCACCCTGCGCGTTATCGATGTACGCCACGACTTGCTACACGCTGACGCGGGCCGCGCCGCCTGGCTTGCTGGGCATATCCCTGGCGCTGTGCATCTGCACCTCGACGATGACCTGGCTGGTCCGACCACCGGCCATAACGGACGCCATCCGCTGCCCGACCCTTTGGAATGCGCCTTGAGGCTGGGTGCTGCGGGTATCGGTGAACAGACCCATGTGGTCGTCTATGACGATGCGGGTGGCGCTTTTGCCGCACGTCTGTGGTGGATGCTGCGCTGGCTGGGACACGACGCGGTCAGCGTGCTCGACGGCGGCTGGCAGGCTTGGTGTGCCGCCGGCTTACCCGCTCACATCGGCCCCGAACACACCCCTGGCGAGGTCTTCGTGCCGCGTCCTCGTGATGGCTGGATCGTCGGTGTCAGCGATATCGCCAGCGGGAGCTGGCAAGTCGTCGATGCCCGCGCACCGGAGCGGTTTCGCGGTGAGATCGAGCCGATCGACCCGGTGGCCGGACATATTCCGGGCGCGGTCAACCGTTTTCACCGCAACAATCTCGATGAGACCGGCTGCTTCAAGCCGCCAGCGATCTTGCGGACCGAATTTGAAGCCCTGCTCGGCGGGCGTCCTGCCAGCGCTCTGGTCAGTCAGTGCGGTTCTGGCGTGACCGCCTGCCATAACCTTCTGGCTATGGCTGTTGCCGGCATCGACGGTGCGCGCCTGTATCCCGGCTCGTGGAGCGAATGGTGCAGCGACCCGCAACGGCCTGTCGCGCGCGGCGAGTCCTAAAGCAACATGTCGGCCCAGATGTTGCGGGCCCATGCGCGGGCGTAATGACCTTCGCGGTCGTTCAGGGCTGGCGAAACACCCATCGTGCCATCGACCACCACCATGGTTCTTTGTGCCGGGTCGTAGCGATGGACCGAGGCAACGTGAACGGCCTCGATGTCGGTGACGAAGCTATAGCAGGTGTTGCTGATAATCGGTTCGGGGTTGATCGGCTGTTCAGCCAGCAGGTTGATCACCGCATCAGCGCAGACTTTGGCGTGCTGATTCGCCATATGTCCAGACTTGGGCATCTGCGGTGCCGCCAAGATCGCGTCACCGAGCACGTGCACATTCGGCGCTGCCAGCGACTCGTAGGTCAGGAAGTCAACCCCGCACCAGCGGTCGTTGGCGGTGATCAACCCGGCATCGCGTGCCACTTGGCTGGCGCGCTGCGGGGGAATCACATTCAACACATCAGCGCGTTCGTCACCAAACACCAACTTGGCTGTACGAGAGTCCGCATCGACGTCGAGCAGTTCGCTTCCTGGTCGGTAGTCGACGATGCCTGGCGTGAGGGTGTTCCAGGCAGCGGTGAATAGTCCCTTCTTCGAGACGATGTCGTCGTTGGCATCGAGCAGGATCAGCTTCGCGCGCGGCTTATGGTGCTTAAAGTACCAAGCAACCTGGCAGGCTCGTTCGTACGGACCGGGCGGGCACCGGTACGGCGCCTTTGGCATGTGCATCACGAACACGCCGCCGTCAGGCATCGCCTCGAGCTGCCGGCGCAAGCCAAGCGTTTCCGCGCCGGCGCGCCAGGCGTGCAAGACTTGCTGCCGCGCCGCTTCGGACCGCAGGCCGGGCAGCTCGTCGTAGATGAAATCGGTGCCAGGGGCGACGATCAGTCGGTCGTAACGCAGGGTGTCCCCACGCGCCAGCTGAACGCTGCGTCGCCCAGCGTCGATGGCGACGACGCTGTCTTGGATGCGCCGCACACCATGACGCCGACTGAGCGCCTCGTAGCCGGTGGTCAGCGAGTCGAGGTCGCGCGAGCCGCCCAGAACCAGATTGCTGAGCGGGCACGAGACAAAGGCCGGCTCGCGTTCGACCAGCGTCACCTGCACCTCCGGCGCCCACAGGCGGATGTATTTGGCTGCGGTGCTACCGGCGAACCCTCCTCCGATCACCACCACCTGCGCCTTGCGCATCGCTGCCCCACCGCCGGTCGCGCAGCCAGCAAGGCTCGTCAGCCCAAGCAGGCCCGCAGCTTTCAGCAGGGCGCGACGTTGCATGAAAATCAGCGCGGAAGATGGGAAAAATACTCGGCGAGCTGCGCCAGCTCGGCTTCGCTGTAACCGCGGCTGTGCTGATGCATGATGGTCGGACTTCCCTCGCCACGGCGAAAGTTCAGCATCAGTTGCAGAAGCTCGCTGGCATCGCGGCCAGCCAGCGAAGCGGTTCCACCGACGCTGAGCCCACTCGTCCCATGGCATACAGCACAACTGGCCGCCCAAGCACGCACCTGCCGTTCGGCGATTGAATGTTCTGCTGAGTCGGCCGCGAGCACCAGCGAGCTGGACGATACATTCGCCGCAAGCACCACAGTGAGGAAGTACCTCACGAAGCCTCGGCGCCGACCGCCTCACTGGTTTTCTGTTGCTCGGCAAAGCGCAGCTGCACCGTTCCAGTGGCGTCGACGTCGATGGTGACCTCGCCGCCGCTCACCAATTTTCCGAACAGAAGTTCGTCGGCCAATGCTTTGCGGATCGTGTCCTGGATGAGACGTGCCATCGGTCGTGCGCCCATCAACGGGTCGAATCCCACCTTCGCCAGATGCTCCTTGAGCGCTTGGGTGAAATGTGCCTCGACCTTGCGCTCGTGGAGCTGAGCCTCCAGTTGCATGAGGAACTTGTCGACCACCTGCAGGATAATTTCGTGGGACAGCGGTGCGAACGAGATGATCGCGTCAAGGCGGTTCCGGAACTCTGGTGTGAACAGCCGTTTGATATCGGCCATCTCGTCGCCACCCCCAGCCTGCTTGGTGAAACCGATCGAGGTCTTCGTCAACGCCTCGGCGCCAGCGTTGGTGGTCATGATGATCACCACATTGCGAAAGTCCGCCTTGCGCCCGTTGTTGTCGGTCAGGGTGCCGTGGTCCATCACCTGCAACAGGATGTTGAAGATGTCCGGGTGAGCTTTCTCGATCTCATCGAGCAACAGCACGCTGTAAGGGTGCTTGGTCACTGCCTCGGTGAGCTGCCCGCCCTGATCGAAGCCGACATAGCCCGGGGGTGCGCCGATCAGGCGACTCACCGCGTGGCGCTCCATGTATTCCGACATGTCGAAGCGGATCAGTTCGATGCCCAAGGTATAAGCAAGCTGACGCGCGACCTCGGTCTTGCCGACGCCGGTCGGACCACTGAACAGGAAGCCACCGATCGGCTTCGCAGGATTGCCCAGGCCACTGCGCGCCATTTTGATCGCGGCAGCCAGTGCTTCGATCGCCTTATCTTGGCCAAACACCACGCTCTTGAGGTCGCGCTCGAGCGTCTTTAGCGCATTGCGATCGTCCGACGAGACGTTCTTCGAGGGAATCCGCGTGATACGCGCAATGATCTCTTCGATCTCCTTGGTGCCGATCACGCGCTTCTGCCGACTCTTGGGCAGGATACGCTGCGCTGCACCAGCCTCGTCGATGACGTCGATCGCTTTGTCCGGCAGATGACGGTCGTTGATGAACCGCGCCGAGAGTTCAGCCGCCGACACCAACGCCGCCTGCGTGTAGCGCACACCGTGGTGCGACTCGAAGCGGGTCTTCAGACCTGCGAGGATCTGTACCGTCTGGTCGACGGTCGGTTCCTCGACGTCGATCTTCTGAAAGCGCCGCGTCAGCGCGTGGTCTTTTTCGAAGACCCCACGGAACTCGGTGTACGTGGTGGCGCCGATACACTTGAGCTGGCCATTGGCGAGCGCCGGCTTGAGCAGGTTCGAGGCATCCAAGGTGCCCCCGGAGGCAGCGCCGGCACCGATCAGGGTATGGATCTCATCGATGAACAGGATGCCCTTGGGGTTTTCCACCAGCTGCTTGAGCACTGCTTTCAGCCGCTGCTCAAAATCGCCGCGGTATTTGGTCCCCGCCAACAGAGCACCCATGTCGAGTGCGTAAACAGTGGCGTCCTTGAGGATGTCTGGAACGTCGTCTTCGACGATGCGTCGTGCCAGGCCCTCGGCGATGGCGGTCTTACCGACACCAGCCTCGCCAACCAGCAGAGGGTTGTTCTTGCGGCGGCGGCACAGGGTCTGGATGACCCGTTCGACCTCCTTCTCGCGACCGATGAGCGGGTCGATCTTGCCGCCCAGCGCCTGCTGGTTCAGGTTAACGGTGTATTGGTCGAGGGCGCCGTTGCTGGGCGCCTCGGTTTCGGCCTCGGTCTCGGTGTCGCCCTTGCCACCCTGCCCACCTGCCTGCGCCTTGCTGATGCCGTGCGAGATGTAATTCACCACGTCAAGACGCGTCACTCCGCGCTGATGCAGGAAGTACACGGCGTGCGAGTCCTTCTCGCCGAAGATCGCCACCAGCACGTTAGCGCCGGTGACCTCTTTTTTGCCGGAGGATTGCACGTGCAGGATGGCGCGCTGGATAACGCGCTGGAAGCCGAGCGTGGGTTGGGTATCGACGTCGCCGTCGCCCGCCACCTGGGGCGTGTGCTCGGCAACGAAGTCCGTCAGAACCTTGCGCAGGTCCTCGAGGTCGGCGCCGCAGTGCGACAGCACTTCGCTGGCCGAAGGGTTGTCTAGCAGTGCCAACAGGAGATGCTCGACAGTGATGAACTCGTGGCGCTTCTGTCGGGCGTCCATGAACGCCATGTGCAGGCTGACTTCAAGTTCCTGGGCGATCATGAGTCAGTTCTCCTCCATCAGACACTGCAAAGGGTGTTGGTGCGAGCGCGCATGTGCCAGCACCTGTTCGACCTTGGTCGCTGCAGTGTCCTTGGGGTAGACCCCACACACTCCAACGCCCTCAGTATGGACCTTGAGCATGACACGCGTGGCGCTGTCCGCATCAAGGTGAAAGAACCGCTGGAGCACATCGACAACGAATTCCATGGGCGTGAAATCGTCGTTTACCAGAAGCACCTTGAACATCTTCGGCGGCCGTGTGCGCGCCTTTCGCTCTTTCAAGAGCGCATCGTCACTGGTGCGGGTCTGGTGCGCCACGTCGGGTCCTGTCTATCAACCACCCCATATTTTACGATTGGCGGCCATTTTTCAAGGCCGCTCGCGCTGCGAAGATGCTTGACGCATGGCCGGGGACGCGCTCAAATGGCGCTGCTTGACGCTAGAACCCGTGTGACCCTTCCGCTGTCGCAGTGCGATGTGTTCCAGGTACTTGGTCGCCAGGCAGGGAATGTCTCTCCGACATCACATCAATAAAGCAGCAAGGAGTTTGCATGGCTACGGGTACTGTCAAGTGGTTCAACGACGCCAAGGGTTTCGGCTTCATCACCCCCGATGAGGGTGGCGAAGACTTGTTCGCCCATTTCTCGGCGATCGATATGGCCGGTTTCAAGAGCCTGAAGGAAGGCCAGAAGGTCTCATTCGAGATCATTCAAGGTCCGAAGGGCAAGCAAGCCTCGAAGATCAAGGCAGCCTGACCGCAGGGTCGCAGCGAAAGCCCCGGTTCGCCGGGGCTTTTTGTTGTCTGGCGCAAGTCTTATATAAGACATAAAATACATTGATTGGCGGTACCATAGCTTTGCCGTCACCATCCGGTCTCACGTTTGGAATGTTCCATGGCCACGACGCCCGACTTTGCCACTGCCGACCTCTGTGACGCGCACGATGATGTCCGCGTGATCGAACCCGTGTTCGCAGCATTCGGTGGAGCCAGCCGCTTTTGCGGGCCAGTGCAGACGGTCAAGGTGTTTGAAGACAACGTCTTGGTCAAGTCAGAACTGTCCAGACCAGGCGAGGATCGCGTTTTGGTCGTTGATGGCGGAGGCTCGTTGCGTTGTGCTCTGCTTGGCGATCTGCTGGCGCAGTCGGCGGTCGACAATGGCTGGGCTGGCGTGGTCATCTACGGCGCCATCCGCGACAGTAGCGCGATCTCTGGCATGCCTTTGGGCGTCATGGCGCTGGGCACGCACCCGCGCAAGAGCATCAAAAAAGGCGCCGGCGATGTCGGCGTCGCCGTGACGTTCGGTGGCACCACGATCCATCCCGGCGAATGGTTGTACGCCGACGACGACGGCATCGTTGTATCGGCTCGTCCGCTCACCTGACCCACGCTTCGCCAATCCTTATACCCCGCAGCCCCACAACCATCAGGAGACACCATGTCGACCCGTGAACAACAGATCGCCGCCCTCGAGCAAGATTGGGCAACCAACCCCCGCTGGAAGCTGGTCAAGCGCGGCTACAGTGCCGCCGACGTCGTCCGCCTGCGCGGCAGCGTGCAGCCGGAGTACACCTACGCCAAGCGCGGCGCAGAGAAGCTCTGGAGCCTGGTCAACGGTGGCGCCAAGAAGGGCTACGTGAACGCCTTCGGCGCGATCACTGCCGGCCAGGCCATGCAGCAGGCGAAGGCGGGCGTCGAGGCCGTGTATCTGTCGGGCTGGCAGGTCGCCGCTGACGGCAACACCTCCGAGACCATGTATCCCGACCAGTCGCTGTATGCCTACGACTCGGTCCCGACCATGGTCCGCCGCATCAACAACACCTTCAAGCGAGCCGACGAGATCCAGTGGTCGCGCAACATCAACCCGGGCGACAAGGACTACGTGGATTACTTCCTGCCGATCGTCGCAGACGCTGAAGCCGGTTTCGGTGGTGTTCTGAACGCCTTCGAACTGATGAAGAACATGATCGCCAACGGCGCCTCGGGCGTCCACTTCGAAGACCAGCTCGCTGCGGTCAAGAAGTGCGGCCACATGGGCGGCAAGGTCCTGGTCCCGACCCGGGAAGCCGTCGAGAAGCTGATCGCTGCGCGGCTTGCCGCCGACACCATGGGCGTCCCGACCCTGATCCTCGCCCGTACCGACGCCGAGGCTTCGAACCTGCTCACCTCGGACTACGATGCCAACGACAAGCCGTTCCTGACCGGCGAGCGTACCCAGGAAGGCTTCTACCGCGTCAAGAACGGTCTCGAGCAGGCCATCAGCCGTGGCGTCGCCTACGCGCCCTACGCCGACTTGGTGTGGTGCGAGACTGGCACGCCGGACCTGGGCTTCGCCCGCGAATTCGCGCAAGCCGTGCACGCCGCCTGCCCGGGTAAGCTCCTGTCCTACAACTGCTCGCCTTCGTTCAACTGGAAGAAAAACCTCGATGACAAGACGATTGCCGCGTTCCAGGACGAGTTGTCGGCATTGGGCTACAAGTACCAGTTCATCACCCTGGCCGGTATCCACATCAACTGGTACAACACGTTCCAGTTCGCCCACGCCTATGCGCGTGGCCAGGGCATGAAGCACTACACCGAGATGGTGCAAGAGCCGGAATTCGCGGCTCGCGAGAAGGGGTACACCTTCGTCTCGCACCAGCAGGAAGTCGGCGCTGGCTACTTCGACGACGTAACCACCGTGATCCAGGGCGGCTCGTCCTCGGTCAAGGCGCTGACCGGCTCGACCGAAGAAGAGCAGTTCCACTAAGTTGCTTGTAGACCCACAGCGGACAAGACGGTCGCTGGCTTTCGATTGACGGGGCCTCGCGGGGCCCCGTCATCATTTTTGCCGTTGTCCCACCATCCCCTAAGGTTTGGGTCATGCCGGCCGATGCTGCTGCATGACTCGCGCCGTTCCGCCAAGGCCAACGTCAATAGGGGGAGCAATGGGATCGCTGGCACGCTATCTGCCGTGGCTACTCTGCGCGGCCATCGCCATTGGCACCGCCGGTCTCTGGCTGGGACAACCGCATCCACTGCTGGCACTGCTCGCCGTTTTGGCGACAGTGTTGTTTGCGCGCGGTGTCGTCGATCTGATGCAAACGCGACATTCTTTGCTGCGCAACTATCCGCTCAGTGGCTGGCTCCGCTTCCTGCTGGAGAACTTCCGACCAGAGATCCGCCAGTATTTCCTCGAGACCGACAGCGAGCGGATCCCGTTCTCGCGCATACAGCGAGCAATGGTCTATCAACGTGCCAAGTCGCAGAATGACAAACGACCGTTTGGCAGCCTCATCGACCTCTATCAGACCGATGCCGAATGGCTGACGCACTCGGCGCAGCCCGTGCAGGCTGACCCAGCCGGGTTTCGCGTTCGTGTTGGCGGGCCCGATTGCACGCAGCCTTACGAGTGCTCGGTTCTAAATATCTCGGCGATGAGCTTCGGTGCGCTGTCGGCAAACGCCATCCAGGCACTGAATCGCGGCGCCAAGATGGGTGGCTTTGCTCACGACACCGGTGAAGGCTCCATCTCAGTGCACCACCGCGCGCATGGCGGCGACCTGATCTGGCAGATCGCATCCGGCTACTTCGGTTGCCGTACGGCGGAGGGCCGCTTCGACCCGGAGCGTTTTGCTGCCAATGCCGCCGACCCGCAGGTCAGGATGATCGAGATCAAGCTCTCACAGGGCGCCAAGCCCGGCCACGGCGGCATGCTGCCGGGCGCCAAGGTGAGCACCGAGATCGCTGCCGCACGGGGTATCCCGGAGGGCGTCGACTGCATCTCACCGGCCGCGCACAGCGCCTTCGACTCGCCGCTCACGCTCATCGACTTCATCTGCCGTTTGCGCGAGCTCTCTGGCGGTAAGCCAGTGGGCATCAAGCTGTGTATAGGTCACCCCTGGGAATGGTTCGGTATCGCCAAAGCGATCCGCGACACCGGTCGCGGCCCCGACTTCATCGTCGTCGATGGCTCCGAGGGTGGCACCGGCGCGGCACCCGCCGAATTCAGCGACCACATCGGCATGCCGTTGCGTGATGGCCTGCGGCTCGTGCATAACACTTTGCTTGGGATCGGCTGGCGTGACCGCATCCGCATCGGCGCCTCGGGCAAGGTCATCTCTGCTTTCGATATCGCCGTGATGCGGGCGATCGGCGCCGACTGGTGCAACTCGGCTCGCGGTTTCATGTTCGCGCTGGGTTGCATCCAGTCGCGCTCTTGCCACACCGATCGCTGTCCGACCGGCGTCGCCACCCAGGACGCGCTGCGTCAGCGTGCGCTGGTGGTGCCGGACAAGGCGCAGCGCGTCTGGAACTTCCATCGTCACACGCTCGAGGCGCTGGCCGAGCTGCTCTCCGCAGCAGGTCTGTACCATCCGCAAGAGCTGACCGCAGAACATCTGATGGTGAGGGTCTCACGCGGTCGCTCTGCACCACTGTCGTCGATCTTGCCGAGGGTCGAGCCAGGCTGCCTGCTGGCCGGGGTCGACCTGCCGATGGACACACCCAAAACCTTTATGACGTTCTGGGACGCAGCACGCACGGAAGCCTTCGGCTACGAACGCACTGTGGCACAAGCGCCACCACGTATGCCTTCGCGCAGCCTGAGGCCGCGCGTAGGGGTCTGAGGACGCTCGCCGGTAGCGCTCTTCTGCACCAGCCAAGACCCACAACTGGTCTGGCGCAGGGGTACCATGTGGCCCGGGCAGATGTTTGTCCGTCTTCTGCGAAGAAAACCCCAGCGATGAGCAAGAACCTGCGCGACGCCGCACTCGAGTACCACGCCCAGCCGATCGCCGGGAAGATCTCGGTGGTGCCCACCAAAGCCTTGGACAACCAGCGTGACTTGGCGCTGGCCTACTCGCCTGGGGTCGCCGAGGCCTGCTTGGCCATCGCCGATGACCCGGAACAGGCTGCGCGTTTGACTTCGAGGGGAAATCTCATCGCCGTGGTCACCAACGGCACTGCCGTGCTCGGCCTGGGCGATATCGGCCCGCTGGCGGGAAAGCCGGTGATGGAAGGCAAGGGCTGCCTGTTCAAGAAGTTCGCCGGCATCGACGTCTTCGACCTCGAGATCGCCGAGACCGACCCAGACCAGCTGGTCCACATCATTGCCGCGCTGGAGCCGACCTTTGGCGGCATCAACCTCGAGGACATCAAATCGCCCGAATGCTTCTACGTCGAGGCGCAACTGCGCGAGCGGATGAACATCCCGGTATTCCACGACGATCAACACGGCACGGCGATCGTCGCGGCGGCGGGTATGCTCAATGCGCTGCACTGCGTCGGCAAGAACATCGCCGAAGTCAAGCTGGTGTGCTGTGGGGCCGGCGCGGCGGCGCTGGCCTGCCTGGACCTGCTGGTGCGACTGGGCCTGCCGCGTGAGCATATCTGGGTATCGGACGCTGCCGGTGTGGTCTGGGAGGGCCGCACCGAGCTGATGGACCCAATCAAGGCTCTTTACGCGCAAGCCACCAGCGCGCGCACCCTCGGCGAAATCATCGAAGGCGCCGATTTGTTCCTCGGGCTGTCGGCGGGCGGCGCGCTAAAGCCGGAAATGGTCGCGCGCATGGCACCGCGTCCAGTGATCTTTGCCATGGCCAACCCGATGCCGGAGATCCTCCCGGAAGAGGTCCGCGCTGTCCGCGACGACGCCATCATCGGCACCGGCCGTAGCGATTACCCGAACCAGATCAACAACGTACTGTGCTTCCCATTCATTTTCCGTGGGGCGCTGGATGTCGGTGCAACAACCATCAATGAGGCGATGAAACTGGCTTGCGTGCGAGCCTTGGCCGACCTGGCGCGTGCCGAGATCCCGTCGGAGGTTGCCGCTGCGTACGGCGCGACCGGCCTGCGATTTGGGCCGGATTATCTTATCCCACGGCCGTTCGACCCGCGATTGCTGTCAGCGATCGCCCCAGCCGTGGCTAGTGCAGCCATGGAAAGCGGCGTGGCAACGCGTCCGCTGCCTGATCTGGCGGTCTATCGCGAAGGACTGCAGCGCATGGTCTACCAGACCGGCTCGGTCATGCGCCCGGTATTCGCCAAGGCGCGTCGCAATCCGCGACGGGTCTTGTACGCCGAGGGCGAGGACGAGCGCGTACTACAAGCGACGCAGATCGTTGTTGACGAAGGCCTCGCGCGGCCGGTCTTACTGGGTCGCCGTAGCACCATCTGCGAAACCATCGCGCGCCTCAACCTGCGTTTGCGCGAGACTGATTTTGAGGTCGTGGAGCCGCTCGACAACCCATACCACGATGACGATCTGGCCACCTACCTGGCTAAAGTCCTGCGGCGCGGGGTCACCGAAGACGAGGCGCGTCAGCACTTGCGCAAGAACACCACACTGACTGCCGCCATCCGTCTGCAGAACGGTGGTGCCGACGCCATGATCTGCGGTACCTATGGGCAGTACCACAAGCATCTGCTGCAGATCGAACGGGCGATCGGGTTGGCCGAAGGTTCTGCCCTGTTCGCAGCGATGAACGTGTTGACACTCGACGACCGCACCCTGTTTATCACCGATACCTACATCAACCACGACCCGACCATCGAACAACTGGTCGAAATCACCCGGACCGCTGCCCGCCAGGTGCGACGCTTCGCTTTAAAGCCACGCGTCGCCTTGCTGTCGCACTCGAACTTTGGTCAATCGAATCACCCCTCCGCATTGAAGATGCGAGCAGTCCGCGAACGCCTGCGGGCCCTCGAACCCGAACTCGAGGTCGATGGCGAGATGCATGCCGATGCTGCGCTGACTCGCTCGATTCTGCTGAAACGCATGGCCGAGACGACTTTGAGCGACAACGCCAATCTGCTCGTAATGCCTAACCTTGACGCCGCCAATATCGCCTTCGGCCTGGTCAAAGAGACCGCCGGACACGGCGTGACGGTCGGCCCCATGCTGCTGGGTGCGGCGCGCCCGGTCCATATCCTGACCCACACCGCGAGTGTGCGCCGCATCGTCAACATGACCGCAGTGGCAGTGATCGACGCGGTCGATGCGGGCCCGACTGGTGGAAACTGAGCCGACAGCCTCGGTTGCCGACCCGTGCCTCGCTTGATCGCGTTGAACAAACCTTGCGGCGTGATCTGTCAGTTCACGCCCGAGGCCGGACATCCGGCCTTGTCGGAGTATGTCGATGTACCGGCCGTCTATCCCGCCGGTCGGCTTGATACCGATAGCGAAGGGCTTTTGCTGCTGACCGATCACGGTCCATGGCAGGCACGGATCGCCGAACCACGCTTCAAACTTGCCAAAACCTATTGGGCGCAGGTCGAAGGCGCGCCAAAAGCAAGTGCGCTGGCGCAGCTCGCCGTTGGTCTTGTGCTCAACGATGGCCCCACTCTGCCCTGCGATGTGCGTCAAGTGTCACCACCCGCCTGGCTCTGGCCGCGCGATCCACCCATCCGCCAGCGACGGGAGATTCCCACCGCATGGCTGGAACTCGTCTTGCGCGAGGGTCGCAATCGTCAGGTACGACGGATGACGGCGGCCATTGGCCACCCGACGCTGCGTCTCATCCGCACCGCGATCGGCCCGTGGCAGCTAGGCGACCTGCAGCCCGGGCAGTGGCGCGAGGAGCAGTGGCCGGCGCGCTTGTAGAATCCGGTTTTCTGCGGAGAACACCATGGTTTGGGCACCCCGCGTCACTGTCGCCGCAGTGATCGAGCACGATGGACGCTTCTTGCTTGTCGACGAGACCGCCGACGGACAGCGCGTACTCAACCAACCGGCTGGGCACCTCGACCCTGGCGAATCCCTGATTGACGCCGTGGTGCGCGAGGTACTGGAAGAGACCGGTCGACCATTCGAGCCGGAAGCAGTGGTCGGCATCTATCTGTGGACCCATCCAGACAATGGCTTGACCTTTCTGCGCGTGGCCTTTTGCGGCCGCGTCGGCGAACGAGTGCCGGGTCGCGCGCTGGACCACGGCATCCATGACACACCGTGGTTGAGCCTCCCCGACCTTGAAGCACAACGTGCCCGGCACCGCAGCCCATTAGTGGAGCGCTGTGTGCGCGACTACCTCGCCGGGCAACGTCACCCGCTGGACCTGCTCGAGCGTGTCGTTGCCGGTGGCACACCATGAGCCAGGGAGTGACGGTCGTCGTCGGCCTGTCCGGCGGTGTCGACTCCTCGGTCGCGGCCTGGCTGCTGAAACAACAGGGGTATGACGTCGTCGGCCTGTTCATGAAGAACTGGGCCGATGACGATACCGACGACTATTGCTCGTCGCGCGCCGATCTGATCGACGCTGTGGCTGTTGCGGAGCGCATCGGCATCGACATCGAGGTGGTGAATTTCGTCGATGAGTACCGTGAACGCGTGTTCCAGTATTTTCTCGAGGAATATGCTGCCGGCCGCACGCCCAACCCCGACATCTTGTGCAACAGCGAGATCAAGTTCCGCGCTTTCTTGGAACACGCCTTGGCTCTGGGCGCGGAGCGCATCGCCACCGGACACTATGCTGGTGTGCGCGAGATCGACGGCCACTACCAGCTTCTGAAGGCCGAAGACGGCACCAAAGATCAGAGCTACTTCCTTTGTCGCCTGAACCAGGCGCAGTTGTCCAAGACCCTGTTCCCGCTGGCGCAGTTGCGCAAGACCGAGGTGCGACGCATCGCCGCCGAGCAGGGCTTTGGCACCGCGGGCAAGAAAGACAGCACCGGCATCTGCTTTATTGGTGAGCGCAAGTTCCGCGAGTTTCTCGAGCGCTACCTGCCTCGTTCACCTGGCCCGATGATCACGCCCGAAGGCACTGTGATCGGCGAACACATCGGCCTGCCCTACTACACCATCGGCCAACGCCAGGGTATCGGTGTCGGTGGGCAACGCGGTGGGAGTGGCGAGCCCTGGTTCGTCGTCGCCAAGGACATGGCGAAGAACACTTTGACCGTGGTGCAAGGGCACACCCACCCGCTGCTACACAGCGGATCTCTGCGGGCGTCCGACGCACACTGGATCGACGGCAGCCCGCCGCGGCTGCACTGGGTGTATGGCGCGAAAACGCGCTACCGCCAGCCGGACGCGCCGTGCAGCCTCTCGAGCCTGGGAGAAAACACCTTTACGGTCGACTTTGCCGCCGCGCAGTTCGCGGTGACACCGGGCCAGGCCGTAGTGCTCTATGAGAGCCGCGTCTGCCTGGGAGGTGGCACGATCCAGGCGGCGCTTTAGCCATGCGACCGCGCTCCCGACGATGGCAACCTCGATGCGTAGCGACCTACTGGGCCGAAACAGGGGTATCGGCTCCTTCCGGCGGTCGCGTCCCCGGCCGGACCCGCTCGATCACCCGCTCGAACAGAGAACGCGGTTCTTCACCGCGCAGTACCGCGGCGTAATCGGTGTGCCGACGCGCCAAGGCAAGGTCCTCGGCGCGGTCCTGGTTGGCATTGCGCAGGGCCGGGTCGGCGCCGCCCTTCAGCAGAGCGCGGGCGACGTCTGCCACCCCAGACATCGCGCCCATCATCAGTGGGGTCGTACCGTTGCGCGAGCGGGCATTCGGCTCCGCACCAGCGAACAACAGGCGAGCGACGATGCGGGCGTCACCTTGATGCGCGGAGTAATGCAGCGCGGTCCACTCGCTGCCGGGCGGATCGGTACGGACACCGCGTTGCAGCAGCAGCTCGACACAGGGCTCGCAGCGGCTCCAGGCGGCGTGCATCAGCGCTGTCTCGCCACGCAGGTTGGTGCCATGGGGCTTGGCCCGGGCACGCAACAGCAGGTCGATCATGCGTGCATCTTTGGCGCGTGCCGCGAGCATTAGCAGGCTGTTGCCGTCCCGGTCGGCGGCATCGGCATCGCCACCGCGCAAAAGGTAGTCTTGAACCGTGGCGTGGCGGCTATTGTTGACGGCGATGATCAGGTCGTCCTGGGTGAAGTTGTCGCCGAACCAGGGGAAAGCCGCGACCAGCAGCAGCGCGGACAGGCTCATGCCGCGCCGCCCAGAAAAACGCGTTCGAAGTTGGCGGTGGTCGCTGCGGCGATGATCTCCGGGCTGACCCCGCGCAGATCGGCGATGAACTCCGCCACATGTCGCACCCAGGCCGGCTGGTTGGTCTTGCCGCGGTGCGGCACCGGCGCGAGGTAGGGCGAGTCGGTCTCGACCAGCATGCGCTCGAGCGGGATGGTCCGTGCCACCTCCTGCAGATCGCGCGCGTTCTTGAACGTGACGATGCCCGAGAACGAGATCACAAAGTTCATGGCGATCGCGGCATCGGCAACTGCCTGACTCTCGGTGAAGCAGTGCATCACACCGCCGATGTCGGCGGCGCCCTCCTCCTCCATGATGCGCAACGTGTCCGCGGACGCACTGCGGGTGTGAATGACCAAGGGCTTGCCGATCCGTCGCGCGGCATGGATATGAGTGCGAAAACGTTGCCGCTGCCATTCCAGGTCGCCAGTCAGGCGGTAGTAGTCGAGCCCTGTCTCGCCGATCGCGAGGACCCGCGGGTGATCCGCCAGACGCACCAGATCGTCGACCGTCGGCTCGGGGGTGTCCTCGTAGTCCGGGTGCACCCCGACCGTTGCATAGAGCTGCGGGTGACGCTCGGCCAGGGCGATGACGCGCGGCAGATTCGGCAGATTCACCGAGATGCACATCGCGCGTTCGACACCCGCCTCAGCCATGCGGATGAGGATGCCGTCGAGGTCGGCAGCGAGGTCGGGAAAGTCCAGATGACAGTGCGAATCGACGAGTCTCATGCGGCGGAGCGGGGAGCGGGAAAGAGTTCGGATCGGTATTCGAGCAGGATGTCGGCCAGCGTCAGCTGCAGTTGCAAGGGGTGCTCCGCGTGGCGCTGCCAAGCCTGCAGCCGGTGGGCCATGTGTACAACGGCCACTGCTGAGGTCTGGCGGGCGATACGCTGTAGTGCGTCGTTGTGACCGGGCAGAAAACGTGGCGTTCCGCCGGCTTGCACACGTGCCAGGTCGTGTAACCAGCGCGCAAGCGTGTCGAGCGCCAGTGGTAAGGTCAGACCAGCGACGCGTGTGGCTGCAGGCAGCGAAAGGTCGCGGCCGCGCTCGAGCATGCTCAGCAGCGCTTTGCGGACCGGCCACGCCGCCTGCTGTTCGGGGTCGGGCAGTGGCGATCCAGTGAACACCGACAGCGCAGCATCGCCCTCGTCAGTGGCGCCCATGTCGACAGCGGGCCGCTGCAGCCGTACCGTGACGCAGCGGCTGCGTACTGTTGGCAAGAGGCGTTGCGACGCATGATTCACCAGCAGCAGGACATTGCCCGGCGGTGGTTCCTCGAGCGTCTTCAACAAAGCATTGGCGGCAGCCGGGTTAAGCGCGTCGATCGGTTCGATCACAACCACCCGCAGCGCACCCTGATGCGGCACCAGGGTCAGCGTCTCGATCAGCCGGCGTACCGCGTCGATACGAATCTGGGATGACGATTTGCGGGTGTTACTCGCACTTTCCTCGTCATCGCCGGGACGCAGCCAGAGCAAGTCTGGGTGATTGCCGGCAGCGAGCAACTGGCAGGAAACGCACACACCGCAAGCGGCCCCTCCAACGCCCGGACGGTGGCACAACAGCGCCTCGGCAAGGGCCTGCATCAGCGCCGGCTGGCCCAAACCCGGCAACCCTTGGAACAGCAGCGCGTGCGGGAGTGCCGCGCGTTGTGCCATCACTTTGGCAAACACTGGTTGCAGCCAGTTCGGACAGTCGGCCAGGCTCATGAAAGGCGGGCATCGACAGCGACGATGAGGGCGGCGCTGACCTCATCCAGCGGCTGGCTGGCGTCGAGCACCACGAAGCGGTCGGATTCAGCCGCGGCCAAGTCCAGGTAAGCCGCGCGCACCCGCTCGAAGAAGGCTTGTTGCTCCTGCTCGAAACGGTCGGGGGTTTTAAGCCCTGCGAGCCGCTGGCGGCTGACCTGCGGAGGTACATCAAACAGCACGGTCAATCCCGGACGAACACCGTCTTCGGCCCAACTGGCCAGCATCTCCAAACGCTCCTTCGGGACGCCGCGGCCACCACCCTGATAGGCGCGGCTGGCATCGGTAAAACGGTCGCACAGCACCACCTGACCGGCGGCGAGTGCGGGGCGTATGACTGCCGCGACATGCTCGGCACGTGCGGCAAACATCAACAACAGTTCGGTCGTCACTTGCATACGCTTATGCAGCACCCAATCTCGCACCGCCTCGCCGAGCGCAGTGCCGCCAGGTTCCCGTGTCAAGCAGACACTGCGTCCCGCCGCCTCCAGGTGCGCCTGCAAACGTGCAATATGGGTGCTCTTGCCGGCCCCATCGATGCCCTCAAAACTAATAAACAACCCGCTCAATTGGCGCGCCCTCGTGACTGCCGCAAGGCCTGTAGCCAGCGCTGCACCTGACGATTGTGCTCTTCGAGCGTCTCCGAGAACACATGCCCGCCGTGACCATTGGCAACAAAATACAGCGCACGTGTCGTGTCTGGCTGTACCGCAGCCAGCAGGGAAGCCCGTCCAGGCATGGCGATTGGTGTTGGAGGCAAGCCAGCGCGGGTGTAGGTATTCCAGGGCGTGTCGCGCTCCAGGTCAGCACGACGCAGGCGACCGCTGTAGGCAGCGCCCATGCCATAGATGACCGTCGGGTCGGTTTGTAGCCGCATGCCGATGCGCAGGCGGTTGTGAAAGACCCCGGCGATGATCCCGCGCTCTTCGGCCACGCCGGTCTCTTTTTCGATGATCGATGCCAGCACGAGAGCCTCGTCGGGGCTGCGCAGCCGCAAATCTGGCTGGCGCCGAGTCCAAGCCTCATCGAGGGCTCGCTGCATCGCTTGAAAGGCCATGCGCAGTACGACCCGGTCAGAACTGCCGTAACTGAGTACATAGGTGTCGGGTAAAAAGCGCCCTTCGGCCGCTACTCCCGGTTGACCCAGCTCGGCCATGATGCTTGCGTCGTCCAGGCCCAAGGTATCGTTGCGGATACCGGGTTCGGCCGCGAGCGCTGCACGAAAATCGCGGAAACGCCAACCTTCAACCAATGTCACGCGCACCTTGACCACGTCTCCGCGGGCCATCTGCCCGACCACCGACCAGGGCGTACTACCGGCGGCAAACGCATAGCGTCCGGCCTTCAGGCTGCCTGCCTGGCCCGACAGGCGGGCGATCAGCCAGAACCCGGCTGGATGAACACCCAGCCCTTGTGCGTACAGCTGCTCGCCGACCCCACGCAGACCGCCGGGCTCGATATCAACGATGACACCCTCTTTGGGCAGCGGATATGGTGTCAGCGCGTAGACCAGCACAGAAGCGACCGTGACCACCAGCGTCGCCAAGAGCGCCAGCAGGATACGCGGCGTGCCACCACGTCGCACCAGGCGACGACGGCCTCGACGCGGGCTAGCCGGTGGCATCCTGTTTACCAGACGGAGCGTTTGCTGTTGGACAGGCCAGTGCCGCAGCAAGACGCCGGGTGAGGGGCCCGGGCGTGTAGCGATGCCGATCGAGAGCGGTGACCGCACGCACACCGATAACGCTGTTGCACACCCAAGCTTCGTCGGCTGCCAGCAGCGCACCAGGGTCAAAGTCACCTATCTCGACGGGCACACCATCGGCTTGCAGGCTCTCCAACACGCAGTCACGTTGCACGCCACGGATCCCGCTAGCATCCAGCGAAGGAGTGAACACCCGCCCGGATTGCGCCCAAAAGAGATTGGCGCTCACAGTCTCGACGACACAACCGCGCGCGTCCAACAGCAAGCCGTCATCGATATCTGGGTCATCCCATTCACCGCGTGCCAGCACATTCTCCAATCGATTGAGGTGCTTGATGCCAGCCAAACGCGGCTGCAGCGCAAGTCTCAGATCACAAGTCCTCAAACGCCAGCCCGCGTTCCATGCGCGGGGCTCGGGAGCGGTGGACACGAACAGATAAACCTGCGGTTCGGGCTGTAACGGCGGACGGTAGCCGCGGGCGCCACCACCACGGGTGACGGTGATACGCACTAGGGCGCGGGCGATGTTGAGGCAGTCAGCGGCAATGCATTGTGCCAGCCACGCGGTGTCTGGAGGAGCGATCCCGAGTGCATTACAGTCGTCGGCAAGACGCTGAAACTGACGCTCCGCCTGCCACACCTCTCCAGCCAGAGCGATGCAAGTGCGATACACGCCGTCACCGTAAAGCAGACCGCGGTCGTCGGCAGGAATCGATCGGGCCGGCGGCTGCGTCATGACCGGCAGCGGCGCCTAGACCCGGCGGAACACCAGAGTGCCGTTGGTCCCGCCAAAGCCGAAGGAGTTCGAGAGCGCCGCTCCGATCGACATCGGGCGCGCCACATTGGGCACGAAGTCCAGGTCACACTGTGGGTCTTGGTCGTGCAGATTGATGGTTGGGGGCGCCACCTGATGATGGACTGCAAGCGCGCTGTAGACCGCTTCAACACCACCGGCAGCCCCGAGTAGATGGCCGGTCATCGACTTGGTGGAGCTCACCGCCGTCTTGTAGGCATGATCGCCCAAGGCCCGCTTCAGTGCGATCTGTTCGGCGACATCGCCAAGCGGCGTCGAGGTCCCGTGCGCATTGATGTAATCGACTTCATCTACATTCATCGAAGCGTTGCGCAAGGCATTGACCATACACCTAGAAGCGCCCTCACCGTCCTCGCAGGGTGCGGTGATGTGGTGCGCATCACCACTCATGCCGTAGCCCGCCAGTTCGCAATAAATAGTGGCTCCTCGCCGCTTGGCGTGCTCGTACTCCTCCAGCACCAGCACGCCAGCGCCCTCGCCCATGACGAAGCCGTCGCGACCAGCGTCCCAGGGGCGCGATGCACCGGCCGGATCGTCGTTGCGGGTCGACAGCGCGCGCGCAGCCGCAAAACCGGCAATCCCCAGCGGCGAGATGGCGGCCTCGGCACCCCCAGCGATCATGATGTCAGCGTCGCCGTACTCGATGATCCGGCCCGACTCCCCGATGCAATGGGTGGCGGTGGTACAGGCAGTGACCATGGCCAGGTTGGGGCCCTTGAAGCCGTACTGGATAGAGAGATTCCCCGAGATCATGTTGATGATCGAGCCCGGGATGAAGAACGGCGAGACCTTACGCGGACCACCTTCAAGCAGGGCACTGTGAGTCTCTTCGATCAGCGGGAGGCCGCCAATACCTGCGCCGATATTGACCCCGATCCGCGTCGGGTCGGGCAGCGGCGCCTCCAGTCCGGCGTCTTTGACCGCCTCCATTCCGGCAGCAAGGCCATAGTGGATGAAGGTGTCCATCCGCCGAACCTCTTTCGGCGAGATGTACTGCGTGGCATCGAAGTCTTTGACCTCACCGGCGATCTGACACGGCATGGAAGAAGCATCAAAGCGTGTGATGCGGGTGATACCGGAGCGCCCGGCAAGGATCGACGCCCAGTTGGCGGCGACGCCGACACCGATCGGTGAGACGATACCCAATCCGGTAACGACGACGCGACGACGCGACACGAGACTCCTCCGGGGACAAAAGGCCGATGCGGAGCGGCCTGAGGGGCTGGGGCAGAGCGCCCCAGCAGCTTACTTCAGGTGCGCCTGGACGTAGTCGATCGCCTGCTGCACGGTTGTGATCTTCTCGGCGTCTTCGTCCGGGATTTCGCACTCGAACTCTTCTTCCAACGCCATCACCAGCTCGACGGTGTCGAGTGAATCCGCGCCCAGGTCATCGACGAAAGACGACTCGTTCTTGACTTCGGCCTCGCTCACGCCCAGCTGCTCGGCGACGATCTTCTTCACACGTTGTTCGATGTTTTCCATCTGGGTCTCATCCTGTCAGATTGGGTGGCCCGCCAACTCAGGCGGTTAACGCGGAGGCTCTCGGGACGCCTTGGGCGGCCTGCGAACCCTTGCGCCGGAGCAGTCATCACGACCGGTTCAAGGTGCGCGGATTCTATCAAAAAACCGCTTCGCGCCAAGCCTTGGAATGACACGCTGAGGCAGCGCCGGGAACCGACTTATGCCATATACATGCCGCCATTCACATGCAGCGTCTCGCCAGTCACGTACGCTGCCGCGGGTGAGGCCAAAAAAGCGACCGCCGCGGCGACATCCTCGACCTGCCCCAAACGACCGGCCGGAATATTGCCGAGCAGGACTTCGCGCTGCGCATCGGATAAAGCGCGCGTCATGTCGGTGTCGATGAATCCGGGTGCGACACAGTTGACAGTGATCCCGCGGCTGCCAACCTCTCGCGCCAGCGACTTGGTGAAACCGACCACACCAGCCTTGGCCGCGGCGTAGTTGGTCTGGCCGGCGTTACCGGCATGGCCCACCACCGAGGTGATGTTGATGATGCGCCCGTAGCGCGCCTTCATCATCGGTCGGATGACAGCCCTCGACAGACGGAACACCGGGGTCAGGTTGATGGCGAGGATCTCGTCCCACTCCTCGTCCTTCATGCGCATCAGCAGATTGTCGCGGGTCACACCGGCGTTGTTGACCAAGATCGCAAGGCCGCCCTCCTTCACCTCGATATCGCCCAGCAGCGCATCGACCGCCGCAGCGTCGCGCACATCGAGCCGGGCTCCGCGTCCGGCGAGGCCGGCCGCAGCCAGCGCGGCAGTGATCGAATCGGCGCCAACGTCGGAGGTGGCTGTGCCAACCACTCGCATCCCGGCGCGCGCCAGCGCATGCAGGATCGCCTGACCGATGCCGCGGCTGGCGCCGGTCACCAGGGCAACGTGTTGCGTGTCGGACATCTCAGCCTCCCAGCAGTTGGTCGAAGGTGGCGCGGTCGCTCAGCGCCAGGCACTCGGCTTCGGCGTCGATGCGCTTGTTGAGCCCAGTGAGCACCTTGCCCGGGCCGCACTCGATGATGCGGGTCACGCCCTGGACCGCCATGTCGGTGACCGTTGCTGTCCACGGTACCGGCGAATACAGCTGGCGCCCCAAGGCGTCGCGGATTGCATCAGGATCGGTGTGCGCAACGCGGTCGGCGTTCTGCAACACTGGAAAACGCGGCGTGGCGATGTGCACGTCCTGCAGATGCGCCGCGAAGGTCTGGCCGGCGGCTTTGAGCAGTGAACAGTGGCTCGGCACGCTCACCGGCAACGGGAGCGCACGCTTGGCGCCCTTGGCCTTGGCGATCTCCCCAGCACGGTCGACCGCCTCGGCGTGGCCGGCAATGACCACCTGCCCGGGCCCGTTGAAATTGACCGCCTCGCAGATCTGACCCTGCGAGGCTTCGACACAGGCCGCGATCACCGCATCGTCGTCCAGCCCCAGCACCGCCATCATTGCCGTGGCTTGACCGGCGACCGCGTCCTGCATGATCCGCGCACGCATCTGAACGAGCGGCACCGCAGTGGCAAAGTCGATCGCGCCGGCGGCGGTCAACGCAGTCAATTCGCCCAAGCTGTGCCCGGCCGCAACGATCGGCTGCGGACCACCGCGGGCGCACCAGGCTCGCCACAGGGCGATACCAGAGGCCAACATCGCTGGTTGTGTGTTGATGGTCTGGTTGAGGTCGGATGCGGGTCCGTCTGCAACCATCGCCCACAAGTCGAAACCGAGCGCTGACGAAGCCTCGTCGAAGGTCTGACGGACCTCTGGCAGATCGGCGAAGGCCCCCATCATGCCGACCGATTGCGAACCTTGGCCGGGAAAGACAACAGCGAGTGTCATGGACATGAATCTCCAGGTTGACGGCTAGAAGCGGGCCAGCACCGAACCCCAAGCAAAGCCGGCACCGATACCTTCCATCAGCAGCGTCTGTCCGCGCTGGATGCGCCCGTCGCGGACCGCAACATCGAGCGCCAACGGAATCGATGCAGCCGAGGTGTTGCCGTGCTCGACAACGGTCGTGACTACACGCTCCATTGGCATGCCCAGCCTGCGTGCGGTCGATCGAATGATGCGGATATTGGCCTGGTGTGGTACCAGCCAGTCGATATCCTCGCCGTTCATGCCATGCGCCGCCAGGGTCTCCAAGGCTGTAGCCGCGAGGGCCTCGACCGCAAACTTGAATACCGCTTGGCCATCCATCTGGATATACGGATGGCCACTCACTCGGCCGTTTGCCAACACGCCAGGGGCATTCAGCATGCCGATCTGCCGACCATCCGCGTGCAAGTGGCAACCGAGAATGCCGGGCTCAGCGGCAGCCTCCAACAGAACACAACCGGCGCCATCACCAAACAGCACACAGGTACCGCGGTCGCCCCAGTCGATGATGCGCGACAACGTCTCGGCGCCAATCACCAATGCGCGCTTGGCGGTACCAGCCCGGATCAGCGCGTCGGCGCTGGCCACGGCGTAGACGAAGCCGCTGCAGACTGCCTGAATATCGAAGGCGGCGGTCTGGTTGGTCACGCCCAGCGCGGCCTGGACGATACAGGCGGTGCTGGGAAACGTCATGTCCGGGGTGGTGGTGGCGACGATGATGAGATCTAAGTCGTCCGGCTGCCAGCCAGCAGCTGCCAGCGCGCGCTTCGCCGCCGTTGTCGCCAAGCTGCTGGTGGTCTCGCCGGCGCCAGCGAGGTAACGTTGGCCAATACCACTGCGACTTCGGATCCATTCGTCGCTGGTATCCACCGTTTGCGCGAGCTCGACATTGCTGACAGCGCGAGCCGGGAGTGCACTGCCAGTGGCGACGATGCGCGAAAAGATCATGGCGCACCATCGCGCTGGACATCAGACGCGAACCCAGACTTGTCGAGGTCAGCGCCCTGGCTAGAAGCGTCCAACGACGTGGCGCCCAACTTCTCGACCTGTACTGCGATACGCCCGATCATGCCGTGACGCGCCTCTTCTGCCGCTCGCTCAAGAGCGCAAGCGAACGCCAACACATCGGCCGAGCCGTGACTCTTCACCACGACACCTCGCAAGCCCAGAAGGCTGGCACCGTTATAGCGGCGATGGTCGACACGCTTGCGGAAGGAATTGATCACCGGCAGAGCCACCAACGCAGCCGCTTGCGAGAACAGGTTGCGCCCGAACTCCTCGCGCAGGAACTGGCGCAACATCTGCGCCAGGCCCTCGGAGGCCTTCAGGAAGACGTTGCCGACAAAACCATCGCAAACGATGACATCGGCAACGCCACGGTAGACGTCGTTGCCTTCGACATTGCCGATGAAGTTCAGGGGACTCTCTCGCAGCAAGGTCGCGGCCCGTTTGACCACCTCGTTGCCCTTGATGTCTTCGGAGCCGATGTTCAACAGGCCGACACTGGGAGACGCCTTATGCTCGGTGGCGGAGACCATGGCTGCGCCCATGATGCCGAACTGCAGCAGATGCTCGGGCGAGCAATCGACATTGGCCCCGAGGTCGAGGATGCAGGCCGAACCTATCTGGGTCGGCATGATGCTGGCGATCGCCGGACGGTCGATGCCAGGAAGCATCTTCAGAACGAAACGCGCGGTGGCCATCAAAGCGCCGGTATTGCCTGCACTGACGGCTGCCTGCGCTTCCCCCGCGTGGACGAGGTCGATGGCGACACGCATCGACGAGTCTTTTTTGTTGCGCATGGCGAGCGCGGGCGGCTCGTCCATCCCAACGACCTCCGTGCTGTGACGCACCACGACACGCTCGAGGTAGGCTGCGCCCGACGGTTTCAGCGCGGCGCGAATGGAGGGCTCGTCTCCGACCAGGACGACCTGGGCGTCGAGGACCTGCTGCAGGAACCGCAATGCCGCCGGAACGGTGACCGCGACCCCATGGTCACCGCCCATCGCATCGATGGCGACCGTCAGGCCCATGGCAGCGTTGGCAACGGCGCGGGGATGCGCCGGATCAGTCGTCGTTCTTGGTCTGCACGACCTTGCGGCCGCGGTAGAAGCCATTCGGCGAGATGTGATGGCGCAGGTGGGTCTCGCCGGTGGTCGGCTCGACCGCCAGCGGCGGGTTGGTCAGGAAGTCATGCGAGCGGTGCATGCCACGCTTCGAGGGCGACTTCTTGTTTTGCTGAACGGCCATGGTGTTCTCCTGGATGTCCGCCGGGGCGGAGGTTGTATCACGCTTCGCACGCTTCGTGCCGGGGAAGCATGGGCATCGCCAAGATGACCTCTTCCTCGAGCAGATCGACCAGATCAAGCTGTCGCACCAGCGGCAGGGTCTCAACGTCGTCCAGACCGTCGTCCTGTGCTCCTGGCGGCGCGAACGCGAGCAGCTGCTCGCTGGACAGCTCCAGGGACATCGGCTTCAGGCAACGCTGGCACACGACCTTCAGCGCCGCCTGGAAGGCAAAACGCAGAGCCGGACGGCCACGCGCATCGACAAAGCCGACCACCGACATGCGCACTTCACCATCACTGTCAGCGACACCGTCGAGCACACGCGGCAACTGCGTTGGCGGGAACGCTGCGTCGAGGCGGCGTCCCTGATCGCAAAATCGCTGCAGGTCGATCAACGTCGTTTCGATGACGGCTCCCTGTGATCACGGGCGTCGAAACAAACTGAGGATGATACTGTAGCGCCGCGACTCGCGTCAAAATCGTGTGCCTTTGCTGTCTGCCTCATCTGATCGAATGACCACATCACATCACCCTGGATATCTGCCGCGGCGACTTGTGCTGGCCTCGTCGTCGGTCTACCGCCGCGCACTGCTGGACCGCTTTGGCCTTGAATTCGAGGTTGTTTCGCCCGAAGTCGACGAACAAGCACGACCGGGTGAACTGCCGGGCGATACCGCGCGGCGCTTGGCGCTAGCCAAATCCGAGGCCGTCGCCCAACAGTTCCCCGACGCGGTCATCATCGGCTCGGACCAGGTTGCCTGTTGCGAAGGCTTGCGCTTGGACAAACCCCTGCTAGCCTCGCGCGCCGAGGAGGCCTTGCTGGCGGTGCGCGGCAAGAGCATCGACTTCCACACAGCGCTCTGTGTGTTCGATAGCGGCAGCGGGAAGCGTCTGCAGCACACCGACTTGACGCGGGTGCAGATGCGGGCTGACCTCGACCCAGCCAGCATACGTCGCTATGTCGAACTCGACCGGCCGCTGGATTGTGCCGGGAGTGCCCGTATCGAGTCGCTGGGGGTGGCGCTGCTGGAGCGTTGCCAGAGCGACGATCCGACGGCGCTCGTTGGCCTGCCCCTGATCGCCTTGGCGCGGCTGTTGCGAGACGTCGGCATCGACCCCCTACAGCCGGCTCCGCGACCCCCGGCATGACCTCGCGCGCTTGCGACGGGTCGAGGTTGCGACCACAATGACCGCGAATATTGGCATTGCTGTTGGCCGTCAATGATAGCCCTCGCAGTGTCCAAGCGCCTCTGACTTCAACCGCTCCACATCGTCTTCCGATCATGTCCATACCTCTCGACCAAGCCGTATCTGATTTTTCTGCCATCGGTACGGGCGGTCCGTTTGCACTGGCCGACTGTCGTGGCCAAGCCCTGGTGCTGTACTTCTATCCCAAGGACGACACGCCAGGCTGCACCACCGAGAGCGCCGCTTTCCGCGACCTCCATGCCGAATTCGCAGCTGCGGGTTGCCGCGTCCTTGGCGTATCGCGCGACAGCTTGGCATCTCACCAGCGCTTCAAGAACAAACTCGCCCTGCCCTTCGACCTGCTGAGCGACGCCGACGAAGCACTCTGCCAACAATTCGGCGTGATCAAGTTGAAGAACATGTACGGCAAACAAGTTCGCGGGATCGAGCGCAGTACCTTCCTGATCGATGCCAACGGTGTCCTGCGCAAAGAATGGCGTGGGGTGAAGGTGCCTGGCCACGCCGATGAGGTACTTGCCGCAGCGCGTGCCTCGGCCCGATAACCGATCGGGGTTGCCAGTCTTCTGCCATCGAGAACATCCCTTCGCCGGATCGCCCCGTGTCCTAGTAGCCCGCCCTGACCTGGGCGCCCCTTGACTGACCAAGACCGCCTCGCATGACGCCTCCCGCCAGCCCGCGCCGCAACGCAGCGAAAGCCAACAGCGCCAAGCTGTTCGTCCTCGATACCAACGTGCTGATGCACGATCCGACCAGCCTCTTCCGCTTCGAGGAACATGACGTCTTCATTCCGATGACGACGCTGGAGGAACTCGACAACAACAAGAAAGGGATGTCCGAGGTCGCGCGCAATGCCCGGCAGGCCAGCCGGTTCATGGAGGAGCTCGTCGCAGCCCACCCGGACGCCATCCACAGCGGCATCCCGTTGTCGAGCCGAGCTGGCGCCGGTGGACGCATGTTCCTGCAGACCGAGGCGATTCCCGCTGATCTGCCAGCTGGCTTGCTGCCCGGACGCGCCGACAACCAGATCCTTGCCGTGGTCATGCACCTGGCGCAACGCGATACGGCCCGCCAGGCGATCCTGGTGTCGAAAGACATCAACATGCGCATCAAAGCCCGCGCTCTGGGGCTAGCCGCCGAGGACTACTTCAACGACAAGGTGCTGGAGGACAGCGACCTTCTCTACACCGGCGTGCGCGAATTGCCCGAGGATTTCTGGGAAAGCCACGGCAAGGGCATGGAGTCGTGGTTGAACGAGGGTGTCACCTACTACCGAGTGTCAGGGCCTCTCTGCAAGCATCTGATCATTAACGAGTTCGTCTTTATTCCAGGCGATGCTGGACTACAAGCCCGTGTGCTCGAGGTCGACGGCAATAGTGCCGTGCTGCAAACCTTGCGTGATTTTGGCCATCCCAAACACGCGGTGTGGGGCATCACCGCCCGCAACCGCGAACAGAACTTCGCACTCAACGCGCTGATGGACCCGGAGACCGACTTCGTCACCCTGCTCGGTCAGGCCGGCACTGGCAAGACCCTGCTCACCCTCGCCGCCGGCCTTCTGCAAACGCTCGAGTACAAGACCTACAGCGAGATCATCATGACCCGCGTGACCGTTCCCGTGGGCGAGGACATCGGTTTCTTGCCCGGCAACGAGGAAGAGAAGATGACGCCCTGGATGGGCGCGCTGGAAGACAACCTCGACGTGCTCAACCGCAGCGACGACGAGGCCGGCGAGTGGGGCCGCGCCGCCACCCGCGACTTGATGCGCAGCCGCATCAAGATCAAATCTCTCAATTTCATGCGGGGTCGCACCTTCATCAACAAGTTCCTCATCATCGACGAGGCGCAGAATCTCACGCCTAAACAGATGAAGACGTTGATCACCCGTGCCGGTCCGGGCACCAAGGTCGTATGTCTGGGCAACATCGCGCAGATCGACACGCCCTACCTCACCGAGGGCTCGTCTGGCTTGACCTACGTGGTCGACCGCTTCAAGGGCTGGCCACACAGCGGGCACGTCACCCTGACCCGCGGCGAGCGCTCGCGACTGGCCGAACACGCCGCTGAAGTCCTGTAAGCGTCGCTCGCAGGGTCCTTTGTCGTAGCGCGTCGCTAGTCGGACGCGCCGGCACTGCCAGCAGCCAACGGCTGCCAGCACAAGCGGCCCGCTGTGACTTGTAGTTCGCCGTTGCTGCAGCGCAAGCGAGGCCTGCCACCACGCGAGACCGAGGCAAGCTGGGCCAACAAGTCGTCGATCCGTGCACTGTCCCAAGCCTGCCAACCCAAGCGTTTAAACCATTCACGCAGCGCCAGGCGCTGTTTTGCCGGCGATAGCCGCAGCAGGTCGACCACCCGCACCGCGCTCCCACACGGCTCTAGACAGAGTTGCAAAAGCGCATCAGCGAGCTCGTCGAGCAAAGCCTGCGCTTCGGCACAGTGACTCGCAGTGGCGCCCAAACGGCCAGTGATGTCTGCAGTTGTGGCACCCCGGAACTCAGCAAGCGCCGGAAGGATCGTGAGCCGTAGTCGGTTGCGGGTGTACTTCAGCGAGCGATTGCTTGGGTCCTCGACCCAACGCAAGCCTGTTGCGAGCGCATAAGCCAACAACTCGCGCCGAGTTGTCGCCAACAAAGGGCGCAGTAATACCCCGCCCCAGGGTAGAGGCCGCGCGACTGGCATCGCCGCCAGTCCGCGCACACCGGCACCGCGCAACAGATTGTGCAAGACAGTTTCAGCCTGATCGTCGGCCTGGTGGGCCAATAACAGTTGCGGGGGAGACAGCTCGGCAAACACCGCCTGACGGGCTTTGCGTGCCGCCAATTCGAGCCCACCAGGAGCGTTCCGTGCCACATCGACTCGCCGTAGCTGCAATGGCACGCCCCATTCTGCACCAAGTGCGCGGCAATGCTCCGCCCAAGCGACCGATTCGCTCTGCAGACCATGGTCAACGTGGATCGCTTGGATACCGCTCGGCCAGGCGAGCTGCCGGCAGCAGTGCAACAGGACGGTGGAATCGAGTCCTCCGCTCCAAGCCACGCAAAGTGGCTGACCCGGGTCAGCGTGCCGCTGCAGGTTCGCAGCGACACGCTCGACGAGCTTAGTCGCTTTCGACTTCGCGGAAGCAGCCATGCGCCATCAGGCGATCGACCCGCGCCTCGATCAAGGCATCGGTGGTTTGATCCTGCACCTCACGCAAGGTCTCCGTCAGCGCCTTGCGCATGTTACGCATCATGCTGTCCGGGTCCCGGTGGGCGCCGCCAGGCGGTTCGGGCACGACGCGATCGACCAGCCCCAAACTCTTCAGACGCGATGCAGTAATGCCCAGTGTCTCCGCAGCTTCTCCAGCCTTTTCAGCGCTCTTCCAGAGAATGCTCGCGCAGCCCTCAGGCGAGATCACCGAGTACATCGAATGCTGCAGCATCAGCACCGCGTCGCCGACCGCGATAGCCAGTGCGCCACCCGATCCACCTTCACCAATAATGATGCAGACCACGGGCACACGCAGCGTTGAAAGTTCATAGAGGTTACGACCGATCGCCTCTGACTGTCCGCGCTCCTCAGCCCCGACGCCGGGATAAGCCCCCGGCGTATCGATGAAGGTGATGACCGGAAAACCGAACTTCTCGGCGGTTTTCATCAAGCGCAGAGCTTTACGATAACCCTCTGGCCGGGGCATGCCGAAGTTGCGGTAGATCTTGTCGCGGGTATCACGGCCCTTCTGGTGGCCAATAATCATCACGGGCTGGCCATTGAAGCGCGCCATGCCGCCGACGATCGCCGGATCATCGGCGAACGCCCGGTCACCATGCAACTCGTGCCAGTCGGTGAACAAACCCTGCACGTAGTCGAGTGTGTAAGGGCGCTGGGGATGCCGCGCCACCTGCGCCACCTGCCAGGCGGTCAGTTTGCCGTAGATATCGCGGGTGAGTTTGTCGACCTTTTTTTGCAAGCGATCGATCTCTTCAGCGATATCCACCGCCGAGTCATCCTGCACAAAACGCAGTTCCTCGATGCGTGACTCGAGTTCAGCGATCGGTTGTTCAAAGTCGAGAAAAGTGGTCTTCAATGCTGTCTCCGGTACGTCCTGCGCACGCTTAAGCGGTTCCACCGACAGTCAGGCCATCGACGCGCAACGTGGGTTGGCCGACACCAACAGGTACGCTTTGCCCATCTTTGCCACAGGTCCCGACACCTGGATCAAGCGCCGTGTCGTTGCCGATCATGCTCACACGGGTAAGTACGTCGGGGCCGTTGCCGATGAGAGTGGCACCGCGCACGGGGCGGGTCACCTTGCCGTTTTCGATCAGATACGCCTCGGCAGCCGAGAACACGAATTTGCCGCTGGTGATGTCGACCTGACCGCCGCCGAAGTTGACCGCATACAGGCCTTTTTTCACCGAGGCAAGGATCTCGCCCGGGTCGCGGTCACCATTGAGCATGCAGGTGTTGGTCATGCGTGGCATAGGGACATGGGCGTAGCTCTCGCGGCGGCCATTGCCGGTCGGTGCCACCCCCATCAGACGCGCATTCAGCGCGTCCTGGATGTAGCCGCGCAAGATGCCGTCCTCGATCAAGGTGGTGCATTGGGTCGGCTCACCTTCGTCGTCGACGTTCAGCGAGCCGCGACGGCCCGGCAGCGTGCCGTCGTCGACCACGGTGACGCCTTTGGCGGCGATCCGTTCGCCGACGCGTCCGGAAAAAGCCGAGCTGCCCTTGCGATTGAAATCACCTTCCAAGCCATGCCCGATGGCCTCGTGCAGCAGAATGCCGGGCCAACCGGGGCCGAGCACTACGGTCATCTCACCGGCCGGAGCCGGGGTGGCGTCGAGGTTGACCAGCGCCTGGCGGGTGGCCTGCTCGACCAGCCCCTGCAGACGTGCAGCGTCGAACATCCCCAAGCCTTCCCGCCCACCGCAGCCGGCCGAGCCTTGTTGCCGCTGACCGCCCGACTCGGCGATTACCTGCAGCGACAGCCGAACCAAGGGACGGACATCAGCACTCACCCGACCATCGGCGCGCGCCAACAAGACAACATCATATTCAGCGGCCAGCGAGGCCATGACTTGGGTGATCCGCGGGTCGACGGCGCGAGCCAAGGCCTCTAGCTGCAACAGAAGCGCGACCTTGGCGTCGGCGTCCAGACTGGCCACTGGGTCGATGGAGCCGTACAGCGCGCGACTGGCCGCTGGCCTGCGCAACACTGGCACCCTCCCATCACCACCAGACGCAGCGATGGCACGCGTGGTCGAGGCCGCTTCACGCAAAGCCGGCAGGCTGATCTCGTCGATGTAGGCAAAAGCGGTGCGCTCGCCATCGACTACGCGCACACCGGCTCCACTGTCGATCTGGAAGCTGCCCGACTTCACCAAGCCCTCTTCGAGGCTCCAGCCCTCACTGCGGGTGTACTGCAAATAGATATCGGCGTAGTCGGCGCGGTGCGCAGCGACATCCCCGAACACGCCGCCAAGGTCGTCCAATCGCAAGCCAACTGGGCGCAATAGCAAGCTCTCGGCAGTATCGATGGCGGCGGGCAGTGAAAGGTCGGTCATGGATGTGGATTGAACGGGTTCAGGACCCGATTGTCGAGTGCGGGGAGATCGGCGCGAACCCGGCGCAGGCGCTCGGGATCGACATCGGCAATGACGACGCCGGGCCCTTCAGGCAGAACGTCGAGCACCGCACCCCACGGGTCGACAATCATACTGTGGCCGAAGGTGCGCCGACCACCCGGGTGCGTACCGCCTTGGGCTGCGGCCAACACATAACACTGGTTCTCGATCGCCCGGGCGCGCAGCAACACCTCCCAATGGGCGCGGCCAGTGGTCGCAGTGAACGCGGCTGGCATGCACAGCAACTCGAATGGCAGCAAGCCCCGATACAGCTCGGCGAAACGCAGGTCATAGCAGACTGATAGCGCGGCGCGGCCAGCTGGGGTGTCGACCGCGACCGGGGCATCACCCGGCTCGATGGTGCGTGATTCGCAAAACGATTCGGTGCCCAGATTCAGGTTGAACAGGTGGATCTTGTCATAGCGGGCCAAGAACCTGCCGAGCTCGTCGAACACCAGGCACGCATTGCGCACCCGCTGCCGATCGTGACCGGCCAGAGGAATGGTCCCGCCGATCAAACAGACCGCCTGCTCACGCGCAACCCGGCTGAGAAACGCTTGCAGCGGACCTTCTCCCGCTGGTTCAGCGTGACGCAACTTAAGCGTCTCGTCGGCTGACAGGACGGCAAAGTACTCGGGTAGTAACACCACCCGTGCGCCCCGACCCGCCGCAAAACCGATCAGGCGCTCGGCGGTCTCCAGATTGGCGGCGACATCCTCACCACTGACCATCTGCACGGCGGCGATCCGGCAGCCCGTGGGTCGTTCGCAATTCATGGCAGGATCGCACCCGGTCGGCTCATTTCGGCATCCTTGCCCGACTGCACCTCGGCCTGCTGTTTTTCGACGAGAGGGTCCGACCAGGTCCCGCCGACACGGTAATTGAAGGTCACCAGCTTGCCCAAAGGGTCGTCCATGACCTGCTGCAACAGCAACACCGCCAGACCCGCTACCGGATTGGCGATCAGCGCGCCGATGGTCGCTGCATCCATGGCCGGCGACACCCGCACTTGCAGGTCTTGGGTCTCGCGCGCAAGGTCGGTCTTGCCCTTGATCCGCACCTTTGCCGCCGGCCCGTCAATGAACAGCTGTGACGTGCGCAGGATGCCGGATTTGATGCTCAGTTCGCTGTCGATGCCATCGAAAGCCAGGCCATCGCTGAAAACATCACGAAAATCCAGCGTGATACGACGCGGCAGCGCTTGCAGGCTGATGATGCCCAACAAGCGCGCGACACCCGGCTCGGCCTTCAAGAATTGCCCTTTGCCCAGCTCGAGGTCGAGCTTGCCATCGAGCGAAGCGAGATCGAGGTCACCGGGCGAGCCCCGCCAACGCAGTTCGCCGGCCAGCGTCCCAGCGCCTCCGCGCATGGTGCCGGGATAACCCATGCGGGCCAGGAAACGACCCGTGTCGGTCGTCTTCAGCTCGAGACGGACATCGGTGCTGGGCTGACGGCGCCACGACTGCCAGGCCCCGCTGGCACGCAGCTGGTATTCATCGCCTGCGAGTCGTAGCTCATCGATCCGCCAGTCGCGGCCCTGCTGGCTGGCGCGCAGCTTGAGCTGGCCCAGGTCGCGCCCATTGCGCTCAAACCGCGCGATCTCTAGATCGAGATCGGGGTAAGTGTCGGCAGGCTCATCGTCGGCATCTGCTGGCGCATTCAGGCTATCGACCGGGCGCTGCAGGCGCAGACGGTCCAAACGGGCGCGCAGTTGACCATGTCCCGCAGGATCCCACTGGCCGCTCCCCTCGACCTCATCACCACGCACGCGGAATACCCATGGTCCAGCCTCGCGACTGGCCTCGAGATTGATGTCATGGAACAGCCGCCCCTCCAGACCAAGCACGGCCGTACGCAGGTCAAGGCGCAGCGAAGAGCGCTGGTCGGTATCGCCCGGCGTCGCGAACAGGCTGATCACAGGCAGCCATTGTTCGACAAACAACTGCGGCAGTTCGGCCGCGACCTTGACCCCCGCCGTGGCAGCGGGCAGCGGGACCTTGCCGAGTGCCACTTGCGCCTGCTCGATGCGTCCGCCACGGCTACCCAGGCGTGCCTGAATCTGCTCGCCCAGATCGAGCTCGTAGCGATTGGCCTCACCATCCGACTGCCACACAAAACGCGTCGACAGCCGGCTCGATGGAGACTTCAGAAAGGGCTGCGGCAGGTTCAGGGTGATCCCCTCGAGTCCGCTGCGAGCGACCAAACGATTGCCTTGTGGACCCAACAGCAAGTCGGCACGGTAGGTGGTCTCGCCTTGCGCCAATGACCAGGCCTGAAGCGGAAACACCGCTGCCAAGGCGTCGATGCGCGCCCGGCCGCTGCCCTCGATCCGCACCACCCCACCCGGTTGACTACTGATGCTTGCGCGCAGGGGGCCGCCAAACAATTGCGCAGATAGATTGTCGCCGGAGATACCACGCTCGGTGAAGTGCAGTACCCCGCTCAGGGCATTCAACGACGGGCGCCCTGGCCCCAGATCGAGCCGGTTGCCATCCAGCGTGACAGTACCTTGCACCGTCGCGTCGACCGATCGGTCGAGCGGCACATCAAGCTCGAGCCGCACCACCACTTGCCCGTTGCCGCCAAGTGTGTCGGTGGCACCGTCGATCAGGCGGCGCACAGGGCTACGCTGGGTGTAGTCGAGCACAGCCGGCAGATCACCGCGAATCGCTCCGCTGGCCTGCAGCTGGGGATCGTCGGCGTCCAGATCGGGGATCAGTACGCGCACCTCGGTCAGATCGGCCAGCAGAGACCGTCCGCTGGCGCCGCTGAGCGTCATGCGCGTGTTGTCAAAGGTGAGCCGCCCGGAGATACGCTCGATCTCTGGCCAGGTGGGCGAAAAACGCAGCGAAGTGTCGCGCAGTTCGAGTTCGGCCTTGAACGCCCCGCCCACGCCACCGGTGTAAGGAAATGCCGCCGGTACACCATCGACAGTCACCTTCCCGGTCACCTGTCCGCGGCCAGGGAACGCTCCCTCGAACCAGCTGCGCGTCGCTTCGCCGACCGATACCGGCAGATAGTGGCGAATCGCGCTGGCCGAGGCTTGCTGCAGCTCGATCCCCAACTCAAGGCGCCCTTGATCGACAGTGTTGTATCGACCGCGAGCGGCGAAACGCAACTCTCCTGTATCGACATCCAGACGCCCCAAAGTCACCGCCCAGCCAGGGCCCGAACGTACCCAACTCAGTTGCGCGGCGGCATCGCGCAAGGGGATGGCGCGCGTAAAGTTCGACGGCCACAGCAGTGGCGCCTGACGCACCGTAAAGTTGATGCGACCCTGCCGGTTATCGGCTTGCAGCGCACCACTGAGCCGATCAAAGCCCGGCAGTCCAGCGACCGGCGCCATACCCAGTTCGACAAACTCGCCACGCACCGAGTATTCGGCTGGTTCCGACCACGACCCGGTCCAGTTGGCGATGACCCCCTTCAACTCGCCACGCGGCGCGGCGCGGCGCAATGCGTCATCGAGCTCGGGCGCGAGTGGCAGGCTGTCCGCGAGCAAGAACAGCGGACGCAGGAGAAGATGCTCGATACGCACCTGGTGTCGCGGCTTCTGCGCGGTGCCGGTCTGCTGCCAGCTGAGCGTGGTCTGCGGCGCGATCACGCCATCGCTGGTGCGCATGCTGAGTCGGTCGAGGCGCAGCGAGCGGCCGCCAGCGTCGTCGCGGTAAGCGAGCCCGCCCGACAGTTCGGCCACTTCGAGACGAGGTAGATCGGCGCGCAGCTGGAAGCCGACGTCGCGCAAATCGAGGCGCGTATCGAAGCCACTGACTGTGGTACCCGTGAGCTCCAGGCTGAACTCGAGCGCTCCGGCACCACCGCTAGCCGCAAACGGCAGATCGATCCAAGGCGCCCAGTCGTCCAGACGCACCGCACCGAGCTTGGCTTGAAGCTGGCCCTTGCCCTTGTCGAGGCGATCGAATGAGCGCCCGGTCCAGCGCCCCACAACCTGCAGGGGCGTGTCCAACAAGCCTTCGGGAAGAGCCTGCAGGCTGAAGTTGTGATCATCGCCACGGCTGTCAAGGCGCATATCGAGTCGGCGCAGGGTCAGCCGGGGAGCACCGCGCAAGGCATCGTCCCAGTGCAGGACCGAGTCTTGCAGGTGCAAGCCACGCTGCTGCAAGAGCCAGTCACCGAAGCGGTTATCGCCCTGGTTGCGGTTCAGTGGAATATCCCCCAGAAGCACGACGCCATCGACATCGCGACGCAACGACAACTCGAGGCCCTGGCTGCGCAAATCACCTAGCACCAACTGGCCGAACAGGAGCGACCGCCAAGAGATATCGGCGCTGATCGACGGCAGATGCAGCGCCACCGCTCCATTGCGGTCGAGGATGCTCAGACCGTCGATACTCAAACGTGGGTTGGTACCGTGCCATTCGGCGCGGATCGCTGCCAGGCGGACTGGGCGGTCGATGGCGGTCGCCAGACCGGCCTCGATCTGCGCGCGCCGCTGCGGAAGTTCGGGCAGCAACCCGACGCGCAGCCACAGCAAGGCCAGCAACGCCACCACCAGCACCGTCAGTGCACCGAAGCCCAACCAGCGCAGGGCCTGGCGCGACCGGCGCTGGCTGGAGGTGAGATGGACGGACATCAGACGCACGTTCGGGGTGGTTGGCTTGCGCTATTGTAGGGCCACCCGACTCCCGCCCGGTTCCCGCATTGGGAACGCCCTGTCCGTGCAACTTCACGAACTCTTTCAGGCCAGCCCTTTCCTCGAACGCCTGTCGCGCATGCCGGCGCTGACCGGATTCGACTGGCAGATCGCGCTGACACAACCCGTCGCCGAGGGCGAGCTCGACCATCTGCTCGAACGTTTTCTGCGCTCGGGACGGCCCTTGGCCGGCGCTTTGCGTGACCTCCGCGCCCAGACCATGGCCAGGCTTATCGTGCGTGATGCCAGTGGCCAAGCCAGCCTCGACGAAGTGGTCACGACGATCAGCGGACTGGCCACCCTTGCTGTGCGCGCGGCCGAGGACCACACCCGCCGCGAACTGCAGCAGCGCTGCGGCACCCCGCGCAACGCCGACGGTCGCACCCAGTGTCTGCAGGTGGTCGCTATGGGCAAGCTCGGCGGCGGCGAACTGAACGCCTCGTCCGACATCGACCTTGTGTTCGTCTACCCCGAGGATGGCGAGACCGATGGCGAACGCAGTATCAGCAACCAAGAGTTCTTTATTCGCCAAGGTCGCGCACTGATCGGCCTGCTCGCCGAGATCACTGCCGACGGCATGGTGTTTCGTGTCGACATGCGCTTGCGGCCCTGGGGCGATGCCGGCCCGTTGGCAGTCAGTCACGCCATGCTCGAGGAATACCTGGTCGCACACGGCCGCGCGTGGGAGCGCTACGCCTGGATGAAGGCCCTGCCCCTCACCGGCGATGCCAACGAGGCGCTGAACGCCATCGTGCAGCCGTTCGTGTATCGCAAGTACCTCGATTTCGCAGCCTACGACGCATTGCGCGACCTGCACCGGCAGATCCGGGCCGAAGTCGCCAGGCGCGACCTGCAGGACAACATCAAGCTCGGCCCCGGGGGCATCCGCGAGATCGAGTTCATCACCCAGATCTTCCAACTGATCCGGGGCGGCCGCGAGACCGACCTGCGTGTCCGCTCGACGCGCATCGCGCTTGACCGCCTGGGCTGTTGCGGCCGTCTACCCGACGACACCGCACGCACCTTGCTGGCCGCCTATGACTTTTTGCGGCGACTGGAACACGCCCTGCAATACGTCGACGATCAACAGACACAGATGCTCCCAGAAAGCGACGAGGGCCGTGCCTGTGTCGCGCGCCTGATGCGCTACTCGGGTTGGGCCCCGCTTGCCGAGGACACGGCGCACTGGCGTGCCGCCGTCACAGCGGTGTTTGAGACCGTGTTTGCGGAACGCGGCAGCGAGCACGCCGATGAAGAGGGCATTGGCGCGCTGTGGCGCGTCGGTGCCAGTGCCCATGAGTTCAGCGAGGTTCTCCAGCGCTGGGGTTTTAACGACCCGGCCGAGCTGGGCGCGCGCCTGTATGCGCTGCGCCAGGGCAGCCGGTACCGCACCCTGTCGGCCGTCGCACAATCGCGTTTTGATGCTCTGGTGCCGCCGCTGATCGAGGCCGCGGCCGGTATCCATGCTCGCGACGCAGCGCTCACAGCGCTGCTGGATGTCATCGAATCGATCGGCGGGCGAGTGTCATATCTGGCGCTGTTGCAGGAGCACCCGGAAGCCTTGCGCCATCTGGCGGAACTCGTCGCGGCGTCCAGCTGGCTGGCGCGCTATCTGGCCCAGCATCCGATCCTGCTCGACGAACTGCTCGACCCGCGCAACCTGGCCGAGCCGCCCGATTGGCCAGCTCTGTTCGCCAGCCTCCAGCGCGAGCTCACTGTGCTGGGCGACGATGTCGAACAGGCGATGGACAGCTTGCGCCATTTCCGTCACGCGCAGACCTTTCGCCTGGTGGCGCAGGGGTTAAGCGGCCCACTGACCACCGAACGCCTGGCGGACGAACTCAGCGCACTGGCCGACGGCACAGTGGCTACCACGCTGCGCCGTGTCTGGGCGGGACTGAGCAGCCGTCACCGCGAGTCCCCGCGGGTGGCGGTGATCGGCTACGGCAAGCTGGGCGGCAAGGAACTGTCATTCGCATCCGACCTCGACCTGGTCTGGGTCTACGACGACCCGCAACCGGATGCCGGCGCCCTCTACTCGCGGCTGGTGCAGCGGTGTAATGGCTGGCTCAACCGCCTGACTGCCGCCGGTGTGCTTTACGAGACTGACCTGCGCCTAAGGCCTGATGGCGAGTCAGGACTGCCGATCTGCAGCGTCGACCATTGGCGCGACTATCTGCGGGACAAAGCCTGGACCTGGGAGCTACAGGCACTGACCCGTGCCCGTGCAGTGACGGGCGAAGTGGACATCTGCGTGCGCATCGAGGCGATCCGTCGCGAGATCCTGGCCCTGGAACGCGACACCGCCAGCGTGCGCCACGACATCGCCGCCATGCGCCGCCGCATGCTCGACACGCATCGCCCGCGCGAGGGCTGGTTCGACCTCAAACAAGACCGCGGTGGCATCATCGATACCGAGTTCGTGGTTCAGTTCTGGGTCCTCACCGCTGCCGCGCGCTATCCGGAACTGCTCGACAATGTCGGCACCATCGCCCTGCTCGGGCGCGCTGCCGGGCTTGGCCTGGTTGATGATGAACTGGCAGCACGGTGCCAGGACGTCTATCGCGCCTTCCGCCAGCAGCAGCACCTACTGCGCCTGAACGCACAAAGTGGTTCGGCAGTGCCGGCGACCGATTGGGAGTCACGGCGCGAACCTGTGCTGGCACTATGGGATGCAGTGATCGGCCCGCTACCTGACACCGCTGGCCCCCTGCATGGCCCCCCGGCATGAGCGACCACTGCTGCCGCACATCCCTAACCTGCTAACATCGCGCCTCTGCCACCTTACTCAATCGGAACGCTCCACCATGTCGATGTCCGACCGCGACGGCCAGATCTGGTACGACGGCAAGCTGGTTCCCTGGCGCGATGCCACCACCCACGTGCTGACGCACACCCTGCACTACGGCATGGGCTGCTTTGAAGGGATCCGGGCCTATCGCACCGACGCTGGCGGTACCGCGATCTTCCGGCTCGAGGAACACATCGACCGCCTGTTCAATTCGGCGCATATCTTCCAAATGAAGATGCCCTGGGACCGCCAGACCATCGCCGAGGCCTGCCGCGCCACGGTCAAGGCCAACGGTCTAGAGGCTGGCTACATTCGGCCGCTGGTATTCTACGGCTCCGAGGGAATGGGCATCGCCGCGACCACCCTGTCGACGCACGTTGTCGTCGCCGCTTGGTCGTGGGGCACCTACCTGGGTGACGAGGCGCTCGAGCGGGGTATCCGCGTCAAGACCAGCAGCTACACCCGGCACCACGTGAACGTGAACATGTGCCGGGCGAAGTCGGTGTCGACCTACACCAACAGCATCCTCGCCCACCAGGAGGTCGCCAACGAGGGGTACGACGAAGCGCTGCTGCTCGATGTCGATGGCTATGTCGCGGAGGGCGCCGGCGAGAACCTGTTCATTGTGAAGAAGGGCAAGCTATATACGCCCGACCTGACCAGTTGTCTCGAGGGCATCACCCGCGAAACGATCCTGGTCTTGGCCGATGAGCTGGGCGTACCGGTGATCGAAAAGCGCATCACGCGAGACGAGGTCTACTGCGCCGACGAGGCCTTCTTCACTGGGACCGCCGCTGAAGTCACGCCGATCCGGGAGCTGGACAACAGGCAGATCGGCGCCGGCCATCGTGGTCCAGTGACGACCAAGCTGCAAAAACTCTTCTTCGATATCGTCCGTGGCCGCAGCAAAGCCCACAGCCATTGGTTGACGCCGGTCTGACCACAATCATGACGCGCAGGAGCGAAGCATGAACACGCCGAAGCCCCCTTCGTCTTCCGACTCCCGAAGCGCCGACTCGGGTGACCTTCACCGCAGTGAAGTCACGCTCACAGCCGGGGACCTTCCGCTGCACTGCCCGATGCCCTCGCAACGGCTATGGAACTCGCATCCACGCGTGTTCCTACCCATCACTCCAGGCGGCCAGGTACGCTGCCCGTATTGCGGCACGCTCTACCATCTGCCCACCGACGTCGGGCTGAAACACCCCCACTGATCCAGCGAGCGCGGCGGGGCTTGAGTTCCCGCCGGCGCACCCCATCTGCATGGTATCCACCCGCGTTGCGGGTCCTCATTCTGGAGCCACCATGCGCATCGACAAATGCACCACCCGCCTGCAGCAGGCCCTGGCAGATGCCCAGAGCCGTGCACTAGGCAATGACAACCCCTACATCGAACCGCTGCACCTGCTGGCCGCACTGCTCGACGAGAGCGAGGGTGGCAGTGCAGGGCTGCTGGCACGTGCCGGCGCCAATCTGGCAGCGCTCAAGCCTGCCGTGGCGCGAGCGATCGGCCGGCTGCCGAAGGTCGAGGGCACCGGCGGCGAGATCGCCGTCTCGCGCGAACTGGGCAGCATCCTCAATCTCGCCGACAAGGACGCGCAGAAGCGTGGCGACGCATTCATCGCATCAGAACTGGTATTGCTGGCCATGGTGGCTGACAAAGGCGATGCCGGGCGCCTGCTGAAAGAATCCGGCGTCACTCGTGCCTCGCTCGAAGCCGCGGTCAACGCCGTGCGCGGCAGCGACACCGTCGGCAGCGCCGACGCCGAGCAGCAGCGCGAGGCGCTGATGAAGTATTGCCTCGACCTCACCGAGCGCGCGCGTCACGGCAAGCTCGACCCGGTGATCGGCCGCGACGACGAGATCCGGCGCGTCATCCAGATCCTGCAGCGGCGCAGCAAGAACAACCCGGTGCTGATCGGCGAGCCAGGCGTCGGCAAGACCGCGATCGTCGAGGGTCTGGCCCAGCGCATCGTCAATGGCGAGGTGCCAGAGACGCTCAAGGACAAGCGCGTCCTGGTGCTCGACATGGCTGCCCTGCTGGCCGGCGCCAAGTACCGCGGCGAGTTCGAGGAGCGACTCAAGGCGGTGCTCAAGGACATCGCCAAGGACGAGGGCCAAACCATCGTTTTCATCGACGAACTGCACACCATGGTCGGCGCCGGAAAAGCAGAGGGCGCAATGGACGCTGGCAATATGCTCAAGCCGGCGCTCGCCCGTGGCGAACTGCACTGCGTCGGTGCGACCACGCTGGATGAGTACCGCAAGTACATCGAGAAGGACGCTGCGCTCGAGCGGCGCTTCCAGAAGGTGCTGGTCGACGAGCCTTCGGTCGAGAGCACCATCGCCATCCTGCGCGGCCTGCAGGAGAAGTACGAGCTGCACCACGGGGTCGACATCACCGACCCGGCGATCGTCGCCGCGGCAGAGCTCTCGCACCGCTACATCACCGACCGCTTCCTGCCCGACAAGGCCATCGACCTGATCGACGAGGCGGCCAGCCGCATCCGCATGGAGATCGACTCGAAGCCGGAGAGCATGGACAAGCTCGACCGCAGGCTGATCCAGCTGAAGATCGAGCGCGAGGCGGTACGCCGCGAGATCGACGAGGCGTCGGTGAAGCGACTGGGGTTGATCGAGGAGGAGATCGGTCGCCTCGAGAAGGAGTACGCCGACCTCGAGGCGGTGTGGACCGCCGAGAAAGCCGCCGTCCAGGGCAGTCAGCACATCAAGGAGCAGATCGAGCAGATCCGTTTGCAGATGGAAGACCTGAAGCGCCGCGGCGACTGGCAGAAGCTCTCCGAGCTGCAGTACGGCGAACTGCCCCGACTGGAGGCCTCGCTGAAGGCTGCCGAGAGCGCCGGCGAGCCCGCTGCAAAACCGCGCTTGCTGCGCACACAGGTCGGCGCCGACGAAATCGCCGAGGTGGTCAGCCGGGCCACTGGCATCCCGGTCGCGAAGATGATGCAGGGCGAGCGCGACAAGCTGCTGAAGATGGAAGAACGTCTGCACGGACGTGTCGTCGGTCAAGCCGAGGCAGTGCGGCTGGTGTCCGACGCCATCCGCCGTTCACGATCGGGGCTGGCCGACCCCAACCGGCCCTACGGCAGCTTCCTCTTCCTCGGCCCAACCGGTGTCGGCAAGACTGAGCTCTCGAGGGCGCTGGCGGAATTCCTGTTCGACAGCGAAGAGCAACTGGTGCGCATCGACATGAGCGAATTCATGGAGAAGCACACCGTGTCGCGGCTGATCGGCGCACCCCCTGGCTATGTCGGCTACGAGGAAGGTGGCACACTGACCGAAGCCGTGCGCCGGCGGCCGTATGCGGTGATCCTGCTCGACGAGGTCGAGAAGGCCCATCCAGACGTCTTCAACGTGCTGCTGCAGGTGCTCGACGACGGCCGCCTGACCGACGGTCAGGGCCGGACTGTCGACTTTCGCAATACGGTGGTGGTGATGACCAGCAACCTGGGCAGCCAGCAGATCCAGGCGATGGTCGGCGACGATTACCAAGTGGTGAAACTGGCGGTCATGGCCGAGGTCAAAAGTCACTTCAGGCCCGAGTTCATCAACCGCATCGACGAGGTCGTCGTGTTCCACGCACTGGACGAGTCCAACATCGCGAAGATCGCCGACATCCAATTGGCGCGTCTGCGCAAGCGTCTGGAAGCGATGGAGATGGGGCTGGTGGTCAGCGATGCCGCGCTGGCGGAACTCGCCAAGGCCGGTTTTGACCCGGTCTTCGGCGCACGACCACTCAAGCGCGCCATCCAGAGCCAGATCGAGAACCCGCTGGCCAAGCGGATCCTGCAGGGCGATTTCGGGCCGAAGGATGTGATCGAGGTCGATGCCCGTGCCGGAGCTTTCCAGTTCGGCGCACGACAGTTCGCAGCATGAACGAGGCACCGTGATGATCCATACTGCAGCATGAACCCACCGGCGCCTCTCTCCCGCCGCCAGACCACCGCCGTCGCTCTCGCGCTGCTGCTGGGGCTGGCGGGTTGCGCCGCGCCAGGCACCGAAGGCCGGGTCCTGTCGCGCAACGGCGAAGCCACCGTCGAGGTGACTCCGGTCGTGTTCCCGATGCGCCTGGATGACCTGCGACGCCTATTGCGCGACGGTCGCAGTTCCAGCGATGTCATTGCCGAGCTCGACCGCACCCGCACCGTACTGGATATCAAACCCTCGGAAGCCGCTGCCTTGCTGGCCGAGGGTATTCCCGCTGATGTGCTCGACTGGATCCACCAGCGTCAGCTCGACGCACTGGGAGACACGTGGAAGACCGAACTCGCCCGGCGCGAGCAGGAACACCTACGCGAACTGGAACGGGTGCGGCGCGAGGCTGAACTGCGCAGCTTCAGCCGCTACCCGTACGGCTCGCCCTTCATCTACCCCTACAATCGCTTTTATTTCGGTCCGGGCTGGCGCTTTTAAGACGCCCGACCATCGCCCACACGGGGTCTACCCCCGGGCGAATGATGGATGTAGCCGCAGCGATCAAACGCTCAGCCGCTCTCCGACCCAGGCGGCGACTCCAGCCAAGGCATCTGGCAGTTGGCTGGGTTGCGTGCCGCCGGCCTGAGCCATGTCAGGTCGTCCACCGCCCTTGCCACCGACCTGCGCAGCGACAAAATTCACTAGCTCGCCGGCCTTGACCTTGACAGTGAGGTCCGGTGTCACGCCAGCGATTAGCGTGACCTTGTCGTCGTCGACGCTTGCCAACACCACGACAGCGCTCTTGAGCGTCACGCGCAGCCGGTCGACCGCCTCCCGCAGGGCGCTGGCGTCGGCGCCCTCCAGCGTCGCCGCCAGCACCTTGGCACCGCCAACCTCAAGCGCCTGCCCAGCCAGGGCATCGCCCGCGCCAGCGGCCATCTTGGTCTTCAGCGCGGCGAGCTCCTTTTCAAGCGACCGCGAATGCTCGATGACCTGCTCGATACGGGCAGCGACCTGGTCGGGGGCGGCTTTGACCAGCGCCGCGATGCGCGCCAACTCGCGCTCGGCGCGGGCAGCAAGGGCCAACGCGCCCTCTCCGGTCGTCGCCTCGATACGCCGGACGCCGGCGGCCACACCAGACTCGGCGTAGATCTTGAACAAGCCGATATCGCCGGTCCGCGCGACATGGGTGCCACCACACAGCTCGCGCGACGAACCAATATCCAATACGCGCACCTCGTCGCCATACTTCTCGCCGAATAGCATCATCGCTCCGGTCTTCTGCGCCTCGTCGATCGACATGAGGCGTGCCTCGGTGGCGGCATTGGCGAGAATCTCGGCATTCACCCGGCGCTCGATCTCGGCGATCTGCTCAGCCGAGACGGGTTGCATGTGGGAGAAATCGAACCGGGTCTTCTCAGCGTCAACCAGGGAACCTTTCTGTTGGACATGCGTGCCAAGCACCTCGCGCAAAGCCTTGTGCATGAGATGCGTAGCACTGTGGTTGCGCATGGTCGCTGTACGGCTAGCGGCGTCAACGCGGGCCTTGACCGCATCGCCGACCCGGATCGCACCGGTCCCGACGGTGCCATAGTGACCGAATACGGTGGCCTGGATCTTCTGTGTATCCTCGACCTCGAACAGACCATCGGGACCGCGCAACTGGCCACAGTCCCCGACCTGACCACCGGATTCCGCATAGAATGGCGTCTCGTCGAGCACCACCACTCCCAACTCTCCTTCGTGCAGGGCCTCGACCGGCGAGCCGTCGCGATATAACGCAACGACCCGTGCGTCGGTATCGAGCCGCTCGTAGCCATGAAAAGTGGTCTGCGGACCGGTGTAGTCCAGCGCTGCCGACATTCTGAACTTGCCAGCTGCGCGAGCCTGCGCCTTTTGCCGCGCCATGGCCGCGGCGAATCCGGCTTCGTCGACGCCAACACCGCGCTCACGACAGACGTCGGCGGTCAGGTCCAAAGGAAATCCATAGGTGTCGTGCAATTTGAATGCGGTCTCGCCGTCGATGTCGCCCTGCGCGATGGCCGCCTCGAGCATGCTCATGCCGTTGTCGATGGTCGCGAAGAAGCGTTCCTCTTCCTGCCGCAGAACGTCCGAGATGCGGGCGGCGTCGCTGGCCAGCTCCGGGTAGGCCTCGCCCATCTGCGCCACCAGGTCTGGTAGCAAACGATGGAAGAATGCGGCGCGGGCACCCAGCTTGTAGCCATGGCGAATGGCCCGGCGAATGATGCGACGCAGAACGTAGCCACGTCCCTCATTGCCAGGAATGACGCCGTCTCCCACCAGAAATGCGCAAGCACGGATGTGATCTGCAATGACCCGTAACGATGGGGAATCCGTATCGACGGCGCCGGTCTCGCGGGCGGCAGCGGCGATCAGGCTCTGAAACAGGTCGATCTCGTAATTTGCGTGCACGCCCTGCAGGACTGCAGAGATACGCTCCAAGCCCATCCCGGTATCGACGCTGGGCCGGGGCAGTGGGTGGAGCACGCCGGCTTCGTCCCGGTTGTACTGCATAAAGACGATATTCCAGATCTCGATGAAGCGATCGCCGTCCTCGTCGGCCGAACCAGGCGGACCACCAGGAATATGGCTCCCATGGTCGTAGAAGATTTCGGTACAAGGGCCGCAAGGACCGGTGTCCCCCATCATCCAGAAATTGTCGGAAGCGTAGCGAGCGCCTTTGTTGTCGCCGATGCGGATGATGCGGTCGGCCGGGACGCCAATGCCTTCGCGCCAAATGCCGTAAGCCTCGTCGTCTTCGGCATAGACGGTGACCAATAGGCGATCAGCGGGAAGCCCGAAGATGCCGGTCAGTAACTCCCAAGCCCAGCCGATGGCATCGCGCTTGAAGTAGTCACCGAAGCTGAAGTTGCCCAACATCTCGAAGAACGTGTGGTGACGGGCGGTGTAGCCAACGTTCTCCAAGTCGTTGTGCTTGCCGCCGGCACGTACACATTTCTGGCTGCTCGCCGCTCGCGCATAGGGACGTTTGTCAAAGCCCAAAAAAACGTCCTTGAACTGGTTCATGCCAGCGTTGGTGAATAGCAAGGTCGGGTCGCCATGCGGCACCAGCGGGCTGGAGGGCACCACGGTGTGGCCCTTGCTGGCGAAAAAGTCGAGGAATCGCTGGCGGATCTGGCTGCTGTTCATGAGTCTGTATGGCCCGCGCGGAGTGGCCCAAGTGTCGATCGGCAAGGTGCGCATGATACTGCGCCAGCGCCGCGAGAGTCGTCGGCCGACCCACAGATAACGATGAGTCGCGGGAGTTCGACCCGCGAGATCAGTCGTCGCCAGGCAGGTCTTCCGGATCGCCGCCGAGCACTTTGCGAATCACTGCCAAGGGAAAACCACGACTGGCAAGAAACCGGGTTTGTTTGGCCCGCTCACGCGGGTCGCGGCTTGGCTGAAACCGGCGCGCCCACAGCGCGCGAGCACGCTGGAACTCGTTGTCAGCCAAGGCAGCCGTGGCTGCCTCGATGGTTGTGGCGTCGATCCCTCGCTGCCGTAGCTCCGCCTGCAATCGACGCGATCCCGAACGACTGGCCCGCGCGCGCACAAAGTTCTCGGCAAACCGCGCATCCGACTGCAGGCCCAATGCCTGCAACCGCTCGATCGCAGCGGCAACGTCTTGCGCGCCGAAGCGGTGATCCCGAGAAACCGGGAGCGAAGCGCCACTTTTGCTCGAGGCACCATCGGCTACGGTGGCGACGCTATCGTCAGGACCAGGTTCTGTCGACTGTTGGCCTGCCAGCACGTTGTCATCGACGGCAATCGCGCTGTCATCACGCGGACCGCGGCGTGGCGCCAGTCGCGCTTCCAGCTCGGCCCTGCTCATGTCTCGCCGGGCAAGCAGTCGCACTGCTCGCGCCAGCATCGACGGTGGTTTTCGGTCAGGCTTCGGCACCAGCGAGATTGGCCGTATCGACGCCCCTGCTTGCCGGCTTGACACCAAGCGCTGCGCGGATCTTGGCCTCGATCTCGGCAGCCACCTGGGGATGCTCTTTCAGGTACTCGCGGGCGTTGTCTTTGCCCTGGCCAATACGCTCGCCGGCGTAGGCGTACCAGCTACCGGATTTGTCGACGATGCCCTGTGCCACACCAAGCTCGATGATCTCGCCTTCGCGCGATATTCCCTCGCCGTAGAGAATGTCGAAAATGGCCTCGCGGAAAGGGGGCGCCACCTTGTTCTTGACCACCTTGACACGAGTCTCCGACCCGATCACCTCGTCGCCGCGCTTGATTGCACCGATACGACGAATGTCCATGCGAACGCTGGCGTAGAACTTCAGCGCGTTACCACCAGTGGTGGTCTCGGGATTGCCGAACATCACGCCGATCTTCATGCGGATCTGGTTGATGAAGATAACCAGCGTATTCGAACGTTTGATATTGGCGGTGAGCTTGCGCAGTGCTTGACTCATCAGGCGCGCCTGCAGGCCTGGCAACTGATCACCCATCTCGCCCTCGATCTCGGCCTTTGGCGTGAGTGCGGCGACCGAGTCGACCACCACGATATCCACCGAACCCGAGCGCACCAGCATATCCGCGATCTCCAATGCCTGTTCGCCGGTATCGGGCTGGGAGATCAGCAGGTCGCCAATATTCACCCCCAGCTTCTGGGCATAGCTGGTGTCGAGCGCATGTTCAGCATCGATGAATGCCGCGGTGCCACCGATCTTTTGCATCTCGGCGATCACCTGCAGGGTCAACGTGGTCTTGCCCGACGATTCCGGGCCATAGATCTCGATCACTCGACCACGTGGCAGACCGCCAATACCCAACGCAACGTCAAGCCCGAGCGAGCCGGTCGAGACGGCTTGGATATCGGTCTCGATCTCGCCGTCGCCGAGCCGCATGATCGACCCCTTACCGAACTGTTTTTCGATCTGGGCCAGGGCTGCAGAGAGTGCTTTTGCGCGGTTGTCGTCCATGTGTCGCTCCGTGAGGGTGAACCGATTATGGCATGCGGATGGGCAGCCTTCTTCCGGGAGATGACCGAGGCATCGAAGGATCGCGTGCTGGGCGCAAAACGACCGCTGCGGCAGGGTTCAGTCGGCTGCGTAAGGCAGTTCCAGGGGCTGCAGCAGGGGGCCATCGCCGGCGCCTAAATGCAGCGTCCGCCCCGCGGCAAGCTCCAGTTGCACCACCGCCAGCAGCTGCTGTCGCAAGACATCGCAACCACCAGCAGACCCGCTCTCGACTTGCGCTGCAGCACTCGCCGCGGACACGGTCTCCAATGCCGCCGCGAGAACGACCTCGCCGCACGCTTGCCCGTCAGCCAGACACACAGCGGTTCCTGGCGCCGCCAGATTCGCCTCCGCACAGCCAAAGCGCTGCATCCGGCGCTTCACCTTGCCAAGGTACTGGGTGCGCGCGACGATCTCTTGACCCGGATAACAGCCCTTTTTGAAGCTGATACCGCCGTGCTGCAGATCGAGGTTGAGCATCTGCGGCACAAATGACTCACTGGTGGCAGCCTCGACCCACGGCCGTCCAGCAGCGACTTCGACGGCATCCCATTGCGCACCAGGACGCTGGGGCAAAAGGGCCGCCAACCGCTCTTGCCAAGCCGCCTGTGCCTCTGGACGAACCAGCAACCAGGCCGACTCGGCATCCAGACGCAACACGTCGATGTCTTGCCCTTCCCAAATGCCGCCAGCCTCGGGCAGAGGCTGGCCGCACAGTTTGGCCAGCGTATCCAGCGCGGCGGTGCCAGTGATACCAAAAACGCTGCGCGCATCGGACTGCCACTGCACCTTGCTGCGCATCACGAACATGCCCAAGCGGCGGAACACCGCATCGGCGACCGACGCACGTGTCACCAGCAGGAAGTGGTCGTCGCTCGCGGCCAACACAAAGCTCGCCAGGGCACGGCCTTTGGGGGTGCTATAGCTGGATAACTGCCACTGGCCCTTGAGCAGCGACTTGACGTCGCTGGACAACTGGCCGTTGAGGAAGGCCCGCGCGTCATCACCGCGGGCCTCCCACACCCGAAACGTGTCGAGCGCGCAGAACGCGCCCGACTGCATCGACCCAATGCCAAAGCCCACGCTGCGGCGCCTAAGTGTTGCGAGTCTCGACCTGCTCCAGCGCCTCGTCGGCAGGTTTGGCGGCTGGTGCACGACGCGGGCGGGCGCGGCGCGGTTTCGGTGTCGTTTCGGACGCTGCCTCGACCACGGGTGCCGGTGCAGCGACGGTCTCGACTTGCTCAAGGTTGGGGTCAACCGGAATCTCCACCTTGGCCGTCGGGCGCGGACGTCGGCGCGACGTCGCCGAGCTGGTTGCGGCAACCGGTGCCGGACTTGCAACCGCGACGGCGGCCGGCACCGAAGCGGTGTCGACCCGCTCGATCGCTGGAGCAGTCCCTTCCGAGCTCGCTTCGGCTGCGGGCTTACGACCGCGGCGACGAGAAGCGCTTGCTGGTACGGCGTTTACGTCGCCGACATCGGTCGACTCGGCAGAACCGTCAAGCGCGGCCACTTCCGCGACCGCATCGCCGGTGGATTTGCGGCCGCGACGACGCGATGCCGGTGCACTGGGCTCGACCGGCGTCTCATCGGCCCGGGATGCGGTGGAATCGGCCCATTCCGGGGTCGGCTCGGGCAATTCCGACAGCACACTGTCGATGTCGGTCGGCTCGGCCGCAGGTGCCGGCAGCGCGGAGGGTGCCCCGTTGCGGACTGCCGCATCACGATCAGCGCCACCACCACCGCCACGACGACGACGGCGCCGGCGCGAACGACCTTCACCGCTGCTGGCGCCCTCTTCCGCCGGGGTCGGGCGCTCCAGCTGCGGACGGTCACTCTGTTGCGCATCTCGTGCCTGTTGGGGACGCTCGCCGCGGCCGTCGCGGTTGTTACGGTCCTGGCGCTCGTTGCTGCGGTCATCACGCCGTTCATCGCGGCCGCGGCCTTCGCCGTTGCGGTTATCGCGGCGCTCACCACGGGCATCGCGACCGTCGCGGCGACCATCACGGCCACCACGGTCGCGGCGACCATCACCGCGCTCGACGGCGCGCTCGCTTCTGACCGGACGCATTTCACTTGTTGACACTGGGGCCGGCGCCGGGGTCGTTTGCGGCAGCAACCAGCCAAACAGCTTGCCAATGATGCTGCCGGAGGGAGCCGGCGGGGTCGACGGCTGAGCGGTCGCAATGGGGCCAACCACCGGCGCGGGTTGTGCCGGAGTGATGCCTTTCACTGCGGCTTCCTGCCGTTGTGGCTCACGCTCGCGGCGACCAGTGGTCTCGGTCGGCTCGGCCGGGGTCTCCACCATCTGGTAACTGGCGATGGTGTGGTCGACGTCCTTCAGGTCGTCATGCCGCAGACGCTTGACCTCGTAGTTCGGCGTTTCCAGATGGGCGTTGGGCACCACCACGACGTTCACCTTCAGGCGCGCTTCCATACCCCAGATGTCGTTGCGCTTCTCGTTGAGCAGGAAGGTGGCGACGTCGACTGGCACCTGCACATGTACCGCAGCGGTGTTCTCTTTCATCGACTCTTCTTGCAGGATGCGCAATACATGCAAAGCGGTCGACTCGGTGTCGCGCACAAAACCCGTGCCGTGGCATCGCGGACACGGGATGTGGCTACCCTCGGACAGGGCCGGACGCAGGCGCTGACGCGACAGCTCGAGCATGCCAAAGCGCGAGATCTTGCCCATCTGCAGACGCGCACGGTCCAGATGCAACGCGTCCTTCAGGCGGTTCTCGACCTCACGCTGGTTCTTCGCTGACTCCATGTCGATGAAGTCGATGACGACCAGACCGCCCAGGTCACGCAGGCGCAGCTGGCGTGCGACTTCGTCGGCCGCCTCGAGGTTGGTGCGGAAGGCGGTCTCCTCGATGTCGGAACCGCGCGTGGCACGCGCCGAGTTGACGTCGATGGCCACCAGCGCCTCGGTGTGATCGATGACGATCGCCCCGCCCGAAGGCAGGTTGACCTGGCGCGAGTAAGCGGTTTCGATCTGATGCTCGATCTGGAAGCGCGAGAACAGCGGCACGTCATCCTTGTAGAGCTTCACCCGGTTGACATAGCCAGGCATGACGTGACTCATGAACTGCTCGGCTTGCTCGTGGATGGCCGGCGTGTCGATGAGGATCTCGCCGATGTCCGACGTGAAATAGTCGCGGATGGCGCGGATGACCAGGCTCGATTCCTGGTAGATCAGGAATGGCGCCGGCGAACCGTCGGCAGCACCCTCGATGGCACGCCACAGTTGCAGCAGATAGTTGAGGTCCCACTGCAGCTCTTCCAGCGTACGACCGATGCCGGCGGTGCGCGCGATGACGCTCATGCCGGCCGGGATCTCGAGCTGGGCGATCAGGTCGCGCAGCTCGTTGCGGTCTTCGCCCTCGATGCGACGACTCACGCCACCGCCGCGCGGGTTGTTGGGCATCAGCACCAGGTAACGCCCGGCAAGGCTGACGTAGGTGGTCAGCGCCGCGCCTTTGTTGCCCCGCTCGTCCTTGTCGACCTGGACGATGAGCTCGAGGCCCTCCTTGATCCAATCGGCCGGGCGGCCCTTGACCGGCTCGGCATCACTCGCCAGACTGGTCTTGGTGATCTCCTTGAACGGCAGGAAACCGTGGCGGTCGGTGCCGTAATCGACGAACGCCGCCTCGAGGCTGGGCTCGACCCGGGTGATCTTGGCCTTGTAGATGTTGGACTTCCGCTGTTCGCGGCCGGCCGTTTCGATGTCGAGGTCAACCAGCTTCTGACCATCGACGATGGCGACGCGCAGCTCTTCGGCCTGCGTCGCATTGAACAACATGCGCTTCATGTACATCTCCCGCGCGCTCGAGCGGGATGCGGCGTCAGATCAAGGGCGGACGGACGCAACCGCCTGCGATCCGGCCCGTGCATCTGCACGACGGTCTGGCGGTGGTGATCCGAGGTTCTGCCTAATGGTCAAAACGACACTCAATGCCAAGGGTGGCGCGGCGGCCGAAACAGCACCGGGCGGTAGGCCGGGGCGGCTATGCGCCGTTGTCATCCCGGCGTCGTCTGCAGGAGGTCGGGGACTGCAGGAGCCCTCGCCGACCGGCAACTGCAGCGCGACATGCGCCTGTGTTCCAGCTGCTGCGCCGCCCGAAAACCTTGTCGGTCTCGAGCACGCAATCTTGGGTAGACTCGTTGCTTGTCTGCAAGTGCAGCTGGTGAACGACATTAACCAGGGAAATCGTCCGCGCCGGACCCAACCGGCGGGAGCCCCGAGTATACGGACAGACGCAGCGGCGCGCAAAAGCGCTTCGGCGCGCGAGGCCGTGCGCTTCGAGACCGTCGACGAAGGTAGCGTCGGTCAGCGGCTCGACAACTTCCTGCTGCGTGTCCTCAAGGGCGTGCCGAAGAGCCACATCTATCGCATCGTGCGTAGCGGTGAAGTGCGTATCGACAGCGGCCGCGCGCAGCCAGAACACAAGCTTGCGATTGGTCAGATCGTTCGCATCCCGCCAGTGCGCACGGCAGAGCGCGGCGTGACTCGGCCGGTGACGCCGCGCAACTTCCCGGTGTTGTTCGAGGACGCGCAGCTGCTGATCGTCGACAAACCGGCCGGGGTCGCAGTACATGGCGGCAGCGGTATCAGCGCCGGGCTGATCGAACAGATGCGAGCCGCGCGTCCAGAGCTTCGCGACCTTGAACTGGTCCACCGACTCGACCGCGAGACCTCCGGTGTATTGCTGTTGGCAAAAAAACGTTCGGCGCTGCGCCGCCTGCATGACGCACTGCGCGATGGCGCCACCGACAAGCACTATCTGGCCCTGGTCGACGGCACCTGGCGTGACGACAAGCGCACAGTGAAGGCGCCTTTGCTGAAGTACTCCACCACCGAGGGCGAGCGCCGCGTCAGTGTGTCGCGCGAGGGCCAGCCCAGCGAGACGGTGTTCCGCCTGCTGCGCCGCTGGCCGCAAGCCTGCCTGCTCGACTGCGAGCTGCTCACCGGCCGCACCCACCAGATCCGTGTCCACTTGCAGCACACCGGTCACCCGATCGCAGGCGACGACAAATACGGCGACTACGCGTGGAACCATGCACTCGCGCGGATGGGTTTGAAACGCATGTTCCTGCACGCAGCGCGAATACGCTTCTCTCATCCAACCAGCGGCGAGCCGATGACGGTCGAGGCACCCCTGCCAGCGGCTCTGCAGGCCGTACTTGACCGCCTCGACGCCGAGCCCGCCACTGCCTCGACGACCGCGATCGACGCAAACGCCACAAGATCGCCGATCAGCGGTATGGGCCAAGGGGAGACGCCATGACCGCTGCGCGTCTGCGCCTCGTGGTCTTCGATTGGGACGGGACGCTGGTCGATTCGGCCGGGCTCATCGCCCAATGCATCCTCGACGCCGCCGAACGAGCCGGCGCGACCCCGCCCCCACTCGAGACGGCACGGCACGTGATCGGGCTGGGCCTCGGTGACGCCCTGGCCCACTGCTTTCCGGGCGCCAGCGAAACCACGCTCCACAGTGTCGTCGAGCACTACAAGCACCTATTTGTCAGCCGCGACGCCGGCGGCCTGATCCAGCCTTTCGCTGGTGCGCGCGAGCTGCTGGCAGACCTTAGCGGGGCTGGCCATGCACTGGCAGTGGCGACTGGCAAAAGCCGCGCCGGTCTCGACCGGCAGTTCGTCACCACCGGGCTCGGGCCGCTGTTCCATGATTCGCGCTGCGCCGACGAGACGCACCCGAAGCCCCATCCGGCGATGCTACTGGAACTGATGGACGCGTTTGGCGCCGAACCCTCGCAAGTGCTGATGATCGGTGACACCAGCCACGACCGGAGGATGGCCGAGGCAGCCGGCACTCCATTCGTCGGCGTGAGCTTCGGCGCGCATCCTCGAGATGCGCTCGAAGGCCCGCAAACACTTGCCATCTGCGACGATTACCCAGCACTCGCCCAGACCCTTCACGGAGCCCTGCGATGACCGACCCGAACCCCGCCCCCAAATCCGCCGCCGAGCCGTCCGCGCACCTGCTGGCCGAAGTCGCTCGCGAGCTGATCGATGAGCAGCGGCGCGGCCGGCGCTGGCGTATCGCTTTCCGTGCCTTCACTGCGCTGTGGCTGATCGCCCTGCTTGTGGTGCTGGGCAGCATCGGCCGTGGCGGTGCCACCAGCACCGAACCCCACACCGCGCTGGTGCGCATCGAGGGGATCATCGCCGACGACGCCGATGTTGCCGCCGAAACCATCAATGCCGGCCTGCGCGACGCCTTCGAGGACCCGCAGACGCGCGGCGTCATCTTGCAGATCAACAGCCCTGGCGGCAGCCCGGTCCAGTCGTCGCGCATCCATACCGAGATCCGCCGCCTGCGCAGTCTGCACCCCGACATCCCGGTGCATGCAGTGGTCGCCGACCTGTGCGCCTCGGGTGGTTATTTCATCGCCGCCGCGGCCGACCAGATCCACGTCGATCGCTCGAGCATCGTCGGCTCGATCGGCGTCATCCTGAACGGTTTCGGCTTCACCGGGAGCATGGACCGTCTGGGTGTCGAACGCCGGTTGTTGACGGCTGGTGAGAACAAAGGCTTCCTCGATCCGTTCTCGCCGCTGAAGGCAGAAGAGGTCGAGCACGCACGCAGCCTGCTCGACAGCATCCATGCGCACTTCATCGATGCCGTGAAGACCGGTCGCGGCGAGCGTCTGCGCGGTGGCGACGAGCTCTTCTCTGGCCTGCTCTGGAGCGGCGATCAGGCCGTCGAACTCGGCCTCGCAGATGCGCTGGGCGATGTCGACAGCGTCGCCCGCGAGGTGATCGGTGCCGAATCGATCGTCGACTTCACGCCGCGTCCAGACTTTGCCGAACGGCTGGTGCGGCGCTTCGGCGTCAGCGTCGGCGAAGCGCTGGCGCGGGTCTGGGGTGTGCCGGCCGGGTTGCTTGGCGGCGCTGCCAGCGCGGGTGGCGCGACCGCCTTGCCCATGCCCTTGCGCTAATAACGGCCGGCTTCGGCCCGGCGGAGGCCGGACGCTGGCCTTGCCCCGGCCCGATGCTGCAGCTTAGTCGTCGGGCAGGTCCTGGCCGGGAAACAGCTCGGCGGCAAAACCGAAGCGGCTCATGTCGCGAATGCGCATCGGGTAGAGGATCCCCCACAGATGGTCGCACTCGTGCTGCACCACGCGGGCATGAAAGCCGCTGACGGTACGGTCGATCGGCTCGCCATCCAGACCAAAACCGGTATAGCGAACCTGCGCGTGCCGTGGTACCACGCCACGCATGCCAGGGACTGACAGACAACCCTCCCAGCCCTCCTCCTCGCGCTCGTCCAGAGGAGTGATGACCGGGTTGCAAAGGATGGTGTAAGGCACCTGGTCGGCGTCGGGATAACGCGGGTTGGACCCGACACCAAAGATGACCACCTGGAGCGACACGCTGATCTGCGGAGCGGCGATCCCAGCGCCGTGCATCGCCGCCATGGTGTCCTGCAGGTCTTGAACGAGTTCGTGCAGCTCTGGCGTGCCAAAGGCGCTGACCGGGGCCGCCACCTGCAAAAGGCGCGGGTCGCCCATGCGCAAGACCTGCCGTACGGCCATGTCAGTCGTTCTCCGGCATGTCAGGTCGTCTCCGCCAGGTCACTCGCGGCACTGCCGCTCGTAGCGATGTGGTGCTCGATCAACCGCAGCACACCCCGCAAGCCGTTCTCGAAACTGCGTTGTGCCGACTGCCACGCCACTTCGCTGGTGCTGGCGCCGGTACCGGCAGCGTCGTTGGCGACGACCGCCAGCATGGCGTAGCGCAGCCCGGCCTCGCGGGCCAGCGCGGCTTCGGGCATGCCGGTCATGCCCACCAAATGTGCGCCATCGCGCTGCAGGCGGGCGATCTCAGCCGCCGACTCCAGCCGCGGCCCCTGCGTGGCAGCGTACGTCGCACCATCACGAGCCGGGCATCCGGCAGCCCTGGCGCACGCGAGCAAAGCGGCCCGCAAGGCACGATCGAACGGCCGGGTGAAGTCGATATGCGAGAGCGTATCGTCGCGGCCATCGAAGAAGGTGTGCTCGCGACCCCAGGTGTAGTCGATGATCTGGTCGGGAAGGACGATATCGCCAGCCGCCAGTCCGGCACCGATGGCACCCACCGACGCCACTGCGATCACCTGCCGCACACCCACGTCGTGAAGGGCCTGGATATTGGCACGGTAGTTGATGCAATGCGGCGGGATGCGATGTGGGTCGCCGTGTCGCGGCAGGAACACCACCTCGTGCCCGGCGAGACGCCCTAACGTGAGCGGCGCCGAAGGCACGCCGTAGCGCGTCGAGGCCTCGATACGGTCGGTGACATGCAGCGCATCCCAGCGACTCAGACCGCTGCCGCCAATGATGCCGATGCGTTCGATGCCTGTCATGGCAGCTCTCCCTCGCGCACGGCGTGGATCGACGGCAGATTGCGCCACCAACCCCAGGCGTCCATGCCCATGCCGAAGACGAAGCGGTCGGGGAGCGCCAGGCCGACATAGTCGGCCCGCAGAGGCTTGGGGCGCGCCGGATTCTTTTCGGCGAGGACCGCCACGCGACATTCGCGGGCACCGGCGGCCATCACCGCGGCGCGCACCCCGGCCAGGGTCAGTCCCTCGTCGAGCACGTCATCGAGCAGCAGCACCTGTTCGCCAGCCACTGCCGGTAGCGGCATGTGCCACTGCAGCTCGGCGCCGCGCTCGGCACCGCCATAGCGGCCGACCTGCAGCGCCGCCACGCGCAAGGGCATGTCGAGCAGAGGCAGCAACTGCCCGGCGAACGGCAGGGCGCCATTAAGCAAGGGCAGGACACGCAGGGAACCGCCGGTCCAGTCGCGGTTGATCGCTGCCGCCACTGCGGCGATGGCCTGCTGCACGCTGGCGGTATCGACCAGGCAGTCGGAGCAGGCCAGTACCCGCTGGGGGTCGGGAATGCTGGCAACGCTCATGGCGCATCTCCCGGCTGTGGATCACCACGGAGCAGACGCTGCAGGCCGGCCTCGTCGAGCAGCGGGATGCCCAGCTCACGCGCCTTGTCGAGCTTCGAGCCGGCATCGCTGCCGACCACCAACCAGTGTGTCTTCTTCGACACACTGCCCGCCACCTTACCGCCCTGGGCCTCGATCAGTGCCTGTGCCTGTTCACGACTGAGCGTCGGCAATGTGCCGGTGAGCACGAAACTCTGGCCGGCCAGCGGCTGTTCGTGCGCCTCGCCGGCGCCTTCCGGCCAGACGATGCCGCAGGCGCGCAGCTGTTCGACGACCTCGCGCTGGTGTGGCTGGGCAAAGAAGGTGCGCACACTGTGCGCCACCACCGGACCGACATCGGCCACCTGCTGCAGCGCCTCGAGGCTGGCGTCCATGAGGGCGTCGAGGCTGCCGAAGTGCCGCGCCAGGTCTTTTGCGGTGGCCTCACCGACGTGCCGGATGCCCAGCCCGAACAGAAAACGCGCCAGCGTGGTCTGCTTGGAGTCCTCGATCGACTGCAGCAGATTGGCTGCGGATTTTTCCGCCATGCGCTCTAGCGCTGCCAGCTTCAACACCCCCAGCCGGTAGAGGTCGGGCAGTGTGCGCACCAGGCCGGAATCGACCAATTGATCGACGATCTTGTCGCCCAGCCCTTCGATATCCATGGCGCGGCGCTGCGCAAAGTGCAGCAGCGCTTGCTTGCGTTGCGCGGCGCAGACCAGTCCGCCGCTGCAACGGCTGTCGACCTCGCCCGGTTCTTGTACCGCCGCCGACCCACACACCGGGCACTGCTGCGGCAGCGTGAACGCTGCGACCCCCGCCGGGCGCTTCTCCAGTAACACGCCGACCACCTCGGGGATGACATCACCGGCACGCCGCACGATCACGGTGTCGCCAACGCGAACATCCTTGCGCGCGATCTCGCTGGCGTTATGCAAGGTGGCGTTGGTCACCGTCACGCCGCCAACAAACACGGGCGTCAGTCGCGCCACCGGAGTCAGCTTGCCGGTGCGGCCGACCTGCACGTCGATCGCCTCGACGGTGGTCAGCATCTCCTGCGCCGGGTACTTGTGCGCCACCGCCCAGCGCGGCTCGCGGGTGACGAAGCCGAGCCGCTCCTGCAAGGCGCGGTCGTTGACCTTGTAGACCACGCCGTCGATGTCGAACGGTAGCCTGTCGCGGCGCGCGGCGATGTCGGCATGGAAACAGATGAGCGCATCGACAGCCCCCACGGCCCGCTCGTGGCACACCGACAGGCCCAGCGCGAGCAGCGCGTCGAGCAGGCCGGAGTGCGTCTCGGGCACCGGCCAGCCCAGCGTCTCGCCGATGCCGTAGGCGAAGAACGACAGCGGGCGCTGCGCGGCGATGGCCGGGTCGAGCTGGCGGATGCTGCCGGCAGCGGCGTTGCGCGGGTTGACGAAGGTCTTGTCGCCCCGCTCGCGGGCAGCGGCGTTGAGCGCCTCGAAGTCGTCGCGACGCAGATAGACCTCACCACGCACCTCGAGCACAGCCGGCGGCGTGTCCGTGGCGAGCCGCAGCGGGATGGCGCGGATCGTGCGCACGTTCTGCGTCACGTCCTCGCCCGTCTCGCCATCGCCGCGGGTGGCGGCCTGCACCAGCACGCCGTGCTCGTAGCGCAGGTTGACGGCCAGCCCATCGAACTTGAGCTCGGCGGCGTAGATCACCGGCGCTTCGGACTCAGCCAAGCCCAGCTCGCGCCGAACGCGCGCATCGAAGGCCCGGGCGCCCTCGGCGGTGGTGTCGGTCTCGGTGCGGATGGAAAGCATCGGCGTGGCATGACGCACCGGCGCAAAGCCCTCGAGGGGTCGGCCGCCGACGCGCTGGGTAGGGGAATCAGAGGTCACCAGCTCGGGATGGCTCGCCTCCAACGCCTGCAACTCACGGAACAAGCGGTCGTACTCCGCGTCCGGGATGGTCGGCGCGTCGAGAACGTAGTAGGCGTGGTCGTGGGCCGCGATCTGGCGACGCAGGTCGCTGCAACGCGCGGCCAGATCCTCTGGCCCCTGGGCCGCCAACGGTGTCGCCGCAGGCGAATCCTTGACCGCGTGCGACGGCATGTCGGCCGCGAACAGATCGCCGGTGACGGACATCTGGCTCAGGCGAAGACGCGTTTAGCCAGTGTCGACCCGGGCATCAGGCGCTCTGCCTCCAGGCTCTGCTCCAGCGCACCGATGCGGTTACTGATCACGCGCACACCCGCGTCGGTCAATAGCTGACGCTGGTCATCGACCAAGCGACCGCCGATACCGGTAGCGATCTGCCGAGCGATGGCCAACATCTGCCCGAACACCCTCCCCGGGCGCTGTGTACGCGGGATATCCAGCACCAGGGTCACGCCGCTGGTCGCCGCGGTGCGGATGCGGTCGGCCACGAAAGGTTTACCCTCGATGTCGCTGAGTGTCATCAGCACAGCGCCGTTGTCATCCTCGAGCGTGTAATGGCCATCGACCTGCAGGCGGAAACCCGACGATTCGGCAAGCGCCCGCAATTTGGTGGCGGGCACCGGCACGTCCGGGGCGATCACATTGACGCCGATCAGGACGTCGGCCTGGGCGCAAAACGTGTCGAACTGCCGTGCCGTACTGTAGGCGACGTCGATCGAAACGGCGTTGGGTGCCGTGGCAAGATCGTCGGCGATCTCGTCGACCCAGCTGCGGAAGCGCTCCAGCGCGCTGCGCTCGATCAATCCGCGACGGTCGACCAGCTGCTGGCAAAACGCCAGTTCCTCGTAACGAGCGTCGCTCTGCAAGACTGGCTGCCAATCCTGCTCTCCCACCGGACAGCCCAGGACCTGCAGGGTCTTACCGGTATCTGGAGCGCGGGCCAACCAGTCGCGCACCTGCTCGGCGGCAACTGGCTCCAGTGGCAACAGGCGCACGATATGGTCGGCGCGACGATCGCAGTCGGGCGGGTCGGCACGCAGGTCGAGGCGGTCGGTGTCTGGCGCGGGGGTGGGAACACGTGGCCGCAGCGGTGGCGTCTCGGGCTCGTCATCTTCCACCGTATCGTGCGGTGCGGCCTGATCGCGGGTGGTGACCACGAGCGACGGGCTGAGCTCGCTTGCAGCAGCTGACACAGGTTCGGTCACAGCGCCAGGCGCCTCGGCGGCATGGCCGCCAACCGCATCGTCAGCCTGATGGTCGGTGACGCCTGCTGGCGAGTCGCCTTGACCGACCGTCCACTGCGGCTCGGCGGCGGCCGGAAGATCGTCGGCCGGACCCACCAGAGGTTCGCTGCCGGCTCGATTGATCGCTGGGATGTCCAGCGGATCGACCGAGGCGCGGCGAGCGCTGTGCTCGGCGACGGCGCGTTCGATCTCGCGCCGGCGGCGCGCGTGAGTCCATACGTTGTAGGCGTATACGGCCGCAACGGCGACGACGCCGGCCACCACCAGACCTGTCTGCAGTTCGCTCATCGGCGAAGACTCTCCGCTCGGCTAGACGCCGGCCAGACGGCCGGTCTTCTGATTATATGCGTCGCGACCACCCCGCGACGGCCGACGACGGTCGTGTGTCGGCCCGGATCCGGTCGGCCTCAGGCCGCCGCCAAGCGCACCGCCTCGGCGACATCCACCGCCACCACCCGCGACACGCCCGGCTCGGGCATGGTCACGCCGACCAGCTGCTGCGCCATCTCCATGCTGACCTTGTTGTGGGTGATGAACAAAAACTGCGTGTGCGCCGACATCCGCCGCACCAACTGGCAGAAGCGCTCGGTGTTGCTGTCGTCGAGCGGCGCGTCGACCTCGTCCAGCAGGCAGAACGGGGCCGGGTTCAAGCGAAACAAGGCGAACACCAGGGCGAGCGCGGTCAGCGCCTTCTCGCCACCCGAAAGCAGCGCGATCGAGCTGTTGCGCTTGCCCGGCGGATGGGCGGTGAGCTGCAGGCCGGCGTCGAGGATCTCTTCACCGGTGAGCTCGAGGCGCGCCTCGCCACCACCGAACATCGCCGGGAACAGCTCTGAGAGACCCCGGTTGACCTCGTCGAAGGTGTGCTGCAAGCGCTGCCGACTGTCGCGATCGATACGCCGGATGGCGTCCTCGAGGGTGTCGATGGCGGACTGCAGGTCGGTCGACTGCGCGTCGAGGAAACCACGACGTTCGGTGGCCTCGGCCAGCTCGCCGATCGCCGCCAGATTGACGTCGCCCAACGCCTCGATGTCGCGCTGCAGCCGGGCGGCGCGGCGCTTCAGGGGCTCCTCGTCGAGCTCCTCGGGGACCTCGACCGCGTGCGTGGCCACGCCCATCTCGGCGAGCAGGCTCAGCTGCTGGCCACGCGCCTGGCTGGCCGCATCGATACGGGCGCGCAGCTCGGCGACGCGCTCGCGCAACGGACTCACGGCCAGTTCGGCGGCCATGCGCTGCTGCTCGGCCTCGCGCAGGGCGCTGTCGGCGGCGCTGGCGCACTCGCGCGCGGTGACCAGCGCGGCTTCGGCCTGCTGCCGGCTGGCGACCGCATCAGCCAGGGTCGCGGCCAACTGCGCGTCGTCGAGCGTAGCAAGCTCGACCTGCAAAGCAGCAAGTTCGCCAGCCAGGCGTTCGGTAGTCTGCGCTGCCTGGGTGCGCGCGGTGTCGAGATCAGCGATACGCGCCTGCAACGACTGCACACGGAACCCCGCCTCCTGCTCGGCGCGCTCGGCCTGGCGGTGCTGCAGGCGGGCACCCTGCGCGGCCGCCCGGGCATCCTGCTGAGCCGCCAGGGCATCGTCGGCACTGGCCTGGACAGCGGCCAGCTCGCCTGCCATGGCGGCCGCCTCGGCTTGGGCGGCAGCAAGCTCGTCGGCCAGCGCGGCGAGTTCAGTATCGGTCCGCTGCTGCTCGGCGACGATCGCCGAGCGCCGCGCCTGCGCCTGCGCTGCGGCCTCGCGCTGGCGTGCTGCCTCGACCTCCCCACGGCGCAGCTCGGCCTGGTTGCGCTGCAGTTCGCCCTGCAGCGCCTGCCACTGCTGGCGCTCGGCATGCTGGGTGGCCTGCAGGCTGGCCAGTGCGTCCTGCAGCGGCTCGCGTTCTGCAGCCAGCGCCGCAGCCCGGTCGCGCGCCGCCAGCCATTCGTTGGCGCGGGCCAGTTCGCCACCGGCACCAGCCACTTGCAGCCAGTGGCGGCCGACCAACACGCCCTCCGGGCAGACCAGCAGCTCGCCCGGCCGCAACGCGGCGCGTGCTTGCAGAGCAGCGGCAAGCGATGGGGTGCAGCCGACCCCGCGCAGCGCCTCGTGCAGCGCGGCGCTTATCTCATCCGGAACGTCAACGAGCCGGGTAGCCAAGGGCGTCTCACCAGCGGGACTGGTCGTATCAACCGCATCGACCTCTGCCGGAGCCAGGCGTCCCGCGCTGTCACCCACCGACGCCAGCTCGACCAAGGCCAACGTCGGCGGTAGGTCGGTGACCACCGCCCAGGCATCCAGCGACGCCACCCGGCGCGCCTGCAAGCGGTGACCCAGCACCGCCTCCAGTGCGGCCTCCCAGCCCGGCTCGACGCGCAGGCCGTCGAGCAAGGACGGAGCACTGTCCAGCCCCTGCGCCGCCAGCCACGGCGCCAACGCAGCGCCCTGCTGCCGCCGCACCTGTTCCAGTGAGGCAGCGGTGGCTTCGGCCGCGGCCTGTTCGCGGGCCAAGGCTGCCAGACGGTCGCGCAGGGCGAGCAGCTCGGCGTCGCGCGCGTCGGTCGCGGCGCGCAGCCACTCGGACACACGCTGTTGCTCATCTACGCTCTGGCGCAGCGCAGCCAGAGCGGCCTCGCCATCGTCGGCCGGCACCTCGCCCAACGTCGCCAGTTCGGCCTGCAGACGCTGCTGCGCGGTCTGTAGCGTCTGCTGACGCTGGCTGACGATGCGCACCTCGGATTCGGCGGTCTGGAGCGCAGCACGTGCTGCTTGCCGTTCGCCGGCGGCCGCATCGGCGACGGCTTGCGTGTCGCGTTCGGTGGCCTCGGCCTGCGCCAGCGCGGCATCGGCTTGCTGCCGGGCGCTGACTGCCGCCACCGACACCCGCGTCGCCTGCGCCAGTTCGGCTTCCACCGCGCCCCTAGCGGCCAGCAGCTGCCGCGCGCGCTCGGCCTCGTCGGACTGCCGCTGCAGGGTCTGCTCGATCCGGCCGCCCAGTGTCCCGCGCGATTGTTGCAGGTGGCGGATGTCCTGCTCGATGCGCGTCACCTCCCCGCCGGCGGCGTACACCGCCGCCTGCGCCGTCTGTAGCGCATCGGCCGCGTCGGCGTGCGACTGCCGCAGGGTCTCGATCTGCGCCTCGGCGGACCGCACCGCTGCCAACTGTGCCTCGATGGCGGTCTCGACGCCGGCCAGCTCTTGCTCGGCAACGCGAGCCTGCTCGGCGGCCAGAAAGGCCCGCAGCGCCAGCAACTGCGCCTGCACCTGACGCAGCTCGCCGCAAAGGTCCCGATACCGGCGGGCAGCCTCGGCCTGGGTGCCGAGCCGCTCGATCTGCTCGGTCAGGCCGCGCAGGACGTCGTGGACGCGGTCAAGGTTGATGCGCGCGTCCTGCAGGCGGCCCTCGGTTTCTTTGCGGCGCTCGCGGTAGCGCGACACACCGGCGGCTTCCTCGAGGAAGGTGCGGAGCTCGTCCGGGCGGGCCTCGACGATGCGACTGACCATGCCCTGCTCGATGATGCCGTAGGCGCGTGCGCCGACACCGGTGCCAAGGAACAGGTCGGCGATGTCGCGCTTGCGCACGGCGATATTGTTGATGAAGAAGTGTGAATCGCCGTTGCGCTCGAGCACGCGCCGCACCGCGATCTCGGCGAAGGGTTGCCATTGGCCCGGCGCCCTGCCCTCGCGGTTGTCGAACAACAGCTCCACCGCTGCGCGGGCCGTCGGCTTGCGGCCGCCGGAGCCATTGAAGATGACGTCTTGCAGCGATTCGCCACGCAGCCGGCTGGCCGCCGATTCGCCCAACACCCAGCGCACCGCGTCGATGATGTTCGACTTGCCGCAGCCGTTGGGGCCAACGACGCCGACCAGCTGCCCGGCGACCGGGATGTTCATCGGGTCGACAAAGCTTTTGAAGCCGGCAAGCTTGATCTGGGTCAGGCGCATGGCTGCTGGGTCTGCTCGCGGCAGTGGCCGTGTGTCGCGGCATTCTAGCGCCGGTGGCAGCCTATAATCCGGCCCTGTCCGTTCCTTACATCGCTCCCATGGCGCTCCAACCCAGCAAGCAGCTCGAGACCTTCCCCAACCCGAAGCCAGACCGCGATTTCCTCATCCACATGGAGATCCCGGAGTTCACCTGCCTGTGCCCGAAGACTGGCCAGCCTGACTTTGCCCACCTGACGCTGGATTACATCGCCCACGAGCGCTGCGTCGAGCTGAAGAGCCTGAAGCTCTACATGTGGAGCTACCGCGATGAAGGCGCCTTCCACGAGGCGGTGACCAACCGCATCCTTGACGACCTGGTGGCCGCCACCGAGCCGCGCTTTATGCGGCTGACGGCGCGTTGGTACGTGCGCGGCGGGGTCTTCACCAATGTGGTCGCCGAGCACCGAAAGCCGGGCTGGCAGCCGCCGCTGCGCGTCGACTTGCCCGAATTCGCCCCGCAATCGAACACCCGCGGCTAGCACGGGAGTATCCACGGCGCGGCTGTCGCGACCCGCGCATGACCATGGAGTGCATCGACCCTTGCAAGACATGAACCCGTTCGTCGCACCCGGTATCTTCAAGGCCTACGACATCCGCGGCGTGGTCGACACCGACCTCACGCCCGACGCGGTGCGCCTGATCGGCCGGGCGATCGGCGCCGAGCTGCGCGCCCGCGGCCAGTCCACCGTGGCGGTCGGCCGGGATGGCCGCCTGTCGGGCCCGGCGCTGGTCGCTACGCTGTGCGAAGGCCTGCGCAGCAGCGGTGTGAGCGTCACCGACATCGGTGTCTGCGCCACACCGATGCTGTATTTCGCGGTGTTCGCGCTAGGCCTGGGCGGCGGTGTGATGGTCACCGGCAGCCACAACCCGCCGCAGTACAACGGCCTGAAGATGGTGCTGGCCGGCGAGACCCTGTCCGGGGCAGCCATCCAGGACCTGCGCCGGCGCATCGAACAGGGCGACTTTGGTTCGGCCCCGCCAGCACCCGGCGGGCTGTCGAGCACCAATATCGGCGAGCGCTACCTGCAGCGCATCTGCAGCGACGTGAAGCTGGCGCGGCCGTTGCATATCGCTGTCGATTGCGGCAACGGCTCGCCCGGCGCCATCGCGCCCGAACTGTTTCGGCGCCTGGGCTGCACGGTGACCGAGCTGTTCTGCGACGTCGACGGGCATTTCCCCAATCACCACCCCGACCCGTCTGACCCGCGCAACCTGCGCGACCTGCAAGCCGAGCTGGCGCGCGGCGGCTACGACGTCGGGCTGGCCTTCGACGGCGACGGCGACCGGCTGGGCGTGGTCACTCGCCACGGTCAGGTCATCTACCCCGACCGGCAGTTGATGCTGTTCGCCGCCGATGTGCTGAGCCGTAACCCCGGCGCGCAAATCATTTACGACGTGAAATGTACCCGGCAACTTTCTGTTTGGATTGCACAACACGGGGGCGACCCAGTGCTTTGGAAGACCGGACATTCGCTGATCAAGGCCAAGCTGCGCGAGACCGGCGCTCCGCTGGCCGGCGAGATGTCCGGCCACACCTTCTTCAAAGAACGCTGGTACGGCTTCGACGACGGTTTGTACGCCGGAGCCCGGTTGCTGGAGATTTTGGCGCGGGCTGCGGATATCGATTCGGTGTTCGCCAGCCTGCCCGACACGGTGAACACACCCGAACTGCAGCTGCCGGCACCGGGCGGCGACCCCCACGCGCTGGTGGAACGGCTGCAGCAGACAGCGCGCTTCCCCGGCGCGCAGCAGGTGGTGACGCTGGACGGCCTGCGGGTGGAATACGCCGACGGGTTCGGCTTGGTGCGGGCATCGAACACGACGCCGGTGCTGGTACTGCGCTTCGAGGGCGACACCATCGAGGCACTACAGCGTATCCAGGCCGAATTCCGCGCCGTGTTAGCAGGCGTGGGGGTGCAGCTGCCGGGCTAGGCTGGCCTCAGCCAGTTTTCCAAGCGCAAGGCATTCACGCGCGAAAACTCTCGCGTGTTGTCGGTGACCAGCGTGGCACCGAGCGATTGCGCTTGCGCTGCGATCCAGATGTCGTTAGCCCCGATCGGCTGGCCGGTCGCTTCCAGATCGGCACGGATCTCGCCGTAGCTTTGCGCGACTAGTGCATTGATTGGCTCGATGGCGAGTTGCGCCAGCACGCTGGCGAGACGTTTGCGGTTGGCGGCAGGCTGGGCGCTCTTACGCACGCCGAGCTCGAGTTCGCCGAGCACCACCGGCGACACAACAAGGTCGCTTGCCGTCACTTGCTCCAAACGCATTCGGACCGCGTCGACCCCCTTCATCGCAGCAATGAATACGTTGGTATCGAGCAAGTAACGCATCAGGGGATGGCGACCGGCTGGGGTGGAGTGTCGGGCGGTGCAACGAGGTCGATGCTCGCTGATTCGGACCACAGCGGTGCAAAAACCTCGGCGGCACTGGTCCGAGGCTGCGGCACCAGTCGCGCGACCACCCGACCATGGCGCGTGATCGCGATCTCGCCGCCCGCCTCGACCTCAGCCAGCAACGCCGAGAAACAGGCTTTTGCTTCGAACACCTGAACGCTGCGCATGCGCACCTCCTTTAAGGGCCGTCATAATGAGCCGCTATTCTGACCAT
>Ga0169931_10000209_pt1 | contig 92571 bp, 61 predicted proteins | sample Kivu_15m_20L_FD_129675 | JGI IMG/M metagenome (GOLD analysis project Ga0169931, IMG submission 129675) | Freshwater microbial communities from Lake Kivu, Western Province, Rwanda to study Microbial Dark Matter (Phase II) - Kivu_15m_20L... | ecosystem: Environmental > Aquatic > Freshwater > Lake...
AAGTTCGGGTTTGTCGTTCCGTAGACGCGTGTGGCGTGGTTCGCGGCGACGGTGAGTGCGGCGGGGGTGATGGAGATGGCGGCGGTTCCCGAGGCGGGGAAGTGGTTGTCGTCTCCGGCGAAGTTCCATTCGATGTCGGTGGTCCCGGCGTGGGTGCGGCTCGCGCCGAGGTCGAGGAGCGTCGCGAGGTCTTCGCCGAGCGATCCGACGGCGGCGCCGGTGAGTCCGTGTGCCTGTCCGTCGTAGGCGCCGGTGTGGCCGGTCACGATCACGGCCGCGTTCGCCTTCGACACAGTGAACGTCGCGGAGTAGTCCGTTGCGCCGCCGTCCTTGTCCAGGATGCGGGCGTAGACCGTGTAGCCGCCGGCGGCGAGGCCGGTGAACTGGGCGACGGGATTCGTGCCGATCGCGGCGAGGCTCAGGTCGGCGGCCGAGAGCGAGAACTGATAGCGGAAACCAGCCGCCTTATCGATCGCGGAGGCGTCGTCCATGCTGGTGAAGGTCGCGATCGCGGTTTGGCCGTAGATCGCGTCGGCGGCGTCGAACTCGGCGGTCGGGGCCGCGTTCCCCACGACCAGATCGAAGCTCGCGGTCGTTTCTCGGCCGAGCGGGTCGGTCGCGGTCACGCTCACGATTCGCGAATCGGCAGGTCCGTCCGCCGCGATCCACGACCACGACCAGCGGCCGCCGCCGAGATCGATCACGGTCCCGATCGAAGCGGCGAGCGTCACGAGGTCTCCGTCCGGGTCGGCGAACGAACCCGCGTTCGTCGCCGTCATGCCCTCGAGAATCGCGAGGCTCCCCGCATCGGCCGCGATCGTCGGCGCGTCGTTGTCCGGGAGCACCAAGATGGTCGCGGTTCCGACGTTCGAGTCGGCCTCGCCGTCGTTCGCGACAAACGTGAACGTCACGGTTCCGTGGAAGTTCGCGGGCGGCACGTACTCGAAGGAGCCGTCCGGATTCAGCGTGAAGGTTCCGTTCGCGGGAGCGGCCACCAGTTCGAACGTGTGGTCGTCCGCGAGGTCCGCGTCGTCCACGAGCACGGCCCCGAGGAACGGATCGGCCGCGTCCTCGTCCATCTCGAACGCGGCGTCTTCGGCCATGGGCGGCGAGTTCGCCACCACGATCTTCGCCTCCGCGGGCACGGCCGGGTTGAAGCCGTCGCTCGCGGTCACGAACACCTCGATCTCGTCGCCGCGTTCGCCGATCTGAGCCAAGTCGAGCGTCGAACCGATGGCTCCGCCGACGACCGTGCCGTTCACGCGCCACTCGTAGGTGAACGTGAGGTCGTCGTCCTCGGGGTCCGTCGCGTCGACCGTCGCCACGAGCAGGTTGTTCGTGCGAGCGGGATCCGGCGCGAGGGTCACGGTCGCGGTCGGGGCGAAGTTCGGAACCGGTTCGCCGTCGATGTCCGGGGTGAAGCCGATGAAGGTGTCTTCGAGCGGATCGCCGTCGTAGGTGTCGTCGCCGGCGCCGCCGATGAGCACGTCCGGGCCGGCGCCGCCGGTGAGGGTGTCGCCCGCGCCGCCGAGACGATCCGCGCTCGCGGGGGACGCCGTGTACGTGAACAGTTCGTACCCGCCGGCATCCGCGGCGCTGAAGGCGCTCACGGCGATGAAGTACGTGCCGTCGTACGGGAGGGGCACATCGAAGAGGATGGGCTCGGCCCCGCCGAGAGCGTCGTCGTTCCACGCGAGGAGCGTGCCCGTGTTGTCGTACACGCGGAGCACGCCGTCGATCGGATCCGCGATCCGCGAGGGGATGTTGAACGAGAAGAGTTCGGCGGCGAGCACGTCGCCGGCGCGGCCGGTGAAGGCGTAGACGTCCGCCGTTCCCGCGGCGAGAGCCCCGAGGACGTTCGCCGCGCGGACCTGCAGTTGTTGCCCGTGTTGGACGTAGCCGACCGGCAGAAGATTCGGCACCGCGAGCGGCGCGAACGGGAGCGACCGCGCCGTCGCGTATCCCGGCGGGGGAGCGGCCGGGCCGAGGTCCGTTTCGCGAACGCTGCTGCTCGTGTCCGCGAAGGCGATCTTGATCAGCCCGCGAGCGCCGAAGGAATCGGCGAGCAGCGTGTCCGCCACGGTCGTGCCCATCGACGCGGGTGAAGCCAGATAGCTTCGCGGCGTCTCGAACGCGTCGTCGGCGCCGCGCCAGCCGGGCCGGAACGCGTCGTACTGGTACGTCACGCGGATGCTCGGCGTTCCCGCCGGCCGCTCGTTCCAGATCACGAGCAACGCGCCGCTCGCCGGGTCGAGCGTCACGTCCATCACGGGGAAGAGCGGCGTCCCGATTTGCGTCACGGTGAAGTCGCCGTTCGCGTATTGGAACGTGGCGACGGCGGCCCCGCCGACCAGCGCCGTGCCGCTCGGCGCCACGAACGGCGCGAGGCCGGACGGTTCCACCAGCACAGGGGATCGCAGCACGAAGAGCGCGGCCTGCGTGCTCGTCTGCGTCGCTTCGATCGTCTGCTCCGTCGCGGTGCGGATCGCCGCGGGGGCGAAGATGCCGGAGCCGATCGGGCCGAACGCGTCCGTGTGGCGGAGGCCGAGCGTGTGCCCGATCTCGTGGATCGCGATGTTCGCCGAGAGGCCGATGTAGTTCTCGCTGGAAGCGGCGGGCTGCCCGCGGCGGCCGAGGAACCCGTTCACGTTCACGTACGCCTGCGAGTTCGCGCGCGAGTTGCGCCAGTCGAGTTCGTCCACGGCGCCCGCGACCAGCGCCTCGCTTTCGCCGGCGTTGAACGTCACCCGGCTGAACCGACCCACGGACGGCGGCGTTTGCGAGAAACTGATGCTGAACGGGGCCGTGAACGCCTTTTCGAGCCGCTCCTGAATCTTGTTCCGTTCGTCGATCGTATAGAAGTGCTCGTCCGATCCTGTGCCGGTCTCGAAGTCGAGCCAGATGATCTGGGGGAAGCTGGCCTGAAGGGTGTCGGCGTCGTCGCCGCCGTCGATTCGGTCGATGCCGCCGCCGCCTTCGAGGATGTTGCGGCCGGCGGAGCCGCGGATCAGGTCGTCGTAGTTGGTGCCGCGGAGATTCTCGAATTCGCCCACGAGCGTCGCGATGTTCGTGCTGAGATGGGTGAACTTGATGGACCCGAGGCCGAGGTCCGCGGTGACGGCGAAGGCGGCGCCGGAGAGATCGATGGAATCGATGCCGGCGGTTTCGCTGAGTGTCTGGAATCCGTCGAGGTCCACGAGGTAGAGGTCGTCGCCCGCGCCGCCGGCGGCGTAGTCCGCCCCGGCGCCGGTGTCGAGCACGTCCCCGCCGTCGAAGCCGAGGAGCGAATCGTCGCCCGTGCCGCCGACCAGCGAATCGGCGAACGACGTGCCGAGCAGCGTGTCGTTCCCGCTTCCGCCGACGAGCGTGACCTGGCCGACGAACGCGGTCGCGTCGATGAGGTTCGCCCCGGATCCGCCCGTGAGCCACGCCCGTTCAATGTCGTAGAACCGTTCCACCTGCGCACCGACGATCATGGTCGTGGCCGCAAGAATCACGTTGGCGTCGAACGTCTCGAAGATCGCGTCCAGGCCGCTGCCGCCCTCGAAGAGATCCTCGCCGCCGGCGCCCGAAAGCCAGTCCTCCCCTTCGCCACCGAACTGGAGATCGTTGCCCGCGGCGCCGATCAGCGTGTCGTTCCCGGTCCCGCCGAAGAGCGAGTTCCCGGGATCGGGCAGGAGCGAGAGCGGCGGCGCCGTCGCCCCCGGCAGAGCGATCAGGAGTTCGCCGCCGTACTGGAGATCGTTGCCGGCTCCGCCGAGGAGCGTGTCCACGCCGAGGCCGCCGATCTGGAGGTCGTCGTCCGGTCCGGCGAGGGTCGTGGTCGAGGCCACGGGGAGCGCTCCGACCGTGGCGAGGCCGAGGAGCAGTTCGCCGCCGTACTGGAGGTCGTTGCCGAGGCCGCCGACGAGCGTGTCGTTGCCGAGGCCGCCGATGAGCGTGTTCGGGCTGGTGTCCGCTTGCGGCACGGTCGTGGGGAAGGTGAAGCCCGGCAGGCTGACGAGGAGTTCGCCGCCGTATTGGAAGTCGTTCCCCGCGGCGCCGATGAGCGTGTCCGCCCCCAGGCCGCCGATGATGGTGTTGCTTTCGAGCGCCGCCACGCTCGCGGGCACGATCGTGACGGTACTGATCGTGGAGAGCAGTTCGCCGCCATACTGGAGATCGTTCATCGCTCCGCCGATGAGCGTGTCGTTGCCGAGGCCTCCGACGAGCGTGTTCGGGCTGAGGTCGATTTGCGGAGTCGGCGTCGGGTATGTGATGCCGGGAATCGAGACGAAGAGTTCGCCGCCGTACTGGAGATCGTTCCCGGCGGCCCCGATGAGCGTGTCCGCCCCCAGGCCGCCGATGATGGTGTTGCTCTCGAGCGGCGTCGTTCGCCACGGCCTCGAACACGTATTGCCCGGCCACCGCGCTCGGCACCGAACGGATCGTCACGGTCGGGGGCGCGTTCGAGACCGTGAAACTCCGCGTGGTCGAATCCGTGGGGCGAACCACGACCTGATTGCCGCCGGAGGGGGCGCCGGGGAACGCGCCGAGGTTCTCGCCGGTGGTCAGATCGAACCGTACCGGAGCCTGGCTGCCGGAGGACCAAATGAGGAGCCCGTCCGCGACTTGGATGTGATCCGGGCTCGCGCTCGGCCCGAGCACGAACTCGCGCTGCACGGCGCCGGTCACGGGGTCGAGTTCGAACGCGGCCCGGTTGAAGCCGTCGAACGCGTCGGCGAGTAGGTAGATCGAGCCATCCGGGCCGACCTTCAAATCGTTGACGTCGATCGGGAGCACGGCCGCCGGCGGGAGGTTCGTGAGCCGCGTTCCGGTGACGCCGTCGAACCGTTGAATCTCGCCGACGAAGACGGGGCCGATTTGCCCGGAGTTCGCCACGAGGAGCGTGCCGTCCGTGCCGAAGGCGAACGCCCGCGGGAGGAAGAAGATGCCCGGATCGTAGTCGGGATGGAAGATGCCGCCGATCGCGCCGTTCGGCGCCGCGGCGCCGGTGGCCGCGCTGAAGCGGCGGAAGTAATTACCGAACGTGCCGGAGGAGAGGACCAGGAGGTTGCCGTTCGCGTCGAGCGCGAGGTTGTTCAAACTAAAAGAGAAGGGCGAGCCCGCGTCCGCGACGAGCGTGGTCGCGGCGCCGGTGGCCGGATCGACGCGGACGATCGGCGTGGCCCCGGCGCCGTTGGTCAGGAGCAGGTACACGTACCCGTCCGCGCCGGTGGCCATGCCGCCGACTTCGTTGAATCCGGGGTTCGAATAGAAGACACCGAGTTCGGCTCCGCTCGCGGAGTCGTATCGGACCACGTCGGCGCCCGGCGCGTCGAATTGGGCGACGAGCACGTCCGCGGCTTCATCCTCGACCCGCACCCGCACCGTGTAGTTGTTCGAGGCGGTGCCGTCGCCCGGGCTCGGTCCGTCGTCCAGATACTGGTAGCCGGCGCTGAACGCGCTCGTGCCGGGGGCCAACGTGATGCGGGACGTCGCACCGTCGCCCCACTCGATCACCACGGTGTGGGCGTCGGTCGGTCCCGCGTCCGCGAACGACCCCGAGACGGTGAGCGTGCCGTTCTCGACGAGCGTGGTCGTGTTCAGGTTCACGAAGCCGTTCGCGGCGTACCGATAGACCGCGCCCGCGTCCGTGCCGCGGACGTCGTCGCCCGGCGCTCCGATGGCCACATGATCGCCGAGGAACGCGACGGCGGCGCCGAAGCGATCGGCGGTCGTCGGCGAACTCTTCTTGAAGGTGAAGACGTGGACGCCGGTTCCGGCGTCGAACAGGAACGCGGCGCCGCTGCCGGCCACGGTGAGGCCATCGCTCTCGGCTCCGACCAGCAAGCGATTTCCGCGGAAGGCGAGAGACGTGCCGAACTTCCCGCTCGTGGGGGCGCCGTTCGCGCTGCGGACGGTGCGGAGCAGTTGGCCGAAGGTGGCGGAGTTCGGGTCGAAATCGAAGACGTGGACGCCGCCGGCGTCCAGGGCGGAGGAATCGTCGAGCGGGGCGCCGACGGCCGCGCGGGAGCCGCCGCTTGCGAGCACGGAGCCGAAGAGGCTGCCCGCGAAAGTCGGATTCGGGTTCGTGGCCGTGCGCACGTGCCGACCGGTTCCCGGGTCCATGAGATACACGGCGCCCGCATTCAGCCCGGCGGTGTCGTCGCCCGGGGCTCCGATCAGCACGTTGCCGCCGACCGAAACGATGGCCGAGCCGAAGAGGTCGCCGGCGTTCGGGCTGGGATTGCGGAACACGACGAGCCGCGTGCCCGAAAGCGGCTCATACAGTTCCGCCGCGCCCGCGTCCGCGGCGCCGTCCGCCGTGCGTTTCGGCACGCCGATCGCCAGCAGGTTCCCCACGGACGCGAGCACGGAACCGAACCCTTCCGCCGCGAGCCCGTTGATCGTCGCGACGAGCGTGCCGAAGCGGTCGAAGACCTCGACGACGCCGGAGCCGGACGACCCGATGGCCACATGATCGCCGATCACGGCGATCGCCGAGCCGAACTTCGCGCCGGCCGCGGCCACGCTCGACACCCACTGCGAGATGATGTTCCCGGCTTCGTCGTACACCCAAACCGCGCCCGCGGAGGCGGACTGGTTCGGCACGCCGACGAACAGCAGGCCGAACCCGCTCGCCATCGCTGAACCGGCCAGCGACCCCGCGAGCGGAAGCGGCGCGGCCGGCGCCGCGGGCGACGCCCCGACCGGACTGGTGAACGCGACTCCGTTCAACACCGGCGCCGCGTTCGCCACCGTCACCGTCGCGAAGCGAATGTCCCGATTTCCGGATTCGTCCGTGACGGTGAGCGCGACGGTGTAGACGCCTTCGTTTACGAGCAGCGCGGTGAAGGCCGCCCCGGTTCCGGTGGTCACGTCCGCCGCGCCGCGGGAGACGCTCCATGAGTACGTGAAGTACGCCGAGTCCGAGTCGATCACGCTCGCGGCGAGGGCGAGCACGCTCCCTTCGGGCAGGGCTCCGCTCGGAAGGCCGGCGATGGTCGCGCTCGGGATCGCTTTCTGCGTGAGACTCCAGACGTACCCGCCGTACTCGTTCGGCGGGAACGCGAGGGCCGTGCCTTCGGACGGATCGAAGTCCAGCCCGCCGAGCTGCGAGTACGCCGAGCCGACGCTCGCGACGCGGCCGCCGCGCGTGGCGACCGCCCCGCCGTAGGAGTAGTCGTTCGGGCCGCCGTCCAGCGTGGACACCCAGCCGAAGGAGCCCGCGGCCGAGTACCGGGCCACGTAGGCGGATACGATCGGAGCGTGGCCGATGTAGGCGCCGTCGAGCGGGTCGAAGTCGACGAACCCCTCGAAGAAGCCGGTGGTGTAGATGTTCCCGGCTTCGTCGAGAGCCACGCCATTGACGGCGTCTGCGCCGTAGCCTCCGATCTGGCGGGCCCAAAGGAAGGAGCCGTCCGCCGCGAGCTTGACGAGGAAGCCGTCGCCGTCGCCGCCACTCGTGAGGCTGAAGGCGCGGGCGGGCGCGATGTCGAAGTCCACCTCGAACTGGAAGTAGCCGCCGGCGACGACGCTGCCGTCCGGCCCGATGGCCACGCTCGTGCCGCTGTCCGGTCCTTCGGCGCCGAAGCGGGTCTCGAACTCGCTCGTGAACGTGCCCGCCGAATGGCTCAACTTCACGAGGAAGGCGTCCCAGTCGCCGACGGATGTCAGCGAGACCAACCGATTCGTCGTGCCTTGGAAATAGCCGGTGAACCAGATCTCGTCGCCGCCGAGCCCGTCGCCGCGGGCCGCGATCGATTCGCCGTACGATTCGTCCGCCCCGAGGATGTGGTCCGTTCCGAGGTAGTCGCCGCTCGCGTTCAGAGACCAGACAAACGCCTGGTTCTCTCCCGCGGCGGTGGTGTAGCTGTCCGTCGGTGCGCCGGGGTCGAAGTCGATCGCGCCGTTGAACCGGCCGGTGACGTAGATCGTGCCCGTGCCGCCGACGGCCACGTCGCTCGCGGTCGCGCCGTCGAACGCTCCGGACTCCTGAGTGGCTCGACCCCAGACGATCGTCCCGTCCGAGGTCAGTCGAATCACGAACGCCGCGTTCTGGCCCGCGGCCGAAAGATTCAGCGTGGAGACGCCGTCCGAGAGGGACACGGCGTGCATCGAATGGCCGGCGAAGATCACGTCGCCGGTCGCGGGATCGATCGTCACGGCGTTCGCGTTCACGATCGCGGCGAGGGTTCCTTCCAGTTCGCGAAGCCAGAGGAAGTTCCCGTTCGGGTCGAACTTCGCGACGAACCCGTCGCTGATGGCGACGGACGTCATCGCCGGCGCCGGGCCCGCGCCGTCCAGATCGGCCGGGACCACGTTCTGATTGAAGTAGCCGACGACGTAGGTGTTCCCCGCCGCGTCCATCGTCACGTCTTCGGTGGCGATCTCGCCCGTGCTCCCCTTCGCGAATCCGAAGATCACCGGCGGCAGCGGCTGCGCCTCGATCACGACCTTGGTCGCTTCGTACTCTTCGCGGAGCGCGCGCCCCGGCCCGCTTGGCGCCGGGAACTCCGTGGTCGCGAACTGATTCTTCACGACGGCCGCGGTGAGGAACTCGAACGAATCGCCGGGCGCGGGCTCGAAGCCGTCCAGCAAGTCGACATGCAGCAGGCCATCGAGCGTGGCCGTGCCGGAGACGCGGATCCGATCGAACTGCGGGATGTTCGGATCACGGCCGGCGATCTCGACGTCCAGCCGCCCGCCCGCGCCCTGCGTGAAGTTCCCGGTGATGTTCAGTTCGCCGGGCGAGTTTCCAGGGCTGATCGTGCCGTCGGTATTGTTCACGCTCGCGGCGACGAGACCGCTTCCCTCGAACCGCCCGCCCTGAATCGAGACAGTCTTGCCGGTGGGGAGCCCGGTGAAGAGCGAGGCCGTGCTCGCGAGCGTGGTGCGACCGCCGGTCTGAGTGTACGTTCCGCCCTGAGGAGCGAGCGTGCTCCCGGACCCGATCGCGACCACACCGGCGTTGGTGAAGTTGCCGGTGGGGCTCAGCGTGCGACCGTTCGTGAGCGTGAAGACGCCATCGGCACCGACCTTCGCGAGTCCGGCGAGAGCGTTCGTCGTGCCGGTGAGCCCCTGATAGACGTTCGAGACACCACCATCGAGAGAGAACGGGGCATTCAGCCCGGTGATGGCCACGGGCAGGCGGAGGGTGGCGCCGGGGCTCACGGACCACACCCCGCCGGTGAGCGTTCCCGACACGATGTTCGTCGGCGTGGATCCGCTGGCGACGGTCGAACCGGCACGGGCGAGCACCGAGCCCGCGTTCGTCCACGGGTAATTCTGGTAGGTGTTCCCATTCACGACGTTGATGATCGCCGCGTTGATGTTCAACGTGCTGGCGGTGGCGGCGAGCGTGCCCGAGTTCACCCAGCCGCTGCCGCCGTTGAGGGTGATCGTGCTGCCGTTCAGGGCTTCGATCGTGCCCGCGTTGCCGCCCGCGCCCGACGACGCGCCTGGCCCGTTGATTCGCCCGAGGTTCACGGTGAGCGTTTGCCCGGCGGTGACGGAGCGGATCGTTCCCTGGTTGAAGGTGAGAGCCTGATCGAAGCCGATGGTCGCGGTGCGGGCCGCTTCGACGGTGATGCCGGGCCCGATGGTCAGCGTGTTGCTGCTGGTTTCGGGAGCGAAGCTGCTCCCATTCAGGATGAAGGTGCCCGTGCCGCCGACGGTCATCGTGTTGAACGAGACGCGGTTGACGATGCCGGTGGTCGTGCCCACGACCTGCGTGATGTTTTTGAGCGTGAGGCTGTCCTGGAAGAAGACGACGGCGCCGTTCGCCACGTTCATGTCGATCGGGCTGTTGAGCGTGACGCCGCGGACGATGCTGTTCGCGGCGAGTTGCAAGCGGGCGGAACTGCCGGGAGCGATGGTGAAGGCGCCGCCGACGAGCGTGCCGCCGGCGAGCCGCCATGTGCCGAAGCTGTCGTCGAGGGTGAGCCCGCCGGTGAGCGTGCCGGTGAGGTTCACGGTTCCGCCGGTGCGATTCTAGAGACCGAGCCCACCACTGGTGAACGATCCTCCGAGGTTGAGGGTGCCGGCGGTGACGGCGAGGGTGCCGGTGTTGGTCCAGGTGGGGGCGGTAATCGCGAGGGTGCCGCCGGTGGCTGAGACGGTGCCTTGGTTCACGAAACTCGTCGGGGCGATCGTCAGCGTGCCGGCGGCATTGGTAATGGTTCCTTGATTGATGATGGTTCCGTTGGTGATCTCCGAGTTCCCAAGTACTCCGGTGCCCGAGTTCGTGATGGTGATGCTCGGCCCGATGGTCACCGTGGTACCACTCACGTTGTCGGCGAAAAGACCGGCCGCTCCCGTAATCAGCATCTCACCCGTGCCCGACAGGGTCTGTGTACCCCGGAAGTACAACCCCGCATTGTTGATGGTGCCGGTTGCGATCACGCGACCATTCAGTGTCAATCCACCCGTGACGAAGACTGGGGCATTCTGACCGCCATTGTCACCGATGGAGAGGAGATCCGTGCCCGCCGCGATCGTGACGCCATTCGTCAGGTAGCCGCCGTTGCGGTTCGCCAGGAGTTGTCCACCGTTGGCAGCCGTGACCGTTCCGCCCGAGATCGTCCCGCCCGCCAGGTTCAACGAGCCGAGCCCGTTGTTCGCGGCGTCTAACACCAGCGTCTGGTTGGTGTTGACCATGGTGCCAGTGAGGTTCACCGCACCTGCCGTGCCGTTGGTCCGAGTGATGCGACCGGGAGCGAGATCGGCGGAGGAGAACACGCCCCCCATGTTGAACGTGCCACTGGTGAGATTGATGATGCCGGGATTCGACCAGACGACCACCGGATTGCCGAACGACGTGATGGTCGAAAAAGTCAGCGTGCCACCTGCGATGTTGACCGTGCCCGCGTTGGTCCACGGTGCGAACTGAATGTTGCCGCCGTTAAAGACTGTTCCGCCACTGACGTGAATGCGACCGCCGGGCGTGGCAGGCGTCGTGGTCGGGGCCGCGTTGGTGAAGTTCGAGGGTGCGATCGTCAGGGTGCCAGCCGTGTTGGTGATCGTCCCCTGGTTGATGACTGTGCCAGAGGCGCCACTCCAGTTGGCGATGGCTCCGCCCGCACCAGCATTGTTGATGGTGATGTCCGGCCCGATCGTCAGCGTCATCCCGGCCGCGTCGTTGTAGATGCCAGGACTACCCCCCGCGAACCGCACCTCTCCCGTGCCCGACAAGGTTTGTGTGCCCTGGAAGAAGAGTCCGTTGTTAAAGCCGCCGTTCACGATGACACGACCATTCAGCGTCAAGCCACCGATCACGCCAATCGCTGCATTGCCACTGGACGCATGTATTTCGACGCCTGCGGCAATAACGACACCATCCGTGAAGTTGGCGGCCGCGCTGGGTTGGGAGTTGTTGGTCACCGTGATCAGCGCGCCGTTCGCCGCGGTTACGGTCCCGCCTCGGATCGTTCCATGCACCATGTTCAGCGTGCCGAGGCCGTTGTTCGCCGGGTCGAGAGCCAGCGTCCTCCCAGTGTTGTCGATCGTCCCGGTGAGGTTCACCGCCCCGCCGGTCCGGGTGAAGTTCGCCACCGACGCTGAGGTGAAGCTCCCGCCCAAATTCAGGGTACCGCCGGTCACGGCGAACGAGCCGGTACTCGACCACGGGATGGAACCGGTGTTGAAAGTCGCACCCGTAGGAATGTTGACCGTGCCGGTGTTGCTCCAACTACTGGCAGCGATCGTCACCGCGGCACCGCTGAACCCTTCGATCGTGCCCGCTGTCACAAGCTCGCCGTACTGGCCGAGCGTGACCGTCCCACCGGAGGAGGTGGGCACCACGTCCGATTGGATGACGACGGTGTTGCCCGTCGGTGTGCTGTTGCTCGCCCCGCGAACCGTGATGTTGCGGCCGCGGAGGGTCAAGTCCGGGCCGAGCGTCAGCGTGCTCCCGGTGCCGCCCGCGTCGATTCGGCCGCTCGTGACGTTCGTGTACTGGATGATCCCGGTTCCAGCGATGGTCATTGTGCCGGCGGCGGTCAGAATCCCACCGGCCGTTCCAGCCGTGTTGCCCAGTTGGACAGTGCCGTTCACCGTCAGGCCGTTGGTGACGCTCAGCGGGGAGCTGCCGCTACTGGTGAGGACGACGGTCGAGTTGGCGCCGATGGTAACGGCATCGAAGGTGAAGAGACCGGCTTGAGTAAACGTCACTGCGGGATCAACGGTAATCGTCCCGTTCGTGATGAAGCCACCCCCGCCGAAGTTCCACGAGCCGGTAGTCGGGGTGAGCGACAGGTCGCCGGTCAGCGCACCTGTCAGGTTGACGGTGCCGCCCGATCGGTTCAAGGTGCCGAGGGCGGCTTGGGTGAAAGTGCCGCCGAGGTTTAGGGTGCCGCCGTTGACGCTGATCGCGCCGGTGTTGGTCCAGTTCCCCGCGACGGTCAACGTGCCGCCGCTGTCGACGGTCCAATTCCCCTCGTTCGTCCACGTTCCGGAGGGCCGGCCGGAAGAGGTGGTACCGATAAACCCTTGGGACAGGGCTTGCACCGTCACGCCACTGCCGAACACCACCGTGTGGGCCGTGCCGTACTGGGTGATGTCGCCGCCGAGTTGGAGCGAGATGGTGCCGCCGCCGGTCGTCGTCACGTTTTGAACGACCGCCGCCGAGCTGGCCTCGAAGTCGAGGTTGGCGTTCGACACGACCACCGTCGCCCCGCCGTTGATCGCCAAGTCGCCGCGTAACCGGATCGAAGCCCCGCTGACGGTGACGTTCTCCCACGTCGTGAAGTGGTTGATGCCTGCCGGGTTGGCGTTGGTGATCGACAGGTTCGCCCCGACGGCCCCGAGGTCCGGGATGACCACGTCGTCGCCTGCGATCGGCAATCGGCCCAAGTCCCAGTTGGCGGCCGTCTGCCAACTGCCCCCGGCGGCGTTCGTCCAGGTGATTGTCGCGGGTACCACGCGATCTTCGAACTGCTCGAAGTCGAGCTTCCGCACATATCGTTTGTGGCGGTACGGCGGCGGGCTGGTGGGCGTGAACGTACGTGCGAATCGGCGCAGCCACGACGGGAGCATGGGCGAATCCCCGGTGCGAATCGGTGCGGAGGAACGTGGTTCCGCGGACGGAACGCCCCGGCGGGGGTGGCGTGTCGGCAAGTCGACGAAGGCACGGGGAATCGGACGTGCGAGCGAGGCCGGGGGGAGCCCGCACGAGACTCCGCGCGCCGCATCCGGAACAAGGCGTGAGACGGGGACCGGATGCTGGGCGAAGCGGGGAGCCGGGCGCGATGGGCCGCCGGCTGAACCGTAGTACTAATGAGTATCAGACCGTCCGATGGGGGTTCAAGTGCAGAATCGGCACAATCGGGAAAATCGGAACTGTTCGCGCCGCAGGCGAATTCTCTGAGCTCCGCACCATCCGCCCCATCCGTTTGACCTCACGAAAATTCCGACCTAGCCTTCATCGTTTCTCAGCCCGCACCCCCGCGTCCGGCAGGACACCATGCGTTGGGACGATCGATCCGCCTCGCACCGCGTCGGATTCGCCGCCTGGGTGGCGAGTCTCACGCTGCTTGCGATCCCAACCGCGGCTCTGGGGCTCCTCGCGTATCGCCTTCAGTCCATTCCGCTCGCGGCCGGGGCCGGCGTTCAACTTCTGTTCTTCCTGGTCTTTCTGCGGGCTCATCCGATCTGGCGGCCTCCGGTGTCCGCGTCCGTGGTCGTGCTGTATCTGGTGGCTCTTGGCTGGTGCTGGCTGACCACGCGTGGCATCTCGGATTGGGCTCTGCACATCGGGCTCGGCACGCTGCTCCTGGGCGCCGTCGGCCTGATCGCTCTCCACGATCTGACGCGTTCCGGGGCCGAGCCGCTTCGCCGCGCCAACAAGTGGTCCCGCCGCATCGTCGGACGCACCCATTGGCCTCTCCAACTTCTCGACTGCCGAATCCTTCCCGAGGCGAACGCCTTGCGGAACGCGATCCAGGATGAAGCGGGCCCCGCGCTCGCACTGCTCTCGGACCCGCGGCCGCAGGTTCAAGTCGCGGCGCTCGGCGCTCTCGAGTTCCGCTCGCACTGGCATCCGGGCGAGGCCGAACTCGTGTTGAAGGTCGGGCGGGACTCGCCGGACCCGGCCGTGCGGGCCTCCGCGGCCTACGCCCTCGCCGGTGTCCGCACCGCGGAACTGATTCACGAACTGGGCACGTTCCTCCGCGATTCCGCTCCCGAGGTTCGCCACGCCGCAGCCGAGGCTCTGCTCTACGGCGGGGAATCGCGTTGGCCCTATTCGCGAGATTCGGTTCGCGACGCGCTGGCCGATCCGAAGCTGGCCGAAGATGGCCCATTGTTCCTCGGCGCGGGCCGGCTTCCCGCCGCCGCCATCGCGGACCTCACGACATGGGCCTCGGACGGCGCTCCGCTCTCGACTCGCTCCGTGCAGACGCTCGCCGAACAATACCATCGTGGCCTTCAGGACGCGGACCGCCCCGAACTTGCGAGCGAGCTTGCCGGCGCCATGCTGGACCCGGACGCGCCGCCCGCCCTGCGCATCGAACTCGCCGCCCTGCTCCGCGATCACCGCATGCTCGGTCCGGATCTTCTCGATCGGCTCACGAACCCGGATCAACCGAGCCCGATGCGGCTCTTCGCGGCGGAAGTGCTGCTCCGCGCGAACCCCAACGATCCGGACGGCGTGGACGTGCTCCGCGGCTTGGCTCGATTGCCGAACCGCGAACTCGCCGTGCAGATCGCAATGATTCTGCAGAACGTGCTGGGCCTGCAGTTGGGCCTCCCCGCGGGCGGCGCGGCTCCGGCGCCGAACAGCAAGCCCGCGGCGGAAGTCGCCCGGCGCGTGCTTGCCTGGGCCAACGGCGCCCCGCCGGACGTGCTCCGACCCACCCCGGGCCCGCAGCCCGGCCTCAAGGGCGGTCGCAACTCCGTGCCCGGCCTGCAACACGCCCACATCGTGCCGCAGCCCGCGCCGCCGCCCGAACGCACGAAGGGTTCCTCGGCCGTGTTCTGAGCCACTCCCCCGGCGTATCATCCCTTCAACGGAACTTCCGGGAGGGGACAATGAACCTGACCTTCGCGCTGCTCTTCACTGCCGCCATGGCTCACGTGGACGACGTGCCCGTGGCTCCGGCCCCGCGCGCCGTCGAAGCCCCGATCGCGGTCGCGGCCATCAAGGGCGGATACACCGTGACCCTCACTCGAGAGTCGGCCGAACTTCTCCGCGACGCCCTGAACGGCTCCGACGAAAAGGAACTCGCCGCGACCCTGCGGAAGCTCGCGAAGGACAAGAAAGCCGCGGACGCGGACGACAAATCCGCCGCGACGCTGGAACTCGTCGCGTTCGTGGTGTCGAGCCAGTTGCCGGGGTTCAAGAAGAGCCTGACGGAGAACATCGGCCCCCGCGGCGCCACGATCACTCTCAAGGGGCTCCAGGCGGACACGGTGAAGATTCCGAATCGACCGAAGCTCGAGCAGGCTCTCGCGACCGTTCGCACGGTGATGCCGCTGCTCCCGGACGACGCCAAGGACGTGCTCGAAGCGCTCCGTGCGGTCGGCCGCACGACGCCGCTGTTCTGGAAGGTCGAAGCGCGGAACTGAGGCGATTCCGAGAGCGGGTCGCTTGACGAACTCAAGTAGAAGTCGCCGTCACGCGACTCGCCTGCGGATTCGCCAATTCCCGCTCCAGTGCCATCGCCAGGTTTCGCGTCGCGAGTTTCGTGTCGCGGGCCAGCCGCAGGAACTCCCCGAGCAGTCGCGGTCGTCGGATCAGTGCGGCGATCGCTCGCATCACGGACACTTCACCGCCGGCCAACAATCGAACCAACTCCGGTGACAGTCGTGTGTCACTGGCGTCGGACACTGCGCGGATCGCGGTGAACGCGAGGCCGTGTTCGGCGCACGCCGCGGCGATCGCCGCCGATTCCATGTCCACGGCGCGGGCCCCGGTTTCTTCCGCGAGGCGAGCCTTCTCCGCGGGATCCCACACGAGCCGGTCCACGGTCGCGATTTGCGGAGCAGCCACGATGTCCCCGACTTTCAGTTCGGGAACGAGCGCCCCGCAGAAGCCGGCGGCGATCACGCGGCTCGGCTTCGATTCCCCAATCGCCTCGACGATCGCTCGGCGGGCATTCTCGCGGCCGACACCGGACACGCGAATCCGAGCCGAGCCCGCCACGCGGCGGAACGGCGCCGCCTCCCGTTCCATCGCGAACAGGACGAGCGGCACGGCGGTCGGCGGGTTCACGTTCATCCGCTTCGCAGATAGGCGAGGAGGTCCGCGATCTCGCGATCGGTCAGCTTCTCGATCAGCCCCGCGGGCATGAGCGAGAGGTCGAGCGTCTTTTGCGACTCGATCTGGCCGCCGTCGATCCGCACCACGGAGTCCGGGCCGGTTTGAAGGATCACGCCGCTCGTGGCTTCATACACGATCATGCCGATGTGGACCTTCTCGTCCTTCGTGGCGATTCGCGTGGGGCGGTAACGGTTCGCCACGTCGCGAGAAGGCTGAAGGATCGCGGTGAGGAGGTCGTCGCGGCCGAAGCGCTTGCTCACGCCGGCGAGCGAGGGGCCGATCGCTCCGCCGCCGTCGTGGCAGGCGGCGCAGGTGGCTTTGACGAAGACGGCCCGGCCGCGGGCCGCGGCGCCTTCGTTCCACGGGATGCCCGGCTCGCGGTTCTTCCATGCGGCGAGGTCGAACCCGTCGGTCGCGTTCAGCTTCGCGGCTTGCTCCGGTTTCGTTTCGACGAACCACGCGGCCCATGCCTTGGCGTCCGTGTGGTTCGTCCCGGTGCGGTTCTTCAGAAGCGTTAGCAGGGCCTCGCGGGGCCCCGTGGCGGCTTTGTCGTCCGGCAGCTTCCGCAGCGCGAGTATCGCCGCGATTACGTCCGCCTGCGCCTTTTGCGGTTCGAGTTTCAACAGCGCCGCCGCGGACACCCGCACCACGTTCGGATTCAGCGACCGCAAGCCGACGACGAACTTCGGCCCGTCCTCCGGCGCCGGTTCCCGTGCGAGAATCGGAACGATCGCATCCTCGAGCCCGCCTCGCTTCCAGAGTTCGTCCGTGACGGGCCGCAGACGTTTCACGGGAAGTGTGGAAGCCAATTCGAGCAAGCCCGCGTTCCAGACCGAAATGCGATCGCCTGCCAGATCGAGGACGAACTCGGCTCGCTCCGTGGGAGTCATGGCCAAGTGCCGAATGATGGCGAGGTGATCGGCCGGCTCGACTCCTCGAAGACTCTTGCGAAACGTGTCGGTGAGTTGAAGGTGCTCCGGGATCAGGGCCGCGGCGAGTTCCTCGATTCGGAGCGACCAATTCCGGTCCGGCACGATCCGTTCCTGCGTCGCTTTGGTTTTGAGACCCAGCATCGCGTTGGCGATCGGTCCGTCGAAGTCGCTCAGCGTGTGCGGGTTCACGCGGCTCATGACGGCCAACCGATGGATGTCCTCGGCGAGGGATGTCTTTCCGCTGCCGCTCCTCAGCATCCACTGAACGATGCGGTACTGGTCGAGGTCGTCGCTCGGTCGTTCCAGGCGCCCCATCGCACCGGCGATGCGCCCAAGTTCACGGCGAAGTTCCGGCGTGAACGGGCGCTCCTTCGTGTCGCGGTCCAGTGCCTCGCGGATCGCCAGAAGCACGGCTGTCGCCGTGGGCACGGGAACGGGTTCGCGAAACGAGTATCCTTCGCCGACGGTTCCGTTCGCCTTCGGATCGGACAAGTCCCCCAGCGCGAGTTGAATGACGCGAGTGGCGAGCAGGAGATGTTCCGTGCTCGCCTTCGGCCATGCGAGCACGGTCAGGCCATCCTTCAACGCCTCGTCCGGGGAGTCTTGGGCCGTGTGAAGGGCGAAGGTCAGCCGAGCGGTGGGGTCCCCGAGTCGTCCCAACTCCGCGGCGGCTCTCACGGCCAACCGCGCCGCGGCGGCGCGGACAAGCGGATCCTCGTGGCTGAGGTTCGGCTTCACCGCGTCGCCGAGGAACGGGCCCCAACCCAGTTTGTCCCGCCAGCGCAGCATCAGGTCCAACGCCTCGCGGCGCTTCATCGCGTCGGGCCCGACCGCATCCGCGAGCCATCGCGGCTTCGCCGCTTCGTTCCACTCCAGGGATCGTTTCGCCATCGGCAGCGTGGTCGCGGGGCCGCCGCGGTCGTGGCCGACGCGGTACACCGCGCCGCGGGTGCCGCGGCCGCCGATGCTCACGAACAACTCGCCCGTTTGGGGATGAACCGCCAACGCGGTCGGAGCGAAGCCGCTCTCGCCGACCGCTTCCAGGAACACCTCCGGCTTCCCCACGTAGCTCGAATGTCGCTTCTCGAGCGGCACGAACCAGACCTTGCCGAACGTCCAGTCCGCGATGAAGAACCCGCCGCGGTACGGGCCTGGGAAAAGCGAGTTGCGGTAACACGCGACACCGGTGGGCGAGCCACGCCCGGTGACGCCGACCGGCGGAACCACGTCCGCGAAGTACGGCGGCTTCCGCCACGTTTGCGAAAGTTGCGGCGACCGCCAGCCGTAGTTCCCGCCCGGCGCCACGTGATAGAAGCGGCACGGTTCGTACCACGGCAGCCCCACGCACCGCTCGTTGTCCGAGTCGAACGTGAAGGGTTCGCCGTCCAGGTTGAAGTCGAAGTCGTACGCGTTGCGGAAGCCGTCCGCCACCGCTTCGATCGTTTTGCCGTCCGGCGAGAGGCGAAGGAGGCTCCCGGCGATCGGATCCTTCACGGGTGAACGGATCGGGTCGAGATGCTCCGCCTTCACGCCGGACATGTTGCCGCACATGAGGTAGAGCCAGCCGTCCGGCCCGCGGCGGATGCCGTGCGCTTCGTGTTCGCCGGATGTCTTCACTTTGAAGAGAACCACGGGGGGCTCACGCTTCCCGCTCAGGGAGTACCGTTTGAGCCCGCCATCCGCCACGACGTACAGCGAGTCGCCTTCCGCGAGCAGGCCCATCGGCCCATCCTTGAGGCCGGTGATGATGTCGACTGCGCGATCCGCCGTACCGTCGCCGTCGTCGTCGATCAACTGCTTCACGTACCCTTTGCCGGCGACGAACACGCGGCCGGTGTCGTCGATCGTCATCGTGTAGATGTCGTTCGCGAGGTTGCGATCCGAGTACACCTTCGCGGTGAAGCCGGGAGGCAGCTTGATGTCCGCGACCGGCGCGGCCGGCATCGCGGCGAGCAGCAGAAGCGCGTTCATGATGGGCCTCACTTCCGATTCGGCGTCGGTTCGAGCGGGCGGGCCAGCTTCGCGATCAGACGTTCCACCTGCACGCGGTCCGGCAGCGCGCAGCCGCCCTTCAACCCGAGATTGATCTCGACCAGCCAATCGGTGAGGGCGCCGAGCCGCCGCATGCCGAGCCAACGGATCTGTTTCTCGGTGGCGACGCGAGCCTTCTCCCAACGCGGGACCGCGGCGTTGTCCATGGCCTGGCCCATGGCTTCCTTGTTGTTCAAACCCCGACCCACGGCCGCGAGCTTGCGCAACTGCCCGGTCAGCGGTCCGATCACGGCCATCGGGTCCTCGCCTTCCGCGAACAGTTGCTCGAGCATGGCGAAGGCCGCCCGTGGCTTGCCCTCGCCGATCGCGTCCAGAATGCGGAACACGTCCACGCCGCCGCTGCGACCCACGAGGCGATCCACGTCCGCGGGCTCGATCGCGGCCGTGGGGCCGACCGCCGTCGCGAGCTTGCTCAGTTCCGTGTCCAGCATGCCCATCGCGGGGCCGACCAATGAGACGAGCAACTCGGCCGCTTCGAACGTGAGTTTCTTCTTGTGTGCGGCCTTGGCCCACCCCACGCACCACTTCGGCAGCGTGTTCTCGTAGGGGGTCTTGCACGCGATCTTGGCCGCGTCCGGAAGCGCCTTCGCGAGTTTCGTCGTTTCGGGGAACGATTTCAAATCGAGAATCAGGACGCCGACGGACGACGGGTTCGCGGCGTACTTCTCCAGCGACGCCCGGTGGAGCGAGAGGAACACTTCGCCTTGCCCCGGAATGAGCCGTGTGTCCGCGTTCTCCACGATTACGATGCGGCAGGGCGCCAGGAACGAGGGCGTTTCCAGATCGTTGCGAACGGTGGAGAAGTCGAGGCGATCGCCGCCATAGGTGGAGACGGCGAAGGCGGGGTCGGCGTCGCCCAAAACGGACGCCACGATCGCGTCGCGAACGCGGCGTTTGAGGAAGTCTTCGTCGCCGATCAGGGCATAGATCGGCTGCCGTGGGGCCTTCGCGGCTTTGTCCAGAAAGGCCATCGCGTCCATCCCGGCAGTCTATGCCGGGCGGCAGGTTCACTCCAGCCGATAGGGCGAGTTCGCGTCCGCTTCATGGCGAATCTCGTCGACCGGGTCCTGCTTCAGCCAGCCGGCATAGAGCCGGTTCGCGGCGTTGAACACGAGGCCGTCCTTGTCCCCGACATTTCGATAGGCGTGAACCACGCCCGGCGGCACGATCAGGGCGTACGGCGTGTTCTCGCCCACGTCCCGCGTTTCCTTCTGTCCGAAGGTCGGCGAATCCTTGCGGGCGTCCCAGAGGAACACGCGGAAGGTCGAAGGCCCGGTGAAGCAGAAGTAATCGGATTGGTCCACGTGTTCGTGCGGCCCGCGGGCGATGCCGGGTTTCGTCTGCGAGACGTAAGCCATGACCGGATGGTACTTTGGATCGATGAGATCGTTGCGGAACAGTTCGACGAGCCAGCCGCGGGAGTCGTGGTAAAACTTCAGCGGCACCCAGATCACGTCGTGAATCGGGCCGCGTTCGGCGTATTTGGGCAGGGGCACGTTCATCGGAATCCTTTCCTCGAAAGTGCGGCCATTGTGCCGTGCCGTTCGCTGGCGTCAATCGCGATTTGACCGCTGAGCGTTTCGCAGTCTCGCGACCCGCTTCGCGGGTTCGCCCTCCGTGGTGAGCGTGTCGGAAATCTCGCGGCGCGTTGACCTTCGAACCACGGGCTGAGACGATAGCTTCACTCCGATGTGAAGGGGTCTCTCCCATGCTTCGAGTCGTACTGGCGTTCGTGGCGATTGGTCTCGTCGCGGCGCAGCCGCCGGCCGTGAGCGCCGTCGCGTGGCAGCCGGACGGGCACCGCGTGGCCTTCGGCTCCCATGGCGAAGTGCGCGTGTTCGGCACGGGAGGCGAAGCCACGGGCGTGTTAAAGGGGCAGGATGGCCGCGTCACCGCGCTCGCCTATTCGCCCGACGGCAAACTCCTCGCCGTGGCCAGCGGCGTGCCTGGGAAGTCCGGCACGGTTCGCCTCTACAACACGGAGTGGTTCGGCGAACCGCGGCCGACCAACCCCGTCGCCACGATCGCGGCCCATACGGACATCGTTCACACGCTCGCGTTCGCCCCGGATTCCGCCACGCTCGCCACCGCGGGCTACGATCGCGCCGTTCATCTCTGGGAGATTCCGGCGAAGTTCGCGGCCGATCCGCAGACTCTCTCGAAGCCCAAGTTCGCGCTCAAAGATCACAGCGACGCGGTGTACGCCGTCGCGTTCCATCCCGATGGCAAGTTGCTCGCCTCGGCCTCCGCGGATCGCACCGTGAAGGTGTGGGACGCCGCGACCGGTCGGCGGCTCCACACGCTGAGCGAGGCCGCGGATTGGCTGTACACCCTGCAATGGAGCCCGGACAAAACGCACCTCGCCGCCGCGGGCGTGGACAAGAGCATCCGCATCTGGAAGGCGGACGCCACGGGCGCGAAGCTCGTGCATGCCGTGTTCGCTCACGAGAAACCGGTGTGGCGGATCGCGTATTCCCGCGACGGCGGCATGCTCTGGTCCGCGGGGGAAGACCGCATCGTGAAGTCGTGGAACGCCGCGAAGATGGTCGAGACCCGCGTGCTCCCCGCGATGCCCGATTCGATCCTCGATTTCGCCCCCGCACCGGACGGCAAAACGTTCGCGGTCGGTCGCTTCGATGGAGTCGGAGCGACCTTTGAAGCCGAGACCGGGAAGCCGCGCGTGCAGATGCTGCCGGTCGCGGCGACCGCGCCTCGGCTCGAGAAAATGCAACCGGCCGCCGCGCCGCGAGGAACTACCACCCGCGTCACGTTCACGGGAACCGAACTCGGCCACGTCACGAAGATCACGACGAACCACCTCGACGTCACCGCGGCGGTCAAGGTCGTGGAGGCGACCAAAGTGGAAGCCGATGTCGTCGTGAAGGCGGACGCCGCGCCGGGCTTGGTTCAACTCACGCTGGAGAACGCGGTCGGCCGTTCGACTCCGCTGTCCATCGTGATCGACCGCTATGCCGCGGTTGCGGAAACGGGGACGACCGACTCCGCCCGCGCGGCTCAAATCGTGAAGCTGCCGGTCACGATCGTCGGCGCCGTGGACCGCGCCGGCGACGTGGACTTCTTCCGCTTCGAGGCCGCGGCCGGCGCCGAGATCGGCGTTCACGTGCTCGCCGCCGAGATCGGCTCGAAGCTCGATCCCATCCTGATCCTCACGGACGCGGACGGCCACATCCTGGCCGAAGGACTGACCTCGCTCGGCTACCGGACCTCGAAGGCGGGCACGTTCGCCATCGGCATTCGCGATCGCGATTACCGTGGGGCCGCGGACATGACGTACCGCCTGAGCGTCGGCGACGTGCCCGTGATCACCGGGTTCTTCCCCCTCGGCGTGATGCGCGGTCGGACCGCGGACATCCATCTCGAGGGCGTGAACCTCGGGTCGGACCGCACGGCGAAGCTGAGCATGCCTGCGAGCATGGTTCCCGGCACGTTCGAGAGTTTGAAGTTCGCGAACCGCGGCGAACGCCCGCTGGGCAACGTGAACGTCGTGGCTGGCGAGTTTCCCGCAGTGATCGTCGATCCCGTGAACGGCGCCGATCTTCGCGTGCCGGGTACGGCGGACGGCATCCTCCTGAAGCCGAACGACGCCCAGATCATCCGCTTCGCCGCGAAGAAAGGCGAACGCCTGATCGTGGACGTCGCCGCCCGGCAACTTGGCTCGCCCGTCGATTCCCTCATCGAAATTCAGGACGCGGCCGGGAAGCCGGTGCCGCGGGCCGTGCTCCGCGCCACCGCTCGCGTCTGGTCCACGTTTCGCGATCACGACGCCGCGAATCCCGGCATTCGCCTCGAATCCTGGAACGAACTCGGCATCGACGACCTGCTCTACGGCGACGGCGAACTCATGAAGATCTTCGCGTTGCCGAAGGGCCCGGACGACGACTGCCAGTTCTACACGGCCCGCGGGCAGCGGCTCGGCTTCCTCGGCACCACGCCGAACGCTCACGCCCAGGGTTGCCCGCTTTACAAGGTCGAAGTTCATCCGCCCGGCCGCACGTTCCCGCCGAACGGCCTGCCGACCTTCGACATCCCATACCGCAACGACGACGGTGGCCCCGGCTTCGGCAAGGATTCGATGCTGATCTTCGACCCGCCCGCGGACGGCGTCTTTCAGGTGAAGGTGCGGGACGGCCGCGGCTCCGGCGGGCCGACGCACGCGTACCGCCTGACGGTGCGGCCGCCGAAGCCGGACTTCAGCCTCGGGTTCGCCCCCGGGCAGCCCACGGTGTGGAAAGGCGGCGCGGTCCCGATCGGCTTCACCGCCACGCGATCGGACGGTTTCGACGGCCCGATCCGCGTTCGCCTCGCCGGGATGCCCGCGGGCTTCTCCGCGCCCGAGGGACTCATTCAGAAGGATCAACTCGTCACGTCCGTGGCGCTGTTCGCGGAGGCGAACGCGACCCTTGCCGCGGACGCGAAGTTCAAGGTGATCGCCACCGCGACCGTGAACGGAAAAGAGATCGCACACGAAGTGGATGGCGGGCCGCTGAAACTCTCCGATCCCGGCGACGTGATCGCGACCACGAGGCAGAGCGCCGTTTCGATCCGGCCCGGCCACGAGACGCGGCTCACTGTGGACATCGAACGCCGCGGCGATTTCAAGGGCCGAGTTCCGGTGGAAGTGCGCGGGCTGCCCCACGGCGTCCGCGTTCTGAACATCGGGTTGAACGGCATCCTGATCACGGAGCGCGATGCCAGCCGCGAGATCGTGATCTATGCCGAGCCGTGGGTGCAGCCCGCGGCGGCTCCGATCGTCGTGCTGGCCCGCTCCGAGCGCAAAGGCACGGAGCACGCCGCCAAATCCGTTCTGCTGAACGTCGCGAAGTGACGACCCCGAGAACACGTTCCCGATGCCACTCGCCCACGGGGGGTTCACGTCCCCCGCTCGGCAGGCGGAGCGGTCACTCGCGTTTCGGCAGTTCGACTTGCTCGGGGCTTCGGAGGTAGGCCACGAGATCACGCACCTCCTCCGGCTTCAACTGATCGAAGAGCCCCTCGGGCATGATGGACTGATTCGTCGCTTTCCGGCTCTCGAGGTCCCCCTTCGGAATCACGACCGTCTCGTTCGCCGTGCGTACGGTCAGGCCGTCCGGCGTCTCCTTCTGCACGATCCCCGAGACGAGTCGGCCGTCCGTCAGCGAGAAGATCGAGATCTGGAACTCGCGCGGGACCACGGCGTTCGGGTCGAGCACGTTCTCGAGCAGGTAGTCGAGATTGGCCCGCTGCGATCCGGTGAGATCGGGGCCGACTTCGGTCCCTTCGCCGAATAGCTTGTGGCACGCGGCACACGACTTGACGAAGATCGCACGCCCGTTCGCCGCGTTGCCCGCCTTCACCGCTTCGGCGGTGAGTTCGCCCTTCCACTTCTTCACGAGCGCGACGCGTTCCTTGGACGCCGGTTGAATCTGACCCCAGACTTTGCCGAGCCGCTCGGTCAGGGCTTTGTCGTTCAGCGCGATCACCTGCCGGGCCGCGACGAGCGAGACGTCCGCACGGGGGAGTTCCTTCTTCTCGACGGCGTCGAGCAGTTTCGTGGCCCACGGAGCCCGCGACACGAGCGTCTGAATCGCGTCGGTCTTCTCCTGCGGGGCGAACTTCGAATACGCGGCGAGCAGCTTGGCGGGCGTGGATTCGTCCGGGTAGGCGGCGAGCGCACGGACCGCGGCCCCGCGAACGGCGGGATCGGCGAGCAGGCCGTGCAGTGCCGGGGCGAGGCCGTCCAGCTTGCGGCGCGTGAGCAGTTCGATGGCCGCGACGCGGGCCGCGGGTTCGGCCTTCTCGTCCGCGAGGCGGGCTTTCAGGTCCGCGATCGCCTTCTGATTTCCGAAAAGGACCGCGAGCGACTCCGCGCGGGACTTCACCTCGGCGATCTCGCTCATGGAGAGTTCCGCGTACAGTTCTTTCCACCCCGCCGGCTCCGGGCTTTCCCGCAGCCCCGCGAGCGCGTCCTGAATTCCGGCGAGGACCGGCGTTTGCTTGTCCGGCAGTTCGGCGTCCTTGATGTAGGCGACGAGCGCGGCCAGGGTGTCGGCTCGTTTGTCGGGCGCTCGCGCCAGGAGGTAGCGGGAACCGTTGCGGGCGATCAGCGGATGGCGGCACACTTCGAAGATCTGATGCCACTTCAAATTCGGGTCGCGCGCCATCACGGACTGCGCGCCGTACCACACCGCGAGAGCAAGGTTCGGTTCGTCTTCGGGGAGCACCCGCAGGGCGATCGCCTGAACGAGCGGCATCGCGACATCCACGGGCAGCCGCTGCACCATCCCGGCGTAGAAGAGCATGGCGAACTCGGATTCCTCCTTGTTCGCCGCCTTGTTCAGAGCTTTGACGAAGGCCACGCTCGGCTCGGCGGGTTCAGAGCCGAGCATCGCGGCCCAGAGGCGAACGTGTTCGTCGTCGTGGGCGAGCAGGGTCGCGAGGTTGTCGTCGGTGAGGCCGCCGCACACGTGCGTGACCCACATCATCCGAAGCTTGTGGTGCAGGTTGTCCGTCATGATCGTGACGGAGCGGAGTTCGTCGAGCGTGTCCTTGTCGAGTTTCCCGGCGGCGGCACGTTCCTGGAGCACGCGGCGGGCGGTGCGCACGAACCAGTCGTTCGAGTGGAACTGCATCTTCATCAGTTCGCCGTCCGTGAGCTTCGCCACGTCCCCTTTCCAGGGTTTGGGCGAACCGTGGACCACGCGGAAGATGCGGCCGTTCGTGATGTCCGCCTTGTCGTAGTTGTGGCACTCGCCGGTGTCGGTCCAGTCCGCGACGTAGAGCCCGCCCTCGGGGCCGACCTTGGCGGCGAGCCCGCGGAACCAGGAGTCGTTGGCGAAAAGGAAGTCCGGGTTGTGCTTGATGACGTACCCGTTCGCGTTGCGGTCGAGCCAGTCGCGGTTGAGGCGGTTCCCGTGGATGTTGCACATGAAGAGGTTGTTGCGGTACCCGGCGGGGAAGTTGTCGCCGAGGTAGATGGCGAGGCCGGAGTGGGCGTGGCCGCCGCCGGCTTCGCTGTGCTGCGGGCTGCCGTTCACGCCGGTGCTTCGGCTCGAGGTCCAGGCGCCGCCGCCCCAGTGGAGATGGTCGGATTGGCTGGTCATGAGGCCGTACACGTACGGGTTCACGTCCTCGCCGTACATGCGGGTCATGTGGCCGCCGGGCACGACGTGGAAGGCGTGGTGGATCACGCAGTTCGTGATGAACATCTGGCCGTGATCGTCCCAGTCGAGGCCCCAGGGGTTGGTGGTGCCGCTGGCGTACAGTTCGAACTTCTTCTTCACGGGATGGAAGCGCCAGACTCCGCAATCGAGGTTCACGCGGTCTTTGTCCGCGGAGCCGGGCTTGCCGACCTTCGCCTTCGCCTGAATGCCGTTGCACCCGTAAAGCCAGCCGTCCGGACCCCAGGCGAGCGAGTTGTAGACGTTGTGCTTCGTGTCCTTGATGTTCCAGCCGTCGAGGAGAACTTCGCCGGGCCCGTCCGGCTTGTCGTCGCCGTTCGCGTCCGGAATGAAGAGCAGGTTCGGGGAGGAACAGAGCCAGACGCCGCCGAAGCCGACTTCGATGCCGGAGAGGTTCACGCCCTTGTCGAGGAACACGGTCTTCTTGTCGAACGTGCCGTCGCCGTTCGTGTCTTCGAGAATCACGACGCGGTCGTTGCCTTTGCCCTCGTGGTTCCACTTCGGGTAGCTGAGACACTCGACGACCCAGAGCCGCCCGCGGGTGTCGAAGGTCATGGCGATGGGTTGCACGATGTCCGGCTCGCCGGCGAAGAGCGTGGCGGAGAAGCCCTCGGGCAGCTTGATGGCCTTGGCCGCGTCCTTGGCCGGCAACGGCCGATCCGCGGGTTTGGGCTCCGCGGCGTGGAGCGTGGTCGCGAGAAGAAGCAGCGCGAGAAGTGTTCGCATGGTGGATCGCAGGGAGGTTGCGGTCGATCGAGTGGCGTTATCATAGTCATCACACCCAGGGTCGCGTCAAAGTTCGGAACTCATAGATGCCCATCATTCGTCAGCGATTTCTCCAGTTGACGTGGAGCGTCTCCGATCTCGATTCGGTCTGCGAGTTCTGGAGTCGCCACTATTCGAGCACACGACGTTCTCCCGCGGCGTTCGGGCTTGTCGAACTCACTGTGTCCGGAGCCTCGGATTCCGAGATCCCGGCGCTCGTCTCCCGCTTGGAGCGCATGGTCGGCAAGCTCGATCCGGGAGGGGAGGTGCGGCGCGATCCGGAGGCGGTCGTCGCTTCCGCCCTGATTCCGCTCGAAGACGAACGTCGCGAGGGTCTTTGGCCAGGATTGTTGAAAGACCTTCCCGCCAGTGGGCTCTCGGTGAACGTGAAGTGGCGAGTGGGCCAAACGGAGAACGGGACGCGACGCCAACTGGCGATCGTCGTCGTCGGGCAACTTGAAGATGGCCAGTTGATCGTGAAGGCGGTCTGGGTCACGCGCGACCTCGGCGACGACGCCACCTACATGAACGCTTCCTTCGAACACGAGGATCTGCTCGTCGGCGCATTTGATCGCTACGTTCGGGATGGAATCTTGAACGATCGCATCGCGGAGTGGTTCGCTCGCCCCCCCGCCGGGGTCCGCATCGACCAACGGCTGAAGGAGTTGGCCGCGAGGCTCTGGCAGGTTCCGCCAGGCGCCCCACGCCTCAAGGGCATTCTGTTGCGATTTCCGTTCATGGTCGGGCTTCTCGCTGCGGAATTCGCGTTGCTGGCGTACACTCCGCAACTTCCCTTCAAGCAACTCGTGGGTCTGGGGCTGTGTTTGGGAGGTCTCGCGTGTCTGTACTTCGTCGGCAACTTCGCGAATCAGGAATGGCGATTTCTTGTCAGCTATTGGGGCTTGCGTGCACAAGCGATTAAGTCCTACTGGAAGGATCCAGGCTTCCGCATCGGCGATCCCGAGCGATCCGAAATGCTCTTGCGAGATCCGGCGGTCCGGCGGCACACGCGGAATCTGCTCGACGCCGGATTCCGACTGGCAGGCGACATCACGGCGAGCAGTTGGCCCGGCGTCTACCGCAATTTCCTCGCTCCGGACGGGATCACGTATCTGGTGCTGATCTGCTGGGCCGAAATCTCCGATGGGGACGTTCAGTTCCGGTCGTGGCCCGCGAGCGTGTCGTTCCAAGCCCAAACGTTTTTCACGAACGGGGGCCGAGTCGATAGCCTCGCCAGCAAGCAGTTCCTGCGCGGCCCGCAGGAGCCGAGCACACTGATCCGCAGCGTGTCCCAAGCCAGAGCGCTCGAGTTCCTCGAAGCGCATCGACTGGCGGCCGAAGAGTTCGCTTCCGAGGAAGGCCTGACGCCGTGCCGCCACGAGTCGCTGGCGAAGTTTCTGGAACGCCAACAACAGATCTTCGAGGTGGAGGCCGAGCACGATCGACGACGGCGCTACTCGCTCCGAGATCATCTGAGATGGTATTTGCAGTTGCCGTATGCCGAGTTCCGGACTCCAGCTTGAGTCCGGCGGCCGGAAGTATGCTCAAATCGCGTCGGGAACCCGTGGCGACCGTGCAGTCGGCGAAGTTGAACGAGCCTTCTCGAGGGCATGGAGCGTAGCCACTTCGAGGTCGTTGGTCGGTCTCGCTCGCACTTGAACGGCGGGAATCCGAACGAACCTCCGGATTCGTCCTTGACGTTCTCCCCGCTTCCCATCTTAATAGGGCAGGGAGCCGCGCAAACGGCGCGAATGCGGGAACTTCCCGGACTTGGGTCGCGTCCTACCGGGATACACGTCGTTCCGGTTCGGAGCGGTGGCTCTTCATCCGTCCCTCGAGTCTCCATCAGGATTTGCCGATGATGCGTTCGCTTTCGCGGCTCGTTCCGTCCGGGCGGTTCCTGCTGATGGCCGTCGCGGGCTTGGCCGTGCTCGCGTTGTCCCCGGACATCGCCTCCGCTCAGGAAGAAGGAGCGCCCGCCTCGAGCAAGAACAAGCTCGTTCACCTGGTGGAGTCGCTGGGGTGGATCTTCGGCCCCATGCTGCTCGCGGTGTCGGTCGCGCTCGTGGCCCTCATCGTGCTCCTCGCCCTGGACCTCCGCATGATCTCGGCCATCCCGCCGGGCTTCGTGGACGAGTTCACGGACACGGTGAACAAGCGGAAGTTCAAGGAAGCCTTCGACATGGCCCGGAACGATCCGTCGTTCCTCGGTCGCGTGCTCACGGCCGGCATGGGCCGCCTCCAGTACGGCATCGAAGACGCCCGCGAAGCCGGCATGAACACGCTCGACGCCATCAAGAGCGACAAGGACCAGAAGAACAACTACACGGCCGTGATCGCGTCGCTCGGGCCGATGCTCGGGCTGGTCGGCACGGTGTACGGCATGATCGGGGCGTTCATGGTGCTCGGCGAATCGACCAGCACGCCGAACGCCTCGGCCCTCGCGTCGAACATCTCGCACGCCTTGGCCGTGACGCTCGTGGGGATCGCGATCTCCGTGCCCGCCATCTTCTTCAACGCCTTCTTCCGCAACCGGATCACGAAGGTGACGATGGACGTGGGCCACATCGCGGACGACCTTCTGACGCAGATGTACCACAACTCGAAGAAGCCGGGCGGCCCGCCCGCCGCGGCTCCGGCCCCGCCCGCGGCCGCCCCCGCCGCTCCGCCCGCCAAGTGAATTGAAACTGGATTGTCGAGTCCGATTCTTCCGGAGTCGATGTCGCTCGACAATCCAAAACTGAGCCCAGTCTCAAATCAAGCGAGATGGTTCCGTCATGAGCGCGCCGAGCGGACCCGACAAATGCGAACCGAACCTTGTCCCCATGTTGGACATGGTTCTGCAATTGGTCATGTTCTTCATGGTGTGCGCCAACTTCGTCATGGAGCAGGTGAACGAGACGATCCAGCTTCCCGAGGCGATCGCCGCCAAGCCGCTCGATCCGAACGCGACGAACATCATCTTTCTGAACGTGAACGCGGCCGGCGAAGTGCTTCTTTCCGGGCTGGACGTTCAGGGCAAGGGCAAGGACGACAACGTGCTGCGGAACCAAGTGCAGGTGCAGCAGTACATGAAGCGCCGGTTCGACGAAGACGTGCGCCGCGCCAACGGCGACAAGGACAAAGCCAAGAAGAGTTCACTCATCATCCGGGCGGACAAGACCACGCCGTTCGAGAAGGTGTACGCGGTGATGAAGGGATGCCAGTTGGCGGGTTACGAGAACTGCCAGCTTCGCGCCATCCGGAGGTGATCGAACCGTGTCCAAGAAGCACAAACCCAGTACGGACTTCGTCGAACCGGATCTGCCGATCACGCCGATGCTGGACATGTCGTTCCAGTTGATGGCGTTCTTCATCTTCACGTTCCGGCCCGCGCCCACGGAAGGCCAGATCGCCATGTCCCTGCCGAAGCAGGAAGGCGGCGAGTCGGCCATCCCGAGCCCGACGGACGAGAAGCCCGAGGTGTACGTGGTGCGAGTCGAGGCCGCCTCCAACGGCACGATCTCCCGCATCCAACTCACGAAGAAGGACGACATCGACACCCGGCCCGTGGAACTGGGCGCGGACATCGCCGCCTACCAAAAGGAACTGCAGACCCGCTACGCGGCCATCCAAGGGGACAAGACCAAGGCGAAGGTCACGCTCGAGATTCAGGAGAATCTCCTGCAGGATTATGTGGTTCAACTCCTGGACAACGGCCTCCGCTCGGGCTTCACGAACATCGCCCCGGTGCCGCTCGACCCGAAGAAGCGCTGATTCCGCGATCGTGATTGCACGAAAAAACCGGCCCCGATTTCGGGGCCGGTTTCGCGCGCGGCGAGCCGCGATCAGCTGCTCGAGGACGAGGTGCTGGACGGCGGCTGGATCGACGAGCCGACGAACGAGAACGTGCTGTTCGCGTTCGAGCCGAGCGTCGTGATGGCGGCGATGCACACCACCACGATCAGGGCGAGCATCACGGCGTATTCGACCGCCGTCGGGCCGTCTTCCTTCTTGACGAAGTTGACCAGCGCCTTGGTGAACGTCTTCATGGGTGTTCCTTCCCGGAAAGCCGGGGGTTGGGGTGGCCGCACGCGGTCGGCCGGAGCCAGGTTCGGAGACTCGACGGTCGGCGTGTTCCACCTCCGTCTGGAAGATTCGTAGAACGCGATTCCGCGGGTCAGCCGGATTTTCGGAGGAATGCCGATTGGTGGGATTGTGACTGTCGGGAAGCCGGACAGCGGTGGCGAGCTGAATCGATCAGGAATCGTCGGCGGGCTTTTCGCCGCGGATCTTGGACATGGTGACGACGTTGCCGCGGCCGTGGTACTGCACGTCGCTCATGAATCCGCGGATGAGCAGCAGGCCGCGGCCACAGGGGCGTTCGATGTTCGCCGGGTCGGTCGGGTCCGGCACTTCCCCCGGGTTGAAGCCCGGCCCCTCATCGGCGATTCGGATGTCGAACCGCTCACATGTGATCTGATACGAGACGTTGACGTTCTTGTCCGGGTCGAGCTGGTTGCCATGCTTCATGGCGTTGACAAGAGCTTCTTCCACGGCCAACTTGATGGCGAAGATGTCGTGCTCGGTGTAGGTGTTGGCGACGAGCGCGTCCTCGATGCGGGACTGGAGGACGCGCGCCTCCCCCAGATCGCTCGGGACCGTGACTTCGACATTGACGTGATTCGCGCACATGAATGTGGATCGCGTGGCCCGACGGATCAGAACGACTGCAGCCCGGTCTGCTCGTCCGGAACGATTTTCAGCACCTTGTCCAGCTTCGTGATCTTGAAGACGTCCAGGATGTCCTTGGCGATCTTGCACAGGACGAGCTTGCCCTGCACGTCGTTCAGCTTCTTGTGCAGCCAGATCAATTTGCCGAGAGCGGCGCTGGACATGAAGTCCACGTTCTGGAAGTTCAACAGCACTTTGCGGCGGCCGAGCTCGTCCACCAGCTTGTTCAGGTCGTCCCCGATCATCTGGATGTTCTGCTCGTCCAGAATCTTCTTGTCGACGAAATTCACCACGGCGATGTCGCCGATCTCCTCGACTTCCAATCGGCGGCGGCGGGGGGGTTGCGAAGCCATGCCTGCACCTCGGATGTTGGACCGATGCGGTTCGACGGTTGCACACGAAGGATTAACGAAATCTTTCAAGTAATCCACGGACTGTCAAGGGCACGCGACTCATTTTCTACTCGGGCGGCTCGCCCTTCCCGCCCGGTTCGCCCCCGATAAACTCCGTGGTAACCCGCCACCGGAGCCCACGTTCATGCCGCTCGCGATCCGCACCGATTCCGCAAACCTGGACTTTCTCGCGCTCGGAGCCCTCGTTCACCGGCTCGATCCCGGGACCATTCCGTTCCGCAAGGCGAAGTCGTTCGACGTTCATGTGTCCGGCGGCGAGTACAACGTGGCCGCGAACCTGTCCGATTGCTTCGGCCTGCGGACGGGCGTCGCCACCGCCATGGTGAAGTACGGCATCGGCGAACTGATCCAAGGACGCGTCCGCGAAATGGGCGTGACCCCGTTCTACAAGATGTTCGAGCACGACGGCGTGCGCGGGCCGAACCTCGCCACCGTATACTCGGATCGTGGCCACGGCGTCCGCGGGCCCGTCGTCTTCTACAACCGCTCGAACGAAGCCGCCGCCCTCCTCAAGCACGGCGACTTCGACTGGAAGCGAATCATGGCCGGCGGCGTGAAGTGGTTCCACTCCGGCGGCATCTTCGCCGCCCTCTCCGCCACCACGCCCGAACTCATCATCGAGGGCATGAAGGCCGCCAAGGCCCAGGGCGCGATCGTCTCTTTCGATCTGAACTACCGGGCGAAGCTCTGGGCTGCCGCGGGTGGAGACAAAACCGCAGTCGAGACGCTCCGCCGCATCGTGAGCCATGTCGACTGCCTCATCGGAAACGAAGAGGACATGCAAAAGGGGCTCGGCGTGAAGGGCCCCGAAGTGACCAGCAAGAGCGAGTCGAAGCTCGACGCGGACGTCTTCTTCGGCATGATCGAGAACACGGTAAAGGAGTTCCCGAACATCAAGCTCGTGGCCACCACGCTCCGCGAAGTCCATTCCACGAATCGCCACGATTGGGCCGCGGTGCTCTGGTTGGAAGGCCAGCGCCACACCAGCCCGACATGCCACCTGGACGTGATCGACCGCATCGGCGGCGGGGACGGCTTCGCCTCCGGCGTGATCTACGGCCTGCTCTCGGGCCGATCGCCGGAGGAAGCCCTGCGCCTCGGCTGGGCCCACGGCGCCCTCCTGACCACCTACCACGGCGACACCACCATGGCCACCCTCGGCGAAGTCGAAGCCATGGCCAAAGGCGGCACCGCCCGCGTGCAGCGGTAATGCAGTGTCACCCTGTTCGGAGTGAATGGAACAACTACCAGCGAGGAGTCTTCAACGGCGACATCGGCCGCGTGTCGCAGGTCGACGCGATCGGACAGGCGCTCACTACGACGTTCGATGGCCGATCCGTCGTGTACGATTTCATGGATCTGGACGAACTGTGACAAAGACACCAGCTTTCCTGGCGAACCGGCGACGTGAGTCGCCGGGTTGGATGTACAACCCGGCGACTCACGTCGCCGGTTCGCCAAAACAACGCTGCCGCGAGTGACTTTACTTTCCCGAGTGTCAGTAGCCGCATTGAAAACTATCTCGTTTCGACTTCAGAACGACCCCGTGAATTTCGGTGAAGAGACGTTCGATCTGCTCGCCCTGAAGATCACGGTAAAAGTGGCGGTCGTGAGGCCGCTTGCCGTCGAGTTCGGAATCCATCCCACCGCGAACACGATCTGGATCCGCTCGTTCCGCTAAATTTGAAGTGCAGCCGCGCCCGCGTGCAACGGGCGTGGGGTCGAGTGATTTCCACCAGTCGCGACCCACAAGCGGGTCTCAAACTGCTCTCGAACTTCTCGCGGGCCGCTTGCGATTCGACGCTACTTCAGCGTGCTCAAATACTCGATCAGGTCGCGGACCTCGCGTGGCGAGAGCGTCTTCTCCACCGAGGGCATCGGCGACAACGCTCCGCTGCGGCGCTCCACGTCTTCCACCGGGATCGATTCCTTCTTGCCGTCGCCGTGCTGGAGTTCGATCGTCTTCTTGTCCTCTTTCAGGATCACGCCCGAGACGCTGCGGCCGTCCACGAGCACGAGCGAGACGGTGCCGAAGCCGGGGGTCAGCTTCGCGCTCGGGGTCAGGAGTGATTCGAGGAAGTGTTCTCGGGTCTTCTCCGGGTTCCGCTTCGCGACCTCGGTGAGGTCCGGGCCGGCGGCGCCGCCGTTCCCCTTGATCACGTGGCAGCGCACGCACTGGGCCGCGGCATGCCCATTGAAGATCTCCTTGCCGCGGTCCGCGTCGCCACCGACGAGCGATACTTCGAACGGGCTCTTGAGGCCGGCCTCGAACTTGGCGCGGAGCTTGTCACGGTTGGCGCCGGGCGCGGCCTTGATCGCGTCCGCCACGTCGAGCCGCAACTCGGGAGCGACTTCACCCGCGGCCAGTTTCGCGGCCCACGAATCAAGCAACTTGCCGGCTTCGGGCGCCTTCACGCGGGCCAATGCGGCCATCGCCCGCTGGCGTTCCAGTACCGTCGCGGTCTTGGCGTCGAGCGCGTCCCCGAGAAGCGTCACCGCCTTCATCGGATCCGTGGTGGCGAGCACGTCCCGCGCTTCGGCCTTCAGCACAGGCGAAGCGTCCTTCAGCGCTTCGGACACGGACGCGGGCACGTGCTTGGATTTGCGATCGACCAGCACGCGAAGGGCGGCCACGCGGATGGTCACGGCCTTCTTCGTATCCGCCACCCAGTCGCCGAGGGTGGTGTCGCTCACGTCCAGCTTCATGGGGCCAATGAGGCCGACGACGTCCGTGAGGAGCGGGCCGCTCGCGGAGCCGAGCAGCTTTTCGAATTCGGGGCCGACGACGCCGCGGACCAACGCCGGGTCGCGCTTCTCCACCGGCCGCCAGGACCCGATGGCGCGGTCTCGCTGCGGCGGGTCGGACCAGTCCTTGAGGGCGGAGACAGCTTCGGCCCGTACCGCGGTCGAGAGGTTCGGGTTGGCCGCGGCGGCGAGCACGAGCTTCGCGTGGTCCGCCGTGCCGAGCTTGAACGCGGCGTCGATCGCCCGGCGAACCGTGGCGTCCGGATCGGCCGCGGACGAAAGCTTCGGCAGGATCGCCGCCAGCTTCGGGAACTGATCGAGCATGGGAAGGTCGTGGATCGCGCGAGCGGCTTCGGCCTTCACCAGCGGATCGGCGTCGGCGAGGAACTGCGACACGCGAGCATCCCCGCGGCGACGTTGAACCAGCACGACCGCGAGACGCACCGAGGCGTTCGCGTCCGTGGCTTTGGCGTTCACCGCGTCCGCCGCGTCGATCTTGGCCAGCGCCGCGACGCAGGCATGACGCAGCCAGGGATCGGTGTCGTTGTTCGCGGCGATCACCTTGAACAGCGGTTCGACGGCGGGCTTGTGCCCGAGCTTGCCGAGCGATTGAGCCGCGAAGAACTTCACCCGCGGGTTCGCGTCCGCCAGCAGTTCCACGAGGTTGCCCGCGGACGGCTCGTGTTTCATGTCCCCGAACACCTTCGCGATTTGGGCCCGCACTTCGGCCTCGTCGTCGCTCCAATACTTGTTCAGTTCGGTCAGCGCTCCGGCGTCCTGCTTCACCACCTGAGCGAGGCCCCAGATCGCGTGCAGGCGGCCGACCAGGGGGCGGCTCTTCGCCGCGCCGAATCCGAGGGCATACAGGCCGAACACGCCCTGCTCCTTGCCGGCGTTGGCCTTCACGAGCTTCACGAGCGTCTGCTGAGCCCGCATCCGCACCTTCTGCTCGGAGTGGCCGAGGAGTTTCTCCAACTCGCGGGCCGGTTGCTTGTCGAAGCCCTCGGCGAAAAGTTTCTTGACGCGTTGCGTCTCCTCCGCGTTCACCTTCTCCTGATCGAACACGGTGTAGATGCGGCCGCCGAGGCTCTTGCCGCCCCAGTCGAGGTTCACGAAGTCCGAGATGTACAGTTTGCCGTCCGGGCCGAACTCGGCGTCCGTGGCCATGATCGGCGTGAGGAAGTCGTGGTAGTCGTCGATCTCGAATCCGGCGCCCTTCGGCTTCACCTTGAACGCCTCGAGGCCGCGGCCGCCGGCGTAGTTGCACATGATGAAGCTGTTCTCGTACCGCTTCGGCAGCGTCGTTCCGCTGGTGAAGAGCAGGCCGCTGGGGCCGGTGCCGATCTTCCCGACCGGGGGCACGAGCCACGCCGGTTGCCCCGGATGCGGCAGGTGCCACATCTTCTCCGCGAACCACGGCCCGGCGGTGTACGGCGCCGGGATCGTCTGGTACGCCATGTTCCAGCCGCTGTCTCCGTCTTCGACGATGTAGACGAGCCGCGCGTGATCGCCCTTGTCGCAGTTGTTGTCGTCCGCGAAGAGGTTGCCGTACTGGTCGAAGGCGAGTTCCTGCGGGTTGCGGAGGCCTCGCATCACGACCTCGAAATTGGAGCCGTCCGGATCGCAGCGGAAGACGCCGCCGGTGCGGAGGCCCTGGAAGTTTTTCCCTTCCTTGGACGTGACGTTGAACCCGCGGTCGCCGATGGAGAAGTACAGTTTGCCGTCCGGCCCCATGATGAGGCCGTGGAGATCGTGGCCGTAGAAGGCGCAGTTCACGCCGAAGCCCGAGAGCAGCGCGGCTTTCTGGTCCGCCTCGCCTTTGCCTTTCGTGTCCTTGAGCTTCCACAGGCTGGGGATGCAGGTGAAGTAGACGTCGCCGTCGTGAGCGAGCACGCCGGCGGCGAGGCCGTCCAGCGGGTCGTTGAATCCGCCGGCGAAGACGCTGCTCTTGTCCGCGCGGCCGGAGCCGGTGCTGTCTTCGAGGAGTCGCACCTGGTCCCCGTGGCTGGTGAACCACTTCATTCCGCCGGGGAACTTCGCCTGCCACTTCTCGTACATCTTGAGGCGGTCGGCGTTGCTCGTAAGTTGGAGTTCGTCGTCGAGCCAGAAGGAGAAGTTGAAGGCGGGGTTGCCGCGGTTCTCGCCGGCGCCGTTGCCGAGGCGGTACTCCTCGGCCACGTAGATGCGGCCTTTGTCGTCCACCGAGATGGCCACCGGGCTGGAGAGCATCGGCTCCGCGGCGAAGAGTTCGACCTTGAGCCCCTGCGGCACGCGGAATCCGGCCATGTGCTGCCGGGCCTTCGCGGTCCCGTCCGGCAGCGGCGGCGTGGTCTTCACCGGATCGGCGGCATACAGAGCGATCGGAGCGGCGAGCAGAATCAACGCGAGCCCACGCATGGGAGACCCTCGATTGGCGGAACCGATGTTATACCGGCGGCGCGGCTCCGCGTTCACCGCCCGTGGCGGCCCACGGACGCGCCGCGTATGTTGACAGCGCCCGCGGGCGTGAACGGAGGGGCCGCCATGACCAAGTGGAAGTACATGACCGCGCAGTTCGTCACCACCGGGCTCGGCGATCAGTCCGGCGTGGAGAAGGTGCAGGAGAACGCGAACGCGCTCGGCCTCTACGGCTGGGAACTCGTCTCCACCAACGTGTACCACAATCAGGAAGTCGGGCAGGACGTGCTGATCCTCTTCTTCAAGAAGCCCGTCTCGGAAGACGTGCTCACCACGCCGACGCCGCAATCGTTCGGCTACCCCACCGGCCGCTGATCATGTCCGACGCGATCGAGGCGATTCGGCCGAACCTCCGCCGCGGGCCCTTCCGCGCCGCGCTCTTCGACTTCGACGGCACTCTCTCGCTGATTCGCGAAGGGTGGCCCCGGGTGATGATCGGCATGATGGCCGCCATCCTCCGCGAGCGCGGCCTCGCGCCGGAGCCGGACGCCGATCTCCGGATCACGATCGACCGCTTCGTGATGGCGCTGAACGGCCACCCCACGATCGTGCAAATGGAACGCTTCGCGGAGGAGATCGCGGCCCGCGGCGGCGTTCCCGATTCGCCCGCCCTGTACCTCCAGAACTACCTCGATCGGCTGATGGCGGTCGTGCGGCAGCGGTGGGACGGTCTCGTGTCCGGCCGGGCGACCGCCGCCGCGTGGGTGGTGCCGAACGCGCACGCCATCCTCGAGGCGCTTCTGGGCCGTGGCGTGCCCCTGTACCTCGCCAGCGGCACCGACCTCGAAGCCGTGCTGTACGAGGGCCGCCTCCTGAAGGTTCTCGCGGGCTTCGGCGAGAACGTGTTCGCTCCCACACCCGTGGATCCGACCTTTAGCAAGGGTCGCGTGGTGGACGACATCCTGAAGGAACTCGGCATCGCCGGCGAGGAACTGCTTGGCTTCGGAGATGGCGTGGTGGAAGCGCAGGAAGTGAAACGCGTGGGCGGCACCTTCATCGGAGTCGCCAGCGCGGAACCGGGCCAAACCGGCATCCACGCCGAGAAGCGAACCCGCCTCATCGCCGCCGGCGCGGATGCGATCGTCCCGGACTACTCGCGCCAGGCCGAGTGGCTGCCGGGGCTCTTCGGTTGAAGTACACTGCCCACGTTGGGAATGTTTGCACGGCTGGTGCCGGCCCGGGTCTTCAAAACCCGCGGGGGGTGTGAACAACGCTCCCAGTCGGTTCGATTCCGACCCATTCCCGCCACACACAGAGGCCCACGGTTTTGCCGTGGTAAGGCGGCGGTAGGTGCCGTTGTCGGGGTGGTAGACGCCGACGACGAGTTGGCCGTGTCCGGAGTGGACGCGTGGTTTGATTTGGGCGAGGGGCTTGGAGTTGTCCAAGCTGCGGGTGGACCAGATTTCGCCGTCGCGGGTGGCGAAGTAGCCGGGGTAGCCGCGGGCTGCTCGGAGTGGCTTGCCGGTTGGTGTCTTCACGCTGGGGGCTCCGTGGTTGCCCCCTATCTTTGCGTGGAAATGGCCGAGCGAAGATTATGCCCTAGGGCTACTCGATCATGTGATTTGCAGTCCGGATATACTTCGCTACCCTTTCGACTTTGGAACGCAGATCCATTCGATCAAGGTCGGCAAGTTTCATGCATGCGACAACCCTATGCGCCGCATCGACCTTGTCAAACGACCCTGGCCCTTCACATTTTATGAGGAACTCCTCGATGCGCTCGAAGTCACCGAACGTGGCCTGTTCAATCTGTTCATACTTGCCCTTGTAGGCACGATGAAGTAGATGTGGTGAGAGATAGTTCTCGATTTCCCTTCCCTGAGTCACCCAGCAGTAGTTGTCGGTCAGAGAATCCAAAATGCGGCGCTTTCGATCTGCGAGTTCACTTCCGGCCTCGCCATCGTGATCCATCACAACGTAGGCGTGCCGATTGATTCGCAGAATCTTGATGTAGTCCCCGATCTCGTCTAGTTCGCCTGCGGAAAAGTGGGAAAGGACTGAGCCACCGTAGAACGCAAACGAGTAATGCAAGCCTTCGCGTAATTCTGAATCGTACAGTTCCAGCCACTTTCGCAGATAGAGGCGATCACTTGGCCCCTCCACCCAGACGACGACCCGCGTCGAGACGCTGCCCGCCCGCGGCGTGCGACCCGCGAAGAAGGAATTGTTCCTGGACCTGCTCGATCCGCGATTCGGAATCGCAGGGGCGGACGTGCCGGAGAAGTTCGAAGGACTGGCGTTCGGACCGGACCTGCCGGACGGTCGCCGGTTGCTGCTCGTGACGGCGGACAACGACTTCATCGCCACCGCGCCGTTCCGAGTTTATGCGTTCGCCGTGGGCCGAGCGGATCTCACCGGCCTCCGCCCGATTCGCACCGAGAAGTGAACCATCACTTTTTCCGCGGCTTCGCCATGTGAGTGGCGGCGCCGTACGCCAGTTCCGCGGCTTCCATCACGGTTTCGCCGAGCGTCGGGTGCGGGTGAATGCTCTCGAGCACGTCCCGCGCCACGGCCCCCATCTCGATCGCGAGAACGGACTCGGCAATCATCTCGCCGGCGTTCGCGCCGCAAATGCCGACGCCGAGCACACGCTTGCTCTCGGGATCGACCAACATCTTCGTGGTGCCCTCGGTGCGGGCGATGCTCACGGCGCGGCCACTCGCCGCCCACGGGAACTTCAACACCTCGTGGGGCACCTTGCGCTCTTCCGCTTCCTTCTGTGTGAGGCCGGCCCACGCGATCTCGGGATCGGTGAAGATCACGGCGGGGATCGCCCGCGGGCTCCACTCCGCCGGCTCGCCGAGCAACACTTCGACCGCGACCCGCGCTTCGGCGGTGGCCTTGTGCGCGAGGCCGGGTTCGCCGGCGATGTCGCCGATGGCCTGGATGTGCGGCACGTTCGACTGGCGCTTCTTGTTCACGGTGATGAAGCCGCGGTCGTCCTGCTTCACGCCGGCCTTGTCCAGCCCGAGGTTCGCGAAGTTGGGCCGCCGACCGACCGAAACGAGCACGCGGTCGAAGGTCAGGCTCGCCGGGGCGTCCGCGCCTTCGAGTGAAACGATGATGCCCTCGGCAGTCGCTTCGAGCTTCGCGACTTTGGTGCTGGTGTAGATGGCCTCGAACTCGCCGCGGAGTTTCTTTTCCAGCGGCACGACGAGATCGCGGTCCGCCATGGCGAGGATGTTCTCGAGCGCTTCGACGACGGTGATCTTCGCTCCGAGAGCGGCGTACACGCTGCCGATTTCGAGGCCGATGTAGCCGCCGCCGATCACGAGCATCCGCTTCGGCACATCGGGAAGAAGCAACGCCCCGGTGCTGTCCATGATGCGGTCGTCGCCGAGTTGCCACGGTTTGGGAACGGCGGGAACGGAACCCGTGGCGATGATGCAGTTCTTGAAGCGGATCTGTTCGCCGCCCACGTCCACGGTGTTCGCATCGACGAACGTGGCGTGGCCTTTCACGACATCGACGCCGCGGCCCTTCGTGAGTTGGGCGATGCCGCCGGTGAGCTTGCCGACGACCTTCGTCTGCACGAAGGCGCGGAGTTTCTCGAGGTCGAGTTTCGGTTCGCCGAACGAAAGTCCCCACTCGGCGGCTTCGTGCGCTTCGCGGATCAGCTTGGCGACGTGCAGCAGCGCCTTGGACGGGATGCACCCGCGATTGAGGCACACTCCGCCAAGTTTCGGATCTTCATCGACAAGCGTGACCTTCATTCCATGATCGGCCGCATGAAGCGCAGCCGGGTACCCGCCGGGCCCGCCGCCGATCACGAGCAGTTGCGTTTCGCGCATGAAATCCCTCGTAGGGTGGGTCGAAGTGTGCGGAGCACACGAGGCCCACCATCACGCTCACGGTGGGCCTCGCGTGCTCCGCACACTTCGACCCACCCTACGGTTTAGTGCCTGAAATGCCGCATGCCGGTGAACAGCATCGCGATGCCGTGTTCGTCGCAGGCGGCGATGCTGTCCGCGTCCTTCACGGAGCCGCCGGGCTGGATGATCGCTTTCACGCCGGCCGCGGCCGCGGCGTCCACGTTGTCGCGGAAGGGGAAGAACGCGTCGGAGGCGAGCACGGAGCCCTTCACGCGGTCGCCGGCCTTCCGCACTGCGATCTGAACCGATTCGACGCGACTCATCTGCCCCGCCCCGACGCCCACGACCGCGGTGGACTCCGGTCGCTCACGCGACCGGCTCGCCAAGACGATCGCATTGCTCTTCACGTGCTTGCACACGAACCACGCGAAGTGCAGCGCCATGAACTCGTCTTCCGTCGGCTTCCGCTTCGTGACGCACTTCCACTCGTCCGGCTTGTCCGCGCCGGCGTCGCGGGTTTGAACGAGGAGCCCGCCATCGACGCGGCGATAATCCAGGCCCTGCGGTTGGCCGACGAGTTCGCCGGTGCGGAGCAGCCGCACGTTCTCTTTCCACTTCTTCAGGGCGTCCAGCGCGTGCGGCTCGTAGTCCGGCGCGATGACGCACTCGATGAACCGCTTCGCCTTCGGGTCCATGAGTGCGGAGGCGGTGTCCGCGTCGAGCGGTTTGTTGAAGGCGAGGATGCCGCCGAAGGCGGATTGCGGGTCGCCGTCCCACGCGGCGCGGAATGCGTCCGAGAGCTTCGCGGCGGTGGCGGCCCCGCACGGGTTGTTGTGCTTCACGACGACGCACGCCGGCCCGGCGAATTCACGCGCGAGGTTCAAGGCCGAATCGAGATCCAGGATGTTGTTGTAACTCAGTTCCTTGCCGTGAAGCTGCTCCGCGGTGGCGACGCAGGGCCGCGTGATGCCGGGCTCAATGTAGAACGACGCGGGTTGATGCGGGTTCTCGCCATAGCGGAGTTCAGCTTTGTGGTTCCACTGGAGATCCAGTGGCTTTTTGGAACGACTCTCAAGTTCAGGATCAAACTGAGATGATTCGAGCCGACTATGGAAGTAGGCTTCAATCGCGTCGTCATATCGCTTGATGAGTTTGAAGGCTTTCCATGCAAGCCATTGGCGGATGACCCTGCTCACGCTTCCTTGTGTCTTTGCGATTTGTCCGAGAAGCTCGTGATAGTCGGAATGATCGGTCACAATGCAAACGCTTTCGAAGTTCTTCGCTGCCGCCCGCACCATGCACGGGCCGCCGATGTCGATGTTCTCGATCGCCTCGGCCTCGGTCACGCCGGGCTTCGCGACCGTCTGCTCGAACGGATAGAGGTTGCACACGACGAGGTCGATCTCGGGCAGGTTGTGCTCGGCGAGCGTGGCCATGTGGTCCGGCTTGTCGCGCTTGGCGAGCAGCCCGGCGAAGATCGCGGGGTGCAGCGACTTCACGCGGCCGTCGAGCATCTCGGGGAACCGCGTGATCTCGGCCACGTCCTTCACCGGGAGGCCGGCGTCCGCGAGGAGCTTCTTCGTGCCGCCGGTGGCGATGAGTTCCACGGACCATTTCGTCACGAGTTCGCGGGCGAAATCGACGAGTCCCGTTTTGTCGGACACGGAGAGCAAAGCACGGCGAATCGGACGCAGCATGAGGATTCCCAATTCAGAAGCCCACCCGTTGCCGCAGGTGGGCTTGCGATTGTTTTATGATTGGCGGCGGAGTTGAACCACACGTTCGGTCACACGCATTTGGATGCCGCCGGGAAAGTCGTGGCGCTGGAGCCAGCACGCACGATCCCATTGGTTGAAATCCATTTCGCCCATCGGCCAGCCTTCGCGCCGCCAGATCAGTCGTAACATCTCGCGGACGACGGCATTCGGCGCCTCGTAAAGCCGCCCACGATCGAGGATCAGCGAGTCGCCGGCTCGGGGCTTCTCGGCCTCGCTCAAGACCGCCTCGGCTTGCTGTTCCAGATACGCGTAGTCCTCGGCGGCTTGCCGAGCGAGCCGGCCGAGCACGGAAACGAGCTTCGGATTGAACGTCTTCAACAGTGGCACGAGTTCGGCGCGGATGCGATTGCGCGTGAACCGAGGGTCGGTGTTCGTCCGATCCGTGCGGAACGGCTGCGGAAGCGAAGCGAGATAATCGAGCACGTCGTCGCGGGTGGCGAACAGCAGCGGCCGAACAATCCTCCGAGTCGGCTCCCGCTCGCTGGCGCGACCCAAAGCGATCCCACGCAATCCCTGAAGCCCCGTGCCGCGGATGAGCCGGTGCAGCACCGTTTCGGCTTGATCGTCCGCGGTGTGCCCCGTGGCGATCCAGCTTGCGCCCGCCTCCTCCGCGATCCGTTCGAAGAACGAATACCGCTCCCGGCGGCCGACCGCTTCCAGGTTGCCGCCTTCCTTCGACACATCGATCCGGATGCTCCGGAACTCGACTCCCAGCGATTCGGCCAAGCTTCGCACGAATTCCTCATCCGAATTCGACTCGTCCCCGCGAATTTGGTGATTGACGTGAGCCACGATCAGCTTGCAGCCGCCACCCTCGACCAATCCGCGCAGGAGAGCCACGCTGTCCGCGCCGCCGGAGACCGCGACGACTCCCGTCTCGCGAAGATGCTTGCTCAGGAATCCGCAGATCGTCTTCACGACTCGATGCATCTTCCCGCCTCGTGTAGAATTGCCGTGCTTCAACCCGTTATACCGCGGAATCCTCTTGATTCGCGGTTCACCCGAGGCTATGCGTGCCGGACGAGAACCACGAGAAGCAACAGCCCGCGGCGCGGTCGAAGACGAAGCGACCGCCGCCACGGGCGAGCAAATGGGTGCGAACGGCGCTGGTCGCCGTGGGGCTCACCATTGTCGCCGTGTTCGCGGTCGCGTTCTACGCGAACCCGTACAACCCGGACGGCTCGCCCCGCAGCATGGCCACGCACACCACGCTGGGCCTGCCGCCCTGCAACTTCGTGGAACTCACCGGCAAGCCGTGCCCGTCGTGCGGGATGACGACGAGTTTCGCGTTGCTGGTGCGGGGGGACGTGGGGAACTCGCTGAAGGCGAACTGGGCGGGGACGATCCTCGCGGTCCTGAGCGCCGCGCTGATCGTGTGGTGTTTCGCCGGGGCCGTCGGGGCGAAGTTGTACTTCATCCCGCGAGATCGCGGCGAAACGATTCTCACCGTGTTCGTCGGGGCGTTCCTGATTCTGATGACCGTGCGCTGGGTGGCGGCGCTCGTGGGGTAATCGCAAACGGGGGGTTCACGGATGAACGCGTTGAAGAAGTGGGCCAAGCGGTCCGTATGGCTCGCGCTGGCCGCCGTGCTCACCATCGGGTGCAACCCGCTGCAGACCGTCGCCTTCTTCCTGCACAAGGACGACAAGCTGCCGGCGAAGTACCCGCTCAGGCCGAAGGACGGCCCCAAGAAGGACAAGGACGACGAGATCGTCGTGCTCGTGCTGTGCGACCGCGGGAGCGGCGTGCCGCAGGAGTTCTCCATGGTTCACAACGAACTCGCCGGGATGCTCGGCAAGCGCATCACCGAGTTCGCCAAGGACAACAAGGAGAAGTTCACCGTCGTGTCCGCGGCCGACGTGGCGAAGTACAAGCAGGGCAACCCGAACTGGAAGAGCCAGCATCCGTCCGAGATCGGGAAGAAGTTCAACGCGGACTACGTGCTCGACGTGACGCTCTCGAACATCGGCGTGTACCAGGCCGGCAGCGCCCGTGAGATCTACGAAGGCCGCTCCGAGGTCTACGTGGACGTGTACGAGACGGCCCTCGGCAAGGCCGAGCCCAAGGACAAGTACGTTCACCAGTTCCTGTGCCCGAAGACGGGCATGATCGCGGCCAGCAACCTCCCGCTGTCCCGCTTCAAGCAGATGTTCGTGGAACAACTCGCTCAGGAGATCGTGCAGTTCCACCTCGAACACCGCCCGAGCGACGGCATCGCGGCGGAACGATAATCGATCAGCGCTTCGGGCGGTGCGTCCGGAGCGCTTCGAGGGCGCGGCGAATGTCCGGGGCGAGCGGCGCCTCCACTTCGATCCAGCCGTTCGTCCGCGGATGTTGGAAGCGGAGCCGAAAGGCGTGCAACGCCTGCCGGCCGATCAACGCCACGTCTTCGTCCTTCGGCGTCCCGGGAACCAGATCCGACATCAGGAACCGATCGCGGCCGCTGTACTGCTTGTCCGCGAGGACGGGGCAGCCCACGTGCAGCAGGTGCACGCGGATCTGATGCGTCCGGCCGGTGCGCGGTTGCACTTTCACCAGCGTGTGCCCGCGGAATCGCTCCAGCACTTCGTAGTAGCTCAGGGCATGCTTCGCGTCCGGGTCCGTCGGGTCCGTGGCGATCGCCATCTTCTCGCGGTCGTGCGGATGGTGGCGAATCGCGGCCTCGATGTAATCCGAATCGCGATCCAGTTCCCCGGCCGTGAGCGCCACATACTCCTTGAACACCTTGCGGGATTCGAACTGCATCGCGCAGGCCCGATGCGTGAAGTCGTCCTTCGCCACGAGGATCGCTCCGGACGTGTCCTTGTCCAGGCGATGCACGATGCCGGGGCGGTTGGCTCCGTTCTCGCGGCTCAACTGCTCGTGGAAGAGGTACTGCAGGGCGTTCACGAGCGTGCCGGACCAATTCCCCTTGGCCGGATGAACGACCATGTTCGCGGGCTTGTTGATGACCGCGAGAAACTCGTCCTGATAGAGCACGTCCAGCGGGATGTTTTCAGGAACGGGCAGGTCGTGATCCGGCGCCGGCATGGCGACGCGGAGCCGATCTTCGTTGCGAACCTTGTAACTCGGCTTGCTCGGCCTCTCGTTGACTGTGACCGACCCGGCTTCGATCGCGCGTTGAATTTCGGATCGGGAATGATCCGCGACGTGCATGTGGATGTACTGATCGAGCCGCATCGAATCGTTGCGAATGCGGACGATCAGGTCGATGGGCTCGCGAGACCGGCGAACCGGAACCTCGGCGGGCGTCGGTTCCAGTTCTTCGTCGTCCATTACTTCTTCGGCGGTTCCGGCGGTTTGGGCGGCGGAACGGGATCGGGCGTCTTCACCGGCGGCTTCGGATCCGCAGGCTTCGGATCCGGGGCCTTCACGGGCGGTTCCGGTGGCTTCGGGTCCGGAGTCTTCACCGGCGGCTTCGGATCCGGGGCTTTGACGGGCGGTTCCGGCGGCTTCGGGTCCGGCGTCTTCACCGGCGGCTTCGGGTCCGGTTGTTTCGGGTCCGGAGACTTCGGCGGTTCCGGCGGCTTCGGGTCCGGAGTCGGCTCGAACGGCGACCGCGTCGGCGGCTTCGGGCCATCCCCCATTCCGGGGAACGGAGACAAGATGTACACGTTCCGTTGAACGTTCAGGAACTCGTCCTTCGTGCTGCCGCTCTTCAACGAGGCGGACATTTTCTTCGCGTCGTCGCCCCACGGGGTGCCGTCCGCCGCCTCGGCGATCTTGTCCAGCCACTCCGCGAGTTTGTCCGTGCTGCCGAGCGAGTCCAGGGTGCCCGGCTTCGTCAGCCCCACGAACGCGGCCTCGGACTTCGCCATCCCCACGAGGCATTGCACCTTCATGATCGGCTGATCCTTGAAGGCGTCCAGCAGCTTCGTGAACAGTTCGCGGGACTTCTCGATGTTCTCGATGGCGATCTTGCGTTCGTTCTCGTCGCGGGCGGTGGGCAGTTTGTCGATGCCCTCGGGGCCCACGAGGTAGCGGGCGAGATCGAGTTGGGCCACGTTCGCGGCCATCGTGTTCGGGTTCTTTTCGGCGAACTCGATCAACCCGGTGCGGGAGTTGGCGTTCTCGAGTTCGACCCACAGCTTGGACCGTTCGGAGGCCCGTTCCGAGAGGATGTACCACAGCAGGAAGAAGGCCGCGATCGCGATGAGGCCGATGCCCATCCACTTGTAGCTGACGAGCTGCCCGGCTTTGAACTTCTGCCAGCCCGTGAGCAGGGCGTCGCCGAGCGCATTGGTCTCGAGGTGTTCTTTGTGCTGCGGTTGCGGCGCGGCTTCGGGCGGCTTCTGTTCCGTGCTCATTGCGGGCTCGACTCCATGCCGCGGAGAGGGTGACCGGGGCCGCGGTTCAACCGGTACGGCCGCTGCAATCCGGCGGATGAGAAGATGATAGGACTCGGCCGAAGTGCGGTCAACGCCGCGGAAACGGGGTCAGGCGTCGAGTTCCTCCCAGACGCTGGAGTACGCCCCGATCGATTCGAAGTACCCGAGCAGGCGTTGATGGAAGGGGTGGTTCGCGAGCGTGGCGCTGTCCCCGATCACAAGCAGCTTCCGGCGGGCCCGCGTGATCGCCACGTTCGTGCGGCGAACGTCCGACAGGAATCCGATCTCGCCCTCGGGGTTCGACCGCACCATTGTGATGATGACGGCTTCCTTCTCGCGACCCTGGAAGCCGTCCACGCTGTCCACTTCGAGCCCCGGCACGTCCGCGAGGCGGTCGCGGAGGAAGCGGACCTGAGCGCGGTACGGGGCGATGATTCCGAGTTGCGAGGGCGCCAGCCCCGCGTCGAGGAGCGCCCGCGCCTTGCGAATCGCGAGCCCGGCCTCTTGCGGATTGAACCGGCTCAAGGTGTCCTCTTCGAGCTGTTCGTCGTAGCTGGCCCCGGCCGTGTCGATGAACTGCACCGGCGTTTCCGTGAGCGGTTCGCTCCGCACTCCCGGCAGATCGCACAACCGATGCCCGGCCACGCTCGCATCCGCGACCAGTTCGTTCGAATAGAACTCGGCCGCGGAGAAGCCCGCGATCGCGTCGTTCATTCGGTACTGCACCGCGAGCATTCTCGCGATTTGCGAGCCGTAGCGTCCGACGAGCCGCTCCATCATGCTGACGGCGAGGCCGCCCTCGGCCGCGGCCTGGCTCAGCACGGTGGGCGGAAGCTGGCAGTGATCCCCCGCGAGCACGACGCGATCGGCACGGAGCAGCGGCAGCCAACAGGCCGGTTCGGTGGCCTGACATGCTTCGTCGATCACGGCGAGGTTGAAACGACGGCGGCCGAGCAGTTCACTGTCCAAACCCGTGAGCGTGGCGCAGACGATGCGGGCGTCGTCCAGCACGCGCTCGACGGCGAGTGCCGCGAGTTGCCTCGCCTGGGCGAGCAGCGCCCGCGCCTCGCGGCGCATGTCCGCCTTCTCGCCCGGCAGTGGCTTCGCCCGCGTCCACTTGTCCGCGTCGCGAAACAAGGCGGACGCTTCGCGGATCACCTTGCGGGCCTGCCGCGCGTCCGGGTGTTTCTCCGCGAGAATGTCCAGGGCCCGCTCGCGGAGTTCGGGTTCGACGCGAGCCGGATGCCCGAGACGAACGGGAAACTCGCCCAGCTTCAGGAGCTTGTCCAGCAGGTTGTCCACGGCGTGGTTGCTCGCGGCGCACGCCATCACCGTCTCGCCGTTCGCGACCGCCCGGCGAATCAGTTCCGCGACGGTGGTCGTCTTCCCGGTGCCGGGTGGACCATGAATGATGGCGACGTCCGGGGCCGCGAGCGCGAACGCGATGGCTTCCTGTTGCGAAGCGTTCAAGGCGGAGTTCGCGAACGGAAGAGTCTCCCCGGACTGCCGTCCGGGGCTCGCTTCGCCCAAGAGCACGTCGCGAAGCTCCGCGAGGCGATCGCCCTTCGCCGAAGCGGCGCGACGCAGGGCATCGTGCTGCCGCAGTCGCGAGGCTTCATCCGCGGACAGGTCGACGCGCCAGACCGCCTCCTCGGGAATCTCCGCATCCGGCGGTTCGATCGCGACTCCGAGCGTGGACGGCCCGCGATCGTACACCACGCCGCGGGTGGAGAATCCGCGTGTCGCCTTGCACTGCGTGATCATCACGGGTGAACCGGGCCCGAGGCGATTCGGCGGCAGCGGTTCGTTCCGGCTCGATCGCGTGAAGGTGAGCAGCATTCGGCCGCCGAGGCCATAGTCCTGGTCGCTCAGTTGAAGGGCGGTGAGAACGGCGCCGTCGCCGCGATCGACGCCGGCCTTGGCCCGCTCCCGCGCCTCGTGCTCTTCCGCTTCCGCTTCGAGGTCCAGCAGTTTCGCGAGGCGGCCGAAGTGGTCCGCTTCGGAATAATCGGCGCGGGTCGCGAATCGGACGCGGACCGGTTTCTCCTGGAAGACGGCGCCGTCGAGCGCCCGCACGACCTGGGCCGCTTTCGCGTCCGCGATTTCGACGGTGGCCCCGCGGCCGATGAACGCGATCTTGCCGACGTGGGCGCCGTCGATCTTCGCCTCGCGGCAGAGGAACGCCAGTAAGGCGCCGGGCAGGCACCGCATCGGCAGCGGTTCGACGTGAATCGCGGTCATGCCGGTATGTTACAATGAAGTTCATGTCTCTCATCGGCATCGATCTCGGCACCACGTTCTGCGCGGTCGCGACGCTGGACGATCGCGGGCGGCCGGTCACGCTGCCGAACCGCGACGGCGAGATTCTCACGCCCTCGGCGGTGTACCTCGCTCCGGACGGCGGGGCGGTCGTGGGGCAGCCCGCGCTCGATCTCGCGCTCGAACAGCCGGACCGCGTCGCGACGCTGATCAAGCGGCGCATGGGCCACCCGGACCTCGGCCGCACCGTCGCCGGGAAACTCTTCCGCCCCGAGACGCTCTCGGCCGTGATGCTGAAGAAACTCGCGAACGACGCCGAACTTCATGTCGGCCGCGTCACCGGTTGCGTGATCACGGTGCCGGCGTACTTCGACGATTCGCGGCGCAAGGCGACCATGGACGCGGGCCGCGTCGCCGGGCTGAACGTGCTGGACATCATCGACGAGCCCTCGGCCGCGGCGCTGGCGTACTCGGTTCAACAGGCCGCAGGGCTCGGGCCGGAAGGGCTCGCCGCGATCGCCCCTTCGCCGGAAGGCCCCCGCACCGTCCTCGTCTACGACCTCGGCGGCGGCACCTTCGACGTCACGCTCGTGAAGCTCGGTCGCAAGCGATTCCAGACGCTCGCCATCGAGGGCGACGTGCGCCTCGGCGGCCGCGATTGGGACGACCGACTCGCCGATTGGGCCGCGGATCGCTTCTCGAAGAAGTTCCATTCGGACCCGCGAACCGACCCGCAATCGCTCGCGGCTTTGCATGCCGCCTCCGAACGCGCCAAGCGCACCCTCAGCAAGATCGAGCAGACCACGATCACGGTTTCGCACGACGGCCAACGGCTGGTCGTCCCCGTCTCGCGAATCGAATTCGAGACGATGACGAAGGACCTGCTCGTTCGCACGCGGCTCACGACTCAGCAGGTGTTGAAGCAATCCGGGCTCACGTGGAGCGAGGTGGACACGGTGCTGCTCGTGGGCGGGAGCACGCACATGCCGGCCACGAGCCGGATGCTGGCGGAACTCACGGGCCGCGATCCGGATCGTTCGCTCGCCGTGAGCGAGGTGGTGGCCCGCGGCGCCGCAGTGCACGCCGGGATTCAACGCCAGCGGGACATCGAGCGGCTCGGCCAGGGCGCCCCGATCGAACTCCTCGCGGACATCGTCGAGATCAGCGTGAACGCCCACAGCCTCGGAGTCGAGGTGAAGTCCGGCACGGATCGGTTGAACGACCGCATCATCAAAAAGAACACGCAACTCCCGGCCGCGGCGACCCGCCTCTACCACACGGCCCACGAGAACCAGACGCGCGTGCGCGTTCGCATTCTTCAGGGCGAAGCCAAGCAGGCCGAAGCGTGCATCCCCATCGGCGAGTGCTGGATTCATGGGCTGCCCGAGAACCTGCCCAAGGGCTCGCCCGTGCAGGTGCGGTGCGGCGTGGCCTCGAACGGCCGCATCGAGGTGATGGCCGTCGATCTCTCGAGCGGGAAGAACGCCAAGGCCGAGATTCATCGCCCCGGCGGCCTCACGGACGACGAACTCGCCAAGGAAGCCGTGTGGGTGAAGTCCCTCCCCATTCAATGACCGGAGTTCGACATGCGACTCGCGATCGGCTGCGTGCTGGCGTTCCACCTGATCGCGGGGGCGAGCCTCGCCGCGGACGACAAAATCGACCCGAAGAAACTCGTCGGCAAGTGGCAGCCGAAGGACGCGAAGCTGCGGATCGAACTGACCGCGGACGGCAAGCTCGCCGTCGTCGTGAAAGAGGGGGACAAGGAGTTCACCAGCGCGGGCACGTGGAAGCTCGACGGCGCCAAGCTCGCCATGACCCTTCAAGCGGGCGAAAACGAGACCCGCGAGACCATGACGATCCTGAAACTGACCGACGACGAACTCGTCGTCGAGACCGAGAAGAAGGACATGCGACGAACCCTGCTCCGCGTGAAGTGAGGACCGCCGAATAGAATGCCTTCCATCCTCGGAGGCATCATGGGCGAGAAGTACATCTTCAACATTTCCCACCTCACCAAGCACTACGGGAAGCGGGAAATTCTCAAGGACATCAACCTGAACTTTTACCCCGGAGCGAAGATCGGGGTGCTCGGCTCGAACGGAGCGGGGAAGTCCACGCTGCTGAAGATCATGGCGGGCGAAGACAAGGACTTCATGGGCGAGGCGTGGGCGGACAAGGGCGCCACCATCGGCTACGTTCCGCAGGAGCCGCACCTCACTCCGGGCAAGACGGTGCTGGAGAACGTCGAGGAGGCGGTCGCGCACATCCGCGGGCTCCTTCAGCGGCAGGAAGAGATCGGCATGGCCATGGGCGAGGCCGACGCCGATTTCGACAAACTCTCCGAAGAGATGGAGAAGGTGCAGGCGCAGATCGACGCGACCGACGCGTACAGCCTCGATCGGCACCTTGAACTCGCGATGGACGCGATGCGGCTCCCCCCGCCGGACGCGCCGGTCGAACAACTCTCCGGCGGCGAACGTCGCCGCGTCGCGCTCTGCAAGGCGCTTCTGCATCGGTACGATCTGCTGCTCCTGGACGAACCCACGAACCACCTGGACGCCGAGAGCGTGGAGTGGCTCGAACACCACCTCGCGAGCTACACCGGCGCCGTCGTCGCCATCACGCACGACCGCTACTTCCTGGACAACGTCGCGAAGTGGATCCTGGAGTTGGATCGCGGTCGCGGGTATCCGTGGTCCGGCAACTACTCCGGCTGGCTGGAGCAGAAGCGGGCCCGCCTCGCCGTTCAGGAGAAGCAGGAGACCGCCCGGCAGAAGGCGCTCGACCGCGAACTCGAATGGGCGAAGATGGCCCCCCGCGCCCGCATCGCCAAGAGCAAGGCCCGCCTCGCCGCCATCGAGAAGATGCAGGAGCAGGTGATCGACGAGGACGAAAAGGAACTCACCATCCAGATCCCGCCCGGCCCGCCGCTCGGCGATCTCGTCGTGCGGGCCGAGGGGCTCTCGAAGGCCTACGGCGACAACCTGCTCTTCGAAGACATGACGTTCAACCTGCCGAAGGGCGGGATCGTCGGAATCATCGGCGCGAACGGCGCGGGCAAGACGACGCTGTTCAAGATGATCGTCGGAACGGAGCAGCCGACCACGGGCACGCTCACGGTCGGGACCACGGTGAAACCCGCTCACGTGGATCAGAACCGCGATGCGCTCGTCGCCACGAACACGATCTTCGAGGAGATCACCGGCGGCACCGATTACATCATGCTCGGCAAGCAGAAGGTCGCGAGCCGCGGCTACTGCGCCCGCTTCAACTTCACCGGAACGGACCAGCAGAAACTCGTCGGAAGTTGCTCCGGCGGCGAACGCAACCGCATCCACCTCGCGAAACTGCTCCGTTCCGGCGGCAACCTCCTCCTGCTGGACGAACCGACCAACGACCTCGACGTGGACACGCTCCGCGCCCTCGAAGAGGCGTTGATCAACTTCGCCGGTTGCGCGGTCGTCATCAGCCACGATCGCTGGTTCCTGGACCGCATCGCCACGCACATCCTCGCCTTCGAGGGAGACAGCAAGGTCGTGTGGTGCGAGGGGAACTTCCGCGTGTACGAGGAACAGAAGCGGGCCCGCCTCGGCGAGGCCGCCGACCAGCCGACCCGCATCAAGTACCGGAAGCTGCGCGGGTGAGCGTCGCATCCCGCGGACGGCCGCGTTCCTCGCTCGTTCGACTTGGAGCGCGACGTGCGCCCGTGTGATGGAGTCGTCTCTCGTAGGAGTCGCCGATGAAAGCGCTGCTGGAGAAACTGCCCAAACCAGTTCGGTTCGGATTGTTCGGGGCCCTGGGCGGGTTCCTCGGCGCGTTGTTGATCGGCGAGTTGTTGTGGTTCGCGTTGGAACCGCCGCCCCCGCCCGAGGCGGCCGAACCGCCTCCGCAACTGGGGCTTTCCGTCTCGCCGAGCGTGGCGGCGTATCAGGGCGGGTCGAACGAGTTCACGCTGCAATTCGAATCGAAGCGGCTGAACGGAGCCGCGGTCCGCGTCGAGTTCTCGAAGGTTCCGCAGGGCATCGTTCTCGATCCGGTGGCGGGCGCGGAGAACGGCACGCGGACCGGCGCCGTTCGCGTCGCCGAGTCCGCCCCGACGGGCCTTCACACCGTGACGGCGACGGCCACGGCGACCGTGAAGGGCGAGCCGGTCTCGGCCACGTCCGACTTTCAGGTTCGCGTCGATCCGTTGCCGCGGGCGATGGTGGACGTCGCCTTCGCGGTGGACATTTCGGGCAGCATGCAATGGGCGATCAACGGCGTGGCGAACGGCTCGCGCCAGTTCGCCGCGGAGATGGCCGCCGCCAAGACCGACGTCCGCTTCGCGCTCGTGGCGTATCGCCACTACAAGAACGGCCCCGGCTACCTGCAGACGCTCTCGTTCCGGTCCGGCGAATTCACCGGCGACTCGGACGAGTTCCGAGATCAGGTCTCGCGGCTGCGCGCGGGCGGCGGCGGCGATCCCGGCGAGAGCAGCCTCGACGGCGTCACCGATGCCGCCCGGCTTCCCTTCCGCCCCAAAGCGACTAAGGTCGTTCTCCTGATCTCGGACGAACCCCCCGTGATCCCGGACGGCAAAACGGCCTCGATGAAGGACGCGATCGACGTGATCCGCGGCGCCCGCATCGATCAACTGCATCTCGTGGTGAACAAGAACCAACTCGCGTACTTCGAGCCGCTCCAGACCGGGGCGAACGGCCAGATGTTCGACCTCAGAACGGTCGTCGGAGGCGATGGCTTCCAGCGGCTGATTCCCGAACTGAGCAAGGTCATCGCGAAGGCCGCGGACGCGTCTCGCCCGAAGGACCTGCAATTGTCCGCGCCGCCGCCCCCGCCGACCTTGCCCGCGACGCAGGGTTTGCAGTCGAGCCGTTCGTACGATTCGGGGTCTCGGGTGCAGTTGTTGGTTGCGATCAGTTTGTGGACGTCGGCGATCGCGGCGGGGATCAGTTTGGGTTTGGCGGCGATGCAGTTTTTGTCGTTGAACCGTTGGCCTTCGTCGACGGCGGCGGCCCTTGGGCTCGCGGGCGGGGCGGTGGCGGGCGTGATTGGCGGGGCGGTGGGTCAGGGTTTGTTCACGCTGGCGCCGAGCAGTTCGGTCGGCGTTTTGTTTCGCGTCGTCGGTTGGTCCGCGTTGGGGGCCTTGGCGGGGGGCGGTTTGGCGTTCGTGGTTCCGAATTTGCGGAAGTCTCACGGCGTGCTGGGCGGGTTGCTTGGCGGCCTTCTCGGCGCGGTGGGTTATCTGCTGGTGTCGGGTTTGGGTTTGGGCGACGTGGCGGGTCGTCTCGCGGGGGCGATCATTCTGGGATTCTTCATCGGGCTGATGGTTGCTCTCGTTGAAGCGGCGATGCGTCGGGCGTGGCTGGAGGTGCGATTTGGGAGCGGGGAGACGATCACGGTGAACCTCGGTCCGGAGCCGGTGAAGGTGGGTGGCGACTCGCGTCAGTGCGCGGTGTGGGCTCGCGGGGCGGCGGCGGTGGCGTTGCGATACTGGCTGCGGGACGGCCGGGTCGTCTGCGACGAAGCGGGACGTGGGGAACGGATGATGGCCAACGGCGATCGTCGCGAAGCGGGGAACGTCGTCGTGACGGTGCGGACGTCGAACGCGGCGGCGGCGGCGGCTCCGGTTCCGTCGCGAGTCGTGGACGACTTCGACGATGACGATCCGTTGCCGATGCCGGCTCCGACGCGTTCGAAGGCGGTGTCTGCTCCGGCTCCGCGTCCGTCGGTTCCGCCTCCGCCCCCTCCTCCGTCGAAGCCGATTCCGGTACCGCCGCCACGTGCGACGACTCCGTCGAAGCCGATTCCGCCTCCGGCTCCGCGGCCGGTGAAGCCCGCCTCGGCGTACACGTGTTCCGAGTGCGGAGCCGGCGTGGAGAAGGCCCACGGCGTCTGCCCCGCCTGCGGCGGGTTGTACTGATGGGTCGTCACGCGGCGTCGCGGCGGGAGAGGATCGCCATTCCGTAGCGGTCCGCGAGCGAGATCGTCTCGGCTTCGTCGATGATGATGGTGCGGCCGGCTTCGATGGCGAGCGTCTTCGCGCCGGCGGCCTTCATCGACTCGATGGTCTGAACGCCGACGGTCGGCACGTCGAAGCGCATGTCCTGTTCCGGCTTCGCCACTTTCACCACGACGAAGTTGCCGTGGCCGCAGAGTTCGCCCGCCCGCAGGATCGCTTTGTCCGTCCCTTCGATCGCTTCCACCGCGAGCACGGCGCGATCGCGGATCATGACGCTCTGGCCGATGTCGAGGCGGCCCATCTCGCGAGCGAGGCCCCAACCGATTTCCACGTCCTGCAGTTCCTTCGCCGTCGGTTGGCGGCGGGTGAGCGTTCCTTCACGCACGAGCAACTCCGGGCACAGTTCCAGGGCGGACATGCATTCCAGATCGAACTGGCGAAACTCGTCGATGATCCCGGTCAGGATGGAATCGTCGTTGTTGGCGCGGCGGCGGCGGAGGAACCAGAAGCGGAGCATCCGCCAATCCGGGAGGAAGCGCCAGAGGCGGAGCGGGTGGAAGGCGAGGTGTTTGTGGAACTTGCCCGCCATGGTCCAACGTTTCACGCCGCCGCGGCGGAAGGTGCGGATCGCGGCCCCAAGCGACAGCCGTTTGAACCAGCGGAACTCGGTGCAGAGGTTCTTCAGCGCGGGGTCCGCCATGCCGTGAACGGCGAGGCAGACAACGGGAATGCCGCACTCGCGGGCCTTCTCCGCGAACACGATCGGGAAGCGCCCGGCACAGGCGAGCAGGCCCACCGGTTCCGCCGCGGCCGCCATGGTCACTCGTCCTTGAGTCCGAGATGTTTCTTGATGCGCTTCACGTCTTCACGCAGTTGCGGGAGGCGCTCGATGGCCACGAATCCGCGTTTGAACAGGACTTCAGGGCGTGCCGGGAATCCCATCATGCGGCTGTCCGCGGGCACGTCTTTGGTCACTCCGGTGCGCCCGGCAAGCACGACTCGGTCCCCGACATGCAGGTGATCGCCGACTCCCACCTGCCCGGCCGCGATCACGTAATCGCCCACGGTCGTGGACCCGGCGATACCCACCTGGGCCGCGAGAATCGTGTGCTTCCCGATGTTGCAGTTGTGAGCCACCATCACGTGGTTGTCGATTTTGGTTCCGGCCCCGATGCGAGTGGCGCCGAAGGTGCCGCGATCGACCGTGCTGCAGGCGCCGATCTCGACGTCGTCTTCGAGTTCGACCCAGCCGAGTTGCGGCACCTTCACGTGCTTGCCGCCCTGGAAGCGGTATCCGAAGCCGTCCGCCCCGATGACGGAGTTCGCATGGATGAAGACACGGTCGCCGATGAGGCAGTCGTCGTAGACCACGACGCGTGGGAAGAGGATGCAGTCGCGGCCGATCTTGCAGCCGCGGCCGACAGTCGCTCCGGCCTGCAGTTGCGTGTTCGCGCCGATCTCGGTTCCTTCGCCCACGACCGCGAACGGGCCGATGGTCACGCCGTCGCTGAGCTTCGCGGTGGGGTGAACGAAGGCGGTCGAATCGATGACGTGCGTGTTGGTGGAGGGTCGCCCGCGGAGGCGCCGCACGATGTCCGCGAAGGCCATGAGCGGATCGGGGACGCGGATGATGGGGCGGCCGTTCACGGGCACGCCGGCGGGCACGACGGCGGCGGAGGCCTTCGAGTTGTGCCAGTCGTTGAGGTGGCGTTCACCGTCCACGAAGGTGATGTCGCCGGGCTGAGCGTCCGCGAGTGCGCGGGCGTTCTCGATGGGCTGCTCGGCATCGCCGAGCGCTTCCCCCCGCACCCACTCGGCCAACTGCCTGACGGTGACGCTCACGTGTGGCCCTTCATCCTTGCGAGCCGAATCCGGATGGGACGGTACCCAAACGGCGGACGCCGGGCAAGTGCAACCGGCTGCGGGGTTTCGCCGCATTGGGAGGTATCGGCCAAGTCGGGGAGTTCGGAGAGGAAGAAACGGCGAATTCGCGGGTCTTTCGATCGCCCGATTTGCCCCGCTTGCCGCTCTTCGCCCATCCTCACGTTCGATTCCGCCGGAAGAAACGGTTCGTGCGGAATTCTTCCTCAAGGAGTCGGTCCGATTGTGCCGATTGTTCGTGACAGCAGGCCGAGAGGCAATGTCCGGCCGCGTGGTTGTCGGGGGACGACGCGCGGAGGGGGCCGGAAACGGCAAGCAGGAGCGTGCCATGCGTAAGGGATTACTGGGTTCGATCGCGGCGTTGGCGGCGGGTGCGGGCTCGGCCTGGGGGCAGTTGCCTCCGGTCGTCGCGGGCGATCCGCCGGCTCCGGCCGCGGTCGCTCCGGCCGAGGTGATGCCGGCACAGGCTCCGGGCGGGCTGTTCGCCCCGGTGCAGCCGAACCCCGTGATCATGCCGCCGCTCGGGTTCGGGCCCGCCGGCGATCCGCAGGGCCTCGGCCCCGTGGGCGGGTTCGGCCCGCCGCCCGGCCCGATGTACCCGAACCCCGGCCCGTACGGCGCGCCGCTGTACCAGCCCGGCCCGCCCGCGCCCGGCAACGGCGGCGGCTACGGCCAGGCCCCGCACTGGTGGACCACGATGGACTACCTCGTGTACTTCGCCAAGGGCCAGCCCGCGAACTTCCCCCTGCTCACGACCAGCGCTCCGAACGACGCCGGGATCATTGGCCGATCCAGCACGCTCGTTCTCGCGGGGAACCAGGACCTCAGCTACAACCCGATCAGCGGCTTCCGCATCAACGCCGGCTTCTTCGGCGACGTGGACCGCCGCTGGGGCTTCGAGGCCAGCGGCACCGTGCTCGAACACAAGGCGAACGTCACGGACATCGCCTCGGGCACCAACATCCCGACCCTCGCCCGGCCGTTCATCGACTCGGCCAATCCCCGCGTCATCGGCAGCCAGGTGATCGCGAACACGAACCTCGGCGAGGGTCGCGCCGTCGTCGGCACCACCAATCAAACCTGGTGGATCGACGCGACCGGCATCGTGAACCTGTATCGTTCCGAACCCGGAACCAAGTGCGCGATCAGCGTCGACTTCCTCGCCGGCTACCGCTTCATGATGATCGAGGAAGATCTGTCCATCGACACGCACACGCGGCTGAACCAGACCGGCACCGTGACCCCGGTGTTCGCCATCGGGCCGTTCGGCGTGCTCACGCAGGTCGGCACCACGGTCACGCCGATCCCGGTCGCCTTCGGCGGCGTCACGGTCTCGACTCCCGCCACCATCGTGGTGCAGGACTCGTTCAAGGTCACGAACCGCTTCAACGGCGGCGTCGTCGGCCTCCGCGGCGAAGCCCGCTACGGCATGTTCACCGCCGGCACGACGATGAAGCTCGCCTTCGGCAACATGAACCAGCGGCTCGAGATTCAGGGCCGCAGCGGCTACTCGGACCTCAGCCGCCCGAACCCGATCAGCGGCGGGCCGAACATCGGCAGCGCCTACGGCGGGCTCTACGCCAACGCCTCCAACATCGGAAACTACAACCACGACGAGTTCGCCTTCATGCCCGAGATCAACCTGAACCTCGGCGTGAACGTGACCCGCGGCCTCACCGCCTTCGTCGGGTACAACTTCCTCTACATCAACAACATCGCCCGCCCGGCGGATCAGATGAACCCGATCGTGAACACGGCGACCGTGCCCTTCAACGCGAACTACGGCGCCGCCAACCGCCCGAACGTTCCCCGCCAGATCTTCGCTCAGGACGAGTTCTGGATCATGGGCGTCAACTTCGGCCTGATGCTCCGGTATTGATCCCCGAACGAACGACGACATCGCCGAGGCCGCGGGACAACCCGCGGCCTCGGTTCGTTCTCCGTCAGTCCAACTCGATGTCGTGCGAACTGGCGGCGACGGGTGCGCCGATGGATTTTGGCGAAGCCCAATCTGGGTGGCTGACTTCGAGGGAGGTTGCCCCCGAAAGGAGCCCCGGCTGGAAGCCGGGGCCATGCACCGGCTCGAAACCGGCGCCACCCAAGAGCGGCTCCGCCGCCAATATCTGTCGTCACACCCGGCGGCTACAATGCCCCTTCACTCCGTGACCGAGGCATCTTATGTCCGCCGCGTTTCCGCCCGCCGATCCCGCCGTTTACGAGTTCATCACCACGAAGCCCGGGCCCGGCGGCCAGCTTCCCCTCACACCCGAATTGCTGCGGCACGCGCCCAGCGGGGACCTCTTCGGCTGGAGCCAGAACGTCGGCATGGGATGGAACCCGAGCCTGCTCGGTGGCCGCGAGTTCCTGATCCTCAGCACCCATGGCGGCCTTCGAGCCGCGGACGGTTCCCCGATCGCGCTCGGCTACCACTCCGGGCACTGGGAAGTGGGCTTGCTCGTGCAGGCCGCCGCGGAAGAGTTCCAGAAGCTGCGCTGCGTCCCGTTCGCGGGCGCCGTCACGGATCCGTGCGACGGCCGAACCCAGGGCACGCCGGGGATGTTCGACTCGCTTCCGTTTCGAAATGACGCCTCGATGGTGATGCGCCGCCTGATGCGGAGCCTGCCCACGCGGAAGGGCGTGATGGGCGTCGCCACCTGCGACAAGGGGCTTCCCGCGATGATGATGGCGCTCGCCTCGCAGCGAGACCTTCCCACGATCCTCGTGCCCGGCGGCGTGATGCTCGCGGGTGAAGCTGGAACCGAGGACACGGGGAAGGTGCAATCCATCGGGGCCCGGTTCGCGAACGGCGAGATCACGTTGGAACAGGCCGCGGAGGCGGGCTGCCATGCGTGCGCGTCGCCCGGCGGCGGTTGCCAGTTTCTCGGCACCGCGGCCACGTCGCAGGTCGTGGGGGAAGCCCTCGGCCTGAGCTTGCCGCACTCCGCGCTTTCGCCCAGCGGCCAACCCATCTGGCTGGATCTCGCCCGTCGTTCGGCCCGTGCCCTCGCCGCGATGGCGGACCGCGGCCTCACCACCCAGGACATCCTGACCGAAGCCGCCGTCCACAACGCGATGGCCGTTCACGCCGCCTTCGGCGGCAGCACCAACCTCCTGCTCCATACCCCGGCCGTCGCCTTCCAGGGCGGCGTGAAGCGACCCACGATCGACGATTGGACCCGCATCAACCGGCAGGTCCCGCGACTGGTCGACGCCCTGCCGAACGGTCCGATCGGCCACCCGACCGTCCGCGTGTTCATGGCCGGCGGCGTCCCCGAGGTCATGCTTCATCTTCGCGAACTCGGCCTGCTGAAACTCGACGCCCTGACCGCTTCCGGCGAGAAGCTCGGCGACGTCCTCGACGCCTGGGCCAAGTCCGAACGCCGCGCTCGGCTTCGCGACATGCTCCGGACCAAGGATCGCGTCGACCCGGACACCGTCATCATGTCGCCGGAGGCGGCGCGGAGCCGCGGGCTCACCAGCACCGTCACGTTTCCCACGGGCAACCTCGCGCCGCAGGGATCGGTCATCAAGTCCACCGCGATCGATCCCTCGGTCGTGGATGCGGACGGCGTGTATCGCAAGGTGGGCCCGGCGAAGGTGTTCACCACCGAGAAGGCGGCCATCGCCGCGATCAAGCACGAGGGCGAGAAGCACGTGGTCGCCGGCGACGTGCTCGTGCTCTGCTGCCGCGGGCCGCTCGGCAGCGGGATGGAAGAGATCTACCAGATCACGAGCGCCTTGAAGTTCCTCTCGTTCGGCAAGCAGGTCGCGGTCATCACGGACGCTCGATTCAGCGGGGTGAGCACGGGCGCCTGCATCGGCCACGTTTCGCCCGAAGCTCTGGCCGGTGGCCCGCTCGGCAAGCTCCGCGACGGCGACCGCATCCGCATCGAGATCGACCGCAACACCCTGCACGGCACGATCGACCTCGTCGGCGATTCGTCCGCGATTCACGACGCGGCCTGGGGCACGGCGGAACTGGCGAAGCGTTCCCCTCGCCCCGATTTGGCTCCGGACCCGCAACTCCCCGCGGACACGAAGTTGTGGGCGATCTTGCAACACGCGAGCGGCGGCGTCTGGGGCGGTTGCGTCTACGATGTGGATGCGATCGAGAAGCGCCTCGTATCGCTTCAGATGGACCGGCCGGAGTCGTGAGATGATCACGCCGTATATCGGCTGAGGAGCTCGTCCAAATTCTTTTCGACGGAGGCGACCTTCGCCTCCTGCTTTGCGACTGTGCTGCGGAAGAAATAGTAACCTCCGACGAGCGGGCCGACGGTCAGCAGCATAAACACGAACCCGATTCCCATTGGCTCGGCGGTGAAGGTGACCAATCCCGCCAAGAAGAGCAACGTTGCAAGTGCTCCTCCGATCGCGAACAACACTCCCCAAATTTTGAGGGGTTGAAACATGCCGTTCGTTTTCTTGATGGCGACGGTGTCAAGCAGACAGTTGTCGAGTTTCTCGATGTCCTCGAGAAGCTGCTTGTTGCGTGAGAGCTGGCCGATCCCGTGAAGTTTGTCGAGGATCTTCTGGCAAGTCTGCTGTCGTTCGGCCGCTTCCTGAAGACGGCGCTTGATCGCTCGCTGTTGAGCCCAAGGACTGGTCGCGCCGCCCGTGTCCCGCGAGCCCAACAGCTTTCTCTGGTTTTTGAAGTCCAGCTTCTCTTGACGAATCTGGAGATGAAGCGTTTGGGCGAGAATCGAGAAAAGATCCTGCGAAATTCGGAGTCGATCTCCTGGCGGCGTCGAGCCATTTCACGATCGTGCTTCTGGTTCGCCATCTCGATCTGCATCTTCACCATCGACCACATTTCCTTGTCGCTTGCATCCAACGAGAGCAATCGTGCGGCGTGTTTCTGCTTGGCCTCGCGATCCTCGATGTCGAGACGCAGTTCATCCTGCGCGCGACGCTCCTCCAGACGAGCCAGCGATTCCTTCTTTTCAACCGCGAGTGTGATGTCGCGAATCTTGGCTTCGACTTGAGCCAGATCCACTTCGTTGTTGGCGACGAGGCGCTCGCGTTCGAGATCTCCCGACAACAAAATGTTCTTCAGGTCTTGGTCGCCCCGCGTCTGGGCGACCTTGAGTTCCTGCAAATTCTGAAGGTGAAGTTTCTCGACTTCCTGTTCGCGATGCAGATGTGCGATACGCCGCGTTTTGGCGAATTCGAGGGCCTTTTCCTCCCGAGTCGCTCGCTGCTGTGCGATTTCGGCCCGCTCCGACTCTGTCAGCCCCCAAGTAATCATGAAGCGTTCGAGCTCAAGTCCGCAATTGGCGAGCGAGCGAGCGAGCACCTCGCGAGATTGGGATTCCAGACGCTCGAGCAGGGACTTGTCGCTCCGCAATCCGGACGCGGGGAATTGAGCGATTTCGGGGACCAAAACCTTTGCCACGACTTCATCGCGAAGGAGAGCGGCAATGTCCCAGGAAGCGAGCGCACGCTTTCCTTTCAGGAGTGCGAGCAGAGGGACCACACCATCGAGAGGATTCGGCAGATCCAGATTCACGGACAACCGGATGTGGCAGCAGGCCTGAACCACCTCCCGATCGGAACTGAGCGCGACGACCGTGATTCGGGAGAACTCCTCACGACTCGTGGAGGTGCCCGATTGTTGAGTCCAGACATCTTCCCCCGCGGCCCATCCGAACGGCGTCGCGCTCTTCACAAGATCGAGGGTCTTCGTCGGGCCGCCGGAACCGGTCGCGACACTACTGACCGAGCCTCGCGATACCGCTGCGGTCTCCGAAGTCGTCTCGCCGAGAAACAGCGTCACGTCGAAGGGAGCAAGATCGATGAAGTAAACAGAAAGATCCGAGCCCGCGCCGAACCACGACTTCACTTTGTCGAAGACGCCAGCGACCTTGATGCTGCTCTCGGTAAGAACTTCGCCCGGCACACCCTGACGCACGACAATCGCCGCTTCATTCGGGCCAACAACCACCTGCTTGCGGAGAAACCCGGGGATGTCGGCGGCTTCCAAACGGGCGGCCACAGTTTCTCGTTGATAGACGCGCCAGTTCGTGGGCATGAATGTCTCCGCTGCGAGCCTCACACAAAGTGTGAAGCCTGATTTTGAAGTGACTCGAATCAGATCGGCAGCCAGCTTTCAAGTGCTTGTTATACCTGAGTATTCCGAGTGTGAAAAGGTTCGAGGATGCGAATGCAACAACCCCTCCGCGACGGCGACCGCATCCGCATCGAGATCGACCGCAACACCCTGCATGGCACCATCGACCTCGTCGGCGACGCGGCCTGGGGCACGGCGGAACTGGCGAAGCGTTCCCCTCGCCCCGATTTGGCTCCGGACCCGCAACTCCCCGCGGACACGAAGCTCTGGGCCCTCCTGCAGAACGTCGGCGGCGGCGTCTGGGGCGGCTGCGTCTACGACGTGGATGCGATCGAAGCGAAGTTGAAGTGACTTTGAAGTCCCGGCTTTCGCGAGAGCATGGTCGCGCCGGGAGTCTCGAACTTTCGAATGTGTGTCGTGCGACCCGCTTGCGGGTTTGTCCCGTCACTTCGACGGGATGTGCGACTTCGTGGAACCGAGGCGGCCGTCCGGGCTGTGCCCGGCGACGATCACTTGGTAGCCGCCGGGGGCGGAGCCGAGTTGGAACTGCAGTTTCGTGCGGCCATCCGCGGGAAGCACGATGATCGGCTTCCACATCACGGTGTCGTCTTCGTCGGTCGCGGGTCGGAGCGCGGCATACTCGCGAACCACGAGCGGCCGATCCTGCGACACCGATTCCCGCAACCGATCCGCGATCGGGTCCTTCGCCAAGCCGTTCTCGACGAGTGCTGATTCGAGCTTGCGAAGCCGAGCGAGGGCTCGTTCCTTCGCGAGCGCCTCCGCCTTCACGCGGCCCGCTTCCTCCGCCGCGAGGATCGTGTCCAACACCGTCTTGCCGGGAGCGGGGCGGAACGGCATCTTCGGCAGCGCCATCGGCAGATTCGACAGCCGGTTGAACGACTCGAGGCCGCTCGAACCGATCAGCTTGCTCGAACCGATTCCGAAAATTTTGAACGGCTCGCCGCTGCGAACGGCCTCGACGGTCTTCGGCGCCGGGAGCGTCACCTCGGGAAGTGGAGCATCCGGAGACGCCTGCGGCGGACGGATCTTTTCGCTGTTCACGGTCGGAATCGTGGCGGGGCGGGCGCTCGCGTCGAACCACAGATACGCCGTCAGGCCCGTGGCGGCGATCGCGCCGACCACGTAGGGCAGGATTCCTCCCGGCCCCATGCGGCGGGCCGCGGCGAGGGCGCCGAGCATCACGCACAACACGGCCACGCATCCGCTCGCGAACGCAAGCCGCCCGCGAAGTTGCTCGTACGGGCCGGCCGCGTTCTGCACCGCGATCGCCATCTCTTCCGTGGCGCGGCGGCTCGATTCGTACTCCGCATAGAGCTTGAGCATGACGGGTTCCGCGGCGTCTTTCTTGGCCTTGGCCGCGTCCGTCTCCGCGGTCGAACCGTCGAATTGCCGCCAGTACTTTTCGGCGAGCGAGGAGCCGCCGTCCTTCGAGCGTTGTTTGCCGTGCAGTTTCAACAGCGCGTCCGCGGCGGTGCCGGGAGCGGCGGAGTGCTTCTGTTCCACGAAGCGCCGCCAACCCTGCGTCGCGAGCACGCCGTCCAGCGACTCCGCGGCCTTCGGGTGATCGGTGAGCAGGAAGTCCGCGTATTCGAGATCGTCCGGCGTCTGCACTTCACCCGCGAGCAGGAAGTGAGCCGGGATCGCGCGATGTTTGCCGTCCGGCGCCACGGCGGCGTTCACCGCGGCGGCCCACAGGATCGCGGGAATCGGGTTCCCTTTTTCGTCCGTCGCCGCGATCGCGAGGTCGACGGCGCGATCGGCGATGGTCGGAGTCACGCTCAGGTTCAACACCTCGCCGGGGTGGCGAAAGACGAGCCTCTCGGCCACGGGAACAAGGTCGTTCGATCCGGCCATGTCCTCGAACACGGTGATGCGGGTGACGCCGCCGCGTGCGTCGGATTGAGCCAACAGCGTGACCACGGCCGGGGCGTCCGCCTTCACGAGAACCGATTGCTTGTCCGCCAGGCGGCCGCGGGTGTACGCCCCGACGACGAGCTTGCGATCCTTGCCGGAGGAATGCACGCGGACGCGGATGGGCTGGCCCGGCTTCACGACCGTGTCCAGAGCCGTGAACGTGACGCCACCAGCCTCCGCCTTCGGCAAGTTGAACGGCTCGACCTCGCGACCGATATGCTGCAGGTGAAGCTGGTACTGCTCGCCGGATTTCGGAGTGAAGGTGAACGAGCCGACGCCGCGATGCACGCCCGGTTCGTCGCTCGGCCCCGAGGCTTCGACCTTGGCCACGATCTCGCGGCCGAGATTCACCGTGCCGCGCACGTCGAGCGGCTTGCCGTTCAGGTTCGTGCCGCGGACGTACACGCGGTTCGGCACGCCGGCGATCAGCGTGCCGCCTTCGGGGAAGAACTCGATGGTCAGTTCCTTCCCGGCAACCGGCACGCGCTCGGTGACGGACTCGTTTCCGCCCTTGTCGTCGAAGGTGACGCCGAGCTTGATGTCGGATCCGGGCGGCAGTTTGAACTCGACGCGGAAGCGGCCCGTCGCGTCGGTCTGGCCGGTGAGCATGATCGGATTGCCGTCCGCGTTGCGGGCCTGCGGCACGGGCTTGATCACGCCGGAGAACGGAACGCCATCCACGCTCAGAGCGATGGCGCCCTTCGCGCCCGCGACCGGCTTGTCTCCCAGCTTCAGTTCCACGAGCGCGACCACGAGTTGATTCGCGGAGTGGCTCGGCGCGGTGAACGTGATCGCCTTCGTGAACTTCTCGGGGCCGCCGGCGCGAACCTGGATGGACTTCACCGTGGGGAAGGCCATCGCGGGCGGGCTGCCGTTCGCGCCGGAACGTTCGGCGAGGGTCAGGAGATATTCCCCTTCGGGGGCGTCGGCCGGGAGCAGGAACGATCCGCAGCCGACGCCGCGAATCGGTTGGCCGTTCGCGTCCAGCATCGGGGTCAGGGTTCCGGCCGCGTCCTTCACCAGGTTCGTGGAGCCGGTGAGTTCGAGCGTCTTCCCGGCGCCGTCCGCCTTGCGAAGCGTGAACTTCAGGTTCTGTTCGCGGGTCGGCGGGCGAAGCGTGATGCGGTCCAGGGTGAGCGAGCGGAAGTGGATCTGCTCGCCGGGCCGGTACGCGAGCTTGTCCGTCGTGAGCATCGTGGCGTAGACGGGCCCGAACAGGCGGATCGGTTCGAGGAGTTCGGTGCGGGCGCCGCTGACCGCGTTCACGGACGACACGCTGAGCATGAGTTCGGTCTGCGGCTTCACGCGAGTCCAGATTTCGGCCGGTAGCCGCACGGTGGTGTCGGCCTTCGGTTGAACCGGTTGAACGTGCAGGACCTGGCCCGTCTCGTCGCGGAATTGGGCTTCGACGCGGCTGCCGGCGAGCGAGTCGGCCGGATCCGCGACGGCGATCACGTATTCGTTCGGGGCGCCGGGCGCGATCGACTGCGGCTTCGTCACCGCGACGTTCACCTTGCGGGCGGCCTCGGCCTTGGCGTCGTTCGCCCAACTGGAGACGACCGCGAGATGCTTCTGCTTCGCGGCGGTGTGCTGAACGAGGGCCGTCGTGTCCGCGAGGTTCCGTTCGTATTCGAGCTTCGCCCGGGCGGCGCGTTCGGAAGAGTCGCTCACGCCGAGCTTCGCGCTTTCGAATCGGTCCGCGAGTTTGTTCAGGGGAACGAGAGCGCCGGGAATCATCGCGAGCACGGAGGCCGCGACGGCCCATTGCATCCAACTGGACTTGGCTTTGCGGGCCGGCGTGAAGGGGACGACGGGCTCATCCGCCGGCGGCACGAACGCGACGTTCGGGAACGTGGACTTGGCGGCCCGGGCGATCAGGCCCCGGGCGCGGTCGGCCTCGGCGCCGGCGGCGCGGCACGCGTCGCACTCGGCGAGGTGAGCCTGAACCGCCGCGTCCTCGGCTTCATCGAGCAAGCCGTACGCGCGATCCAGCATCAGGGTTCGGCAATCGTGGCACCGCATCATGACCATCCTCCTTCCCGCACGCGGAGAAGGGGCTCTCGTGTGTCGCAGGGAGAGAAACGCGGAGGGCCGATCCGAGGGAGACCGGAGCGGAGGTTCGACCGGCGGCAGGTTGCGAGTCGGCACGCCGGTCGATTCCGCATTCCGAAATCCGCCCTCCGGGCGTTTCTCACGTGTCTTCGGCGTCTCCCTCGGCCTCGGGGTTGAGCACGCGTCGGAGCTTCTGGAGCGCCGCCCGCATTTGCGTCTTCACCGTGCCGACCGGGGCGCCGCGAATGTCCGCGATCTGCTCGTAGGTCAGATCGCCGTTCTGCCGGAGCAGGAACACTTCGCGTTCTTCGGGTCGCAGAAGCGTGATCGCTTCGCGGAGTCGGTCCAGGGCTTCGCGATCTTCCAGACTTTGCCCGGTGTCGTCGGCCCGGGCCGTCATCATGAGATCGTCCTCGGGCAGCGGTCGGCTCTTCCGATTCCACGCGCTGCGCTGGAAGTCCTTGGCGGCGTTCAGCCCCACGCGGAAGATCCACGCCCGGAGGTTCTGCACCTCGCCGAGGGTGGCCCGGGCCCGCCAGCACTTCAGGAACGCGTCCTGGGCGGCGTCCTGGGCGTCGTCCGCGTTGCCGAGCATGTACAGAAGTGTGCTGACCAGCTCGTCGCGAATCTCGTTGAACAGCTGAACCAGCACGTGCTCGTCGAGCATGCCGGCGCCCTGCCCATCCGCGGAACCGCGGATCGGCCGGTCGCTCGGGGTCGCGCCGGGCTGGGCCATACACTCCTACCTACACGACGAACCGAGCGCGGGTTCCGATTGAGGGAAAATGAATTCCGGGTGAGCGTCGATCCGGGTCTTTCTTAGGAATGCTCCGACGACGCGGCCCGCCGAACGCCCGATTCACCGCTCCGAGTTGGAGTTCCGCCCGAAATTCAACCGATAAACGCACTTGAGGCCACAACCATGACGCGACTCGTGCTTGGCAGCCGGAACAAGAAGAAGCTGGGCGAAATGATCGACCTGCTCGGCGACCTCGGGTTCGACCTCACGGACCTCACACCCTACCCGGATGCCCCCGAGGTGGACGAGACCGCGGACACCTTCCTCGGGAACGCCACGCTCAAGGCCATCACGCTGGCCCCGGCGCTGGGCCAATGGACGATCGGCGAGGATAGCGGCCTCGTCGTTCCCGCCCTCGGCGGAGCCCCCGGCATCTACTCGGCCCGGTACGCCGGAACCCACGGGGACGACGCCGCGAACAACGCGAAGTTGCTGGCCGAGTTGAAGCCAGGGCTCGATCGTGCGGCGTACTACGTGAGCACGGCGGTGCTGGCCGATCCCACGGGTCGCGTGGTGGCCGGGGTGGAAGGGCGCTGCCACGGCACGATCGTGACCGAGCGCCGAGGCACGGGCGGGTTCGGCTACGATCCGCTGTTCCTCCTGCCCGAGTACGGCCGGACGTTCGGCGAGTTGCCGCCCGAAGTGAAGCGCCGCATCAGCCATCGAGCGAACGCGTTCCGCGACCTGAGGGAGCACCTGAAGAATGTCCCTGGCTGAACTTCAATCCGATATCGGGGCCTTCCGCCACTACCTGCGGTCCGAGCGCGGCATGGCGGACAACACCGTGCAGGCCTACGGTCGGGATCTGGATCGATTCGCGAATTGGGCGGCGACCGTCCGCTTCGCCGCATACGAGAAGCCGACGCTGAAGGACCTCGCTCGGTACGTCGCGTTCCTGCACGACGAATCGCTCGCGCCGCCGAGCGTGGCCCGGCATCTCGTCTCGCTCAAGATGTTCTACCGCTTCCTGAAAATGGAAGAGCGTGCGGACTCGAGCGCGGTCGACCTCCTCGGCTCGCCCAAACTCTGGGAACGTATCCCGCAGGTGCTCTCGCCGGACTCCGTGGATGCGCTCCTGAACGCGCCGCAACCGGGGGACCGCTTCTACTATCGGGATCGGGCCATTCTCGAAACCATGTACGCGACCGGCTGCCGGGCGTCCGAAGTGGTGGGGCTGAGGCTGAACGATTTGTATCTCGATTCGGCGTTCTGCAAATGTACCGGGAAGGGAAGCAAGCAGCGGGTGGTGCCGCTGGGCCGCCCCGCGGTGAGCGCCCTTCGCGATTATCTGGCGGATGGCGGAGCCGCTCGCGACCGCACTTATGTGTTCGTGAGCAAGTCCGGAAGGCCGCTCACGCGGATTTTCCTCTGGGCCCTGGTGAAGAAATACTGCCGCCGGGCCGGGCTGCCGAACACCACGAGCCCGCACACGCTGCGGCACAGCTTCGCCACGCACGTCCTCGCGGGCGGCGCCGACCTGCGAACCGTTCAGGAACTGCTCGGCCACGCTTCGATCCAGACGACGCAGCATTACACCCACGTCGACCGCGACCGCCTGAAAGCGATCCACAAGCAGTTCCACCCCCGCGGCAAAAGCGCCTGAGAGAGACCACTTCTTCAATCGACAACCCGTTGAGCCGGTGACGTGAGTCACCGGAGTTTGTGGGCTTCCAAGTCCGGTCGCTCACTCGATCGTCTTCTCCGTCCTCCGTGGCGACGGTCGTTGCGTACCCTTCGCGTCCCGCTTATACTCTCTCCCGACGACACCGTTCTTTCCCGTCGCCCGAGGTAGTCCCATGTCGGAACAATCGAGCCCGAGTTCGCTCAAGTTTTGGATTGCGGGCGGGGTCGCGGGGCTCGCCCTGGTGGTGGCCGCGGGTGCGATCGTTTCGTGGCGAACGAAGCAATTTGAACGGCCCGTGGCGCAGAACGACGCTCCCGCGCCGAGCCCGGAACCCGAAGCGACTCCGAAGCCGTCGCTCCGGCCGGACGTGGTACCTCCGAAGCCGGCGGTGGGCGCCGCCAAGCCCGATGTGGTCCCTCCGACGCCGGCCGTGGTGGCGCCGCCGAAGTCGCCCGAGGTCGTGGTCGCGCCGCCGATGGTGAAGGAACCGACGACGCCGGAGGCCGTGCGGAGCCCGATCGAGATCGCACCGAGCCCGCGTGAAGTCGCGGCCGCGCCGCCGCCCTCTCCGCCGACGCCGGAAGCGGAATCCGCCCCCGCGAAGCTGGATTCACGGGGGCTCGCCATCCCCGCGGCGCCGGTCCGGCTCGACGAACGCTCCGCCGCGGAACTCGAGAAGTCCCTCCTCGCCGTGCGGGAGGTTTCGCTCGACGCTCCAGGCGCGACTCGCGTCGCGGGGATTCTCCAGAACTTCGCCAAGCAGCAGAAGACGAGCAATCTGCCCTACGTGGGCTCGGCCCTGGCCGCGAGCGCCCGGCCGGACCTCGCGGGGATGCCCTTCCGCATCGGGCTGGATTCCGTGCTCCCGCGGGAACGGGCCCAAGCCATGAACGGCATGTCCAAGCAACTTCGCGAGGCGATCCAAACCTGCATTCCGTCCGCGGACGATCCCCGCCCGGACGCGGACGAACTCTTCGCCACGCTGATCAGCGAGAAGAAAGGGTCCTTCCGCAATCGCGACAAACGCCAATGGGCCCGGGCCGAGGCCGTGCCGTGCGTCGTTCAAATGCTGCAAGCCGAGAATCGGGACATTTGCCGAATGAGTTGCGAGATTCTTCGCAAGCTCGAAGTCGACGAAGCGACGGAGGCGTTGGTGAAGTGGGCGGTGTTCGACACGGACGCGGGCAATCGCTCCGCGGCGATCGACGCGCTCCGCTCGCGGGACCGGGCTCTCGTGGCCCGGCTGCTCGCCGATCGGCTCGACTACCCGTGGCCCCGCGCCGTCGAACACGCGTGTGAGGCGTTGGCCGCGCTCGGAGCGAAGGAGGCGCTCCCGTGGCTCGCGGCGGCCTACAACCGACCGGATCCGGACGCACCCTTCGTCGTGGAACTTCCGAACAAGAACGGCGGCACGTTCCGCCAGGAACTCGTACGGGTGAATCACGCGCGGAACTGCGTGCTCTGCCATGCGCCGTCGTTCAATGAAACCGATCTCGTTCGCGGGGCCGTCCCGGACCCGGCCCGGTCGCTCGCTCCGCCCACCACGCCGGCGTACTACAACTCCGGCGGGCAGTTCGTCGCCGCCGAGGTCACGTACTTGCAGCAGGACTTCTCGCAGGTGCAACCCGTGTTGAACCCGGGGAACTGGCCGGGCCATCAGCGGTACGACTACTTCGTCTCCGTTCGGCGCGACACGGGCGCCGTGCCCGCGGCGCCCGCGGCGGACAGCCCCTACCGAGCCGCCTACCGCCATGCCATCCTCGCGCTCGCGAATCGCGATCCGGATCGGGACGCGGAGTGGATGGCGGAGCAGCGGAAGCTGGCTCCCTCGAATGCGGACGGTCGCGGCGCCGCGGTCGCGAAGGCGCTGTCCCTTGAAACGAACCCCAACGCGCTCGCGTCCATGAAGATGCAGGAGTATGTGAAGCCGCCGCTCGAAGGGACGGCCACCGAGTGGGGCGCCGCCGTGACGGCGATGCAGAAGGCTCACGGGCTGAAGGCGTCCCGCCTGGCGCTGATCGCGTACCTCGACCCGCTGACTCGCGGCGGGCCGGCGGAATCGCGTGCGAAGGCGGCCAATCTGCTCGCCGTGGCGAACGGAGCGACTCCGGACGCCGGGCTCTCCAAGGCCGTGCGAACGGCCCTGGAGTGACGCGAGGCGATGGGCCTCGGATCGCGGAGCGTCATCCCTTCGCGATCAAGTCGTTGATGCGTTTCGCGAAGGCGATGGGGTCCGGGAGCTTCGAACCCTCGGCGATCAGAGCCTGCTCGTAGAGAAGCCGCAGGTAGGATTCGAAGCGAGGGTCGTCCGCGTCGGCGGCGTGGATGGCCCGAACGGCCTCGACCGCCGCGTTGCCCGGGTTCAGTTCCAGGATGCGCTTCGCGGTTCCTTCCCCGCGGCCGAACCGCTCCATCAGCCGTTCCATGTGGGCGGTCATGCCCGTCGCGTCCGCCACGAGGCACGAGGCACTCTCGGTCAGGCGTTTCGAGAGCCGCACGTCCGAGACGTCCGGCAGCTTGTCCTTCGCCGCGGCGAGGAGCGGCGCGAACGCGTCCTTCACCTCCGCGGCGATGTCCGCGTCCGAGGCGGTGGTCTCGGCGCGGTCCGCGGCCTGGAGTCGCTTCCCCTTGTACTCGCCGAGCGCGGGCAGGGCGAACTCGTCGATCGGGTCCGCGAGAAGCAGCACGTCCTGACCGCGTGCCTTGAACGCTTCGAGGTACGGCGAGCGCCGCAATTGTTCGACCGTGTCGCCGATCAGGTACGCGATCTCCGTCTGCCCGTCCGGCATCTTCGACACGTACTCCTCGAGCGTGGTGAACTTGCCGGGCTCCGTGTTCGCGGATTCGAACAGGAGCAGATCGGCGATCTTCTCGCGGTTCGCATAATCCCGAGTGAGCCCCTCCTTGAGTACGGAACCGAGGCCCTTGTAAAACGCGAGGTACTTCTCGAGTTCGAAGTTCTTGAGCCCCGCGAGCGTGTCGAGGATGTTCTTCACCACGCTCTTCTGGATCGCGTCGAGCAGCGGGTTCTGCTGCAAAATCTCGCGGGAGACGTTCAGCGGCAGATCGGCGGAATCGACCACGCCCTTCACGAAGCGCAGATAAAAGGGAAGGAGTTGCTCGCAGCGCTCCATGATGAGCACGCGCTGCACGTACAGCTTGAGCCCGGCCGTCGGCTCCTCCCAGTCCATGCTCATCGGCTTGTTCGCCGGGATGAAGCAGAGAACCTTGAACTCGGTCTTCCCTTCCGCGGAATAGTGGATGGTCGCGGCCGGAGCTTCGCTCTCGTGCGTGATCTGTTTGTAGAACTCCTGGTATTCTTCGGGCTTCACTTCGGCCTTGTTCCGCAGCCAGATCGCCTTGCGCGAGTTGAGCGTCTCTTCCTTCGTCTCCTTTTTGCCGTCCGTCTCGGTCTCTTCGTCCATGACGACCGGGTGCTCGATGAAGTCCGAGAACTTGCGGACGAGGGACTTGAGCTTCCACGGTTCGAGGAACTCGGTGGCGTCCTCCTTCAGATGCAGGATCACGTTCGTGCCGCGGTTCGGCTTTTCGATCGCCTCCACGGTGTATTGGCCCTGGCCGTCCGAAACCCAGCGCGTCGCGTCCGCCGGATCGAAGCTGCGGGTCTCGACGGTGACGGTGTCCGCGACCATGAACGCGGAGTAGAAGCCGACGCCGAACTGGCCGATGAGCCCCGGCGATTCTCCGGCCTGGCCCGCCCGCTTCGCCGCTTCGAGGAACGCCCGCGTGCCGGACTGCGCCACCGTGCCGAGCAGGTCGATGACCTGCTGGCGGGTCATGCCGATTCCGTTGTCCGATATGGTGAGCGTCTTCGCGTTCGCGTCCGGGGCGATCCGGATTTTCCAGTCCGTGTCGCCTTCGAGTTTGTCCGCGTTGGCGAGCGCGTCGAACCGCACCTTGTTGATCGCGTCGGACGCGTTCGAGATCAACTCGCGGAGGAAGATCTCGCGATCCGAGTAGAGCGAGTGCGTGATGAGGTGAAGAAGCTGCTTGAGTTCGGCTTTGAATTCGAGGGTTTCGGCGGGCATCGGCGAAGGACTCCGTTGCGGGGGTTTCTCGTCCATTTTAGGATCGCGAGCGGCGGTGGCACGCGTTCCTGCTTGCCCGCTCGGCGAACGGTACATTGTCTTCATGGAATCGGTCGAGCCATCACCTCCGATCGCGCGGCGGGTCGCGTCGCCTCCGCGAACGCTGGCCAGCGTCGCCACCGTCTTCCTCATCGTGTTCCTCTACGTTCGCGTCGGGTTCGTCGAGCCGTTCGGCGTGCCCACCGGCAGCATGGCCCCCACGCTCATCGGCAACCATCGCGAGGGGCCCTGCCCGCGATGCGGTTACCCCGTGCGCGTCGGCATCCCGACCGGACCCGAGCGGCCCGGCTTCTTCAGCGACGTGCCCTGCCCGAACTGCGGCAAACGGGTCAACCTTTCCGAGGCCCGCGACATCAACGGCGATCGGCTTCTCGTGGACAAGAACGTCTACCAGCTCCGCCGACCGCGGCGCTGGGAAGTGGCCGTGTTCCGCTGCTCCGCGGACCTCGCCAAGCCCTACGTGAAGCGGATCGTCGGATTGCCCGGCGAAGAGATCACGATCGTGGACGGCGACGCCTTCGCGAACGGCGAACTGCTTCGCAAATCGATCCGCGAGGTGCGCGAGGCCCGCGTGCCGGTCTTCGACATGTCCCATTCCCCCGCTCCGACCGGCTGGGGACCGCGTTGGCTCGTCTACCCCGCGGACGGCGACCGCCGCCTGCCTCGCGAGGGAGGCCGCGAGCCCGCCCCGGCGGACGAATCCGTTCTCGCGAACGGCACGCTCACGCTCGACGCCGCCGCCGGGCCCCAGCAGGAAGTCCGCGTCGAATATCGGCACTGGAACCTGGACGAGAATCGCGAGGAGCCGGTGAAGTCCGTCAATTCCTACGATGGCGGCGGCTCGCGGCGCGAGAGCAACATCTACCCGGTTCACGATTTTTACCTCCGCTGTGAAGTGGAGGTCGTCTCCGCTCAGCCGGACGCGGCGTTCGCCTGCCGACTCTTCGACGGGCTCGACGCCGTGGCGGTGGAGGTCGGGGTGGGAAACAAACGCGACACGCAAACGAAGATCGCCCACGAGAAGCTCGGCATCCTCGCCGCGGCCGCCAAGTCCGGCCTCGAACCGAACCACACCTATCTCGTGGAGTTCGCGTTCGTCGATCGGCGGGCCACGTTCGCGATCGACGGCAAAGTGGTGGTCGCCCCCGCGGATCTGCCCGCGGAGCGGAAGCGAGGCGAAGCGCGACGCCCGCTGCAACTCGGGGCTCGCGGCTGCAAGTTGCTCGTCCGAAAGCTGACGCTCGATCGCGACATCCACTACACGCAGGCGGGCACGCACGGCACCCGCCGCCCCGCGAAACTCGGCCCGGACGAGTACTTCATGCTGGGAGACAACTCCGGCAACTCGCAGGACAGCCGCGAGTGGCCGGAGCCCGGCGTCGCCGAGGCGGACTTCATCGGCAAGCCCTTCCTCATTCACCAGCCGCTCCGCCTCGGCGGCGTGACCCTCGCCGGCCGCGACCGCACTTACCAAACCCTCGACTGGGCCCGCCTCCGCTGGCTTCATTGAGAGGATTCAACTCCCGTGACTCACGTCACGGGCTCGACGACGCCACGGGCTCGACGACGCCACGGGCTCGACGACGCCACGGGATCACGCGAAGAGTTTCGTCACGGGCTCGCCCGAGACGATCCGCGCAGGGCGGCTCGTCAGGTCGTGGAAGTGCGTCTCCGCGGGGATGCCGAGGGCGTGGAACATCGTGGCGGCGAGGTCGCCCGGGGAGACGGGCTCATCCCGCACGTAAGCCGCGCGGCGATCGGAGCGGCCGAAGGTCGCCCCGGCCGCGACGCCCGCACCGGCGAGGATCACCGAGTAGCACGCGGCCCAGTGCTTTCGTCCTGGCGAGCCGCGACCCGCCGTCTTCTCGATGGCAACGAGCGGAGCGCGGCCGAACTCGCCCATGCAGACCACGAGCGTCGACTTCAACAACCCACGTTCGTGGAGATCGTCCAGCAGCGTCGAGAACGCGCGATCGAAACGCGGGAGCAACGCGTCCTTCATGTCTTCGAAGATGTCGTTGTGCGTGTCCCAGCCGTAGTGGTCCGGTTCGCCGAAGTGGAAGTCCTGCCCGCGGATGTTGTGATTGCAGAAAACGGTGACCCACGGCACGCCGGCCTCGACGAGCCGCCGCCCCATGAGGCAGGCCTGGCCCGCGCGGCTGCGCCCGTAGCGGTCCCGCAGGCGGGCCGGTTCTTGGGCGATATCGAAGGCGTCGCGAACGTGGCGAGCGTTCATCAAGTCGTAGGCCTGTTTCGCGAACGAAGCGGAACCCGAGTCGAAGCGGGCCGAGTCGAGACCCTGCAGCAGATCGCGACGTTCGAGGAGCCGGCCCGTGGGGAGGTCCGAGCGCGGGGCCAGCGTGGGGAGCAGGGGCGTGCCGTCACGCACGTCGCCGAGGTCGAGCGGATCGTAGCCGCGCCCGAGGACGCCGCCGTATTGACCGGGGCCGGGCTCACGCGGCGTAAGCAGCGGGCCGTTCACGTGAAACGCGGAGTGCGGGAAGCGGCGATCCGGGCGGACGCGATGGAGCAACGCTCCGAGCGCCGGCGCGTCCGTGCCCCGCGGTGAAGGATTGCTCGTCTTTCGCGAATGGAACTGACCGGTGAGCGCGAGGTAGCACGCGGACCCATGATCGAGATCGTCGTGCGTCATGGAACGCAGGATCGTCGTGTGGTGCAATCGCTTGGCCACTTCGGGCAGATGTTCGCAGATCCGCACGCCGGGAAGCGACGTTCCAATGGTGCCGAAGTCGCCGCGGACCTCCTCGGGCATGTCCGGCTTCGGGTCCCAGGTGTCGAGTTGGCTTTGACCGCCGCTGGTGAAGACGACGAGGACGGACTTTGCGCGGCCGAAACCGGGTGCGGTGGAGGCGACGGCGCGGCCGCTTCCCGCCAGTATGGCCGGCACGCCGAGTCGGAGCCAGTCCCGCCGCGAGGGTGGCCGCCCCGCCGGGTTCAGAGTGGCCGTGAACCGTGACATCGGGACGATTGTCGCATCCGCACGCCGATTTGGGAAGCGATTGCCTGCGACGAGCGATCGAGCCGAGGCTCGTCGGGGGCCGGAATAATCGTTCAAGTTTGCGCCGATTCCCAGCCGATGTATCCGGCGGGGGACCACGCGCATGAGCGACGTGAAGGGGCTGCTGGAACGAATCTCGGCCTTCCGGCAACGGCTGGAAGCCACGCCACGGATCATTCCCGAGGCCATCCCGCTGGAATCCGGGGACGCGGACGTGCCCGCCGGGTTCCGCGACTCCTTGAAGCAGATCGCCGGGCTTGGCCACGCCGTCGAGGGGCCGCTTCCGCCGCTCACGGACCGCGCCCGCGAGTTGCTCGGCACGGCCCAGACGCTTCTGACCCGTCAGAAGAAGTTCGCTCAGGATTCGTTCGTCGCCGGGCTCAACCGCAGCAAGTCGGCCGCGAACGATCCTCTGATCGCGTATCACCGCGAAACCGTCGCGACGCTCGATTGTGCGGTTCGGCTCGCTCAGGCCTTTCCGGAATCGCCCAGCGTGCAGCTTCAGCTTTGCGAGGGATTGAACGGGCTGCTCACGCACGTCGCGGAACGGCTCCTCGTTCAGGAGCGTGCCCTCGGCCTCCGCAAGACGGACGAATCGCGGATCGACCGTGTCGCGGCGGCGTACGCGGCGATGTACCACGGGCAGGCCGTGGGGTTGAACCCGGTCGCCGGGCTCGCCGAGGAACTGCTCGAGGAGGCCCGGCAGGGCAAGCCGCTCCGCTTCGTTCATGCGGATCTGTTCTCGGCTCAGGCGTACCCCGGCTCGGTCGAGACGATCGCCCCCGCACGGCATCTCGCGGCCCACACGGTGAACGTGGCCCAGGTCGTGGCCCGGATGGTCCCGTTCGATTTCGAATGGGCCAGCCGCCCGCTCGTGCCCGTGGTCGCGGCCCTGATGATGGATTGCGGCATGATGCGGGTGCCGGTGAACGTGTTGGCCAAGGCGGAGGCGTTGAACGCGGAGGAGCGCCGGCTCGTGGAGAGCCACGCGGTGTTCGGCGCGGAGATGCTTCGCCGGCACGTTTCGGACGCGGCCGCGCTCGCCGCCGCGGTCGCCACGCACCACGAACGCACGGACGGCACCGGCTACCCCGCGGGAGTGAAGTCCACGGGCATTCCGTCGCTGGGTCGGATGCTCGCCGCCGCGGACACGTACTCGGCGCTCTGTTCGCCGCGCGCGTATCGGGCCGCTCAGGACACCCGCGCCGCCCTCACGGACGTTCTGCTGCTCGCCGAACACGGCCAACTGGACAAGGACTTCGCCGAGTACCTCGTACACGTCTCCTTCTATCCGGTCGGTTCCGTGGTCGAACTCACGGATGGTCGCGTGGGGATGGTGGCGGCGAATCATGCGAATCGGCTCGACCCGCGAACGCAGATGAAACCGATCGTCGCCATTCTGGCCGATGCGGACGGCACGCTCCTGCCGCGAGCCGAACATGTGGATCTGGTACAATCGACGCGTTGCGGGATCCTGCGAACGCTGCCCGCGGATCGCCGCCGGGAACTGCTCGCCCGCCGCTATCCGGACCTGGGATGACCAGCTACTTCTCCGCGACCCGGCATCCGTGGTCGTCCTTTCTTTTCCTCGTGCCGCTGCTGGCGGCGTACGAGGGCGGCGTGCTCTGGCTCGGCGGGGATCGCTCGGAGAAGCTCCGCAACGGCGCCGACGCGTGGCTCCGCTGGGCGCTCGAAGCCTTCGGCGCCAACCAACTCCTCCTCGTGCCCGCGATCCTCGTTCTCGTTCTCCTCGTCTGGAGCGGCTGGCGCTGGGCGGACCGCCCCGCCGATCCCGTGCGAACGTGGTTCGGCATGGCCTTCGAAAGCGGCGCGTGGGCGTTCGCCCTCTGGCAGTTCAGCTTGAACTTCGGCCCGCTCGTGGAACGATTCGGCATCGAATTGAACGTCACGATCCAGACGGGAACGGCGGCTCGCGCAATCACGTTCATCGGGGCCGGCATCTACGAGGAGGCGCTCTTCCGGCTCGGGCTGTTCTCGTTGCTGTACGGCGTGCTTCGCGTCGTCGCGATCCCGCGGCTCTTCGCGTTGCCGCTCGCGGGCATCGGGGCGGCTCTCGCCTTCGCCGCCGCCCATCACATCGGCCCGTATGGCGAAGCGATGAACCCGTATGTCTTCCTGTTCCGGGCCGTCGCGGGGCTGTACTTCACGTTGCTCTTCGTCGGCCGCGGGTTCGGCGTCGCCGTCGGCGCCCATGCCGGATATGACCTCCTCGTCGGGCTCAATCCCGCCGCCTGAACGACGCGCACGGCAATGCGGGTTTCGCCGTTCGCATCGGCTCGGTTTTCACTTCCGGTTCGTGGCGCGTGCGTCTTCCCTAAAGCCCCCAGACTTCCATGCCGATCTTCGGTGTGTCCACACTCTCGGGACCACACCGTGACCGACCGCCCGCCTCCCGCCAGCGTCGCTCTCGCGTTTCTCACCGTGATCCAGGACGCGACCGGCTGGGTCGGCGGCTACCTCGTGACGAACGCGTGGGGCCGCCCGATGGAGTTCCGCCTCACCTCCGCCGTGCAGCCCAACCGCGTCCAGACCGTGCTCTACGGCCCCACGCTGGACGAGTACCTCCATGCGGACGTGATCGGGAAGGCGCTCGTCGAGAAGACCTCGATCCGCCCCGACCTGATCGTGACGGATGTGCCGGCGATGCTGGGTTTGCGGTCCCGCGTGGACATCCCCGTGATTGGAATTCTGAAGGGCGACCCGGCGGACGCCATGGCCTTCTCGCATCCGCGCTGCAGTGTGCCGCTTCTCATCGCGCCGAAGTTCGTGAGCGACGAATCGACAATCGTGAACCGGCTCGAAGGCGTCGACCCGGCGATCGATCTCGCGGAGCCGTTCGACCGCATCCGCGAAGCCGTGGCCGAAGCCCGCAAGATGGGGGTGGCGAACCGTGCCGCTTGAGCAGGAACTCGAAGTCATCTCGGTGCCGCGGTTCGAGCGCCCGCTGGAGGCGAGCGTTCGCGAGGCGAAGCTGCTGTGCGAATCGCCGTGGGTGCGGTCGCTGGGGCGGCTCGATCTCTCGGTTTCGACCGAAGGCTGGAAGTTCCCCGCTCCGCCCCAGATCGCCGCGCCGAAGGCGCCGGTCGAACGGGCTCCGAAGCCGATTCCCGAATCGGCTCCGCCGCTTCCGGACGCGAGCAAGCCCGCCGAGAATCCGCACATCCGGCCGAAGCCCACGGCCGAGACGGTCCAGTTCAAGGACCGCCTGCTGTACCTGCTTCAGCCGCCGCTGGACAGCTTGTTCGACGGCCGCCAACTCGAGGTGCCTTTCGAGCCGTTCCCGTATCAGCTCGAAGGCATCGCGTTCCTCATGCCGCGGCACTCGGCCCTCCTCGCGGACGAAATGGGCCTCGGGAAGACGGCGCAGATCATCCTCAGCCTGCGGCTGCTCTTCCACCACGGGCAGATTCGCTCGGGGCTCGTGATCTGCCCGAAGCCGCTGATGCACAACTGGGCCCGCGAGTTGAAGTCGTGGGCGCCGGACCTGCCCTTCGAGGCGTTCGAGGGCGGCACGGAACAGCGCCGCACCACGTGGCTCACTTCGAACTGCCCGCTGAAGCTGATCAACTACGAAACCCTGACGCGCGACCAGGAACTCGCCGCGGACCCGCGCGTGAAGTTCGACGTGGTCGTGCTCGACGAAGCGCAACGCATCAAGAACGCGAGTTCGAAGACGGCCCAGGTCGTGCGGTCCATCCAGCGCGACCGCAGCTGGGCGATCAGCGGCACGCCCATCGAGAACCACCCGGACGATCTCGTGAATTTGTTCGCGTTCATCGATCCGGGCCGGATCCCGCCCGAGACGCCGCCACGGAAGATTCCCGGGTACACCTCGGACTGCATCCTGCGGCGCACGAAGGACATCGTTCAGTCCGACATGCCGCCCCGGCTCTACAAGGATCTCGAACTCGAACTTTCGCCCGCGCAGCAGGCCGCGTACAAACTCGCCGAAGACGAAGGCGTCGTTCATCTGAACGAACTCGGCGAGACGATCACGGTTCAGCACGTGTTCCAACTCGTGATGCGGCTGAAGCAGATCTGCAACTTCGACCCGTTGACGGGCGAGAGTTCGAAGCTGGAGCAACTCGTCACGGATCTCGAGGAAGTGGCCGAGAGCGGCCGCAAGGCGCTGGTCTTCTCGCAGTGGGTGGAGCCGCTCGAAGTGATCGCGAAGGCGGTGGACAAGTTCGGCCCGCTGCAGTACCACGGCCGCATTCCGCAGGCCGAACGCACGCCGATCCTCGATCGGTTCAAGAGCGACCCCGATGCCCACGTGCTGCTCATGAGCTATGGCACCGGCAGCGTCGGGCTCAACCTGCAGTTCACGAACTACGTGTTCCTGTTCGACCGCTGGTGGAACCCGGCCATCGAGGATCAGGCCATCAACCGGGCCCACCGCATCGGCCAGAAGTTGCCGGTGACCGTGACGCGGTTCACGGCCGAAGGCACCATCGAGAAGAAGATCGCGAGCATCCTTGATCGGAAGCGTCAGGTGTTCAACGATTTGCTTTCGCAGGCGGAGAAGCCCGCGACTCTGGGGCTGACGGAAGACGAGATCTTCGGCCTGTTCGACATCCGCGCCCGCCCGAAGCGTTGATCGCGTCGTCACTCGCCGAGGTACGCGGCCCGGATGCGAGGGTCGTTCAGGAGGGCGTCCGCGCGGTCCGAGAAGGCGATGCGGCCGGTCTCGAGAACGTACCCGCGATGAGCCACCTTCAGCGCCATGCGGGCGTTCTGTTCCACGAGCAGCACCGAGACGCCGCGACGATTCAAGTCCCGAATCACGTCGAAGATCTGCGCCACGATCTGTGGCGCGAGCCCGAGCGAGGGTTCGTCCAGCAACAGCAGTTTCGGCTTTGCCATGAGCGCCCGGGCGATCGCGAGCATCTGCTGCTGGCCCCCGGAGAGAAGCCCGCCGGCCTGGCCTTGCCTCTCGCGGAGGATCGGGAAGAGTTTGAAGTTCGCTTCGATGTCCGCGGCGACGGCGGCGGAGTCCGTGCGGGTGTAGGCGCCCATGCGGAGGTTTTCGAGCACCGTGAGCCGCGGGAAGATCTTCCGCCCCTCGGGGGACTGCGCCAACCCGAGGCGCACGCTCTGGTGTGGGGGCACGCGAGTCAGGTCGTGACCGTCGAAGGCGATCGTCCCGCCCTTCGGCTTCACGATGCCGGAGAGGGCCATGAGCGTGGTCGTTTTGCCGGCGCCGTTCGCGCCGATCATGGCGACGATCTCGCCCGGATTCACGGCGAGTGAAATCGCGTGCAGCACGTCGATCGCGCCGTATCCGGCCACGAGGTCGCGGACTTCGAGCAGCGGAGGCATCAGCGGGGCCTCCGGACGTGGTGTCGAGCTTCGATCATCGTCACGCCTCGTCTTTCCCGAGGTAGGCTTCGATCACCTTCGGGTCGCGGCTCACTTCCGCGGGGGCGCCTTCGGCGATCTTCACGCCGTGATCCAACACCGCGACGCGGTCGGAGATACCCATCACCAGGTTCATGTGGTGCTCGATGAGGAGCACGGTGATGCCGCGATCGCGGATGCGGCGGATGAGTTCCATCAGCCCCACGGTCTCGATGGGATTCATCCCGGCGGCGGGTTCGTCCAGAAGCAGCAGCTTAGGCTCGGTGGCGAGCGCGCGGGCGATTTCGAGCCGGCGTTGGTCGCCGTAGGCGAGGTTCTTCGCGAGCAGGTTGTGCTTGCCCGCGAGGCCGACGAACGCGAGCAACTCGCCGGCCTTCGCCGCGCCGTGCCGCGACCGGCTCCCGCCGACCAGCACGTTCTCGATCACCGTCATGGCCTGAAAGAGCCGGATGTTCTGGAAGGTGCGGGCGATGCCGTGCCGGGAGATGACGTCCGGCGAGCGACGGGCCCGGCGCCACGACACGAGCGTTCCCGCGACGCCGACCGCGAAGCCGATGGCGAATCCGGCGACGGCCGCGGTCGAACGGCCCACGATGTACGCCTTCGCCGCGTCGATCATCTTTCGGGTCGTGAACTGGTCTTCGGGGAAGTCGCGAACGGCGTGTTTCCAAAGCAGGTCCACGTTCACCGCGAGGAGCATGAGCAGGATGGCGGTGCAGAAGCCGATCGCCAGCGCAGCGAGGATCAGTTTCAGGTCGAAGGGGCGTTCCGCGACGCGGCCCTGGAAGCGGATGGAGCCGCCGCTCGGCTCGTAGATCCCGGTGATGGCGTTGAAGACGGTCGTCTTCCCGGCGCCGTTCGGCCCGATGATCGAGAAGATCTCGGTGGCGTTCACCGCGAGGTCGACGCCGTTGACGGCCGTGATGCCGCCGAACCGCATCGTCAGTTTGTCGATGGCGAGCACGTGCATTTCACTTGCCGGGGTTCAGTTCGTGGCGGCGGCGTGTCTCGGGGAGCAGCCCGGCGGGCCGGAAACGCATCATCACGATGAGCACGAGCCCGAAGATGCCGAGCTTCCACATGCTCAGCTTCGTGTACTCCTTGCCGCGGAGGAACTCGGGCATGCCGCGGATCACATCGGGGTCCTGCACCCACGCGTCGAGCTTGGGGGTGAGCACCTGATCGAAGCCGATGAGGAGCAGGGTGCCGAGGAGCACGCCGGGGCGGTTGCCGAGCCCGCCGAGGATGATGCAGCAGAGCGCGATCATCGAGCGGTTGAAGTTGTAGCTGTTGGGGTCCGCGGTGGTGCTCTGGCTCACGGCGTAGAGCGTGCCGGCGAGCCCGGCGACGCCCGCGCCGATGGCGATGGCCGCCAGCTTGAGCTTCGCGGGGTTCAACCCCATGCACGAGGCGGCGAGTTCATCCTCGCGGAGCGCCACCCACGCGCGGCCGAGGCGTGAACGCTCCAGTGCCCCGAGCAGCAGATAGATCGCGGCCAGGATCGCGAGGCAGACGAAATAGAAGTACGGGTAGCGCCGCCAGGTCGAACCCCACGTGGGGTGCCGCTTGTACTTCGCGAGGTCCGGGTCTTCCATTCCGGGAAGCAGGTGCGGGCTCACCGGGTTGAGCCCCTTCGTGCCTTCGGTGATGTTCTCGAGATTCCGCAACACGAAGACGGCGATGAGGCCGAAGCCCATGGTGACGAGCGCGAGGTAGTCGCCGCGGAGGCGCAGAGTCGGGGCGGTGGTCGCCATGCCGGCGAGAGACGCGGCGACGACCGAAGCCACGAGCGCGACCGCGAAGCTCAGTTGAAACGGGAACTGCGGCACCGTGAGGATGCCCGTGACATACGCCCCGATCCCGAAGAACGCGGCGATGCCGAGATGGAACAGGCCCGCGGAGCCGACGACGACGTTCAACCCGAGCGCGAGGATGGCGTAGATGAACAGCGGCACGAAGCTCTGGGCGTAAAGCGAAGCCTGTTTCCCCGGGACGAACGGCAGCGCGGCGAAGGCGAGGAGCGCCGCCGCGGGCCAGAACGCGAGCGCCGAGCGGAGGTGCGTCATACCTTCTCCCGGGTGCGTGAGCCGAGCAGCCCCGTGGGCCGGAAGATGAGGATGAAGATGAGGATCACGAAGATGAGCGCTTCGCTCCAGACCTCGCCGACGTAGGCGCTGCCGAGCGAGCGGATGAGGCCGATGAGGATCCCGCCGAGCACGGCGCCGGGGATGTTCCCGATGCCGCCGAGCACGGCCGCGGTGAAGGCGTACACCCCGTTCTGAAAGCCCATCTGATAGCCGACCGTGTTGAAGTACAGCCCGTAGACGACGCTCGCGACTCCGGCGAGGGCGCCGCCGATGGCGAAGGTCGCGGCGATCACGCGATCCACGTTGATGCCCATGAGCAGGGCGGCGGTCGGATCCTGAGCGGCGGCCCGCATCGCTCGGCCAAGCGTGGTGCACTTCACGAGGATCGTGAGGCCGATCATCGTGGGCACGGTGATGCCGATCACCATCAGGTCCTTGTAGCTGAGCCGCAGCGGGGCGCCGGTGCCGGCGAGGAGATCGCGCGAACCGACGAGGTTGGGGAAGTCCAGGTCCACGGAGCCGAACCAGACGACGCCGACTTGCATGAGCACGAACGAGACGCCGATGGCCGAGACGATCGCGGCGAGTTTCGGAGCGCGGCGCACCGGCTTGTAGATGAAGCGATCGATGCCGACGTTCACCGTGGCGCAGAAGAGCGGCGCGGCCACGAGCATGACGGCGATGGCGAGCGCGGCCCCGGCCGTGCCCGGCGGCTCGAACCCGGTCGCGCCCGGCAACGCCGCCGCCCCGATCCAGAACGCCATCTGCAACGCGAAGAACGACCCCAACATGAAGAGGTCGCCGTGCGCGAAGTTGATCAGTTCGATGATGCCGTACACCATCGTGTAGCCGAGCGCGACCAGAGCGTAAAGCGATCCGGTGACGAGGCCGATGGTGACGAACTGCCAGAAATCGGCCATGCGGGTGAACCCGATTCCGAGGTCGAGTCGCCGGCGAAGAGAGGCAGCGAGGCGGAAGCGATCGTGTGCAATGCGCGTTACAGGACTTGAACCTGTGACCCCCACAATGTCAATGTGGTACTCTAGCCAGCTGAGCTAAACGCGCTTCACTTCTCGTGTTTTACCCGATTCCGCGGCTTCGTCAAGTTCGCGTTCTCCGTGGGGTGTGGCCACAACTCCTGGAGTGGGTGGAAGGCCCGCGTCGAAAAATGGGGCGGATCGCCGTTCGGGCCTTCCACCCAGCCCGTCGCTTGTCCAAAATGACGGGAGCCGAGTGTTCCGGGTTCGCCGATCGAGGCCGCGATGCATCCGATTTTTTCGCGACGGAACGTGCTCCGGGCCGGGGCCCTCGGGCTGTTCGGGCTCGGGCTGCCGCAGTACCTCCGGGCGGCGGAGGGGCGGCGCGCCAAGTCGTGCATCGTTCTGTTCATGTGGGGCGGCCCGGCCCAGCAGGACACCTGGGACCTGAAGCCGGACGCGCCGGACGTCTACCGCGGCGAGTTCAAGCCGATCCAAACCACCGTGCCCGGCCTCCAAATCTGCGAGCACCTGCCGCAACTGGCGAAGCGGGCGAACGACCTCTGCCTCATCCGGTCGATGACGCACGACGACGTGAACCACACCACGGCCACGCACCACTTGCTCACGGGCAAGCCCGCGCCCGCCGGCGCTCTCGCGGACGATTGGCCGAACTACGGGGCGGTGCTGGCGAAGCTCGGCCGCGGAACCGGACCGCTGCCGCCCTATGTCTCCATGATGCCGGTGGTGCCCGCGCCGGGCGGCGCCCCGCGCTTCGTGGAATCGAGCCACGGGCAAGGCGCCGGGATGCTCGGCCCCGTCTTCAACCCGATGCGCATCGACGCGGACGCCTCGCTTCCGGACTACCGCGTGGGCGAGTTCGAACCGGCCGCCGAAACCGCGGGCGAACGCGTGGACGGTCGCCACGGACTGCTCAAGGGTTTGGACGGCCAAGCGAGACGCTTCGAGAAACAGGCCGATCTCGAAGCGATGGGTTCGCACTACGAACGGGCGTTCTCGCTGCTCAACTCGCCGGCCGCGGTCCGCGCCTTCGATCTGAAACGCGAGCCGCGACGTGTCCGCGAACGATACGGCATGAATCGCCACGGCCAATCGGTGCTCCAGGCCCGGCGGCTCGTCGAAGCCGGCGTCCCGCTCGTCACCGTCTTCTGGCCCAACGACGGCATCACGAACGTGAGCGTGTACTGGGACACGCACAACCGCAACTTCGTGGATCTGAAGACGCGACTCTGCCCCGTCACGGATCAGGCCTTCTCCGCGCTCCTGGACGACCTCAAGGATCGCGGCATGCTGGACGACACGCTCATCGTGTGGACCGGCGAGATGGGCCGCACGCCGAAGGTGGGGCAGAGCGTGCCCGGCGGCGCGGGCGCGGGCCGCGACGGCCGCGATCACTGGGGCAAGCTCTTCACCACCGTGCTGGCCGGCGGCGGCGTGAAAGGCGGCATGGTTCATGGAGCGAGCGACAAGTACGCCTCCGAATCCTCCAACAGTCCCGTTCCTCCTCCGGACCTCGCCGCGACGATCTACCACGCTCTCGGAGTGAACCCGCGAACGGAAATCGTGGACCGCCTCGGCCGCCCGCTCACGTTGTGCGAAGGCCGCGTTCTGGATTCGATCCTGAAGTGACGCGTCACTTCTTTTTTCCCTGCGACGGATAGACGGGGTTGAGGCCCGGCTCCCACCTACGGGCCGCGAGGTCGTGCCCGATGCGTTTGAAGTGGGCATAAAGCCGAGCCTCGAGTTCATCCGCCCGGCGAGGTTCTTTCTCGGCCAGATTTCGCTGCTCGCCGGGGTCCGCGTTCAAATCGTAGAGTTCGCGCCGCTTCTTCTCCAGCGTCGCGATCAGCTTCCAGCCGTCCGGCGAAACGATCGACCGCTTGAACGTGTACTCGCGGTAGTCCGTCTCGGAGAAGCAGTCCCGATTCGGGGCCGGACCGTCGATCGCGGGCACGAGGCTGACGCCGCGGAATTGGTCCTTCATGCCCGTGGCGTCCACGTCGAGCAGGTCCAGAATCGTGGGCATCACGTCGATGCTGCTCACGCGATGGGGCACGGAGCGGCCTTCGCTCCGGCCCGGCAACTTCACGACGAGCGGCACGTGAAGCTGTTCGTCGTACAGCGTGTAGCCGTGATCGACGCGGCGATGTTCGAACACCTCCGTGCCGTGGTCCGACGTCAGCACGAAGAGCGTGCGGTCGCTGACGCCGAGCTTTTCGAACGAATCGAGGAACTGCTTGAAGCGGGCGTCCGCGCGTTGAATCTTCTCGTCGTAAATGGCGCGCCAGAATTTCACGTCCGAGTCGCGAAGCGTGAGGCGGCCGTTGGCCAACCCCTCCTCGCGGAGGGTCTCCTGTTCGATCTCGCTGCCCGTGTAGCGGCGATCGTATCCCTTCTCCACGAAGCGGAAATCGTACCCTTCGGGCGGGGCGTACTGCCCGTGGCAATCGTAGCCGTGGAGGAAGAGGAAGAACTTGCGGGACTTGTTTTCGTCGAGCCACTTGATGGCGCGGGGCATGGACCAATCGAAGCTGCCGAACTTGGAGAGTTCGTGCTCGTACTTGTCAAAGCCGTCCTCGTATCCGAACCCGCCGCTGACGCCGGCGTTACCGGTGAATCCGCCGGTGACGTAGCCGTTCTTCTTGAGAATCGCGGCGAGCGTGACGAGGTTCGGGGCGAGTTCGGAGAGTTTCGCGGGCTTCTGCTCGTTCGGCGTGTACAGGGCGAACTTGTTCACCATGCGATGTTCGGACGGGTAGACGCCGGTGATCCACGTCATGGAGGCGGGCACGGTCCAAGAGGCGACCGAGTAGGCGCGCGTGAACGAGATGCCGTTCCTGGCGACGGAATCGATCGTGGGCGTGACGTCGCGTTGGTAGCCGAGCGAGCCGACGTGCGCGGCCTGCAACGCGTCGAACGAGACGAAGACGAGGTTGTGATCCTTGTACTTGAGCGGCACGGGAGCGGGAGCGACCGCCGGCGGGTCGTCGATGGCGACGGGCGGCGCGGCCCGACCGCACCCCGCCACCGCGATTGCCAGCGCCAGAAGGAGACGAGCGATGCGGAATTCCTCCGCACCCGCTCCCCGGCGGGGAGCGGGTGATTGGTGGACGGCGAAGCCGCCTCGTCACTTCGGAAGCACGACGTCCGCGTCCTTCTCCAGTTGAATCTGGCGGCGGCCGTCTCGCATGGCACGGCGGAGCCACGGTTCCATCGCCTCGACCGTCGCCCGTTCCGTGGCGTGAACTTTCTCCGCGAGCGCGTACCGCCGTTTGCGTGCGTCGTTGCGGTATTCGTCTCGCGCGGGCACGAGATCGCCTTCCATCTCGATCACGCGGTACAGATCGCGGCGAACGAGTTCCTGATCGCCGAGGAAGCTGTGGTACAGAGCCGAGAGGTACCACGTGCTCGAAGCCTGCGGCAGGTGCCGCGTGGCCGACGAGAGGTCTTCGAGCGTGACGCCGCCCACGTCGCCGTAGATCTGGGTGGGGTCGAAGATCATCATGAAGCCGTTCATCCGCATCGCGCGTTCGCGGAGGGCGGCGGCGAGCGGCGTCTCCTCGATGAGTTCGCCGGAGTAATCGAAGAGGTTGACGAGGACGCCGTCCGGCCCCCAGCGATCCACGTCGCGCGCATGGATGAGCAGCGGAGGCACCTGGGCCGTGTCGTGGATCGTGCCGCCGGCTTCGCCCCGATGCCGCAGGATGAGTTCGATGTACTGGCGGAACTGTTCGTCCATCACGGAGGGCGCCGGCTGCACGGCGGCCCCGGTGGGAGCGACGCGGTTGTGAATCGCGGCGTAGGCGGTGGTGAGCATGTGCGTCTTGCCGCCGCCGCGAATGCCCACCGTGGGGAAGCAGAGTCGCGGCACGTACTGATGGCTGCGGGCGACTCGATACCCGCATTCCACGCCGTCGCGGTCCTTCGCCTTGCACTCGAGGTAGGTCGATTCCGTGTATTCGCCGGAGCCGCGGGGCGTCTTTTGAACGGCGAGCTTGCCCACGGCGAGGCACTGCGGGCAGGTTCGCGAGGAAAGCTTGATCTCGGCGGCGGCGCGACGCCGAGCCAGGGCGAACGGAGCGAACGCCACCAACGCGAGCAGCGCGGCCGCCCCCACTCGCACGCCCGCGAATCCGAATTGCCACCATGCGGCGGACCGCGCCATCGCATCCAGAGACGCTTCTTCCGACTCGAGCGCGGCGGCGTCCGCGATGTCCTTCCCCAGGCGATCTTCGATCGCGGCCCGTTCCGCGGCCACGCGGATGCGGTTGAGCAATTCCGTTTCGCGTTCGACGACGGTGGGCTTGAGCGCGGGCGGGTCCACGTACTTCGCCCAGTTCTCGATGCGGAGTTGGGTCTGACCTTCGCGGGCCTGCGAGAGGTCGTGCAGATCCGCGGCGGCGGCGGCGAGTTCGTCCTCGGCGGCCCGCTTCTCGGCTTCGAGCACGCGGCGATCCGTGTCCGTTCGTGCGCCGCCGGGCCCGCCGCATCCCGCGAGCGCCAGCAGCAGCGGAGCCAAGGCGATGCCGATACCGCCCGGCAACCGCGATCGTCGCTTCTGCCGAGCCTGCCGGCGGCGTTCATGCAACGCGAGCAGACAACTCACGACGAACGCCACGATCGCGAAGAGCAGGAAGGCCCCGTCGAGAAGCGTGGGTTGAAAGCGTGGCGGCGTGCGCTCGGACCACGAGAAGCCGTACTCGGCCTCGCGTTCGGCGACCGCCTTGCGGAACTCGAGTTGTCGCGTTTGGGCCGCTCGCCACGCCGCGACGAGGGCCGCATCCGGCTCGGCGTTCGGAGCCGGCCCCTGCGGCATCGCATGAATGGATTGGTAGACCTGCCCGAGCACCCGCTTCAATGCGGGGGGCGGATCGAAGTTGCGATCCGGCGTGCCGCCGCGCTCGTCCCGCTCCCACCGTGCGACGTCCGCCTTGCCCTGCGCCTCTCGACCCTTCAGACGCAAATCGACGATTTCCGCCGGCGTCTGTGCGGGGGCGGATGTCGCGGCCAGCGCGACGATCATCGACGCGGCCATCAGCCGAAGTGACGTGAACGGACGGGTCATGAGGGGTGTCGACGCGCGGTGTTCATCAAACTCGTGAGTTCTTGATAATCGAGGAGCCCGACACACGCAAGGATAAACTGCGACCGTTTGCCTGTCATTCGATTTGACCGCACCCGATCGAATCCGGACAATCCCACCAAACGCGGCCGAGCCGTCGCGAGTCACGAGCGCCACTCCCATGACGACTTTCCTCACGCGCGGCCTCCTTGCGATGGCGTGCCTCGCTTCCGCCGCCATCGCGAGCGCCGCCGAGCCTCCCAACGTGTTGCTCATCGTCGCGGACGATCTGGGCTTCTCCGATCTCGGTTGCTACGGAAGCGAGATCGCGACGCCGAATCTGGATCGGCTCGCGAAAGGGGGGCTGCGGTTCACGCAGTTCTACAACACCGCCCGCTGCTGGCCGTCGCGAGCCGCCATCCTCACGGGGTACTACGCCCAGCAGGTGCGGCGCGACGCTGTGCCCGGAGTGAAGAGCGGCAGCCAGGGCGTCCGCCCCGCGTTCGCGAAGTTGCTTCCGCAAATGCTCGCCCCTCTCGGATACCGCAACTACCACTCCGGCAAGTGGCACGTGGACGGCAAAGTCCTCGACGGCGGCTTCCATCGCTCGTACTCGCTCAACGATCACGATCGTCACTTCGGCCCGAAGCAACACACCGAGGACGACAAGCCGCTCCCGCCCGCCAAGGACGGCTACTACTCCAGCACGGCGATCGCGGATCACGCCATCAAGTGCCTCAAGGATCATGCCGAACATCACGGCGAGAAACCGTTCTTCGAGTTCCTCGCGTTCACAGCCCCGCACTTCCCCGTGCAGGCGCCCAAGGACGACGTCGCGAAGTACCGCAAGGCGTACCTCGACGGATGGGACACGCTCCGCGAGCGACGTTGGGAACGGATGAAGGAATTGAAGATCGGCGGCACGTCGCTCGCCGCCATCGAACGCGAGGTGGGCCCGCCATACGCGTTCCCCGAAGCGATCAAGAAACTCGGGCCCAACGAGGTGAACCGGCCGCTGCCGTGGAAGGACCTCACCGCGGAGCAGAAAGCTTTCCAGGCTGAGAAGATGGCCGTGCATGCCGCCATGGTCGATCGCATGGACCGCGAGATCGGGCGCGTTCTGCGTCAGATTGAAGAGATGAAGGCGACCGAGAACACGATCGTGCTGTTCCTCTCGGACAACGGCGCGAGCGCCGAGATGATGGTGCGCGGCGACGGCCACGACCCGCACGCCGAGTGCGGCACGGGGGCCACGTTCCTCAGCATCGGGCCGGGGTGGTCCAGCTTGGCGAACACGCCGCTGCGGCGGCACAAGACGTGGGTCCACGAAGGCGGCATCAGCACGCCGCTCATCGTTCACTGGCCCAAGGGGATCGCGGCCCGCGGCGAACTTCGCCATGCCCCCGGCCATGTGGTCGACATCGTTCCGACCGTGCTGGAGGCGACCGGCGGCAAGCCGTTCGAGAACTCACCGCCCGCTCCGGGTGTCAGTTTGGTTCCCCTCTTCAAATCCGATGCGGAATTGAAGCGCGAGTCCATCTGGTGGCAGCACGAAGGGAACCGGGCGCTGCGAGTCGGCAACTGGAAGATCGTCGCGGCCGGGAAGGATGCCCCGTGGGAGCTTTACGACTTGAAGACCGACCGCTCCGAGGAGAAGAACCTCGCCAAGGACCAACCCGAGAAGTTGCGCGAGATGGTGGCCCTCTGGGAGAAGCAGACCGCGACATTTATCGCACAAGCCAAGCAGGACGCGAAATGAGAACGCTTCGTTCGATGAGGAACCGCCTGCGGTTTCGCTGAATCATGACACGTTCCCCACTCGATTGGCTGGCGTGGCTCGGCGACCTGACGCGGTTCGCGGCGCGGGCCGTGCCGCGGGCGGTCGCGGCGATTCCACGTCCGGGTTGGTGGTTGCGTTCGCT
>Ga0169931_10000210_pt1 | contig 92345 bp, 91 predicted proteins | sample Kivu_15m_20L_FD_129675 | JGI IMG/M metagenome (GOLD analysis project Ga0169931, IMG submission 129675) | Freshwater microbial communities from Lake Kivu, Western Province, Rwanda to study Microbial Dark Matter (Phase II) - Kivu_15m_20L... | ecosystem: Environmental > Aquatic > Freshwater > Lake...
CAAAGGCAACTTGATAAAGGTAATTCACGAGCAACCTTTAAATGAAATCATGCCTAAAGGATTTTCCTCTACCAGAACCGGTAAAAGAAATGTTTCTTGGAGAGCAGATGCTCCAGCTACTTTATTTTACGTAGAAGCATTAGATGGTGGGGATCAAGCAAATCAAGTATCTCATAGAGATGCCTTATATTTATGGGATGCACCTTTTAAGCAACCCGCAAATAACATCTTTAAAACCAAACAACGTTTTAATGGGATCGAATGGGGTAATGCCAATTTTGCCATCGTTTCTGACCAATGGTACGATACCAGAAATACAAAAGCTTATGTAGTCAACCCTTCTGGAGACAACAGCAATGCTAAAATATTGATGGACAGAAACTACCAAGATATTTACTCTGACCCTGGAAGTTTTGAAACCAAGAAAAATGAATTTGGCAGAAATGTGATTGCAATTGAAAATGGCAAAGCATATTTAATGGGAGATGGCTTTACCAAAGAAGGACAATTTCCTTTTATTGACGAATTAGACACCAAAACATTTGCAAAAAAGAGGTTATACACTTCTAAAATTGCTGGAAAAAAAGAAGATTTAAATGCCATCATCGACTTTAAAAAAGGAGAAGTTTTGGTGCAAATTCAATCTGCCAACGAATATCCTAATTACTACATTCGAAACTTTAAGAACAAAAAACTACAACAAATTACTTTTTTCAAAAATCCATTTGAAGCTTTGCAAAAAGTCCACAAAGAGTTGATTACTTACCAAAGAAAAGACGGTGTAAAACTCTCTGGAACCTTGTATTTACCTGCCAATTACGACAAAACAAAAAAAGAAAAATTGCCTTTGCTTATTTGGGCTTATCCTCGTGAGTACAAAGACAAGAATACGGCTGGGCAAACGACTTCTAATCCAAATGAGTTTACTTTTCCATACTATGGTTCATTTGTGTATTGGGTAACCCGAGGATATGCCGTTTTAGACAATGCTGCATTTCCAATTGTTGGGGAAGGAAACCAAGAACCAAACGATACATTTATTGAGCAATTGGTTGCTAATGCCGAAGCTGCCATTGATGCAGTGGACAAATTAGGGTACATCAACCGTAAAAAAGTAGGTGTTGGAGGACACTCTTATGGTGCGTTTATGACAGCCAATTTGTTGTCGCATTCTAATTTATTTGCTTGCGGTATAGCCCGAAGTGGAGCATACAACCGAACCCTTACCCCATTTGGTTTTCAGAGTGAACAACGCAACTACTGGGATGTACCGGAAATTTACAATGGCATGTCGCCTTTTATGAATGCTTCTAAAATGAAAACTCCAATGTTGTTAACCCACGGAGAGGCAGACAACAACCCGGGAACTTTTACCTTACAAACCGAAAGATATTTTCAAGCATTAAAAGGTTTAGGAGCTCCTGTAAGGATGGTTATTTTACCAAAAGAAAGCCATAGTTACGTTGCCAAAGAAAACATTTTACATTTACTTTGGGAACAAGACCAATTTTTGGAGAAATATTTAAAAAATTAAAATGTTAAAACACACATATCTAGTTTGATAGGTGTGTTTTTTTATTACTTTTACAAAAATTTAAAACTGAAATAAATTATGAGAAAAACACTACTATTATTTTTTGTTCTAACCTCACTTGGCTTGTTTAGTCAATCTACTTGTCAAACAGCTTTAGAAATTACTCCTGGAACCTATGTAACTGGAGCAATAAATGGAACACACCCAGGTTCAGTAACTGGTTGGTGTTGGGGAACTAACAATGCAGCACCAACTGCCTTATGGTATAAATTTACCCCTGCAAGTAGTGGTTTGTTAACTGTTAGTTCTGTATTAGCAGCAAATCCTGGAGGAACAACTGGAATTGATTCACGATTAAGCATTATCACAGGGACTTGTGGTGGTCCATATGTTTGTGTTGGTGCAAATGACGACGTTACTTCTTCTGACTACAGAGCCGAAGTTTCAAACTTACAAGTAACAGGTGGCACAACTTACTACATTGTATGGGATAATAGATGGCAAGCTACTAGTTTTTCTTTTAGTTTAACTTTTACAGCAGCTTCTTGTTTTTCTCCAACAACACATTACTTACCAGAGTATCCATCAACCACAAGTGCTACACTTTATTGGGATCAAGTAACTCCAAATCCTACAAATTATCAAGTTGATTGGAGTAACAACTTAACTTTACCAGCAGGTTCAGGAACGTTAGTAACAATTACTCCAGGAACACAAGCATTTACGGCAGCACCACTTACTGGTCTTCCAGCTTCATCAAATTTTAGATATTTTGTTCGTTCATTATGTTCAAGTTCAAGTTCTGAATGGGAGGGGCCGTATTTCGGATATTTACCAACAGGACTCCCATATAGTAATGGTTTTGAAGATGCTTCAAAAAACTTCAGAGATGGTTTTGTAGGTTTCTCCTTATTTAATTCAACCTCAACAACAACACCTGCAAATTATGCAGATGGAGGTGCTGGTTATTTAGTATACACTTTTAATAGTACATCCGCTGTTTCAAATGCTAGAGCTTATTTACGTGCGTTAAATTTACAAGCGGGAGAACAAGTTACGCTTACTTTTAAATCCAGATTATGGTCTGAGACTTCTCCATCAAACATGAGTTTTAATGTTACCGTTGGATCTTCACCTTCTGCTGCTGCTCAAACTAATATATTACAAACTTTTAACAATTCAGTTGCTGCACAATACACTACTCATACAGTAAATTTTACTCCTACTACAGCTGGTATATATTATTTTTCAATTCACAACAATTCACCGATTGGAACTAATACAACATTTATGATGTTTGATTCAATTTCAGTTACTTCTAATTTATCTACATCAGAAAATATAATATTTGAAGGATTTAGTTTATATCCTAACCCTGCTTCAAATTTATTTAGCATTTCTTCAAATAAAAATGAATTAATCAAAAACGTTATTGTTACCGATTTGAATGGTAGAACTATAAAAACTTTTGGTACTAACCAAACTAACTTTGATATTTCAGATTTAAATTCAGGGGTTTACTTGATTGAAATTAAAGGTGAAAATAGTACAGAAATCAAAAAATTAGTTAAGAAATAATTTTTCAAATTAATTAATCTGAAAGCCCGAATAAAATTCGGGCTTTTTTACTTTAAATTTTTGAATTGTAAATTTATTTTTTCATTCAATGAAAAAAAATGATTACTAAAAAAACTAAATTCTGATCCATCAATATCCACAAAATATTGAAAGATATTGCCATGAAAATTTATTTTTTTAATAGTGGCTTTTATTCCTTCTTGACTTAATTTCAGTTGGTATGAAGAAATCCATTCAGGTAATTGGTATTTTTCTTGTAACATAAGAGGTACCAAATGTACATCCCCAAACAAGGAAGCAACCGATATGGTATTTGGATGATAAAAAACTTCTTTAGGAGTACCTTTTTGAAGTATATTTCCAGAACTTAGTATGGTTATTTCGTCTGCAAAAGGCAATACGTCTTCTTTATCGTGGGTTGCTATCAAACAAGTGATGTTGTTTTCTTTAAAAAAAGCAAATAAATTTCTTCGCAATTGGTTTTTTAGAGCAGTATCTACATGGCTAAATGGTTCATCTAACAGAATTACTTCTGGCATTTGTGCCAATGCTCTGGCAATAGCAACTCGTTGCATTTGGCCACCACTAAGTAATTTAGCTTTCACATTGGCATATTCTTCCATGTGTACCAATTGCAATAATTCTGATACTCTTTTCTGTTTGTACTCCCAATCCAGATTACTCACGTATTTTCCAACATTTTCAGCTACCGTAATAAATGGCATCAAATCAAAATGTTGCGAAACATACTTCATATAAGTCATCCCAGGTACCAAATAATAAGCCGGCCCTAAAATTGGTTGCCCTTTCCAGGACAAATTTGCCTTTACATCGTGTAAGCCATAAATGATATCTAAAAGAGTGCTTTTGCCACAGCCGCTTGGTCCCATCAAAGCTACACAAGATCCTTCAGGAACTTGTAGTTGGATATTTTTTAAAACCAAATCATTTTGATAACTAAAGCTTAAATTTTCTACAACTAGCAAAACATAAATTTTTAACAAAAATAAAAAAAGTAAGGGCAGAAACTCAAACGTGGAGACTGCCCTTACTCACCTAACCAATAAATAAACAAAATAGCATTATGAAGATAAGTAATGCACAAAACTTTGGGTATGTACTTTTGCTTTTAGGTCGTGTAGTAAACTATACAACCCAAAAAAAGTACGATTGATGTACAAGAAATGTTTGGAACCACGGTTGCCATTCATTTTTCGTAATTTGGTATCTCCGGCATAGGTTTCTCCTAGCTGAGCCATCTTGGTAAAAAAGATATCATCTGAAAAATCAAAAGCATCTCCATGGAATGGCTTGGTAAATACCTGCAACATATCGGTAAATAATTCTTTAAAAAACAATTTGTCCTCAGCAGAATCATCGGAACGCAAAATTTCTAATGTGGTCATTTTTTCTTCCAAAAGTTTTGCATTGGAAAGCACTTCTGGTTTTGAAAGTTCAAAATACGGAACATAAAAATCCTCCGGTACGTGTTTTACACAACCAAAATCAATAGCAATTAAAGTTCCTTCTTTCCCAACCAAAAAATTTCCAGGATGTGGGTCTGCGTGAACTTGACGCAAACCATGCATTTGTACCATGTAAAAATCCCACAGCGTTTGACCAATTTGGTTAGCCAATGCCTGATTGGTATTTTTTATAGTAAATTCAGATAAGTGGACCCCATCCATCCAATCCATAGTCAATACATTGCCATTAGAAAACTCTTTGTAATAATTTGGAAACTTCAAATTTGGAATTTCTTTGCAAGCATTTGCAATAAATTGACCTTGTTGTAATTCTAATTCGTAGTTGGTTTCCTCTAGTAGTTTTTGCTCTACTTCTTTAAAATATCTTTCGGAATCTTTCCCTTGTAAATTAAACATTCTCATGGCAATGGGCTTTACCATAGCCAAATCCGAACTAATGCTATCTGCCACTCCCGGATATTGGATTTTCACAGCAAATTTTTTCTCTCCTATGGTTGCTTTATGCACCTGCCCAATACTTGCAGCATAAATAGAATCGTTTGAAAAGGTGTCAAACATTTGGTTGGGATCAACCCCAAAATACCTTTTAAAAGTTTTTCTTACCAATGGAGCTGAAAGAGGTGGAACGGAAAACTGTGCTAAAGAAAATTTCTCTACAAACTGTTGTGGCATGATACTTTTATCCATGCTCAACATTTGAGCAACTTTTAAGGCACTGCCTTTCAAGTTTTTTAGGCCATCATAAATATCCTCTGCATTGTTTTCGTGCAATTTATCTTTGGTCAATTCTTTGTTGACTAACTTTTCTCCATAATAAGCCAAATAATTCCCTCCAACTTTTACCCCTGTTTTTAAAAGTTGTCCTGCTCTGCCTAATTTGTTGGTTGGAATGTGATCGATGGTTTTCATATCAATGGATTGGCTTAAAAAAAATTAATTTTTTGAAAATGGGAATTTATCTTTAAACAAAAACTTTCCTAAATCAATGATGCTATTTAAAGGAGTATTTTGTACCAAATCGAAACTAGCTTGCACCGATTTTTCAATTAATATATCTGTATTTTCAAATCCTTTGCTGGTATCGTCCATCCAATATTTTAAAACATACAAGAATTGACCCCAAAATCCTTCTTTATATAAAGGTTGCAATACTTTATTGAATTTTTCATCCACCGCAGTGGTTTGGGTACTCATTACATCCTCTATAAATCCTAAATAACCTTCTCTTACTGCATGTAGTTGCTTCCAATTTTTCCATTGCTTCCAATCAGATGGCAATACAGCTAACACATAACTACGATTCAAAGTCAAATTTTCAAAAAAGGTAAAGTAAAAACTCAACATTTTTTCTCTGGCAGCATACCTGGAAAAATCTTCAGATTTCTCCAAAGTCTGCAAGGTATGTTGTACTAAATTGGTCCAAAAAGCACTTTTTACTTGATCTAAATTGGCATAAAAAGTATAGAATTCACTTTCCAAAATTTCATTCTTCTTACAAAAAGTGTACACATTTTTCAAAGCTTGGTCTTGCTCTAAAAATAGTTCCATGTATTTTTCTAAAATACTGGATTCGTCCCATTGTATTGTTTTTTTCTTGGCTGCAGGCATAAGATAAATATTTTTTGTAAAATTACATTTTTGTTTAATATTTAATAAAATAAGTTAAACAAAATTTTGTTAAAAATAGAAGTTTAAAAACAAGACATTTTGGCAGAAATATTTAATTGGTATTAGTTTTGAATTAGGATGAATAATTTTAAAAATTTAAGGCTTATGACAACCGGAAAAATCAATGTTTCTGTGGAAAATATTTTTCCACTTATTAAAAAATTCTTGTACAGTGATCACGAAATCTTTTTACGTGAATTGGTTTCCAATGCCACCGATGCCACTTTAAAATTAAAACACTTGGCAAGTATCGGAGAAGCTAAAGTGGAAATTGGAGAACCTAGAATTGAAATTAAAATTGATAAAGAAGGTAAAAAAATCCACATCATCGATCAAGGGATTGGGATGACTGCAGAAGAAGTAGAAAAGTACATCAATCAAGTAGCTTTTTCAGGTGCGGAAGAATTTTTAGAGAAGTATAAGGATTCTGCCAAAGATGCAGGAATTATCGGGCATTTTGGTTTAGGATTTTATTCCGCTTTTATGGTGGCCCACCAAGTAGAAATTATCACCAAATCTTACAAAGACGAACCGGCAGCTCATTGGATTTGCGATGGTAGTCCGGAGTTCCGTTTAAACACCCATGATAAAACAGATAGAGGAACAGAAATCATTTTGCTTGTGGCAGAAGATTCTGAAGAGTTTTTAGAGGAATTTCGTATTCGTGAATTGTTGAAAAAATACAATAAATTCATGCCGGTTCCAATCAAATTTGGCACCAAAAAAGAGGCTTTGCCAAAACCGGAAGATGCACCGGAAGACTACAAAACCGAATATGTGGAAGTGGATGACATCATCAACAACCCAAATCCAGCTTGGACCAAACAACCTAGTGATTTGAAGGAAGAAGATTATAAAAACTTCTACAGAGAATTGTATCCAATGCAATTCGAAGACCCATTGTTCAACATCCATTTAAATGTAGATTATCCGTTTAACTTAACCGGAATTTTATACTTCCCAAAAATGTCGCAAGACATGCACTTGCAAAAAGACAAAATTCAGTTGTACCAAAACCAGGTATTTGTAACTGATAATGTAGAAGGAATTGTGCCTGAATTTTTAGGAATGTTGCGTGGAGTAATTGATTCACCAGATATTCCATTAAATGTTTCTCGTTCTTATTTGCAAGCCGATGGCAATGTGAAGAAAATTTCCAACTATATTACCCGAAAAGTTGCTGACAAATTAAAATCGCTTTTTAATGAAAATAGAGCAGATTTTGAACAAAAATGGAACGATATCAAAATTGTGTTGGAATACGGAATGCTTTCAGAGCCTAAGTTTTATGAAAAAGCAGGTGAATTTGCCTTGTACCCAACTGTTGATGGCAATTATTACACTTTGGGGGAATTAAAAGAGGCTATTCAAGACAACCAAACCGATAAAGAAGGAAAATTGGTAGTATTATATACATCTGACAAGGAATTACAACACAGCTATATTGATATTGCCAAAGAAAAAGGCTACCAAGTATTGTTGTTAGATAGTCCGATTGTAGCTCATTTGATGCAAAAATTGGAGCAAGACAACGAAAAAATGACTTTTGCTCGTGTAGATGCAGACCATATTGACAAATTGATTGCCAAAGAAGAACCAGTTATTTCTAAACTTTCTGACGAAGAAAAAGAACAATTAAAAACGGCTTTAGAAACCATAGTACCGAAAACCAATTACAACATTCAATTGGAGGCAATGGACAGCCAAGCATCTCCATTTATGATTACCCAGCCAGAATTTATGCGAAGAATGAAAGAAATGAGTGCCACCGGTGGAGGTATGTTTGGTATGGGCAACTTCCCGGACATGTATAATTTGGTAGTGAACACCAACTCAGAATTAGCTGGAAAAATTTTACAAGAGTCCAATTCTGCAACCAAAGAAACTTTGATCAAACAAGCATTAGACTTGGCAAAAATTTCGCAAGGTTTGTTAAAAGGCGAAGAATTAACCGCTTTTGTAAAAAGAAGTTTCGAACGATTGTCGTAAAATAACTTCAAATACATTCATAAAAATCCGCTCAGGAGCGGATTTTTATGTTAATAGATAAATCATTACAAAATGCGAAGCAACTCCTAGCAATACCATCACATGCCAAATCACATGAAAATATGGATTGCTTTTGATGGCATAAAAAATTGCTCCAACGGTAAAGAAAAACCCACCCAATGCCAAAAAGAGCAAAGCTTCTGTAGAAAAAACTAACCAAATAGTTGGAAAATCCCAAACCACCAACCAGCCCATGAGCAAGTAAATAAACAGAGATAACTTTCCCCATTTTCCGGTAAAAAATATCTTTTTAATTACACCAATAGCAGCAATACTCCACACCATCACTAATAACTTCTGACCAACAGTTTCCGGTAATGCCAAAGCACATACAGGAGTATAAGTACCAGCTATCAAGAAAAAAATTCCGATATGATCTAAAATTCGAGCCCGATGTTTTTTGTTGTATTCCATCTGAAAATGATACCAACCAGAAGCTGCAAACAAAAACAATATAGAGCCTACATATATCACCAAACTTGCACTATTGGTCATATTTTCTAACTTAGGTTGCATCCAAATAAGCCAGGCAATCAAGGTTAGTGGAATGCCAATCCAATGGGTTACCACATTCCATTGTTCTACCTTTGGGAGTTGTTGCCAACGTTGCATGTTTTTCAATTTTAAGAAAACAAAGGTAGTAGCGTTGTATTGGAAAACCTTATTTTTGCATCATAAATTATACAAATGTCTATCTCCGTAGAAACTCCTGCCTTACTATTTTCAGCCACTTCCTTGATTTTGCTGGCATATACCAATAGGTTTTTAACCATTGCACAAATCATCCGTGGACTCAAAACGAGTTTTGACAAGGAGCAACAAAAATCCATTTTATTGCAAATTCAAAACCTCAACCTCCGCATCAAACTCATCCGATGGATGCAATTATTTGGTGTATTTAGTTTGTTTTTGAGTGTATTGGACATGTTGGTTTTGTTTTTCAATTTGCCTTTGGTAGGATTGTATTTTTTTGTTGGAAGTTTGTTGTGCTTGCTTACTTCGTTAGGAATTTCTTTTTGGGAAATTTCTATTTCCGTAAAAGCATTGCAATTACACTTAAAAGATTTAGAGGACATCGAAACACAAAAAAACGCTTCATAAAACCATCTTATGCGAATAGATATTATTTCTGTAGTTCCGGAATTGTTGCGAAGCCCTTTTGAACATTCTATTTTAAAAAGAGCCATTTCCAAAGGTTTGGTAGAAGTTGAAATCCACAATTTAAGAGACTATGCCACCAACAAACACAAAAATGTAGACGATTACCAATTTGGTGGTGGTGCCGGAATGGTTTTGATGATAGAACCAATCCATCGATGTTTACAAGCGTTACAAGCCAAAAGAACCTATGATGAAGTTATTTTTTTAACTCCGGATGGGGAAACATGGAACCAACCAATGGCCAATCAATTATCCTTACAAAAAAACTTGATTTTGTTGTGTGGACATTATAAAGGAATTGACCAAAGAGTTCGAGAACATTTGATTACCAAAGAAATTTCTATTGGAGATTTTGTGCTTTCAGGTGGAGAATTGGCTGCTGCTGTTTTGGCAGACAGCATTATTCGATTGGTACCGGGAGTATTGAATGACGAAACTTCTGCTTTAACAGATAGTTTTCAGGATAATTTGCTAGCTCCTCCTGTTTATACTAGACCTGCGGATTATGACGGATGGAAAGTACCTGATGTTTTATTAAGCGGAAACTTTAAAGAAATTGATGCCTGGAGAGAGCAAAAAGCTTGGGAACATACCCAAAACAGAAGACCCGATTTATTGAAATAACATGGAAAAAGAAACCCCTAACAATAGAAAACTATTTATTACCGGATTTATTTATGCAGGCATACCTTATGCCATTATCATAAGTTTGTTTGATTGGTGGGACAAAGGATCGGTGAGTTGGGTAAAAATTTTGGTTAGTTTTTTACTTTTTGGCACTATTATGGGATTTTTAGCTTTGCGACAGAAGAAGAAAAACATCAGTTAACCTAAAACCACTCTTTCAACTCCAATAAATGAAATACTTGAGGGGTTGGATTTTGATGCGGAATTTGAAACTCATTGAAGTAAATGGTATCTAGCCCAAAATTTTGAGCTCCTTCAATATCTGCTTCCAAGCTGTCTCCTATCATGATACTTTCTGGCAAGTTGGCTTTTGCCAATTGTAATGCCGTTTGAAAAATTTGCGGATTTGGCTTTTTCACTCCTGCTGTTTCTGAGTTGGTTACCGTTTTAAAGTAATGTTCCAATCCCGATTGTTGAATTTTCCGATGTTGTACCTCAGCAAACCCATTGGTTATAATGTGTAAGTGGTAATTTGGCTGCAAATACTCCAATACTTCTATTGCTCCTTCATACAAATAATTAAAGGTTGGCAAATAAGCTATATAGTCATGGGCAATTTCCATGACTTCATTTTTGGTAATGGAAGTAAAATCTAAAGCATCAAAAACTTCTTTTAACCGATGAAATCGTAAATCCTCTTGAGAGATTTTTTCCTCTCTGTACAATTTCCAATACTTTAAATTAGTTGGAATATAAACTTCTAAAAACTTTGGTAGGTGTAATGGGAGTTTTCGTTCTTCAAATATACGTTCGTAAGCCAAGGCAGAATTTTTTTCAAAATCCCACAACGTATGGTCTAAATCAAAAAACAAATGTTTTTTATGTTGAAACAAAATCTAGCTTTTGAAAAATGTTACATTCCTTTGGTAATTACAGCTTGGTCAATGTGGTAAATCCAATCATCTACATCCGAATCGTTGTATCTAAAAACACCCTCAATCGTTACGTATTGGTCTGTTTTTAGTTTAGGTGTTGCTCCCTTAAATTTTAATCCAGTAATGGTTTCCGGTCCTGCTTTACCACAAAAAAAACATGCTGCAAATACGTTTTTACTTAATGCATATGTTTTGGTATCCACCGGAACAATAAATCCTGATAGCACTACTTTTTTTCCTTGCTTGGCTTTTAAAGTAGAGTTGATAATTGGAAACATCACTCCTTCTTCAAAGTCTGGATGAGGCTTTTTGGTGTACTTGATTATCCCTAACAATTTCCATGAAATGGTATCTGCCTTGGCTCCTGCTTGGTCCAATAAGTTAGCCTCTAACATCATGGCATCCATGCTTACTTTATCGGTAGTGGAAGCCTTTTCAGAGGTATGCACAAAAGCTGCTTGCTCCATTGGTTTTTGCATTGCAGTTACTTTGGAGGCATCCGGTTTAAATTGCCATTCTAAAAGGCCAAACACCACAAAAAATGCGATGAAAAAAATATAAATATTACGCATGTGTTAATGTTTTTGAAATCTGAATTTGATAAGCCTTTATTGCAGGAATACAAGCTGCTAAAAAGCCAACAAAAATAGTAAGAATCCACAACATTCCTTCATTTTGCCAAAGAATCATGCTTGGATCAAAAACCAATTTGAATTGTTCTTCGGTACTCCACGACAATAGTATCAATGCCAATCTTCCGAAAATTGCACCAAAAAGAATGCCAATGAAAGTTAAAAACCAACTTTCCAGCAACAAACTCCAAAACAATTGCAATGCCCTTGCTCCACTAATTCGCATCAAAGCAAATTCGTATTGTCTTTCTTTTAAATTACTATATAACGCAATAAAAATGCTCAACCCAGATAATACCAACAAGGCATAACTTAAATAAGTAAGTGCCTCCAATCCAATACCAAATAACGAAAACAACCGATTGATTTCTATGGCTGGAGATGCTGCTTGCATTTTAGTGTTTTGTGGGATGATTCTTGGCCAAGTAAGCTTGGCAATTTGGTTTTTCATGGTTAACAAAACTGCAGTAATCTCTTGTTGCTCTTCTGTTAGTTGCATAGTTTCGTGCTCCATGCCTTCTAGGTGTTCGTGCTCGGCATGAATATTCCAAACACTAGAAATGGTACACAAAATCAAATGGTCTATTACTTGTCCGCTTTCTTCTAAAATTCCTACTACTTCGTAAGCATGGTTGTCGTGTACCTCCCCTTCCATGGCATCTCCATGGGTTCCGTAAAAAGTATCTCCTAATTTCAACGAAAGTTTTTGGGCTACTTGAGCTCCTACCACTACTTCAAAATCTTTTGCAAAAGCTTTCCCTTGTTGCAAATTAGCTTTGTACTTTTTGGCATAATCCCAAGTAGTTCCAACAATTTTAAATCCTACATAATTATCTCCAAAAGCCAAAGGAATAGCTTGTTTTACATGAGGATGCTTCATGTAAGTTTTTGCTTCTGCATACGAAATATTTCCAGTTGGGGCATCTACTTGATATACCGAAGATAAAATTAACTGCAATGGACTTCCGGGAGCTCCTAAAACCAAGTCAATATCTTCTACATTTTTATGAAATTGGTCTTCAAACTGATGCTGTACCAATACCAATACTGTCATCAAAGCAATCGAACATACTAATAAAATAATACTAAGTAAGGTATTCCATGGTTTGTGCCAAAGGTTTTTCCAAGATAATTTTGCGATCATGACTTAAGAATTTGAAGAAATTTGGTTGGATAAAACTACGGTATCTTTTATGACTTCTTTTAAACGTTGGTCATGCGATACTACTACTAAGTAAGCTCCGTAAGCAACAGACAACTCTTGTAATAATGCAATTACAGACTGGGCATGATGATCATCTAAACTCGATGTTGGCTCATCAGCCAATAATAATTTAGGTTCGTTAATCAATGCTCGAGCAATCGATAATCGTTGTTGTTGCCCAACACTTAACTGACAGGTAGCTTTATTTTGTTGAGAGGCAATCCCTAATTTTTCCAAAAGCTCTTTTGCTTTTTGCACGTTTTTTTGTTTGGTTGCCAACCAATTTGCCATCAATACATTGTCTAAAACACTCAACGATTGGATAAAATGATTTTGTTGCAATACCAACCCAATGTTTTTACCTCTAAATTCATCTAATTTTCTACCTCCTAAAGATGCTACATTGGTTTGGTTGACCCAAATTTCACCATCGGTTGGTTGCAAAATACCAGCTAGTAAATGCAATAAAGTTGTTTTTCCAACTCCAGAGGGACCAGAAATTAAAAAGCTATTTGCTGCTTGTACTTGTATGTCTGGAAAATGAAAATGATTGCCTTGTGGATAAGTAAAGCGTAAATTTTTGGTTTCTAAAAGAGTCATGATTTCCATAATGGTCAAAAATACAAGGTTCGACACAAAATAAATCGAAAATGGAACATAAAATTTGAGAAAAGTAAAACCAAAATATTCTTAATGAAATTGTCTGCAATTGTGAACTTAAAAAAATAACCCTATTCTATTTACGATTTTAGCAAAATTGAGATCACAAAAACACCAAATCGAAAATTCAAACGTTTTCGCTTAGCAAAGTTTTCAAAATTAGGAGATTAAAAACTATCTTTGCAAACCCAAAAATAACACTTTGTTATTTTTTGAGATTTTCCTCAAATAGCACAAAAATAGACGCACAAACAATGAAGACTACTATTATGTACACCTTAACGGATGAGGCTCCTATGTTGGCAACCCATTCGTTTTTACCAATGATTCAAAAAATTGTTTCTCCTGCAAATATCCATTTTGAATTAAAAGATATTTCTTTAGCAGGTAGAATCTTAGCAAACTTTAAAGAATATCTTACTCCAGAACAGCAAGTTGCTGACGATTTACAATTGTTAGGGCAACTAGCTACAAAACCAGAAGCTAACATCATCAAACTACCAAATATTTCTGCTTCTGTTCCGCAATTAAAAGGAGCTATCGCTGAATTACAATCTAAAGGATATGCCATTCCAAATTACCCGGAAGACCCTCAAAACGATCAGGAAAAAGCTATCAAAGCCCTATATGCAAAAGTATTAGGATCTGCGGTAAACCCAGTGTTGCGGGAAGGAAACTCCGACAGAAGGGCTCCGAAGGCAGTAAAGAGCTATGCCAAGAAAAATCCACATAGTATGGGTGCTTGGAGCAAAGACTCTAAAACCCATGTTGCAAGCATGAGCGATGGAGATTTTTATGGTAGTGAACAATCGGTAACCATTGCAAATGATAATAAGTTTAAAATTGTTTGGAGTGATGCCAATGGAAATGAAAAAATATTGAAAGATTTTGCTCCATTAAAAGCAGGAGAGATTATTGATTCAGCGGTTTTGAGTTTAACAAAGCTAAAAGCTTTTATCGCAGATGCAAAAGAAGATGCCAAAAAACAAAATATTTTGTTTTCGGTGCATTTAAAAGCAACCATGATGAAAGTTTCTGACCCTATTATTTTTGGTGCCATTGTGGAGGTTTTCTTTAAAGAGGTTTTCGAAAAATACCAAACCGAATTAGACACTTTAGGGGTTTCCAGCACCAATGGATTGGGAGATGTGTATGCCAAAATACAAGGTCACCCAAAACAAACAGAAATTGAACAAGCTTTAGCAGATGCCATGGAACAAGGTCCGGCTTTGGCTATGGTAAATTCTGACAAAGGAATTACCAATTTACATGTGCCTTCGGATGTGATTGTAGATGCTTCGATGCCAGCTATGATTCGTACTTCTGGACAAATGTGGAACAAAGAAAGCAAAGCACAAGATACCAAAGCAATTATACCAGACAGAAGTTATGCTGGAATTTACTCCGCAGTAATTGATTTCTGCAAAGCAAATGGTGCGCTAGACCCAACTACCATGGGAAGTGTACCGAACGTAGGTTTGATGGCCCAAAAAGCAGAAGAATATGGCTCCCACGACAAAACTTTTCCAATTGCTGAAGATGGTGTAGTAAAAGTAATAGCTGAAGATGGAACCGTTTGGATGGAACAAAAAGTAGCTGTTGGTGATATTTTCAGAATGTGTCAGACCAAAGATGCTCCTATCAAGGATTGGGTTAAGTTAGCAGTTAACAGAGCCAGATTGTCGCAAACTCCAGCTGTTTTTTGGTTAGATAACCAAAGAGCACACGACAGAGAATTGATTGAAAAAGTGAATACCTACTTAGCTGAACACGATACCAACGGATTAGATCTTCGTATTCTAAATCCAGTGGCAGCATGCGAATTCACCTTACAAAGAATTGTTAAGGGACTAGATACCATTTCGGTAACCGGAAACGTACTGCGTGACTACCTAACCGATTTATTCCCAATTTTAGAAGTGGGTACTTCTGCAAAAATGCTTTCGATTGTACCTTTAATGAATGGCGGAGGTTTGTTTGAAACCGGTGCTGGTGGAACTGCTCCAAAACACATCGAACAATTTTTAGAAGAAGGCTACTTGCGTTGGGATTCTTTAGGTGAATTTTTAGCTTTGGGAGTTTCTTTAGAACATTTAGGGCAAACCCAAAACAATGCACAAGCTTTAGTTTTGTCAGAAACTTTAGACCAAGCTATTGAAAAATTCTTAGATAACGACAAATCTCCTGCCCGTAAAATTGGACAAATTGATAACCGTGGTTCCCACTTTTACCTAGGTTTGTATTGGATACAAGCTTTGGCAAACCAAACCCAAGATGTGGCAATGCAACAAAAATTTGCACCAATTGCCAAAGAATTAACCGACAATGAAAATACCATTGTGCTGGAGTTAATTGCAGCTCAAGGCAGTAGACAAGACATTGGTGGATATTTTAAACCAGCTAGTGAAAAAGTATTTGCAGCCATGCAACCTAGCAAAACTTTTAAAGCTATTCTTGCTTAAATTTAATTGATTGAAACAACCTTTATACACTCCCATTGGCTTGGCTTTTGGGAGTTTTTTATTGTCTGTATTTGACCAATTAAAAAAACGTTAAACCTTTATTTGTTTAACAAGCTTACAATATCTTTGAACAAATATTAATTTTATGCGTAATCTCCTATTTTTCCTGCTAAGTGCTTCTTTTTTATGGAGTCAAGAAAGAGTTACCATTAGCGGAACGGTAACTGCCAAAAATAATAAAGAAACATTATTTGGGGTGAATGTTGTGATAAGCAATTTAAAAATTGGAGCAACTACCAACGAATATGGCTATTATGTATTCAATGCTCCCAAAGGCAAGCATACCATCACTATAAGCTATCTGGGTTTTAAAACTTTGGAACAAACCATTGAAGTTTCTCAAAATATTCGTTTGAACTTTTCTTTAGAAGAAGAAGACCAACTATTGCAAGAAGTAGTGGTAACTGATCGCAAAAACAAAGCAGAGATTCAAAAACCAGAGATGAGTGTAAACAAACTCTCTATGCAAGAAGTAAAGCGTTTGCCTGTATTATTGGGAGAAGTAGACATTTTAAAAACCATTTTAAATTTACCGGGAGTTACCAATGCAGGAGAAGGACAATCGGGTTTTAATGTGCGTGGTGGTGGAGCAGACCAAAATTTAGTTTTGTTAGATGAAGCTACTATTTATAATTCTTCGCACTTATTTGGTTTATTTTCGGTATTTAATGGAGATGCCGTAAAAGATTTAAAATTATACAAAGGAGGAATCCCTGCAAAATATGGCGGAAGATTGTCATCCGTGTTAGACATCTACCAAAAAGATGGAAACAAGCAAAAGTTTGAAATGAACAGTGGAATTGGAGTTATTTCAAGCAGACTGTTGGCAGAAGGTCCTGTGGTAAAAGACAAAAGTTCGTTTTTAATTGCTGGTCGTGGTACCTATGCCCACCTCTTTTTAAAATTTACGGACATCAACAATACCGCTTATTTTTATGATTTGAATACCAAATGGAATTACGAAATCAACCAAAACAACACCTTGTATTTATCGGGTTATTTTGGTAGAGATGTTTTTCGTTTAAGTGATAGAATCGTAAATACCTACGGAAATGCCACCTTAAATTTACGATGGAACCACCTTTTTTCTGATAAATTATTTTCCAATTTATCTTTGATTTATAGCGATTATGACTACGGATTACAGCTAGGATTTATTGGTTTTGACTGGCAAAGTGGTATCTTAAACTATCAATTGAAATATGACTTAAAACAATATATTTCCGAAAACATCAAATTGAGTTACGGAGCCAATATGTTGTATTACGACTTCAATCCAGGTAGAATTGTTCCGTTAGATGCCTCTTCTTCTATCAACGAATCGCAACTAGAGAAAAAATTTGCTTTTGAACCAGCGGTATATTTTGATGTAGAACAAAAACTTTCGGAAAAATGGAGTGTACAATACGGATTACGATACAGCCAGTTTTACCGATTGGGTACTGAAAACATCTTTACCTATGCCAACAACCAACCGGTTATTTTTAATCCTGAAATTCAGATTTACGAAAAAGCTCCAATTATTGGCTCTACCTTTTACGGGAGCAACCAAAAAATTTCTGCATTTGATAATTTAGAACCTAGATTTGCGGTTTCTTATGCTTGGAACGACAACCAATCGGTAAAAGCAAGCTACAATCGCATGGCACAATATTTACACTTAATTTCCAACACCCAATCTCCTACACCATTGGATGTTTGGACACCAAGTGGTACTTATTTGAAACCGCAACGATTAGACCAATATGCAGTTGGGTATTTTCAAAATTTAAAAGACGATCAATACACTTTAGAAGTAGAATCTTTCTACAAAAGAATTTACGATCGTTTAGATTATATTGATGGTGCAGATTTGGTTGCCAACAATGCCATTGAACAAGTAGTTTTAAATGGTGAAGGAAGGGCTTATGGATTGGAGTTTTTATTGCGAAAAAATACCGGAAAATGGAATGGTTGGCTGGCATATACCCTTTCAAGATCAGAACAACGAACACCCGGAAGAACCCCAATGGAAACCGGAATTAACAATGGTGCATGGTATCGGGCAAACTGGGATAAACTGCACAATATTAGTGTAACTGCCAACTACGATTTGAATAAAAATTGGCGATTTGGAGCAGTGTTTGCTTTACAATCCGGACAGCCTATCACCTTACCTAACGGCAGCTATGAATACCAAGGCATTACTGTTCCAACGTATGGCTTAAGAAATCAGAATAGTTTACCAACGTTTCATCGTTTAGACATTTCTGCCAATTACACCCCAAAACCTGACAAAAAACAAGGATGGCAAGGAGAATGGGTATTTGGTATTTACAACGTGTATAATCGAATGAATGCCGCTTCTTTAACTTTCCGTCAAAACCAAGACAGCGGGCAAAATGAAGCAGTTCGATTGTCTATTTTCGGAATTGTTCCAAGCGTTACTTACAACTTTAAATTTTAAGCACATGAAAACACTGTATAAATTCTTTTTATTTATTAGCATATTCTATTTTGTTTCCTGCGAAGAGGTTATTGATATTGAACTAGATACTGCAGCTCCTCGTTTGGTAGTAGATGCTTCTTTGGAATGGGCCAAAGGAACCGATGGTTTTACACAAACCATCTATTTATCTACCACTGCAGCTTTTTTTGCTGATGCCTATCCTAAAGTAAGTGGAGCTTTGGTACAAGTAAGTAATACCAATAACCAAACTTTTTTATTCTCGGAAACAGAGCCAGGTGTATACCAATGCAACAATTTTGTTCCTGAAATTGATATGGAATACACTTTACAAATCACTTACCAAGGGGAAGTTTTTGAAGCAAAAGAAATCATGATGAAAACTCCTAGTATTTTGAATGTGGAGCAAAACAACAATGCAGGAATTTTACAGGAAGATATTGAGGTGAAATTCTTCTTTCAGGACATCGTAAACGAAACCAACTTTTATAAAGAAAAATACGAAGTTGCTTTTCAGGATTTGCCAATTTATAGATTGGTGCAAGACCGTTTTCAGGCAAATAATTTGATGTTTGGCAATTATTTTAATGAAAAATTAGAACCCGGACAAGACATCACTTTTACCTTAACCGGGGTTTCGCAAAGACATTACAATTACTTGAGAGTTTTGTTAAGTGTGGCAGGTAGTAGCTCCGGAAGTCCGTTTCAGGCACCTCCGGGAACAGTTAGAGGCAACTTGATTAACAAAACCAACCCGAATAATTTTGCTCTTGGCTATTTTTATGCAGGAGAAACGGATAAGTTTACCTATACCATTCAAAATCCATAAAAAACAATATTAAATATTCCTACTATTTAAATAATAAATTATCTATCCATATAAAATAAGTCAGAATTACAAATACTCACTCATTGGAGAATGTTTTATTACTAAATTTGTCATTTATTTTACATGAATTTTGAAGTAATTTCTGCCTTTCAACCCACTGGAGACCAGCCTTTAGCTATCGAGCAATTGGCTAAAGACATCCGAACTGGGGAAAAATATCAAACGCTTATAGGAGTCACCGGCTCCGGCAAAACCTTTACCATGGCACATGTAGTGCAAGAGGTACAAAAACCAACCCTAGTACTGGCTCACAACAAAACTTTGGCTGCACAATTGTATTCAGAATTCAAACAATTTTTTCCGAATAATGCGGTAGAGTATTTTGTTTCCTACTATGATTACTACCAGCCGGAAGCCTACATACCGGTAACTGGAACTTATATAGAAAAAGATTTATCCATCAACGAAGAGTTGGAAAAAATGCGTTTGAGCACTACTTCTTCCTTATTGTCCGGAAGAAGAGATGTATTGGTGGTAGCCTCCGTATCTTGTTTATATGGAATAGGAAACCCTGAAGAATTTCAAAAAAATATTGTTCCGGTAGCAGTTAATCAGGTGATTTCTAGAACCAAATTGTTGCAAAAATTAGTGCAAAGTTTGTATGCTAGGACAGAAGCTGATTTTTTACCAGGAAATTTCCGTGTGAAAGGTGACCGTATTGATGTATTTCCCGGATATGCCAACCAACCCTACAGAATTTCTTTCTTTGGAGATGAAATTGAGGAAATTTGTAGCTTCGATTTGGTTACAGGTCAAACCTTGGAACACTTTGACCAATTAAATATATATCCGGCCAATTTGTTTGTGACCTCACCGGATGTATTACAAAATGCCATTTGGGAAATCCAACAAGACTTAGTAAAGCAAGTAGATTATTTTAATAGTATTGGCAAAAATTTAGAAGCAAAAAGACTGGAAGAAAGAACACTTTTTGATTTGGAAATGATCAAGGAATTGGGATATTGTTCCGGTATCGAAAACTACTCCCGATATTTGGATGGTAGAGCTCCCGGTACCAGACCTTTCTGTTTGTTGGATTATTTTCCTTCTGATTATTTGATGGTGATTGATGAAAGTCACGTAACCATTTCTCAAGTACATGCCATGTATGGTGGAGACCGTAGTAGGAAAGAAAACTTAGTAGAATACGGCTTTAGATTGCCCGCTGCAATGGACAACCGTCCGCTAAAGTTTGATGAATTTGAGCAATTGCAAAACCAAGTGGTATATGTTTCCGCAACTCCAGCAGATTATGAATTACAAAAATCAGGAGGTGTTTTTGTAGAACAAGTAATTCGTCCCACCGGATTGTTAGATCCTATTATTGAAGTTAGGCCTAGCCAAAACCAAATTGACGACTTAATTAACGAAATTCAAGAAAGAGTTGAGATTGATGAAAGAGTTTTGGTAACCACGCTAACAAAAAGAATGGCAGAGGAATTGACCAAATATTTGACCAAAATTTCTATCCGTTGTCGTTATATCCACAGTGATATTGATACCCTAGAAAGAGTAGAAATTATGCAAGATCTCAGAAAAGGCTTGTTTGATGTTTTGATAGGAGTAAACTTATTAAGAGAAGGTTTGGATTTGCCAGAAGTTTCGTTGGTAGCCATCTTAGATGCAGATAAAGAAGGTTTTTTAAGAAGTCATCGCTCATTGACTCAAACCGTTGGTAGGGCCGCAAGAAATGTAAACGGTAAGGCCATTATGTATGCTGATAAAATGACCAATAGCATGCAAAAAACCATTGAGGAAACCAATTACCGAAGAGAAAAACAAATGGCCTATAACACCAAGCATGGTATCCAACCAAAACCGTTGAACAAATCCATTGAAAACGCATTGAGTAAAAGTCCGATTTCTAGCTATCATTATGATAATTCTATAAACCATGCAGCAGATTTTAAAGAGGCTCATAACAGCAAAGAAGCCATCGACAAAAAAATTAAAGAAAACAAAAAATTGATGGAACAAGCAGCCAAAGAGCTTAATTTTATGGAAGCCGCAAAACATCGCGACATAATAAAAGAATTAGAGGAACAAAAAAAGAGTTTTACTCCCTAAAAATGATGAAATCCTAGTATTTTTACCAACTGAATTTTAAACCCAGTACAAATTATAACTTTTATGAAAAAAATCTTAGTAATCGCATCCATCTTGTTATTTATTGCTTGCAATAGTTTAGAAAAAGATGCTTATCGAGTTGAGGGTAATATTACCAATTTTGAAGAAGGAAAAGCCATCTATTTGGAAAAATTCAATGAAGAAACCATGCTTTTTGAACCATTTGATACTGCAAAAGTAAAAGATGGTAAATTTCAATTTGAAGGAAAAGTTGACAAAGAACCTTATATGTGCTATGTGCAAATGGAAGATGTTAACATGAAAGCAATGTTTATCATGGAACACGGAAAAATCCAATTGACTATTGATAAGGACAGTATGCAAAACAATAAAATTGGCGGAACTTTTAACAACGACGCTTTTCAAGAGTACAATGATTTTATGTTCCCTGTGTATGAGAAAATGAAAAATTTTCAAAAGCTTAATAACGACCGTATGAACAATGCCTATATGACAAATGACACAGTTGCATTGAATCAGTTACAAAAAGAGTATATGGTTTTAGGAGAAGAGCATGCCAAACAAAACTTGACATTTGTTCAAAAAAACACCAAAGCATTTGTGAGCATTTTAGTGTTGGAAAATATGATTAAACAACAAAGAGGAACTATCGAGGAGTTGCAAAAGGCATACGAAAATTTAGCCAAAGAAGTAAAAAAAACCAAACCAGGAAAAAAAGTTGGAGATATTCTTAAGGCAATGACAGGTGTTTCTGTTGGCAAACCAGCTCCCGATTTTAGTGGCCCAACACCTGATGGAACAACTATTTCTTTAAAAAACAGCTTGGGTAAATTAACCTTAATCGACTTTTGGGCTGCTTGGTGTGCTCCGTGCAGAAGAGAAAATCCAAATGTGGTAAAATTATATAACGAATTCAAAGACAAAGGATTTCAAATTATTGGAGTATCTTTAGATAATCCAGGTGAAGACCAAAAATGGAAAGATGCCATTGTTGCAGACAAACTAACTTGGCCTCAAATTTCTAATTTGCAAGGTTGGGCTGATCCTATTGCAAAAACCTACAATATTACCGGAATTCCTGCTACTTTTTTAGTAGATGCCAATGGAATTATCATAGCAAAAGATTTAAGAGGGGAAGAATTAAGAGCTAAAGTTGCAGAACTGCTAAAATAATACTCTGAAAACTAATCAACTAAAAAACATCGAAGTAAAAATAAGCCCTTCGATGTTTTTTTATGATTTTACCCTCCCAAAAACCAAAAACAATTCTATATTTGCACTCCACAACAGGGGAGATACTCAAGCGGCCAACGAGGGCAGACTGTAAATCTGTTGGGAAACCTTCGCAGGTTCGAATCCTGCTCTCCCCACAAACTTTTGAATAAGAATTTATCCGAAAGCTTGCTTTCGAGTAAATTCGTTTCAAAAGTTTGAGTAAGGTTTACCTTACTCAGGATCATGAGGTATAGCCGAGTAATCCTTCTTCCTTCTGAAAACTCAATTGTATTTTTCCTAAAACTATTTTGAAAGTAAATTCACACAGAAGCTGAAATAAATGCCGCTTGACAATACAAATGCGAATTTTGGTTAAAGTAAATAAAAAACAAACCTAGATGCTTTCTTCAAGCTATTTAAAGCAAATTTTTATAAAATTAACATACTCCCCTATTTTACAAAAAAGAGTATCTTTACCATAACAATAGTAAAATAGTAATGAATTTTCATTTTATCCGTTTGCTAGTTTGCTTAATTAGCATGCTCACTTTGTTTAGCTGTGAACAAAAAAAAGAAGAACAAGATTTAGAAAAAGTGATGTACAATTTACAAATGACCTCCAAAGAATTTAATAATGGCATGAAAAGTGTAGAATATCTCAAAGAATTTTAAAAACAGTAAGAACTTATTTTTATTACAATAAAACCATGAAAAAAAACACTCTTTTATATCTTTTTGTGCTAATTTCAAATATAGGCCTATTACATAGTCAAAGCTTAGATTATTTGGAACAAAACGACAACATCCAATCGTATGTAGTCAATAAAAAAATGTTCGAAATGATGAGCAAAATAAAAGTAGACAGCAAGGATGCAGAGGCTCAAAAGTACATTCAATTGTTGCAAAAACTAGATCAGTTGCAAGTGTTTTCTACCAAAAATGTAAAAGCTTCAGAAGAAATTAAAAAAGCTTCGGAACAATACTTAAGCAAAAACAACTTACAGGAACTCATGCGAACCAATACCAATGGCAAGCAAGTGAAAATTTTTGCCAAACAAGGGAGCAAGGCCAATGAAGTGAAAGAATTGTTGATGCATATTGATGGTTCGGAAAACATTTTGTTGTTACTAAAAGGAACCTTCGGTTTAGATGAAATTGCTTTGCTCACCGAAAAAATGAATATTCCGGGTGGAGACGAACTGAAAAAAGCCAACAAGAAATAAAAAAAGCCTTCCAAATATTTGGAAGGCTTTTTACAATATGGAAAAATAAATTATTTTCTGCTAGCGTATTTAGAACGGAATTTATCAATTCTACCTGCGGTATCAACCAATTTAGATTTACCAGTGTAAAAAGGGTGAGAAGTTCTAGAGATCTCCATTTTAAATAATGGATATTCTACACCATCCACTGTTAAAGTATCTTTAGTTTCTACAGTTGATTTGGTAATAAACACATCTTCATTTGACATGTCTTTAAATGCAACTAATCTGTAATTTTCTGGGTGAATTCCTGATTTCATGTTCTAAATATTTTCTTGTTATGCTGTGTTGGGTTTTGAAGCTTTTGTTTTAAAAGGTATAAACTTACCACAACTTTTGTTTGTTAATCCTTTAATTTGGAGTGCAAATGTACAATTATTTTGCAAAACAACAACTCTTTACATTTTTTTTTAGCCATTCAACCTAGCATTTTTTCCCATTCATCTTTTGTATATTTGCGTATTAAAAATGCTAAAATGACCGAGTCAACATCCATCCCAACCAAAAATATCACCAAAACATACATTTTACCTTATGGTATTGCTTTAGGTGCTACCTTGGTTTTACTTTCATTTTTAAAATATAACAGTGGCAAACAGTTTGAATCTTCCACATTAGATTCCATCATCGGATTCCTTGCTATTGTAGTATTAATTGTATTTCCCATTTATAAATTCAATCAAAACCATCGTATTACCTCTATTCGAACCGCTATTAAAATAGGTTTGGGAATTGCTGTAATTAGTTCGTTGTTGAGCTTTTTATACATGTATGTGTATACCACACAAATACAACCTGATTTTTTTGACCAAACTATTTTATTGCAAAGAGAAAGCCACTTAAAGCAATTTCCAGACACCAATGTAGAGGAATTAGATAAACTCGCGATTTCATGGAGACAAGTTGCTCCAACCGTTTTATATTCTGGTATTTTTATGGTAAATATGTTTTTAGGCGGATTGATTTCGTTTATATTAGGAGCATTATACAAATCAAAAAATGTGTAACATGCACTTATCCTTAGTTATCCCTCTACTTAACGAAAAAGAATCCTTGCAGGAATTATATGCATGGATTACCAAAGTATTGGAACCAACCCAATGGCAATATGAAATTTGGTTGGTGGATGATGGAAGCACTGATGGCTCTTGGGAAACTATTGAATCTTTACACCAAAAAGACGAAAGAGTAAAAGGCATTCGATTTTTACGGAATTTTGGAAAATCCCAAGCTTTACATGCAGGATTTGCCAAAGCCCAAGGAGAAGTGGTTATTACCATGGATGCCGACTTACAAGATAGTCCCGAGGAAATTTTGGACCTATACCAAATGATTACAGAACAAGGTTTCGATTTGGTTTCAGGATGGAAAAAGAAACGTTATGACCATGTACTTTCCAAAAACATCCCTTCCAAACTTTTTAATTGGGCAGCACGTAAAACATCAGGAGTGGAGCTCAACGACTTCAATTGTGGATTGAAAGCCTATAAAAAGGAAGTCATCAAAAACATTGAAGTTTCTGGTGAAATGCACCGATATATTCCGGTTTTGGCTAAAAATGGCGGATTCAAAAAAATTGGCGAGAAAGTTGTCAAACACCAAGCTCGAAAATATGGAGAAACCAAATTTGGAATCAACCGATTTTTAAATGGTTTTTTAGACCTAATTACCATTTGGTTTTTAGGGAATTTTGCCAAACGTCCCATGCATTTATTTGGAGCATTAGGGGTGTTGATGTTTTTGATAGGAATGAGTTCAGCAGCCTACATTGGGATCCGAAAATTATACCGTATGTATTTTGATTTGCCTTACGACTTGGTAACAAACAGCCCGTATTTCTTTATTGCCTTAACCACCATGATCATTGGTTCACAATTGTTTTTAGCAGGATTTCTAGGAGAATTAATTCTGAAAAACCGAAGAGAAGAACGATATAAAATTAAAGAAACTTTATCCTAAACATTCTGACTACCATGCACATTTCAGAAGAAATTTTAGCAAAAGTCAACCCATGGTTGACGCCAATTTTTGACCAAGCTACCCAAGAGGCAGTAAAGGAAATGATGACAAGCAACCCAAAAGAATTGGAAGAAAGTTTTTACAAAAACTTAGAATTCGGTACTGGAGGAATGCGAGGAGTGATGGGAGTGGGCACCAACCGAATCAACAAATATACCCTTGGAAAAAACACCCAAGGTTTGAGTAATTATTTGCATGATATTTTTCCGAACGAAAACATCAAAGTTGCCATTGCATATGATTGCCGAAACCAAAGCGATGTGCTTGCTAAAGTAGTTGCTGATGTGTTTTCTGCCAATGGCATTCATGTGTATTTATATCCTGAAATGCGAACTACCCCACAGTTGTCTTTCACCATTAAATATTTGCAATGTCATGTAGGAATTGTGTTAACTGCTTCACACAATCCACCGGAATACAACGGATACAAAGTGTATTGGCAAGATGGTGGTCAATTAGTACCTCCACAAGATGCTGCAATTATCCTGGAAATTGAAAAAATTGCTTATGAAGATATTTATTTTGATGCCAATATGGATAAAATCACTTATCTGGATGCAGATTTAGACGAAGCTTTTCAGCAATCAGCCCTGGAGAATGCATCCTTTGATTTGCCAAAAGAAGCAAGAGAAAATCTGAAAATTGTTTTCACTTCTTTGCACGGTACCTCTATTACTGCTATTCCAAGTTTGATGAAAAAAGCTGGATATACTCAATTGGAAGTAGTTACTGAACAAGCAATTCCGGATGGAAATTTCAGCACCGTAAAATCTCCAAACCCTGAAGAACCAGAGGCATTAACCATGGCCTTGGCTTTGGCAGAAAAAACCAATGCCGATATTGTAATTGGTTCAGACCCAGATTCTGATCGTTTGGGAGTAGCAGTACGAGATGAAAAAGGAAAAATGCAATTGTTAAATGGCAACCAAACCATGGTATTGATGACTGCCTTTTTGCTGGAACAATGGCAGAAAAACAACAAAATCAAAGGAAAAGAGTTTATTGGAAGCACCATAGTTTCCACACCAATGATGTTAGAACTAGGAAGTGCTTATGGGGTAGAATGTAAAGTGGGATTGACAGGTTTTAAATGGATTGCCAAATTTATAAAAGACTTCCCAGAGTTGACCTTTATTGGAGGAGGAGAAGAGAGTTTTGGATTTATGATTGGAGATGCCGTAAGAGACAAAGATGCCGTAGCAGCAAGTTTGTTAATTTGCGAAATTGCTGCATATGCCAAACATATTGGCAGTTCCGTTTGGAATGAATTATTGAACCTTTACCTAGATTTTGGTCTGTACCAAGAGCACTTAATCTCTCTAACCAAAAAAGGAATTGAAGGAGCACAAGAAATCCAGCAAATGATGCAAGATTGGAGACAAAATCCATTAAAAGAAATCGTAGGACAACGAGTGGTTTGCTTGGAAGATTACCAAAAAAGCGAAGCTTGGAATTTGTTGACCAACGAAAAAGAAACCATCCACATACCAAAATCAAACGTATTGATTTATTATTTAGAAGATGGTACCAAAATTTGTGCAAGACCGAGTGGAACGGAACCAAAAATTAAGTTTTATTTTAGCGTAAACGAAACCCTAGAAACCAAAGAAAACTATTGGAATCAAAGAGAAAGATTGCTGAAAAAAATCCAAGACATTTGTAACGAACTGCAATTAAACTAAATGAGTTATTACCAAAAAATATGGCCCTTTGCCAAACCATACAAAAAATATGCCTTTGGCAATGTGTTTTTTAATGTACTGTATGCGTTATTCAGTACGCTGTCATTTATTGCACTCATTCCAGTTTTAAAAGTAATTTTTGACGACAAAAAAGAAATCGTTCAAAAACCAGTATACCAAGGAATCACGAAAGCAAAAGATTACTTGGAAAATTCACTGAATTATTTTCTGACCACTTCTATCGAAAAGCACGGAAACTTTACGGTATTGATGTACATGATAGGAGTAATCGTTGCCATTTTCTTATTAAAAAATTTGGCAAATTACCTGGCATTGTACTACGGAACCTATTTGAAAAATGGAATGTTGACAGATTTGCGAAATGCCATGTACTCTAAAATTACCCGATTGCCTCTATCCTACTATTCTAAAACGACCAAAGGTGATGTGATTTCCAGAGTAGTAGCCGATGTGAACGAAATGAGTAATGCCTATTATGCTTTACTCGAGGTAATGATTCGTGAACCATTGACTATTTTGTTCACCTTAATTGCCATGTTTTACCTGAGCTTTAAGCTCACTTTGTTTGTATTGGTATTTATTCCTGTTTCTGGTTACATCATTTCAGCCATCGGGAAAAGTTTGAAAAAAAATGCCATTTACCTACAACAAGAACAAAGTAAGTTATTGAGTATTTTAGAAGAAACCCTTACAGGTCTTCGAATGGTCAAGTCATTTACTGCTGAAAAAGCATTTGGTCAAAAATTTGAAAAAACTGCTGGTGACTTTTTCCATTACTCGAACAAAGTGAATAACCGTTACAATTTAGCTTCTCCGTTAAGTGAATTTCTAGGCATTTTAATCATTGGAGTATTGTTGGTTTTTGGTGGTTATTTGGTTTTTGTTGAAAAAAATATGGAAGCCAGTTTCTTTTTAGGATATATCATGTTGGCTTACAATATTTTAACTCCAGCCAAAGGAATTTCGAGAGCCAGTTATGGACTAAAACGTGGTAACGCTTCTGCTGAAAGGGTTTTTCATATTTTAGAAGAAGAAAATCTAATTACAGACGCTCCAAATGCTTCGGAAAATTTAGAGTTTTCCGAACAAATTGAATTAAAAAACATTCAATTCCAGTACGAGGAAGAAGTAGTTTTACAAAACTTTAGTTTAACCATTCCTAAAGGAAAAACTGTTGCATTGGTTGGTCCTTCCGGAAGCGGAAAAAGTACCATTGCCAATTTATTGACTCGTTTTTACGATGTACAGCAAGGTGAAATTTGGTTGGATGGTATTTCCATCCAACAATTAAAGATTTCTTCTTTACGAAAAATGATTGCCTTAGTTAGCCAAGAAAGTTTATTATTTAACGATACCATCGAAAATAATTTACGTTTAGGCAAACCAAACGCTTCATCAGAAGAACTTTGGAAAGCTTTGGAAATAGCAAATGCCAAAGATTTTGTTTCGGAATTGACATTAGGATTGCAAACCAATATTGGAGATGCAGGTGGAAAGTTGAGCGGAGGACAAAAACAACGTATTTCCATAGCAAGAGCAGTATTAAAAGATGCTCCAATTTTGATTTTAGATGAAGCAACTTCAGCTTTAGACACCGAAAGCGAGCGATTGGTACAAGATGCTTTGGAAAAAATTATGGTAAATAGGACCTCCATTGTCATTGCACATCGACTTTCTACCATTCAAAAAGCAGATGTGATTGTGGTAATGCAAAAAGGAACCATTGCAGAACAAGGCAACCATGAAAGTTTATTAACTCATAACGGACTGTATGCCAAATTAGTACAAATGCAATCGTTAGAAAGTAAGTAATATGCATGTAAATCATCCGAATATATTAGTCCCAACCAATGCCAATACCGTGGTTTGGAAGTATTTGGATTTGTCGAAATTTTTAGATTTACTGCTACAAGAAAAACTTTTTATGTCGCGTTCCGACAAATTTGAAGACCAATACGAAGGCACTTTTAGTGAACCAACGTACGAGGAAATCAAGAAAATTTCAGAAAACAATCCGAAGTTTTTACAATACTATAAATCGCATCGCGAAAAAGTGGTGATAAGCAGTTGGCATATCAACGAATATGAAAGTTTTGCAATGTGGCAAATTTTCACCAAAAACCAAGAAGGATTGGCCATTCAAAGTACTTTGGGCAGGTTACAACAAGCTTTGAAGCCCGAAAAAAAGTTTGAGCAGTACATCGGACAAGTCAACTATATCGATTACAAAAAAGACCATATTCCGTTTGATGATACTTTTTTCCCGTTTTTATTCAAACGAAAAAGCTTTCAATACGAACGTGAAATTCGAATTTTAACGGATGTTACCCATTGGGATTTACAAATTAACGATGGCTTAAAAATAGATATTGACATCCATCAATTGATAGAAAAAATATACATTCACCCAAAATCTGAAAACTGGTACAAAACTTTGGTAGTGGAGTTGATGCAGCGTTTGGGTTTTGATTTTCCTATTGAAATTTCTGACTTAGAAAGCGATATTTTGATTTGAGTTATTACTTCCCTGCCGGAAAATACTCTTTAGCCTCCCAATTGTCTGACTTTAAATCTACATAAAAGTAATGCACTTTATCCGACTTTTCAAACTTGCCATTTTGGTCGGTATCTGCCACACATCTAAAATAAATACGCTGTAAAGATTCTTGGTAATTCCAATCAATCCACTCCATTTGATCTGGAGAAATTTTGGTCAATTTATCTCCATCTATTTCACTTAAATACATTGCTTTAATGTCGTTAGTATTAATTAATTGGTCTTTATTGGTGTCCTGATCGAACATAGCCAACAATAAAAAAGGCTTTTGAGTTTTCTCAAAATGTTTACGTAAAAAAGTAATGCTAGTAATCATTTTCTTTTCAGGTAACAACGGAACCAAAGTATCTTGGGTTATTTTTTGCACCAATAAATTGTCCAAGTATCCTGTAATTTCAGTATCACCCAAATTCGTGATGGTATAACTGTAAGCACCGCTTTCGTAAGTGGTTAATTTACCTGAATAACTCCTTATTTTTCCAACCGGATGCAACAAAACATCCGTATTCGCAAAATGTATAGGTAAATCAACTACCAATACTTCACTGGTATCTTTTGGCTTTGCTTCTTCTCTTTTTGGAGATTCGTAAATTAATTTTGGGGTGTACACTTTCTCTTTACAAGAAAACAAAAAAAGCAGTAAAACCACTGTAATTCCCTTTTTATATAATTGCCAATTCATAGGATGAATTTTGATGTATTTCAAAGGTCACAAAAAAAGTTTAGGAAGCCAAACTAATTTGAAGAAAGTATGATGAAAGGAAAGAATTTTAAGGTAAGACCAAAAAAAAGTGGCAAGCGATCTACATCGCACCGCTACAACCGCATACCTTTGCTGTGTTCCCACCCTGGAGGATTTTGCAGGAGCTGGTCGTGTAGGACTTGCCGATGCAAATATACCAACTTTTTTTCTATTTTAGCAACCCTAAAACCTCGATTATTTTCGATATGTACAAAGCACTAACTGTCATTATTTTAGCCTTATTTATTAGCTGTGGGAAAGAAAATTCTACTGCAGAATATATGTTTGCAATTGACGCATCATCTGTAAAAACTTCTTACACTTGGGAAGATGAAATCAAAATTTCCATCTCCAATAAAAAAAATATCCCTACCGATAGTATCGTAGCTTATTGGAATGACCAACGTATAGAAAAACTTTCTGGCACTTCTTGGAAAAAAGCATTAACTGACGAAAAATTAGGTTACCACAACATTCAACTGAAAGTATATTATAATGATGAAGTAGAGATTCTTGACAGCAGAATTGAATTAGTAAGTAATGTGACTCCTGCCCTTTTAACTTATGAATTGATACATACTTATCCGCATGATAGCAAAGCTTATACCCAAGGATTAGAATTTGTGCAAAACCAACTATATGAGGGCACCGGGCAATTAGGATCTTCTAGTTTGCGAAAAGTAAATTTTAACTCAGGTATGGTAGAGAATTTTATGCCGCTTCCTGCTAACTTTTTTGGTGAAGGAATCACCGTATTAAATCAAAAGATCTACCAATTAACCTGGATGAATCAAACAGCGTTAGTGTATGATTTGGCCACCATGAAGGAAATTAAAAGATTTACCTATGAGAAAAAAATGGAAGGTTGGGGACTTACCAATGATGGCACCCATTTGTATATGAGCGATGGAACAGAAAAAATTTACAAATTAAATCCGGAAACATTTCAAATCATCGATTTTGTGAATGTATATACTAATGGATCTAAAATCAAATTTATCAACGAATTAGAATGGATCAACGGAAAAATATTTGCCAATGTGTATCAAAGAGATTCTATTATCATCATCCATCCAAAAACAGGAGTAGTGGAAGCAGTAATCAATTTGGGTGAACTTAAAAAGCAAATCGACTTTTCAAAACTAGATGTAGAAAATGATGTTTTAAATGGTATTGCTTATCATCCGATAAAAAAGACTTTGTTTGTTGCCGGAAAAAACTGGGACAAAATGTTTGAAATAAAAATCAAAGAGTCCGGCTGGCTGAATTAGTGGTATACCGAAAATAGTTTGGTGGCTTCGTTATATGCACTTTCAAAACTCATGGATTGCAAACCATGCTCTGCTTTTTGTGAGGTAAAATAAGAAAGTAATTTTTCTGTAGGCATGTTTCCGGTTAAATCGTCTTTAGCCATGGGGCAACCTCCAAATCCTTGAATGGCTCCGTCAAAACGTAAACAACCAGCTTGATAGGCTGCATTTACTTTTTCAAACCATTGGTTTGGTGCTGTATGTAAATGAGCTCCAAACTCAATATTCGGGTATTTTGGTATCAAATTAGAAAACAAATAAGTAATTACCTCTGGTGTAGAACTCCCAATAGTATCGGACAAAGAAAGAATTTTCACTCCCATATTTGCCAATCTTTCGGTCCATTCCCCTACAATTTCAACATTCCACGGATCACCATAAGGGTTTCCGAACCCCATAGACAAGTAGGCCACTACTTCTTTATGGTTGGCATGTGCCAAGTCTAAAATTTCTTGTAAAGTCACCAACGATTCTGCAATGGTTTTGTGGGTATTTCGCATTTGAAAGTTTTCAGAAATGGAAAACGGAAAGCCCAAATATTGAATAGCTTGGTGTTGTACTGCTTGCTCTGCCCCTTTGGTGTTGGCAACAATAGCTAACAATTTGGTTTTGGTTTGGCTCAAATCTAAAGATTGCAATACCTCAGCAGTATCTTGCATTTGCGGAATAGCTTTAGGTGAAACATAACTACCAAAATCCAAGGAGTCAAAACCCACACGTAACAACGATTGAAGATAGGTAATTTTTTGCTCAGTAGGAATCCAAGTCTTGATGCCTTGCATGGCATCTCTCGGACATTCAATAATTTTAACGGTAGGTTTCATGCACCCCAAAAATAGTAATTTTATCAAACGTTTTCGTTAGAAAAATCCTAACTATCGATCCCATAACAACAAGAGTACAAAAACCAAAAATAAAGTGATTTGTAAATACTTGAAAAACAAACCAATTGATGTTGATTTACTAGAAGAGAGCAATGTTTTTTGTAATTGAGCTGCCAAATGACTCACCAAATAAAATATAAGCCAAGCTTGTAGCATGAACAAAAAACCCAAAAAATAATACGATTGGTAATCTCCTGCCTTACTTTGACTTAAAAAAGTTGGAAAGAAAACCAAGAAAAACAAAGTTACTTTTGGATTTAGTACATTCATCCAAAAACCCCTCCAAAACAACGATTTTTCTTGCTTTGCCTCATTCGTTTCCCATTGAATGGTTGGAGGTGCCTGGTAAACCAACCAACATAAACGCAGCAAGTAAAATACCCCAAATAATTTAATGCTCCACCAAACCCATGGAGTGGTTTTGATAAAAAAAGCTACTCCAAATGCCACTAATGAGGTATGTACTAAAATTCCGGAAACCAATCCGGTTGCCAATAAAACACCTGCTTTTTTTCCTTGTGATAAACTTAAACTAAAAACATATAAAATATCCGGACCAGGACTAAGGGTTAATAAAATGGAAGCTATTAAAAATGAAACTACTTCCATCCTATTTTAAAATTTTTGAAGAATTGCTTGGTTGATTTTTTTTACCAACGATGGGCCTTCATAAATAAATCCGGTGTACAATTGTATCAATGTAGCTCCAGCTTCTATTTTTTCTAAAGCATCTTTTGGAGAATGAATTCCTCCAACTCCTATAATAGGAAAAGACCCATTGCTTTTTTGTGCCAAAAACCGAATGACTTCGGTTGACTTTTTGGTTAGTGGTTTTCCGCTCAAACCACCCATTTCTTTTTGGTTGTTAGAAGCTAAATTTTCTCTTGAAATAGTCGTATTGGTCGCTATAACTCCCGCAATGTTGGTTTCTTGCACCATCTCCACAATATCTTCTAATTGGGTTTCCGTTAAATCGGGAGCAATTTTTAAAAGAATAGGTTTCGGGTTATTTTTTTGTGCATTTAAACTTTGCAAATGATTCAACAACTTAGTTAAAGGCTCTTTGTCTTGCAAATCACGTAAGTTTGGGGTGTTTGGTGAGCTAACATTTACTACAAAATAATCTACCCAAGTAAATAATTTTTCAAAGCATATTTCATAGTCTTTGATGGCATCTTCGTTAGCGGTTAATTTATTTTTGCCGATATTTCCACCTATCAAAACACCTATTGGTTTTCCTTTTTTTAATTGCTCCACCAAGTGGTCTACTCCTAAATTATTAAAGCCCATTCGGTTAATAATCGCTTGATCTTCCGGCAATCTGAACAATCTTTTTTTATCATTTCCTGGCTGAGGCAATGGCGTAACCGTACCTAATTCTAAAAATCCAAAACCCATGCATGCCAACTCATGAAACAAAGCACCATCTTTATCAAATCCTGCTGCCAACCCAACCGGATTCGGAAACTTAAGTCCGAAAACTTCGCGTTGCAACTTAGGATTGCTAACTTGGTATTGCGACTTCCAAAAAGATTTCATTCCAGGGATTTTCCCTAAAAACTGCAAAGCAGCAAAAGTAAAATGATGCACTTTTTCCGGGTCAAATTGAAATAAAACGGGACGGATAGTTTGTTTGTACATGATTTGTTTTTTTCAACAAGGGGTCAAGAAAGGCTTGACTCGATGCAGACCGTAAGGCCTTTTGTTTAACATTCAAAAATAAATTTATGCCAATTTTCGTCTTTTTCGTTCTCTTTTCAACAACATCAACTCTCTACTAGTTTGTCCGGCAACGGAAGTATTTTCCTCTGCTCTTCTTATCAAATAAGGCATCACATCTCTAACCGGACCAAATGGCAAATATTTGGCAACCAAATAATTCTCATTTGCCAAATTGAAGCTGATATGATCGCTCATTCCATATAATTGTCCGAACCAAACCTTTCCGTCCGTAGCAGAAATACCTTTTTGTTGCATGATATCCAAGGCTTTCAAAGTGCTTTCTTCGTTGTGTGTTCCAATAAACAACGACATTTTTTCGGTATGCTCCAACATGTATTGCATGGTGGTATCAAAATTATCATCGGTTGCTTGTTTGTCTTTACAAATAGGGGAAGGATACCCCATTTCTTCCGCACGTTTGTTTTCTTTTTCCATGTAGGCACCTCTAACCAGCTTCATTCCAATATGAAAACCTTCTTGTTTGGCTTGCTCGTGCAACTTTTTAAAATAATCCAAACGATCCCAACGGTATAACTGCAAGGTATTATATACAATAGCTTTTTCTTTGTTAAATTGTTGCATCATTTTGGTAGCCAAATCATCTGCAGCATCTTGCATCCAGCTTTCCTCTCCATCAATCAATAAAGCAACATCTAATTGGTGTGCAACCGAACAAACTTTTAGGTACCGAGCTTCCACTCTACTCCATTCTTCTTGCTCAGAAGGAGTTAATTCTTTCTTTTCTGTAATTTTTTGAAAAAGAGCAAATCTACCCATGCCTGTTGGTTTAAAAACTGCAAATGGCAAAGCTGCTTTTTCTTTAGCAAAATGAATGATTTTAATGGTTTTTTCTAAAACAGCATCAAAAGTAGCCTCATCTTCTTGGCCTTCCACACTATAATCTAAAACCGAACAAACACCTTTTTGGTACATTTTATCCACCACAGGCAAGCAATCTTCTTCGGTAACTCCACCACAAAAATGATCAAAAACAGTGGCTCTAATCAACCCTTCTACAGGCAAATGAGCTTTTAAAGCAAAATTAGTTACAGCAGTTCCAATTTTTACCAAAGGCTCACTATCAATCATTTTAAATAAAAAATAAGCCCTATCTAAGTCGGAATCAGACTTAAGTGCAAATGCGATTTGGGTATTATCAAATAACATGAGTGTAAATTAAAAGATATACAAAGATAGTGGAAGATTTTATTTGATTATTTTTGTTTTTGCAAAGATTTATCGCTTTAACGCACTTTTTATCATGTTATCACTATTCGAAAAAAATCAAATATATTTTAATTGGGAGGGTTGGGATATTTTACAACAAAAACTGAACCAAAACAATTACTCTAAAATTTTCATTTTAACCGATAGCAATACCAACGAATGTTGTTTGCCTACTTTTTTAAGTGCATGGCAAACAGAAACAGCAATCGAAATTTTAGAAATTCCGGCTGGAGAAAGTTTTAAAAATATAGAAACTGTGGTTGGCTTATGGGAAGTGCTTTTGGACTATGAAGCAGATAGAAAATCGCTATTTGTGAATTTAGGTGGAGGGGTAGTTACCGATTTGGGAGCATTTGTAGCAGCTACTTTTAAAAGAGGAATTGATTTTTTACATGTTCCTACTACTTTACTTGCCATGGTAGATGCCAGTTTGGGCGGAAAAAATGGTATTGATTTTAACGGAGTCAAAAATCAAATTGGTACCATACAAAACCCAATTGCTATTTTTATTCTTCCTGAATTTTTAGAAACGCTCACCACAGAGCAATGGAAATGCGGCTTGGCAGAAATGTTTAAGCACGGATTAATTCAACATCCGGAACATTGGAAAAAACTGCAAAAACTCTCCAATTTTACCATCGATGACCTATTGGAATTGATTCAAGAATCGATGCTGATAAAATTACAAATAACGGAAATAGATCCTTTAGAGAAAAACGAAAGAAAAGCTTTGAACTTCGGGCATACCATTGGTCATGCCATGGAAAGTTATAGTTTACAAAATGACGATTTGGTTGATTTATTACATGGCGAAGCAGTTGCCATTGGAATTTTGTTAGAAAGCCATCTTTCCTTTCAAAAAAAATACTTAAGCGAAGATCAATTTAACGAAATCAAAAAAACCATTTTAAAGTACTTTGACTTTCCTGATTGGAGCTCGGAACAATTCGCGTCTTGTTTGCACTATTTACAATACGACAAGAAAAATGAACACGGAAAAATCAAATTTGTTTTACTTAAAAATATTGGAAAATTTATAGTAAATGAAGAGGTAACAGAAGAACAAATTTGGCATGCGTGGAATTATTTCCAAAATTGAGATTTTTTTTAAAGGTGTTTTTTTTAAAAGCTAGCATTTTATTTTACTTTTGTTCCAGCAAATTAAGCGAACATGTATTGGTTAATTACCGAAACCTACAAATTAATTAAACGTTGAAGCAACCTATATTTTTAGAACAGCAATATCTCTTTTACAAAGAGTTATCTATCATATATGCCAATTTAAGGGTTTGATGAGAAATGATGATGTGATTTCATGAATTTTTAATTTAACAACCCATTGACATTATGAATACAAAATACATAGACCTCATCAATCAAACTTTTTACTTCCCACAAGAAGAATTTACTTTAAATAAAGATAGCTTATTGTTTCATAACATCGACTTAATGAAGTTGGTAGAACAATATGGCACCCCTTTAAAATTTACCTATTTGCCTCAAATTTCCTCTAACATCAACCGAGCAAAAGGTTGGTTTAGAAAAGCAATGGAAAAGCTTGACTATGATGGCAAATATTACTATTGCTATTGCACCAAAAGTTCCCATTTTAGTTTCATCTTAAATGAAGCATTAAAAAATAATGTGCATATTGAAACATCTTCTGCATATGACATTAATATTGTAGAAAAATTAATGGAAGAAGGAAAAATTAACAAAAATACTTATGTTGTTTGTAATGGTTTTAAACGGGAACAGTACATCGAAAATATTGCCAAACTAATTAATGGAGGCCACAACCGAACTATTCCTGTGATTGATAATTTTGAAGAGCTAGATTTGTTACAAGAAGCTATTGATGGCAAGTTTAAAATAGGAATTAGAATTGCTGCGGAAGAAGAACCAAAATTTGAATTTTATACCTCAAGGTTAGGAATTGGATACAAAAACATTGTTCCGTTTTACAGAAAACAAATCCAAGAAAACAAAAAAGTGGAATTAAAAATGTTGCACTTTTTTATCAATACCGGAATTAGAGACACTGCTTATTACTGGAATGAATTGTTAAAATGTATGAAGGTGTACATAGCTTTGAAAAAAGAATGTCCTTCCTTAGATTCCTTAAATATTGGTGGAGGTTTCCCGATCAAAAACTCCTTGGCTTTTGAGTACGATTACCAATACATGGTAGAAGAAATTTTAAACCAAATTAAAATTGCTTGTGACGATGCAGAAGTACCAGTACCAAACATCTTTACCGAGTTTGGATCATTTACTGTTGGAGAAAGTGGAGGAGCTATTTATGAAATTTTGCATCAAAAGCAACAAAACGATAGAGAAAAGTGGAACATGATTGATTCTTCTTTCATCACTACTTTACCAGATACTTGGGCCATCAACAAACGTTTTGTAATGTTGGCTGTAAATCGCTGGAACGATACCTACGAAAGAGTATTGCTAGGAGGTTTGACCTGTGATAGCGACGATTATTACAACTCCGAACAGCACATGAATGCAGTATATTTACCAAAATACAACAAAGAAAAACCTTTATACATTGGGTTTTTTAATACTGGTGCTTACCAAGAAACTATTGGAGGTTTTGGCGGATTACACCACTGCTTAATTCCGCAACCAAAACACATTCTGATAGATAGAGATGACAATGGAATAGTTGCTACCGAAGTATTTTCAGAACAACAAAGTGCCGAACAAGTATTAGATATTTTAGGGTATTACAAAAAATAAAAATCAGTTGATTGGTTATCAAAAATTATGTTTCTTTGATGCCAAAAACAAAGCAAATACAAACCAAAAAAAATCCAATGAGCAAAGGACCCATTAGCCAATTTATTCAAAAGTATTACCTGCATTTTAATGCAGCTACCGTGGTAGATGCAGCGAAAGCTTATGAAGAGCAATTAAACAACGGTGCCAAAATGATGGTGACCTTGGCTGGTGCAATGAGTACCGCAGAGCTTGGCAAAATTTTTGCCGAAATGATTCGAAAAGATAAAGTACAAATCATTTCATGTACCGGTGCCAATTTAGAAGAAGACATTATGAATTTAGTGGCACACTCTCACTACAAAAGAGTTCCTAACTATCGTGATTTAACCCCGGAACAAGAATGGGAATTGTTAGAACAAGGTTTAAATCGTGTCACAGATACTTGCATACCTGAAGAAGAAGCTTTTCGTAGATTACAAAAACACATACACCATATTTGGAAAGATGCAGAAGAAAAAGGAGAAAGATACTTTCCACACGAATTTATGTACAAAATGTTACTTTCTGGTGTGTTAGAAGATTATTACGAAATTGACCTGAAAGATAGTTGGATGTATGCTGCAGCAGAAAAAAACATACCAATGGTAGTACCTGGTTGGGAAGATAGCACCATGGGGAATATTTTTGCATCTTATGTTATTAAAGGTGAATTAAAAGCTAGTACCATGAAGTCTGGTATTGAGTACATGACTTTTTTAGCAGATTGGTACACCAAAAATTCAGACAAAGGTGTTGGATTTTTCCAAATTGGTGGAGGAATCGCAGGAGATTTCCCAATTTGTGTGGTTCCAATGCTATATCAAGATATGGAAATGCACAATGTACCTTTTTGGAGCTATTTCTGTCAAATTTCCGATTCAACCACTAGTTATGGTTCATACTCCGGGGCCGTTCCGAACGAAAAAATCACTTGGGGTAAATTAGATATCAATACTCCAAAATTTGTGATTGAATCAGATGCTACCATTGTTGCTCCTCTAATTTTTGCTTATTTGTTAGATTATTAATAACCAATCATGAAGCGTATTATTGTTGACTATGCAAAGCTAACCGATGAAATATTATCGTTGTTAGTAGAAAAATTTCCAGAAGGGTATGAAGATTCTGATGTGATTCGATTTAGAAACGCAAAAAATGAATTAATTGAAGCTGTGGAAGTTCGTGCTGAAAATACTATTTATTTAGTAAAAATTAGTAAGAAATTAGCAACTCGTATTGAAAACTTTGAAGAAGATGATTTGATGGAAGAACTAGAAGTAATTGCTCCTGACAAAAAATTAGGCTTGGAAGAGGATATAGAGGATGTTGAAATCGAGGAGGAAGATGATCGAATGTCTTCAGAAGATGAAAACACAGATGAATCAACCGATTTTGACGAAGACGAAGATGAATAATACTAACCCCCCGAAATTTCGGGGTTTTTTTATGAACTTTTTTTTAATCTTCCAAGCCAAATAAATCCGAAAGAAAACAACACAACTAGCATAATCAAAACTAGCACATTAATATAAAAATCATAAGAAGATAGTGCATTTCGATCCATAAAGTAATATGGATAAAACCCAGAAATTGTTCCTCTTATCCAAATAAACAGCAAATACAAAGCCGGATAAATCAACCATTTTAGTATCATTTGGTATCTTAGCTCAGATGTATTCTCTTTGGCAAACCAAACCAATAAGATTAAAATTGGATTGATGCTATGCAACATCTCATCTGCTATTTGACTCCAACCGGTTAGATTCCAAACAAACCTAAGTGCCAATTGATATACCAAACCTATCATAAATAAATATATCGTAACTGCCGTAAGTGCCCCATTTTGAATAGCCCATTCTTTTTGATTTGCATAAGAAATCAAGAAAAAACCAGCCAATAGGTTGGTTAATAAGGTAAAATAGCTAAAAAAATGAATAGTACTCTCCATCATACTTAAAGTAGTACTCTGAAAATACAAGATAGCTTGCAACAATACCGAAGCAAGTATCACCAACCCAAAAAGGCGTATGGTATTATTGGAGATGTTTTTTAGCATGTAATTCTGCAATTTTTACAATTACTTCCATCGCTTTTTCCATGCTTTCTAAAGGAACATATTCGTATTTCCCATGAAAGTTATGTCCACCTGCAAAAATGTTTGGACATGGCAATCCTTTATAAGACAACTGACTGCCATCTGTCCCTCCTCTAATCGGTTTGATAATTGGTTTGATATCTATAGCTTTCATCGCTTTTTCAGCCAATTTTACAATATGAAAAACAGGCTCTACCTTTTCTCGCATATTGTAATATTGGTCGTTTATTTCACACTCTACAATTGGAGCTCCAAACTTTTTTTGGTATTTGTGGTTAATTTTTGCTACAATTTTCTCCACCATTTTTTTACGTTTTGCAAACTTTTTGGCATTGTGGTCGCGAATGATCATTGATAATTTGGTATGCTCAATGGTCCCTTCAAGATGTGCAACATGGAAAAAACCTTCATATCCTGAAGTTTTTTCAGGTACTTCATTTTTAGGCAAAGCCTTCATAAATTTTTGAGCCAATAACAACGAGTTGACCATCTTTCCTTTGGCATATCCGGGATGTACACTTTTTCCATAAAAAACCAAAGTTGCACCAGCAGCATTAAAATTTTCGTATTCCAACTCCCCTATTTCGCTTCCATCCATAGTGTAAGCCCAATCAGCCCCAAACTTTTCTACATCAAATAAATGAGCTCCTCTGCCAATTTCCTCATCTGGGGTAAAACCAACTCTAATTTTTCCGTGCGGAATTTCAGGATGTTGTACCAAATAATCCATGGCACAAATTATTTCTGTAATTCCTGCTTTATCATCAGCTCCTAACAACGTATTGCCATCAGTAGTAATCAAAGTCTGCCCGATGTAATTTTTTAGTTCCGGGAAATAGTCCGGTGATAAAACAATTCCTTTTCTTTTATTCAAAACGATGTCTTGTCCTTGGTAGTTTTTTACCACTTTGGGTTTCACATTGGTACCTGAAAAATCAGGAGAAGTATCGTAATGAGAAACAAATCCGATGGTAGGAACTTCTATGGCAATATTGGATGGCAAAGTAGCCATAATATAACCATTTTTATCCATTTCAACCTCTTGCAATCCAATTGCTTTCAATTCTTTCACCAAAACTTTGGCCAAATCTAATTGCTTTTTGGTACTTGGAGTTGTTTTAGAAGATGCATCCGATTGGGTATCTATTTGTACATATTGTAAAAATCGTTCTAAAATTATATCTCTCATATTAAAAATTGAAATTTCTTCTCTTCAAAATTAACAAAAGAAAATGGGAAATTCGTTGGAAAATCTAACAAAAAAACCAAATTTGGTGACAAGCAGGTAAAGTTGCACATGATACTTTATATTTGCACTACAAACAATTGAAATGGAATTTTACATATGAACTTAAATCACTTACAAAGCTTGATTGAAAACGCTTGGGAAAACCGAGCTTTATTACAAGAAGAATTGACAACCAACGCTATTAGAGAAGTAATTGGCATATTAGATGAAGGTAAATTAAGAGTTGCTGAACCTACCAACAGTGGTTCATGGCAAGTGAATGAATGGGTAAAAAAAGCAGTGGTATTATATTTTCCAATCCAAAAAATGGAGACATTAGAAGTTGGTATTTTTGAATACCACGACAAAATGCCTTTGAAAAGAGGTTATGCAGAAAAAGGAATTAGAGTAGTTCCAAACGCGGTTGCTCGTCATGGGGCATACATATCTAAAGGTGTTATCATGATGCCAAGTTATGTTAACATTGGAGCTTATGTAGATGAAGGTACCATGGTAGATACTTGGGCTACGGTAGGTAGTTGTGCCCAAATTGGGAAAGATGTGCATTTGAGTGGAGGTGTAGGCATTGGAGGAGTTTTAGAACCTTTACAAGCTGCACCTGTAATCATTGAGGATGGTGCATTTATTGGATCAAGATGTATTGTAGTAGAAGGAGTTAGAGTAGAAAAAGAAGCGGTATTAGGGGCTAATGTGGTACTAACAGCATCCACCAAAATTATTGATGTAACAGGAAGCGAACCAGTTGAATACAAAGGATACGTACCTGCAAGAAGCGTTGTTATTCCGGGTAGTTATACCAAAACTTTTGCTGCTGGTGATTATCAAGTACCATGTGCATTGATTATCGGACAAAGGAAGCCTTCTACCGATTTAAAAACCTCTTTAAACGATGCATTAAGAGAGTACAATGTAGCAGTATAAATCGTCAAAAATAAGAATTCAAAGCTCATTCAAAGTACCTTTTTGGATGAGCTTTTCTAATTTTGATAAGGTAAAAATGCATTAAAATTTACTACATTTGTTCATCATACTTTTTTTATGAGCATAGTTACTAATTTTTCTGATTTAGATTTGAACAAAACATACACTTATGCAGACTACCTCAATTGGCAGTTTCAAGAGCGTGTGGAGTTAATTAAAGGATTTATCAATAAAATGAATCCAGCTCCGAGCAGAAAGCATCAACAAGTATCCTCAAATATTCATGGAATTTTTCACAATATACTCAAAGGAAAAAGTTGTAATCTTTTTCATGCTCCCTTTGATGTAAGATTACCCATTCCGAACAAAACCAAAGATACTACGGTAGTTCAACCTGATATTTGTATTATTTGTGACGAATCAAAATTAGATGACAAAGGGTGTAAAGGAGCTCCTGATTTAATTGTGGAGATTATTTCTGCAGGAAATGCCAAACACGATGCAGACACCAAATTTAAATTGTATGAAGAAGCCGGGGTTAAGGAATATTGGATGGTGTATCCGGAAGAAAAAAACATCTTTTTATATTACTTGTCTCATCAGCAATACATAGGCACCAAGCCATTCACAGAAGGAGAAATTTTACAGAGCAAAACTTTTCCGGACTTAAAAATTCCTGTCGATGATATTTTTGATAAAATTTAATTGGCAATGCGAATAGGTTTTGATGCCAAACGATTATTTCATAATCAAACTGGATTAGGTAATTACAGCAGAGATTTGGTTCGGATTTTACATCATTACTATCCTAAAAACTCTTATATTTTATTTAACCCAAAACTAAAAAAAAATCCACGTTTTCAACTTTCTTCCCCGCAAATCATTGAAATTAATCCGAAAGGATTTTGGAAAAACATCAAAAGTTTATGGAGAAGTTGGGGAATGAGTTTGGCATTTAAAAAACTTCAATTGGATATTTACCACGGATTGAGTGGAGAGTTACCAATTGGTATTTCATCTAATGTAAAAAAAATGGTGACCATACACGATTTGATTTTCTTACGACACCCGGAATGGTACAACGCATTGGATGTAAAAATCTATCACCAAAAATTTGCATACGCTTGTAAAAAAGCAGACATCATTATTGCAATAAGTGAGCAAACCAAGCGAGATATTGTACATTATTTAAAAGTACCGGAACATAAAATAGAAGTCATTTACCAAGGATGCCATGAAGTTTTTAAGCATTCTTATTCGGTAGAAGAAAAAAAAGAATTTGCCCATCAATACCAATTACCCAAGCAATTTTTATTGTACGTAGGTACCATAGAACCTCGAAAAAATGCTTTGGAAATTATCAAAGCTATTCAAGGAACCGATTATCATTTGGTTTTGGTTGGTAAGAAAACCAAGTATTTTGAACAAATTCAGGCTTTTGTGCAACAACACCAAATGGAGCATCAACTTACTGTTTTCAATCATTTAGAACTTGCTAATTTGAGTATGCTGTATCAGTTGGCAAGCATTTTTATTTATCCTTCTCATTTTGAAGGTTTTGGAATTCCTATTTTAGAAGCTTTGTTTTGTCAAACTCCAGTAATTACCAACCAAGAAGGTGTTTTTCCGGAAGTTGGTGGTCCAAATTCTTATTATGTAGATGTGAAACAAACCAACCAATTAAAGCATGCCATACAGCATTTGATGGAACACCCTGAATTAAGAGATGCCATGAGTATTGAAGGCTTGCGATTTGCCCAAAAGTTTAATGACGATGTGATTGCCAAAAACTGGATGGCTTTATACCAAAAATTATTGCAATGAAAGATGAAAAATTGACCTTTACTCAATATACTATTAGTTAATAATAAGAAATTGAAAATATTCTTTTATTACTCCCCTCTCCAAAGGAGAGGGGCTGGGGGTGAGGTAAAAAAAATAAATTAATGAAAGTAGCAGGATTTACCTTTGTTCGAAATGCCATAAAATATGACTATCCAATTGTGGAAGCCATACAATCAATATTACCTATTTGTGATGAAGTTATAGTGGCTGTGGGAAATTCAGAAGATGGAACGTTAGAACTTATTCAAAGTATCCAAGATCCAAAAATTAAAATCATAACCACTATTTGGGACGATCAATTAAGAGAAGGTGGCAAGGTGTTGGCTGTAGAAACCAACAAAGCTTTTCAGGCAATTAGTAAAGATGTAGATTGGTGTTTTTATATTCAGGGAGATGAGTGTATACATGAAAAATACTTACCTATAATACAACAAGCCATGAAAGTTTATGTTAACCAACCTGCAGTAGAAGGCTTTTTATTTGATTACAAACATTTTTATGGATCTTACGACTATTTTGCACAATCCAGAAGATGGTATCGCAAAGAAATACGAGTAATAAGAAACCAATTGCAAATCTCCTCCTACAAAGATGCCCAAGGATTTAGAAAAGCTGGAAGAAAACTAAAAGTAAAACAAATTCCAGCTGAAATTTATCATTACGGATGGGTAAAACCACCGGAAGGCTACAAATTAAAATTCAGAGATTTTGGAAAAATGTATCATAAAAATCATGAAAACAGCGAAGTTGCGAAGGAGACATTTGAATTTACTTTTGACAATGCCGGAACACTGATTCCTTTTACAGATACCCATCCAAAAGTTTTCCAACCAAGAGTTGAAAGAATGAATTGGAAACTTACTTTTGACCCTAGCAAGGTAAGTTACCAACCAAGTTTAAAAGAAAAAATTTTGGGTTGGATTGAAAAAATCACCGGATACCGTATGTTTGAATACAAAAACTATAAAAAAATTTATTGAATAAAATTAATACCTTAAAAAAGCTAAAAATTTAAGTAATCATTAATGCAATGACTTATGATTGATAAAAATGTGAAAATTAGTTTAATTATATCTACTTACAATTGGGTGGAAGCTTTGAACTTATGTTTAAAAAGTGTGCTTAATCAAAGTATTTTGCCTAATGAAATAATTATTGCCGATGATGGTTCAAAACTTGAAACAAAATTATTAATTGATGAATACAAGAAGAAATCTCCAATTCCCATAATACATGTATGGCAAGAAGATGAGGGTTTTAGACTAGCTAAAATTAGAAATAAATCAATTATTGCATCAAAATTTGAATATATAGTTCAAATAGATGGTGATATAATTTTACATAAAGACTTCATTAAAAATCAAAAAACTTATGCGAAAAAAGGTGTCTTTATTACTGGATCTAGAGTTTTATTACTTCAAAAAACTTCATTAAAAGCTATAGAAACCGGGTCAATAAATTTTAATTTTTTTACAAATAATATAAAAAATAGATTTCATACACTTTATATTCCATTTATAAACTATCTAATAAGGCCAAAGTCAAATCCTATTGATAAATTAATTTTTAAAGTTAGAGGATGTCATATGAGTTTTTGGAGAAAAGATTTAATTGAAGTTAATGGATATGATGAAAATTTTAAAAATTGGGGTAGAGAAGATTCAGAATTAGCTTTTAGATTAATTATTAAAGGATTAAAACTAAAAAAACTAAAAAACGCTGCAATTCAATATCATTTATATCACAGAGAAAATGACAAAAGTAAAATAGAAATTAACAATTTAATATTAGAAAAAAATAAAAAAAATAAAAAATTCTATTGTTTAAATGGTCTTTGCGACTTATCTACTAAAAATGATAAAATAATCATATAGGTTTAATTTATCATTAATAACTTTTTGGATGTAACTCTTTGAAAAAAATGTATTATGAAAAAAAAAATAATTATCGGAATACCTAAAACTTTTGATATGCATAAATGCATTATCAAAAATCTAGAATACTATAATTTTGAAGTGATTGATATCAGCTTTAACGAACATGGTTTTAAAATTAAAAATTATAAAGATAAAATAATACATGGCTTTAGAAAAGTCATACTTAAAGATTATGACTATAAAAGCCAACAAAAAATAAAGCCATATGAAAAAGAAATTATAAATAAAATTAATTTGATTAATGGCCAAGCAGATTACGCATTGATAATTCGATCAGATATTTATCCAATTTCAATAATTAAGTTAATAAAGGAAAAAAGTAAAAAAATAGTTGGATATCAATGGGATGGATTAGATCGTTTTCCTGGAATTTATAATCATATTCCTTTTTATGATAAATTTTTTGTGTTTGATGAAAAAGATAAAAACTATCCAAATGTAAGCTTAACTAATAATTTTTATTTTGATTTCAACAAAAGCGAAACTTCAGAAATAAAACAAGATTTTTTCTTTTTTGGGAGCTTTATAAAAAGTAGAATGACTAAGATTGAATCCTTATTAAATGTTTTGGACAATATTCAGATGACTTACAAAGTTGTATTAGTTTCTAAAGAAAATTTAGAGTTAGACAACAAAAAAATTATAATTAAAAATCAATTTATTTCCTATGAAGATTATCTAATTGAATTGAAAGCGTCAAGTATTTGTCTTGATTTTTTAAATGAAAAACATTCTGGACTATCATTAAGAGTATTTGAAGCACTTCATTTTAATAAGAAACTTATAACAAATAATTTAACAATTAAAAACTATGATTTTTACAATTCAAATAACATTTTTATTTGGAATGAAAATGATGAAGATTTAAAAAAATTTTTAAATAAAAAATATCAAATCATTGATCAAAGTATCAAAAAGAAATATAGTTTTGGTTCATGGATTGAAAATATTCTTAAATGATATGGAAAATAGTATATTAATTTCAATTATCATTCCTAGTTATAATACCGCAAAGTATATTGAAGAAACCTTTGATAGTATTAAAAACCAGACATTAATAAAAAAAGCTGAAATTATATTTGTAAATGATGGTTCAACTGATGATACATTGCTAATTTTTGAAAAAATAAAATCTGATAACCAATCAATAAGAATAAAAATTATAGATAAAAAAAATAGTGGCCCTTCTAGTGCAAGAAATTTTGGGGCTAATGTTGCAATTGGAAAATATATTGTTTTTATTGATGCTGATGATAAAATAGACCCCAAATATTTAGAAAAAAGCATTAATATTCTTGAAAATAATCCCAAAATTGAAATAGTATATAGTAAGGCAAAATACTTTGAAGCTAAAAAAGGTCAATGGAAACTATCAAAATTTGAATTAAAAAAGTTTTTAATTCAAAACTGTATCCCAATATTTTCTGTTTTGAGAACAGAAAACTTTAATTTTATTGGTAAATTTGACGAGCAATTATATTTTTTTGAAGATTGGGAGTTGTGGATTAGATTCGTTAAAAATTATAATGATTGTGTTTATAGAATCCCTGAAACTTTGTTTTATTACCGAAAAAGAATTGATCAAAACTCGTCTGTTGATTTGCAATTTATAAATAGAGTAAGTGAAAAAGCACTTATATATATTTATAATAAACACTATGATTTTTTTTATAAAAACAATTTAGGGTTAGATAAATTGTTTGACGCATATAGATATAAAGATAAATATTATAAAACTTGGTATAGGAAATTATTTTATTTAATTAAATCAAGCTTTAAAAAATATTAAATATAATATTAAATAAATATCCTTTATTGCTAATATCTTAAATATCTGCCAATATATTTTTTTTTGCAATATATTAAATGTTAAATCACTCTATTTATTTTAATTTCTTTTTATTTTCTAAATTAGAAATACCATGTTCTATCCAAGTAATTTTGTGTTGGATGTTATAATCGCGTATACCTCTATTTTTTTTCCATATTTCAGGCTTTTCGTATCCTCTCGGATGATCTAAGTGCACACAAATTGCCTCATAGCGAATTTGTTTCGAAACCAACCCCAAATTAAACAATCGCTCCCCTAATTCCCTATCCAAGCCACCGTATTGCATGGCATGGTTAAAGCCATTTACAGCCAATAAATCCGATTTGAAACCCGAAGCATTGTGTCCGTTCCAGCTTCTTTTGGTTGGGGTAATCCAGTTCATAAAATGTGCAAAAAACTTCCATTGGGTTAGTTTGGTGCACTTAAAATTAATGGGCAAACGTTTCTTAGCCAACCACGATACTCGAAAACATTTTTGTTGTACAATGTCCTCCTCAGTAATGGCTTCAGAAATCGACATGGGTAACTTAAAATAACCTCCAGACAAAAAATAACCTTCTTCTTTATTATCTAAATGCACTTGAATAAAGTCGTTTCTAGGAATACAATCTCCATCGGTAAATAACAAATAATCTGAAGAAGCATGCAAAATGGCTCTGTTTAAAATTTTGGACTTTTGAAAGCCTTCATCCGGATGCCAAACATGTTTAATAGGATGTGCAAACCAGCTTCTGCAAGCATCTATTAATTGTTTGGTAGCTTCGGTTGAACCATCATCTGCAATTACCAACTCAAAATTGGTTTCTGTTTGTTCTCTAAAACCAACCAACACATTTCGGAGCCAACGTTCCGAATTGTAGGTGGTGACGATAACAGAAATTTTTGGTTGCATGCAACGAATTTAAACGAAATCCAACGAATATGGAATCGGAAAAATACAATCTTTTTCTGCAAAAACCTTTGAAAGTCGTTATTTTTACCAAAAAAATATAATGGAAGATATTTCTGCATTGGTGCACCAAGCTTTTCAGGTGATACAACAAGGAGGAATCATACTATACCCTACCGATACGGTTTGGGGAATTGGCTGTGATGCCACCAACGAAGCCGCGGTACAACGAATATATGATTTGAAAAAAAGAACCGAATCAAAAAGCATGATTGTATTGGTAAACGGAGACCGATTGATGCATCAAATGTTTGCAGAAATACCAGAAACCGCATGGCAAATCTGGGATTTTGCGACCAAACCAACCACTTTAGTTTTAGAAAAACCAAGAAATGTAGCACCCAATTTAATTGCTGATGACAATAGTTTGGGAGTTCGAATCGTTAAAGAACCTTATTGCTATAAATTAATTGAACGAATGAAAAAGCCTTTGGTTTCCACTTCAGCAAATATTTCAGGACAACCTACTCCTACTAGCTTTCGCGACATTGCTCCGGAAATTGTGCAAGGAGTAGATTATGTTGTACCTTTGCACCTCGATAAAAAAAACCAGCAAGCATCGAGCATCATCAAACTCGGACTAGACATGCAGGTGAAAGTGATTCGAAAATAAGGTGTATTCATGAATGTAAAAGAAGCTCTACAACATCCAATTTTTTCGGTAGTAGCACAAGCAGCCAAAAATCTTCACACAGAAACCTATGTGATTGGAGGTTTTGTTCGCGACTATTTATTGCAAAGAGACTACAAAAAAGACATTGATTTTGTAGCGGTAGGCAGTGGTATCGACTTGGCATTAGAAGTATCTAACCTATTACCCGGAAAACCAAAAGTGCAAGTTTTTAAAAACTTTGGTACTGCCATGTTGCGTTACCAAGATATGGATATTGAATTTGTTGGAGCCAGAAAAGAGAGTTACGACCGAAACAGCAGAAAACCGGTAGTTGAGAATGGTACTTTACAAGAAGACCAAGATAGGAGAGATTTTACCATTAATGCTTTGGCTATCTCATTAAATGAAACCAATTACGGAGAATTAATGGATCCGTTTAACGGACAAGAAGATTTAAAAAATCAAATCATACAAACTCCGTTAGACCCTAACATTACTTTTAGTGACGACCCTTTGCGAATGTTGCGAGCCATAAGGTTTGCGAACCAACTAAATTTTACCATCCATCCGGATACTTTAGCAGCCATAACTGACCAGAAACATCGTATAGAAATTATTTCTGGGGAGAGAATTACCGAAGAATTACATAAAATTTTGTTGTGTAATCAACCATCAATTGGCTTTTTATTGTTGTATCAAACCGGATTGTTGGCATATATTTTACCCGAATTGATTGCTTTAAATGAGGTAGAAGAAATTGAAGGACATACCCATAAAAACAATTTTTACCATACTTTAGAAGTAGTAGATAATATTGCCAAAAACACCGAAGATGTTTGGCATCGTTGGGCTGCTTTGTTACACGATATAGGAAAAGCTCCTACCAAACGATTCGACAAAAAAAATGGTTGGACTTTTCACGGTCACGAAATGTTGGGTGGAAAAATGGTGAAAAAAATCTTTCAACGTTTGCACATGCCATTGAACCACAAAATGAAATTAGTGCAAAAATTGGTCATCATGAGCTCCAGACCAATTGTCATTGCTCAAGACGTAGTAACCGACTCGGCTGTGAGAAGATTGGTTTTTGATGCAAGTGAAGATATCGAAAGTTTGATGACCTTGTGTGAAGCCGATATTACTACCAAAAATCCCAAGCGTTACAAAAAATATCACACAAACTTTAAATTGGTTCGACAAAAAATCAAAGAAGTAGAAGAAAAAGATCGGGTGAGAAACTTTCAGCCTCCTGTAACTGGAGAGGAAATCATGGAATGGTTCAATTTGTCTCCCGGAAGAGAAATTGGTATTTTAAAAGAAGCTGTTAAAGAAGCCATTTTAGAAGGTGAAATTGCAAACGAATACGAACAAGCCAAAGATTTTGTAATAAAAAAAGCTACAAAAATGGGATTGCAATTGGCAAAGTAAATCTTTGCCTTCCTTTAACATTAGTTATTGGTGGTAAAATAAGGGCTTTGCTTAATTTTGTTACTCATAAATTAGAACTAAAGTTTAATTAGTCCTCATAAGTTTTTAAAGATGAAAGAGAATAAATCTGTCATTTATTGGTTGCTATCCGGTTGTGTTTTGCTGTTTATTATGGTAAATGTTGGAGGAATCACCCGTTTAACCAATTCAGGCTTATCTATGACCGATTGGCATTTGATAACAGATACTTTTCCACCAATGACCGAAGAAGCTTGGGAAGCAGCTTTTGAAGAATATAAAAAATTCCCGGAATACCAAAAAATCAACCAATACAAGGCAGATGGCTTTGGTTTGTCTGACTATAAATTTATTTATTTCTGGGAATGGTTCCACCGATTTATAGGAAGAATCATCGGTTTGGTATTCATTCTACCCTTTGTGTATTTTTTAATTCGGAAAAAGCTAAATACAGCTACCATTAAAAAATGCTTGATTTTACTTTTCATGGGTGGCTTTCAAGGGTTTTTAGGTTGGTATATGGTAAAAAGCGGATTGATTGACCAGCCAGATGTGAGTCATTTCCGATTGTCGCTTCACCTTACCTTTGCCTTTATCACTTTTGCTTACACCCTTTGGGTTGCATTGGATTTGATATATCCGGAGAAAAAGGAAATCGTAGTGAACTTAAGAAATTTAGCAAGAGTAGCCTTAGTTTTACTTTTTATCCAAATTATTTATGGTGGTTTTGTAGCCGGACTCAATGCCGGGCTCATTCACAATTCTTGGCCTTGGATGAGTGAAGGTAAAATGATCCACGAAACCGTTTGGATAGAGCAAAATCCACTTTGGAAAAACTTTACAGAAGGAAAAAGTGGCATCCAATTCATCCATCGCACTTTGGCTTACTTTGTGGTAGCAGCTATGGTATTTTTGTATTACAAAGCAAGAAAACACCAAATTTCGATACAAGCAACCAAAGGTTTGCAATGGATGCTTGGCTTGGTAGGGCTTCAGTTTGTTTTAGGAGTGCTAACTTTATTACTGCATGTGCCACTTTGGTTGGGATTGGCACACCAAATGACCGCCTTTTTGTTACTTACCGCAACTACTTATACATTGCATAGATTGAGTAAGTGATTTAAAGTATTATTTTGTAATTAAGCTTAAAAAAAATTAAGCCGAATTCCTACTTGCATTGATGTTTCCAAACAACGAACGAACCACTAATTTTTCATACACTTCGTAATGTGAGGCATCTTTTCCTTGTTTCTTTAGTTCTTGGATTTGCATTAATGCAAATTGCTGAATCGTAATTAGTGGCAACACTATTTGCTCTCTCATTTCAACGGATGCTTTGCCATCCGGGTAGTTTTCCATCAACTCTTGGTAGCCAGAGAGTTTTAACAACAGTCTTTTGGATTCCTGGTATTCTTGGTAAATATTGCTCCAAAAATCTCCAAACTCTGGATCGTTTTGCATGTATTGGGTTAACGGAAAGTACGATTTTGCCATGGCCATCATGGCATTTTCCATCAAAGTTTTAAAAAACAACGAGTTTTGGTACAAATGCTCCACTTCTTGCCATCTGTTATTGGCTTCCATATACCCTAAAGCAGTGCCTAAACCATAAAAACCGGGAACGTTTTGTTTGAGCATGCTCCAAGCACCCACAAACGGAATGGCCCTTAATTGGCTAAACTCTAATTTTTCGGAGGTTCTTCGCTTGGCTGGTCGGCTGCCTATGTTGGTTTTGGCATAGTAATTTAACGGACTCATTTGCTCCAAATAATCAATAAACTTTGGATGTGCTTTAAAATCTTTGTACTTATCATAGCTTTTATGTGCCATTTCGTTTATCAATGCTTTTTGCTCGGCTGAAAGCACATGAATTTTGGCATCAAAAATAATACTATTGGCACCTGCACTCAGCAAATTCTCAACATTGTACTGACATGATTCCGGAATGCCGAAATTAGAACTAATGGTTTGCCCTTGAATGGTTAATTGAATTTGTTTGCTTTCAATCTCCGTACCCAAGGAAGCATAAAACTTATGGGTTTTTCCACCTCCTCTGGCTGGAGGGCCTCCTCTGCCATCAAAAAATATGGCTTGGATACCATAATCTCTGGAAACTTTAGTTAAAATATTTTTAGCATGGTAAATACTCCAGTTAGCCATTAAATAACCACCATCTTTGGTCCCGTCCGAAAAACCAAGCATGATGTGCTGTTGATGGTTTCTTTGTTCTAAGTGTTTACGGTACAAAGGCTGTTGGTATAACATGGACATTACTTGGTCACACCCTTGCAAGTCGTCAATAGATTCAAACAATGGCACAATATCCAAATGAGAAACCTCTACCTTACACCATTGAAACAAAACAAAAGCTTGTATCACCTGTAACGCAGTTTCGTTGTTGCTGATGATGTAACGGTGACATCCGGAAACTCCATTATTTTGTTGAATGTATTGGATGGTTTGCAAAGTCGCAAAAAACTCTTTGGCATCGTCTGAATATTCTGTATTGGTGATATCCACTTGATGCTCTAAAAGCCAAGTAATTCTATCTTTTTCAGATAATTGTTGGAAATTTTCTGGAAACTGATGTACTTCTTTCTCTAAAATTTCTGCAAATACAGTTTCTTGAATTTTGGCATTCTGACGAATGTCTAAAATAGCAAAATGAAATCCAAAGGTTTGTACTTTCAACAATAAGTTATCTACTTCTGACAAATACAATCCTTGGTGATTTTTTACCAATAAACTTCTGATTTGAAGTAATTTATCAAGCAACTCTTGGTAGGTAATGTATAATTCACCTCTGGAGTAAAATACAGAACGATACAATTGTTGTTCTATTTCAGCCACCAAAATATCCACAACTTTAAAGGTAAGTTTTCGTTTTAACTTTCTAATATCTTGGTAATAACATTTTAAAACAGAAGTTCGCAATTTATTGGCTACTTCTCTACTAGTTTCATGGGTAACAAACGGATTGCCATCTCTGTCGCCTCCTGGCCAAAAGCCAATATGTACTACCGGACTTTGTATGGTGTAACTAGGATCGATATTGGTTTGGATGTACTGCAACAATTTACCAATAGTATCATAAAATACATTTTCCAAATACCAAATTAGGCTTACGGCCTCTTCAATAGGAGCAGGTTTTTGTTTTTTAATAAATGGGGTTTTTCCTAACTGTGCCAACAAATCTTTCACTCTAACCAAGACGTTTTGTTGGATTGCTTCGGTTAAATCGGTAATGATTCCCAAAACAGGTCCTGGATAAAACTGGGTTGGATGTGAAGTTAACACCAATCGCAGCTGAAAGTCTTTTAAAAACCGGACAAGTTCTGCTTGTTTCCCTTTTTGCTCCGCTTTTTCTTTTAAATTTCTAATTGAGCCTCTTCCTTCCATATTATTCACCACTCCAAAAGCAGCATCTTCTATAGCATCAAACAATACAATTTGACGTTCTACATACTGAATCAATTGAAACAATACATTGTTTCGTTCATTTTCATTCATTTCAGGGAAATGCTTTTCAAAAAACTGATAAATAATTTCTTGTGGATTGGCCTTTTTGGCAAACTCTAGCTCACAAAAACGACTAAACATAGATAAAATCACACTTGTTTTATCAATTTGATGAAAAGGTAAGTTTTGTAATAAGTTGCTGAAAACGTGGTAACGAAGTCTTACTTGGTGGTTGAATCGTTCGATGCGAGGAGGAGTGTACATAATATTAAAATAAAAAACCCTCTCAAATATACACATTGAGAGGGTGGAAAACAATAGGTTGATACATTAAATTTCTTTAAAGATTTTGTGCATCAATCGTTTTTTATCGTTGATGCTTTCTTCTAAAGAAATCATGGTTTCTGTACGGTACACCCCTTCAATGTCGTCAATCATAAAGATTACATCTTTGGCATGCTTGGTATCTCTTGCTCTAATTTTACAGAAAATATTGAATTTACCAGTAGTTACGTGAGCTACGGTTACAAATGGAATCTCGTTGATTCGCTCTAAAACAAATTTGGTTTGTGAGGTATTGTGTAAAAACACTCCAACATATGCAATAAATGCATAACCTAACTTTTCATAGTCCAAGGTCAATGACGAACCTTTGATAATTCCTGCATCCTCCATTTTCTTCACACGAACATGCACTGTTCCTGCTGAAATCAATAGTTTTTTTGCGATATCTGTAAAAGGAACTCTGGTATTGTCAATCAACATATCCAGAATTTGGTGGTCTACTTCATCCAAACGAAACTTACTCATAATTATAATATTTATTTATTATTAGCAAATTAATTAAAAATAATGCAAACAAAAAAGAAAAAACATATCAAATTATCAATCCATTTTGGATTTTTATGCCGTTTTCTAATTCAAAGCTATTATTTAAACCAATTTCGAGAGGTGCTTGGTTGGTAAATGCAATGGTTTTCCCTTCTGCGTTTATTGTGATATGGGCATGTCTATCTTCTACATTTCCAATCGCTATCACTTCACTAACCAATTGTACTTGCCCTTCATGAACCACTTCTCGATATTGAGCTGCAAAATTGGTAATAAATTCAGAATTATCATAATTAATTTTAACTTTTTTGCAAATAAAATCGTAAAAAGCGACTTTATTTTGAGGAATTTTTAAATATTCTTCCAATTTATTATCAACTAAATCGTTTTCGTACAAAGTAGAGAATAAAGCATGATAGGCTAAAAACAAATATTTTCTGGTCATATTACGATGCCAATCGTTAGGAAAAAAGCCTGCTTCAAATAAAATGGTTGGAGTTTCAATGCTCTGAAAATAATCTCCAGCACAATTTGGATTAAATCCATCATCAAATCTTGCAATTTGTCCAGGAATATACTTTTGTAGCTCATTGTTCATCGCAACAATTGCTTGTACCGCTTTTAATCTAGTTTCATTATACCCTTTAGCTTCATTGAAGGAAGGAGCCAAAAAGGAGATAGTTGCAGGCATATCCGTATCTCCAACTCCAAAAATAGTACGTTGGTCATGTAAATTACCGCACCAATTCGGTTGAAATTCCTCATAAACCTTTTGCAACAATCTACTTTCGGGTTGTGAGAATTGGATAAAATCCCTGTTTAAATCCACTTGATGGGCATTTTCACGAGTATAGGCAATAGCACCATCCGGATTTAATATAGGAATCACTAAAAACTGAAAGTAGCTTTTCCAATGATCTACTGGATTGGTATTTAAAAAATGTAAGAAATCTAATAGTGCTTTAGTAGAGGTAGATTCGTTTCCATGCATTTGTGACCAAAACAAAACTTTGACTTTTCCATGTCCCCAAATAATTGATGTAATAGGATTTTGGTTTACTGAATAGCCAATATTACTTATGGTAAAATCGTTGCTTAAAGAAACATAAAAATCCTTTACATGCGATGGGGTAAGGTACTTGTTGTTTATTCCATTTACAGGTTGGTAGCTAAGTTTTGTATGAAAATGCATCTCAAATAGGTTTGTAATCATTACAAAAGTAAATAAGTTACTGGAAAGACCTTGTTACATTTGTAAACATTAGAAAATTTTACAAAAATAAACATGCTTCTAGTTAGTTTACAGAAGTAATTAAAAATATTTTTAATTTATATTTATAATTGTAAACCAGTACTTTGATTTAGTTTATTTAAAGAATTATTATGGATGTTAAAATTGAGAATGTTTACAATTAACAATTGTAAATTTGGTAGTTTGCAAATGCGTTGTTACATTTGTAAATATGTATTTAAACCATTATTATCCTTATTATGGAGCATTTTATTGAAAAGTTGGAGAAAATTTTGCAGTTTTACGGACTCACGGCTTCTGGTTTTGCCGATCGTGTTGGGGTACAACGATCTAGTTTATCACACTTACTTTCGGGCAGAAACAAACCTAGTTTGGATTTTATATTAAAGATAATTGAATCTTTTCCGGAAGTGGATTTAAATTGGATTTTATTAGACCAAGGAACCTTTCCAAAATCTAAAAACACACCTACTCCAACGGTGTCAATTTCTACAGAAAATAAAGAAAGTACAGAGCCGTCCAAACCATCTGAAGTTGAAAACAAATCATTACACAACAATGATTTAGGTTTGTTTGAAGAAGTAAATAAATACCCAAAAAGCACCTCTACTCCGCAAGCTAGTTTAACAGAAGCTTTTTCGGAGGAGACAAACCAATCCACCTATGTTGCTGCACAAAACAGCGAGGTACAGCCAAATACTTCGTCAAATTTGGCAGAAATTGAATCTAGCCAATCTGTTCAAGAAAACACAGAAGCCGTTAAAAATCAAGAGGTTAAAAATACATTTGTATCAACAAATATCTCTAACCAATCCACTATCACAATCCCAACAGAAGAAAAGATTGAAAAAGAAACTTCTCAGGAAAAAGATCTAGAAAATAACCAAAACAAAAATCCGTTGGTGCAAGCCATGCTCCAAAAGGATGCTATTGAAATGATTGCAGTGATGTTTAAAGATGGTACTTTTAAAGAATACTGGAAAAAATCTTAAGGAACGTCAAAACTATACTCCGGAATTTTTCCAATTGCTCCTTTAAAATGTGCTGTAATTTTTGGTTCGTCTATTTCGTAATTTCCTGTTGGAGTAAAATAATCTCCAATGGTGACAGTTTTGGTACTCCAATCAAACGCAACCGGTACAATGGTAGCTTTTGCTTTCCATGCAATGTAATAATATCCTGTTCTTAGCTTGTCTACTTTTTTGCAAGTACCTTCTGGAGCAATGCCTATTCTAAATACCTCTCTTTGGTCAAACTGTTTTACAATGGCATCAACCAAATTGAGTCCCCCACTCCTATCTAATGGAGCTCCCCCCAACCATTTAAAGTAATAACCAAACGGAAATATGAATAATTCTTTTTTTCCAACAAAGTTAAATTTTACTCCAATCATCGCTCTCACCAATAATCCTATATAAAAGTCGTGCCAACTGGTATGAGGCACAACTATAGCCAAGCATTTTTTCTGACTTTCATCAAAAGTGCCAACCAATTTCCAGCCCATGCATTTACTGAAAATAAAACGTGCAATTATTTTTTTCATAAAACATTTCTTTCCAAAAAGGCAAATAGTACCTTTATACAGTTTTCAAATCTAAGCTAAATTGAATTTATTACAAAAAATAGCGAGTTATTGCCTTCCTATTCGATTAAAAAAAATTCCATCAGAAATAAACGGAAGTTTAGAGATTACTTTATCCAATGGGACTTTGGTGTTGGATACCAAAAATACCAACTACTCCTTTGGAAGTTTGCAACGAATTTTAAAAAAAGGGTTACTTCACATAGGAAAACCATCTATTGAACAAATGGATAGTATTTTAGTTCTTGGTTTAGGAGCAGGAAGTGTGGTAGAAACGTTATTAAACGACTTTCAGTACCAAAAAACCATTGTTGGGGTGGAAAAAGATGAAAAAGTAATTGAAATTGGGAAAAAATATTTTGGGTTAACTGCCTATGCCAACTTACATGTATTGCATTACGATGCATTTGAATTTGTTTTGCGAACAAAAAAAGTATTTGATTTGATTGTTATCGATATTTTTCAAGACAAAAACATGCCTAATTTTTTGTTCGAAAATCATTTTCAGTTCCGATTGTTGCAATTACTTCCAAAAAACGGCAAAATTTTGTTCAACACCTTTGTTTTGGGTAAAGAAGACCAAAAAAGAAATGAATTATATGTTGAGTATTTTACCAATAACCATTGTTTGGTAGAAAAAATTTCTAAAGTGGAGGGATTTAACGAAATTTTACTTGTTACTAAAAAGTAGCAACTATTTTCTCCAAATTTTTCGAGCTTTCTTTAAATCTTCCGGGGTATCTATGCCAATGCCAACGTGATAGGTTTCAATCATTTGAATTTTTTTTCCGTGTTCTAAGTAACGTAGTTGCTCCAATTTTTCTGTTTGTTCCAACAAAGTTGGTTGCCATTGGGCAAAATCCAACAGACTTTGTTTTCTGAAACCATATACTCCAATATGCTGGTAATGAGTTACTTTTACAGTATGGTCTCGAACAAACGGAATCGGAGCTCTTGAAAAATACATGGCTTTTTGGAATTTGTCAACTACCACCTTCACCACATTGGGGTTATTGATTTTTTCTTCTTCTTCTAAAATTGGTGTCATCAAGGAACACAAATCAATTTGCTGGTTGGTATCATGCCGAAAAGCCTCAACCATTTTTTGCAAAGCTTGGATATCTATAAAAGGTTCATCTCCTTGTACATTAATAACTACATCAACTTCTAAATCCTGCACTGCTTCTGCAATTCTATCGCTGCCAGATTCGTGTTCTTTTTTGCTTTTAATTACCTGTATCCCATGATTCTTTAAAATACTTTCTATTTTATCTGCATCGGTAACCACCAAAACCTCATCAAATAAATTGGTTTGAACCACTGCCTCGTAAGTTCGAACTAAAACTGGTTTGCCTCCCAAATCTTGAATTAGTTTTTCGGGAAATCTGGTGGCTTGTAATCTGGCTGGGATAACTGCTATGATTTTCATTTTTGCCTTAATTATTTTATTGAAAAAACTGATTTTCAAAACCAATCAAATATAACTTACTTTTTGCTCTGGTTATTGCGGTATATAACCATCGTAAATCTTCTTGATTTAATCCGTTTGGCAAATAAGGTTGTTCTACAAAAACTGATTCCCATTGACCTCCTTGGGCTTTATGGCAAGTAACAGCATAAGAAAACTTTACTTGTAAAGCATTGAAATATTCATTTTGTTTCACTTTTTGAACCTTTTTGTACATAGCTCTTTCTTCTGCATAATCCTCTAAAACCCTTTGATACAAAAAATTAGATTGCTCATAACTCAATGATGGCAGTTCTGAATTAATGGTATCTAACAAAATGATGGTTTCAAATGGCTTTATATTAGGATAATCAATCATTCGCACTTTTACTTTTGCAAATTGAAAATCGTATAAATCAATTCGCTTGTAAATATGCATTACTTCAATAGTATCCCCATTGGCAATAAATCCGGCCTCTTCGGTGTTTTTTAACCAAAAATAATTGTTTTTAACCACCATAAGTAAATCTCCTATAGATAATTCACTTTCTTTTTGAAAAATTTTCAATCTAATATGTTGATTGTACAAATTTGCTCTTTTGTTGGATTTAACTATTAAACAGGTTTCCTCAGGGCCGTGTTTTTGGTAGGCATCATAAATGGCATCCAAAGTTTCTTGGCTGTCTTGCAACCTAACAATATCTTTAAAAGGATTTAGTTCAAAAGCAAAGTTCTCCCAATAATGTTCCGATAAAATTTCTCTTAATTTGGTTGCATTCATCAAAATTCCGGAGTTTTGTTCCTGACGCATCACTTCATCTAACTCAATCTCCTCTACATTTAAATGAAAAGTATGTTTGAAAAATTCTGATTGTAAAGCCGGACTAATTTCTTGCATTACCGGAGGTAACTGGGCTCCATCTCCCAAAAACATTAGCTTACATTGATTTCCTAAAAATACATATTCCATCAAATCTTCTAATAAAGTGGCATCTTCACCGGTAAACTTACTTGAATTTTGTGAAGAAATCATAGAGCTTTCATCTACTACAAACAAGGTTTGCTTATGCTTATTTTTTTGTAATGTAAAACTCATTTTACCCTTAATTTGTTTTGGATAATAAATTTTACGATGAATGGTACTTGCTTCTTTTCCGGTGTAATGATTCAAAACTTTTGATGCTCTTCCAGTTGGAGCCAACAAAACAATATTCCATTGAAAATGAGGCAAAACTTTGACCAACGCTTGTATGAGTGTTGTTTTCCCGGTTCCTGCAAATCCTTTTAATAAAAAAATTTCTGAACTAGGAGAAGTTAAAAACTCAGCCAATTTTTGAAAGAAAATAGATTGTTTAAAAGTAGGTTGAAAAGAAAATTTATTAGTTAAATGACTGATTAACAAACTGACACTCATAAAGAGAAAGTTAAGTAATTTATAAATTTCAAAGATACGCTGTAAATTTTTTACAAAACCTTTTAAGAAAAAAAAAAATTGTAGATTTGCCATGAACGAAATAAACTAAAAATATGCTAACTGTAATCATAGTTGTTGTTTTATTATGTTTATTAATTTTCCTTTTTGGTAAATTTTTAGACAAATTTTTTAGCCCAAAAACAAGGGGATTGGTTATTGCTGTAATGTGGTTATTAACCATACTGTTTGGCTACTTAATTTATGACTCTATCCAAGAGCCTATCCGATTTGATAAGCTTAAAGAGCAACGCTATCAAGCTGCGGTAAACAAAATGTTAGACATTAAAAAAGCCCAATTAGCTTTTAAAGAAATCAACAAAAGATATACTGATAATTTAGATTCATTAGTTCAATTTATAGAAACCGCTGAGTTTACTATTATTGAACGTAAAGACACTTCTGTAATCGACGTTGAAAGAAATAGAATTTATGGCATTTCTGTTGGATCAGATGGCGTAGGTGGATATTTTAAAGATATAGTAGTTACTAAAGAAATTGGTAAAATTAAAGTAAAGGATTCTTTATTTAAAGATTCCGACAGATACAAGAGATTAAATACTTTAAAAATTGATGGTTTAACTGAACGAATTCCTGTTACAATGAAAGCCGGTTGGTTGGTAAAAGGGGAATTCAAATCACCAGTATTTGAAGCTAAAATTAATAAAACTGCTTTGTTATCAGATCAAAAAGGGTACTTAGTTGCTAAAGAAAAGAAAACAGTTTCTGTTGATGGTATTAATGGTGAAGAAATTATTTTAGGCTCTCTTGAAGAATTGAGTATGGCAGGAAACTGGCCAAAAAAATATGGAAAAAACGAATAGCAAAAATCCTACAAATCAACTTAAGAAATTGTCCATTCAGGTTTCCTTGAATGGGCTTTCTTTTTGTATTGCTTCCTATACAGAGGGAATCATTGAAAGTTATAATGAAGTATACTTTGCTTTTTTGGAGCCTACTAAGTCATTGGAAGCCAATTTAAAAAACTATTTTGCTACCAATCAAGATTTACATCAAAAATTTGCCGAAATAAAAGTACTTCATTACAACAAAATGTCTGCATTGGTCCCCGACGAATTATTTGACCCAGAATACATAGGAAGTTATTTACAATTTCACACCAAAGTATATGAGTCTGATTATTTTAATCACGATAAAATTGCTTTTTTACAAGCTCAATGTGTATATGTGCCATATATTAATTTAAACAATTTTTTAATAGAACAATTGGGTAATTTTGAATACCATCATTCACATAGTGTTTTATTAAAAAGTATTTCCAAATTACATGATGTAAATACTTCTAAAGTATACATCCACTTTAACGAAAACCAAGCAGATTTTTTGGTTTTCAAACAAGAGCAATTTGTTTTATTGAATAGTTTTGACATTACTTCCCCTACTGATTTATTGTATTATACTTTGTTTGTAATGGAACAAAATCAATTGCTACCTGATTTTCATGAAGTAGTTTTACTTGGTAGTTTTATTGAACAAGATGTCAATTACCAACTTTTGGCAGAATATGTTCGCAATTTATCTTTACTAAATTCAGAATCATTGGCTGCTAAAAACTACTTTTCTGCCTATGTAAACCGAAAACACTTTATTCTTTTTCAGGCATGAGAATTATTTCAGGCACGCACAAAGGAAGAAGAATTCTTGTGCCTAAAGGATTACCTGTAAGACCTACTACTGATTTATGTAAAGAAGCTCTATTCAATATCTTACAACATCACTACCATTTATGTGATATAGTAGTTTTAGATTTGTTTGCCGGAACTGGAAACATTACATTTGAGTTTGCTTCTAGAGGAGCAAAACAAGTTTTAAGTGTAGATGCAGAGTTTAAATGTATTCAATTTATTCAAAAAATTTCAAAGGAATTTGAATTTTCTATCGATACCATTAAAATGGATGTTTTTAACTTTTTACAAAAAGCATCCGGAAATTACGACATCATTTTTGCAGATCCACCTTACGATTTAGACTTGAATAAGTTTGAACAATTGGCAAGCTTAATATTTGAAAATAACTTATTGGCAGAAGATGGCATGTTGATTATAGAACATTCCAAACACACCAACTTAGAACATGTTGAAAATTTCAGTTTTTCCAGAAATTACGGTGGCTCTGTTTTTAGCTTTTTTGAATAATCCGTCAACCAAAATCATTTGTCTAAAATTTTTATTAAGCATTTTCATAAAATGTAAGTATTCACCAATACTTTTTTTACAATTTCTATTTAATCCTTGGATAAAAATCATCGTGTATGTTTCATTTTACAATAAAAATTATATTTTTGCACCTCGATAAAATTGTAATACATGGCAACCTATAACAAAAGAGGCTACAAAGCTCCAAAACCTAAAGATGTAAACGAAGTAGATGAAACAGAATTCATTGACGACAAAAACAGTACTACAGCAGAGGTATTTGGTACTTTAGACGAAAAAGCAAATAAAGCAGAAGAGTGGATTGCTAAAAACCAAAATAACATTTTATATGCATTAGGTGCTATTGCGGTATTAACTATAGGCTACTTATTGTATGATAAAGTTATTGCAGAGCCAAAAGAAACTGATGCAGCAGCAGAGATGTTTACTGCTCAAAAGCATTTTGAGCAAGGAATTAATGATGCAACCAAAAAGGATAGCTTATTCAATTTGGCTTTAAACGGAAGTGAAGGGAAATTTGGCTTCTTAAAAATTGCTGAAAAGTACAGTGGTACCGATGCTGGTAATATGGCAAACTATTTTACAGGAATTATTTACCTAAACCAAGGTAAAAATACCGAAGCCATTAAATCATTAGAAAAATTTAGCTCAAAAGACTTGATTTTAAACGCGATGGCTCAAGGTACCATTGGAGATGCTTTTGCTCAAAAAAACCAAGCCAAAGAAGCATTAAGCTACTATGAAAAAGCAGCTAAAGCTAGTGAAAATGACATTACTACTCCTAGATTTTTATTCAAAGCTGGTCAAACCGCTTTAGAATTAGGAGATAAAGCAAAAGCAAATCAATATTTTGTTGAAATTAAAGAAAAATACGAAACTTCATCAGAAGCTAGAAACATTGACGCATTAATTGGTTTAACCCAATAATATGGCAACCGAAAATAAAAATTTATCTTCTTACGATAAAAACACACTCCCAAACGTTAGTCAACTTTCGTTTGGGATTGTTGTTTCTGATTGGAATGAAACCATTACCCACAACCTTTTAAAAGGTTGTGTAAACACTTTATTGGATAACAACGTTGCTTCAGAAAATATCATTACATGGAATGTCCCCGGAAGTTTTGAACTTATTTACGGTGCAAAAAAAATGATGGACACCTACCCAAATTTAGCTGGAATTATCACCATTGGCTGTGTAATAGAAGGAGAAACCAAACACTTTGATTTTGTTTGTGAGGGAGTAACCCAAGGCATTAAAGACCTAAATTTAGCAGGCAAAATGCCAGTAATTTTTTGCTTGCTAACCGACAAAACTATGCAGCAATCTATTGACCGTAGCGGTGGTAAACACGGAAATAAAGGAATTGAAGCAGCGGTGACTGCTATCAAAATGACTTCACTAGGGAAGTTTTAATCAATTTTTAAGCCCTATTAATTTATCGAATTGTAAGGATATTGTTATCTTTGGTTTTTATTGAAAAATGAGCATTTTTAAAACCAGAGAAAATAAAAAATTCAGCTACATTCCTCGTTACTACAAAAACGAAGGTGGCACCCAACCATTTCATATGGAGCGAAAATTTGACCAATACCGAACTACTATCGACAATCCGAATGGTATTAAAGGAAAATTACTCAAAGCAGTGTATGAATGGAAAACTACCCAAGATCGAACTACCGATAAGCGGGTATTTTTAATTGCCTTGGTGTTATTGGTTTTATTTTTATGGCTCATCGATTTTGACTTTTCTATCTTCTTTAACTAATTTATGACCTCTATCATCCAATTGTTACCGGACCATGTAGCCAATCAAATTGCAGCCGGAGAGGTAGTGCAACGACCTGCTTCGGTGGTAAAAGAATTGATTGAAAATGCGGTAGATGCCAAAGCAACCGATATTAAGTTGGTAGTTAAAGATGCCGGAAAAACACTGATTCAAGTAATTGACAATGGCCAAGGCATGAGTGTAACCGATGCCAGATTGTGTTTTGAGCGTCATGCCACCTCTAAAATAAAACATGCTGAAGATTTGTTTGCCATTCACACCAAAGGTTTTAGAGGAGAAGCCTTGGCATCTATTGCTGCAGTTGCTCATGTAGAGTTAAAAACCAAACAAGACCAAGAAGAATTAGGAACCCACATTATTATTGAAGGAAGTAAAGTAGTAGCTCAAGAACCTATAGTACATCCAAAAGGGACAAGTTTTTTGGTTAAAAATTTGTTTTTCAATATTCCTGCCCGAAGAAATTTTTTAAAATCCGAGAGTATCGAACTTCGACATGTGTTGGATGAATTTCAAAGAGTGGCATTGGCACATCCAAACATCGCATTTACCATGTTGCACAACGGAGTTGAAGTTTTTCAATTGCCATCAACCAATTTACGTCAGCGAATTGTAAATATGTTTGGAGGAAAAACCAACGAAAAACTGGTACCAATTACCGAAAATACCGATTTGGTTTCCATCCAAGGATTTGTGATGAAACCAGAATATGCCAAAAAAACCAGAGGAGAACAATTCTTTTTTGTAAACCACCGATTTATCAAAAACTCGTATTTGCATCATGCCATCATGAATGCTTACGAAGGTTTACTCAAAGAAGCCATGCATCCAGGCTATTTTTTGTATTTAGAGGTTCCTACTCACACCATTGATATCAATATCCATCCAACCAAAACCGAGATAAAATTTGAAGAAGAGCAAGCCATTTATGCCATTCTTCGCTCTGCAGTAAAACATAGTTTGGGGCAATTTCAAATTGCACCTATTTTAGATTTTGAAAGAGACCCAAATTTAGACACTCCCTACGAATACAATCGTTTAGATGCAAGTATTCCGCAAGTGGACTTTAATCCGCAATTCAACCCATTTAGCAATTCAGAAAGCATCAAAACCTCTACCGGAAGTTCTTATGCTCCTAAAAGAGTTCCACAAGAATCATGGGAGAGTTTGTATGCTGGAATTCCGGAAATCAGCCAAGAATTAATCGCTTCTATAGAGGAAGAACCTGTGATTTCTTCCTTATTTAGTGAAGAAGAACCGGAGCAATCCAAACAAGCAAGTTATTTTCAAATCCAAAGAAAATATGTGGTAAGTCCGATTAAATCCGGATTATTGGTGATGCATCAAAATAGAGCACACCAACGCATTTTGTACGAGCAACTTTTGGAACAGATGACCCAATTTAATGCGGTTTCACAACCACTTTTGTTTCCGGTTTCGGTAAAACTTAGTGTGGTAGAAACTCAAATGTTACAAGAATTACAACCTGTTTTACATACTTTGGGCTTTCAATTGGAATTTGCCTCTAACCAAGAAGTATTGTTTCACGCTTTGCCCAATCATGCAGAAGCCAACCAAATTGAACCATTGATACAGGAAGTATTGCATGAATTAGAGTTGGAACAACAAAAACCAGGCAAACAATCGGAAATGATTGCTAAAGCCATGGCAAAGGCAATGGCCATTAAAACCGGCAAATCATTAACCGATACAGAAATGGATCATTTGGTTCACCAATTGTTTGCTTGCAAAGAGCCACACATTTCTCCAACACAACAAATGACGTTTTATAAATTAGAGGGACAAGACCTCGACAAAAAATTTGAGCTATGATGCAAATGACCCCTATGATCAAGCAATTGATTATTTTAAATGTGCTTTTTTTTATTGGCTCTAACACGATTGCCCCTATTGCATACGATTATTTTGCCTTGCATTTTCCTTTGAATGAGGGATTTAGGTTTTGGCAACCTTTAACGCATATGTTTATGCATGCCAAAGCACCAATGATCATGCATATTTTTTTCAATATGTTTGGTTTGTTAATGTTTGGTAGTCCGTTAGAGCATTTTTGGGGTGAAAAAAAATTCTTATTCTTTTATATATCATGTGGTTTTGGTGCTGCTTTGCTGCATGTTGGTATTGATTACTACCAATTTCAGCAGGTGTATGACGTATTGATTAGCAATGGAGTTAGTGCCCAAGAAATCCAGAAAATTGTAGAAACCGGAGAATACAATACTGCCATTGAACAATTTGTTAGTAAGCAATACTTAATAGAAATGTACCGTTCCTACAACACCACTGCAGTTGGGGCTTCTGGAGCTTTATATGGCATTATTGTTGCCTTTGCTTTTATGTTTCCGAATGCCGAAATGATGTTGTTGTTTTTACCGATTCCCATCAAAGCAAAATACTTTGTGCCATTTTTGGTGTTAGGAGACTTGGTAATGGGGATTAAAGGAACTTCAATTTTTGGAGGTGGAGGTATTGCCCACTTTGCCCACGTTGGTGGTGCAGTAACCGGATTTTTGATCATGTGGTATTGGAAAAAAAAACAGTTTAACCGTCACCGTTGGGACTAATATAAGTTACTTCATACAAGCATTATGAGTATTTGGGAAGATTTAAAAATGCAGTATCGTTTGGGTGGCATGGCCCAAAAGATTATTTATTGGAATGTGGCCTTGTTTGCCATTCCATTTGCGTTGAAAGGAATCTTATATTTATTTCAAATTTCCTTTCCTTTTGATACCTGGTTTGCGTTGTCCTCCAATCCATTAGGTTTAATTTGGAGGCCATGGAGTTTGCTAACGTATGGTTTTATTCATGCTGGTTTTTTTCATTTGTTATTCAACTTACTGGTTTTTCACTTTGCTTCACAAATTTTCAACACCTACTTTACCCAAAAGCAATTGTTAAACCATTATTTGGTTAGTATCATGTTTGCTGGAGCTTATTACCTTGTCAGTTACCAAATTTTTCCAGCACTAAGCAATCGTCAAAGTTTGATGGTTGGTGCATCAGGAGCAGTGATGTCGGTTTTAATAGCAGTTGCTGTGTTTCAACCAATGATGCAAGTGCGATTATTGTTGATTGGTACCGTTAAATTATGGCAAATCGCATTGGTTTTATTTTTGTTAGATTTGATGAAATTAGCTTCGGACAATACGGGAGGTCATTTGGCTCATTTAGGTGGAAGCCTTTATGGTTATTGGTTTGCTTCTCAAATTAAAAATGGAACAGACATCAATGCTTGGTTTGGAAAATTAATGGGTGGCTTGTTTAATTTATCTTGGAAGAAATCCAAACCAATAAGTCATTTAAAAACGATAAAAAACGACAAAAAAAATACATCTATATCTGGAAATACTAACCTACAACAAGTCAAAATTGATGCTATTTTAGATAAAATCAGCAAATCCGGTTACGATAGTTTGAGCAAGGAGGAAAAAGAATTTTTATTTCAACAAAAAGAGTGAAAAACTTAGGGCTTTTTAATAAAATGGTATTTTTTGCAAATTTGTTGCTCATTATTGCAACGTTTGCAGGATATACGCTGCCCTATTTGGCTCCTAAATTGTTTCCAATTTTATCGGTTTTTACCTTGGCATTGCCCTTTTTTATTGTACTTAATTTGTTCTTTTTTTTGTATTGGATGTTATTGTTAAAAAAGCAAATGATTTTTTCGGGAGTAGTTTTACTTATCGGAATTACTTTTATCAACAAGCTATACAAATTTGCTTCTTATGAAGTAGAAAAGGCTCCTTCGGACCTCACCTTAATGTCCTTCAACGTTCGATTGTTTAATTTATACAAATGGATTGATAGAGACGACATCGATTTAAAAATTAGCGAGTTAATTAAAGAACAAAATCCGGATATTATTTGCATCCAAGAATATTCTGAAAACAATCGGGTGGATTTTAAATTGTACCCCGAGCGTCACTTGTTTGCAGAAGGTAAAAAAACTTTATTGGGACACGGAATTTTCTCCAAATTCCCCATATTTAACAAAGGAAAAATCGATTTTCCGAATTCTACCAACAATGCCTCTTTTGCCGATATCAAAAGAGGAAAAGACACCATTAGGGTGTATAGTATTCACTTACAATCTATTAGAATAACTCCTGAAGTAGAGGAATTAGACAGAGATATTCAAAAAGTAAATGAGCATCAATCCAAACAAATGTTTAAAAGTATTTCCAAGGCTTTTCGTGACCAACAGGAACAAGCAGAAATCATTCGAGAGCACATTAACCAATCGCCATATAAAGTGGTAGTTTGTGGTGACATGAACAATAGTGCCTTTTCTTACGTTTATCGTACCGTAAAAGGCAGTTTAAAAGATGGTTTTGAAGAAGCTGGAAAAGGATTTGGCAAAACGTATTTCTTTAAATACTATCCTGCAAGAATCGATTATATTTTTGCAGACCCTATATGGGAAGTCAAAACTTTTGAAACTTTTTCAGACTTTAAAAACTCCGATCATGTACCTATCTTGATTCGGTTAGGGACAGAGAAATCAATTTAATTGGTCTCTGAATAATTCTAACAGATGCTTAGGGTCTAACATTTTTGTAGGACTCTCGTCCATTGCCAACAAAACCTTTTTTACTGCCATTGGATTTAAACCTAAATTGATGGCTATATTTTTTAAGAAAGAAACTTCTTCCTCTAATTTATGATGGTCTGAGTGCATCAACAAAGCCAAACGATAAAACTGTTCTATTCTTTGAAATTCGGTCTTTAAAACCACTTTAGGAGCCTCTACGTGGAACAATTCTTTAAAGTCTTCCTCACGTACCTGAAATTCTTCTGCAATCATTTGAATAAACTGGTATTCTCTTTCGTGTACTTTGCCATCAATTTGCGACAAGGCAATCATTTCATCTAAAATGCTCAGTTTTTCTTTATAGGTTAACATAATTTGTATTTTTGGCTAAAATAAAAAAAATCATGAAGTTTTGGGTATTGGCATTGGTAATCGGGATCGTTTTATTGCTTGGCATCGGAAAATTGTTTTCCCAAAACCGAATTTTTTCAATCGAAATAGACTCTAAAAACTTAAGTGAGAAAAGAAAAATATGGATATATCTTCCAAAAAATTATGCAGAAACTTCCGAAAAATATCCAGTGTTATACATGCACGATGCCCAAAACTTGTTTGACTCCAAACTTTCCTTTGCAGGAGAATGGGAAGTGGATGAAACTTTGGATAGTTTGTTTGCAAAAGTGGTGGTGGTAGGAATAGAACATGGCAACCAAAAACGATTGGAGGAATTAACTCCATTTCCGCATGAAAAATACGGTGGAGGAAAAGCAGACACTTATTTAAAATTTGTAACAGAAGAAGTTTTGCCTTACATCAACAGCAATTACCGAACCAAAACAGATGCTGCGAATACTTGGATGATGGGAAGTTCGTTGGGTGGTTTGGTTTCTTTTTATGCTGCCATACAACATCCCGATATTTTTGGAAAAGTAGGTGTCTTCTCCCCTAGCTTTTGGTTTTCTGACCAAATTTATGCCTTGGTAAAAAAGCAAAAAAACATTTCTAATGAGTTTTATTTGATGTGTGGTGACAGCGAAAGTAACGACATGTTTCCAGACCTGGAAAAGATGATTTTATTGTTGCAAACCAAAATTCAAACTAAAGAACAATTGCATTACCATGTGGTTGCGGGAGGCAAACACCACGAAAAACTTTGGAGAGACGAGTTTAAAGCCGCTTTTTTGTGGATGTATCAGGATTGATGAAAACAAAACTTTTTAAATCCAAGCCCTAACTAATCACCTTTCGCAACAAATAATCTTGCAGCAAAATGGTAGCAGCAATTTGGTCAACATTGCCTTTGTTTTGTCGATGGCTTTTTCGCATCCCACTTTGCACCATGCTTTGGGAGGCCATTTTAGAGGTAAATCGTTCGTCAATTCTTACCACTTGGATGTCCGGAAACTTATTTTGAAACTCTTGTACAAATTGCTCAATTCTCCCTTGGCTCTCCGAAGGTAGTCCGTTCATTTGTAACGGCAAACCTATCACAGCTTTTACCACATTTTCTTTAGAAAAATAAGTTTGTAAGTAGGTCCAAATATCTTTGGTATCCACAGTAGTTAACGGAGAAGCAATCAACTGCAACTCGTCTGTAATAGCCAAACCAACACGTTTGGCTCCCCAATCAATGGCAATTACTCTTGGCATTGTGAAATATATAAAATTAAAAAAGCAAACAGATAATTACTTTAAAAAATTAAACTATTACCTCTTGTAAAAATAGCCATAAATATTCACAAAAAAACTACTTTTGCCTTATGAGTAGAAAGAAAAAAGAAAACATCATTTTATCTAAAATTTTGGTCATCGATGCCGGAAGCAAAGGAGTTTGTGTAGGTAAAGCAGAAGATGGAAAGATTGTATTGATTCCGAATGTGGTACCTGGAGATGTAGTAGATGTAAAGGTTTTTAAAAAGAAAAGCAAGTACTACGAAGGAATTGCCATTCACTTTCATGAAAAAAGTGCTGACAGAATTCCACCTATTTGTAGTCATTTTGGCTATTGTGGTGGGTGCAAATGGCAAAACATGCAATACGAAGCACAATTAAAATACAAACAAAACGAAGTTTGGAATCATTTAAAGCGAATTGGAAAGGTTACTTTACCTGAAATAACTCCAATCGTTGGCTCTAAAGATATTTTTTACTACAGAAACAAAATGGAGTTCTCTTTTTCGGACACCAAATGGTTGACCCCGGAACAAATTGCCTCGGAAGAGGTAATTGACCGAGAACATGCCTTAGGTTTTCACATCCCGAAAATGTGGGATAAAATTCTAGATATCGATCATTGTTATTTGCAGCCAAATCCTTCCAATGCTATTAGAAATGGTTTGAAAGCATTTTGCATTCAAAACCAAATTCCGTTTTATAGTCCGAGGCAGCAAACCGGTTTGATGCGTTCGTTGATGATTCGAACTTCCAGCATTGGTGAAATCATGGTTTTGGTGCAGTTTTATGCTCCTATGGAACAAGAAATTGCAATGGTAATGAGATATTTAGAACAAAATTTTCCGAAAATTACTTCGTTGCAATACGTCATCAACCAAAAGGCAAATGATACTATTTACGACCAAGAAGTGGTTTGTTTTGCAGGTAAAAATTTTATTGAAGAAGAAATGGAAGGATTGAAATTTAAAATCCAAGCCAAATCTTTTTACCAAACCAACAGCAAACAAGCTTACGAATTATACCAAATTACCAGAGATTTTGCCCAATTAAGTGGTAAAGAAGTGGTTTTTGATTTGTATACCGGAACCGGAACCATTGCTTTATTTGTGTCAAAATTAGCCAAAAAAGTAGTGGGAGTAGAAGCGGTTGCAGATGCCATTAAAGATGCAGAGGTAAATGCCAAAAACAACCAAATCAATAATTGTCATTTTGAGGTAGGTGACATGAAAAATGTGTTTAATGACGAGTTTATTGCTCGTCATGGCAAACCAGATGTGGTAATTACCGACCCACCACGCGATGGCATGCATGCTGATGTGGTTACCCAATTGTTGAAGATAGAAGCACCAAAAATTGTGTACGTAAGCTGTAATTCTGCCACTCAAGCCAGAGATTTAGCTTTGTTAGATGAAAAATACGAATTACAAAAAATTCAACCGGTAGATATGTTTCCGCAAACTTATCACGTAGAAAATGTAGTTTTGCTTACTCTAAAAAATGCGTAAATGAAGTTTTTTAAATACATTAAAATTTTCTTTTTTGCTTTTGCCTTTGTGTTGGTAACCACCAACTGCGAAAAAGATGATATTTGCGACCCTGCTACCGAAACTACCCCTTTGCTTACCATTGAATTTTATGATGCCGTAGAAACTACCATCTTAAAAAATGTGCAAAACTTAACAGTTCAAGAAATCAACTCGAGTGAACGATTGAACTTTAACAGTGATTTACTCGGAACCCCACAATATACCATTACTGCTAATAAAATTAGTATCCCTTTAAAAAGTTTGGAGCTTCAAACCACCTATCGATTAATTTTTAATGCCAATAATGACGACATCAAAAACGAAGATATTGTACAGTTTAATTATCAAACACAAGATATTTATTTAAATCGTGCTTGTGGCTTTAAAACAATTTATCAAAACCTTACACAACCAATCGTTTCCAATCCGAATAACGATAATTTGTTTTGGATCAACCAAATGCAAGTAACCAACAACCAAATTAATTCTAGTAAAGATGTACATGTTAAAATATATTTTTAGTTTTTTTTGGTTGGGTAGTTTGGTGTTAATGGCTCAGCAAGACTCAACTTTTGTAAAAACAGATAGATATGGCTTGAGAGTTGGTGCAGATTTATCGAGATTGGCCAGAAGTTTTTACGACAAAAACTACCAAGGTTTGGAAGTTGTTGGGGACTTTAGAATTTCTAAAAAAATATACTTAGCTGCCGAAATTGGCAACGAAAACAAAACCACCGAAGATGCTCGAGTGATTTTTACTACCAAGGGTAGCTACCTTAAAATTGGTGCTGATTTGAATTTTTACGAAAACTGGTTGGACATGGACAACCAAATTTACTTAGGTTTAAGATATGCTATTGGAACTTTTAGTCAACAGTTGGACCAATACAGAATTTACCAAACCAACCCGTATTTAGCGGAAAACCAATGGATCGCTTCTGGTGAAAAATGGGACGGACTTACCGCACATTGGGCTGAGTTTGTCTTGGGTTTTAAAGCAGAAACTTTTAAAAACTTGTATGCCGGATTTAGCCTTCGATTACACTTTTTGGTTACACAAAGCCAACCGGGAGGGTTTGAAAATCTTTACATTCCGGGTTTTAATCGAACTTATAATAGTGGAAATTTTGGTGTAGGCTTCAACTATACGTTGAGTTACTTTATTCCAATCATCAAGAAACAAAGAACCCCAACAAAAGTTACTTCAAAAATCTAATTCCCTTTAAAAATATCCAACTCATAGCAATTACTTCTTTTCCATCTACTTTGGTTAGTTGAAATTTTGGTGCTACAACCAATACTACCACAAATGCAGCAACTGAAGCCCACCATGAAGAATCAATCACCGATTGATTTAATAAAATTTTAATTGGTAAGAAGATAACAAAAAAAGATATAAATTGATAAGAGAAAGCTTTATTTTTTAAATTTTTCATAGGTAAATCTTATTTTTATCAGAACAAATAGCTAAATTTTAAAAAGGTTTTCTTATAGTTACATAAATACTTATACAACTTCTTTTTAAAAATTTCGCCATTTTGCAGTTTCTTCAAAAACAAATTCTAATATTTTTTGTTCTACTTCGTCTAATACCATACCTCTTCTTCTCATTACAATACGAGCAGTTTCAAATGCTTTTTTGGTTTGGTAGGTGGTAAAACCAGATGCTCCACCCCAAGCAAAGCTTGGGACAAAATTTCTCGGGAATCCACTGCCAAAAATATTGGCACTAACACCAACTACTGTCCCGGTATTAAACATGGTATTGATGCCACACTTGCTGTGGTCTCCCATCATCAAACCACAAAACTGTAATCCAGTTTTTTGAAATGAACCAGTTTCATAGCTCCACAACTTTACTTCCTCGTAGTTGTTCTTCAAATTTGAATTGTTGCTGTCAGCGCCAATATTACACCATTCACCTAACACTGAATTTCCTAAAAAACCATCGTGTCCTTTATTAGAGTATGCAAATAATACCGAATTGTTGATTTCACCTCCTACCCTACAATGTGGACCAACAGTAGTGGCACCATAAATTTTAGTAGCTAATTTAACCTGTGCTTGTTCGCACAAAGCAAATGGCCCTCTAATTACTGAGCCTTCCATGATTTCTGCATCTTTAGCGATGTATATTGGTCCCGTAGAAGCATTTAACGTAACAAACTCTAACATGGCCCCCTCTTCAATAAAAACATGCTCAGGAGCAATTACATTTACTGATTTTGGAATGGGCTGCGACATTCTGTCTTGGGTCAAAAGTTCAAAATCATCACGAATGGCTTTGTCATTTTTAGAAAAGATATCCCAAGTATGTACAATTTGCATTGCCTCATTTTCAAGAGGCAACATTTTGTAGGTGTCAAAATCAATTTCTTGTTGTGTATTTTCACTATAAAAAGCTACAATTTCTTCTTCGTAAACAATGGCTTGATTTTTTTCAAGGTTTAGAATCATTTCTACCAAGATTTTATTAGGTAAAAATGAAGCATTGATTAAAATATTCTCCTCCATTTCTACCATTGGGTACTTTTCCATCAAATAATCTTCTGTAAGTGAAGTGGTGGTATAGCCTAAATATTTTTCCCATTTTTCACGAATGGTTAAAATGCCTACTCTAATATCAGCTACAGGTCGGGTAAAAGTAAATGGCAACAAGCTATTGCGAACGGTTCCATCAAAAAGAATATAGTTCATTAGTTAGGAAATTGATTTATGAATTTCAAAAATAAAAAAAGCCCTCCGATTTAGAGGGCTAATTAACTTCTTTTTCTTATTTCGCAGCTTGCAATTTCATACTTAGCTCCATAGAAATTGCTGAACGCTCCATTTTGATTTTACCTGCCATAGTTTCTATCACTACAGTTTCAGTTGATAATTCAGAAACACGACCATGCATGCCGCTTTTGGTAATGATTTTATCGCCTACTTTTAAATTGTTTTCAAATTGTTTTTCTTTTTTGGCTCTTTTTTGTTGTGGTAAAATCATGAAAAAATAGATAACCACAAACATTAAGATAATTGGCAAAAATTGAGATAGTTCTCCCATAAGGTTAGGTTTTAATTATTGATTTTTAGGTAATACATTGGCCTTGATGGTCAATATGTCGTTTCCGGTAGCAGTATTAGAAGTAATGGTTACCGTTTTTTGTTGGTTACCTGGTTTTCCTGCACTATCAAAGGATACTTTCATTTTTCCTTTTTTTCCTGGCTTGATAGGTTCTTTTGGAAACTCCGGAACCGTACATCCGCATGATCCAGCTGCATTACTTATGATTAAGTCTGCCCCACCAGTATTGGTAAAAGTAAAAGTATAATCTACTTTATCTCCATCGGTTATATCTCCAAAATCATGTACGTCTTTATTGAATTTGATTACCGGGAATTTGCCGTTACTTGTATTGGATTCTACAACTGGTGCTGCAATGGCATCTTGCTTCAAAGAATTAGTCTCTTCAGGCTCCTTTTGGTAATCTTCCATGGACACATCTTGTGCATTTGGATCAATCAAATTGCTTGCTTGGTCGTTTTTACAAGCCATCGCAAGCAATAAAATTCCAGCTAAAAAAATACTTTTTTTCATTTGAATTCGCTTTTAAATTAATTACATCAATCCTCTACCAACTTTACGGTAGCGTGTTTTGTTTTCTTCAGTTTTAACCAATTGGTCTAAAACTCCATTGATAAAAATAGCACTATTTGGTGTGGAGTACTCTTTGGCTATTTCTAAATATTCGTTAATAGTTACTTTGATTGGAATACTATAGAAATACAAAAATTCTGCAATGGCCATATTCAACAAAATAATGTCCATTAATGCAATACGCTCCATGTCCCAATTAGGAGTTTTGTTTTCGTATTCTTTTTGCAAAGTTTTGTAATTCAACATCACTTTTCGGAATAACACTAAGGCAAAATCTTTATCCTCCAAATCTTTAAACAAAGGAGAAAGTTGGAAAGCATTTCTTCCTTTTTCCCAAGTTTTTAATTGTTTTAATATGAAGGAATTTACCAACGGAAAATCGTCTGCCCATTGCATGTAGTTATCTTCCATCAATTCGTATAATTTGTTGTTTGGAGCAATAATTTCTTCAAACATTTTACGAACAAAAGCCAAATCATTTTCCCATGATTGTTTTTTGTCTTGCATGTAATCTTGATACAAATCGCTTTCTTTAATGGCTTGTAAGAGCCAAAAGATGGCATCATCGTTGTTTTTCAAATAAAACAATTTTCGTTGTTCCATTCGGTCTTCCAAATCTTGTAAAGAAGCCAAATGCAGCAAAACTTGATTTTGAACAAATTTTAAGTTAGGATTTCTCTCTTCAGGAGTTGCCAAATGTTTCTTTTTTGCAACCTCTATGTACTCTTCTTCTTTCTGACGAATTTCTACAAAAGCAGACATCATTAAAAGATAAATATCTTCCATTACTTGCATGGAATGTAACAACGTTTTTTCGTATTTCACCAAATCATCCGAATCGCTTTGCAGCATGGCATATATGGTTTGTAAAACTTTTAATCGAAGATGTCGTCTGTTGAGCACGTATAAAGAACTTTTAAATAATAAAAACGGAGCCAAATAAATTTAGCTCCGCAAAAATAGGTAATATTTTGAAAATACTATTTCAGATTTTGCTTTTTACGCTCTTCAATTCTACTTTGAGCCACTTGCAATGCTGCTTGGTGGGTTGTAATTTGATTTTTTTGAGCAATTTGCAATATTTCCAAAGTAGTATGGTAAATATTTTCGGTGCGTTTCATTGCCTCTGCTTTGTCATATTTGGCAATTTCTGCATATACATTAATGATACCTCCAGCATTGATAACAAAATCAGGAGCATAAACAATTCCTTTTTGTTGTAACAACAAACCGTGTTTGTTTTCATCTGCCAACTGGTTATTTGCAGCACCAGCAATAATGGTAGCTTTGATTTTGCTTAAACATTCGTCATTTACTGTTGCACCTAATGCACATGGAGCGTAAATGTCCATTTCTGCACTATAAATATCGTCACCAGCAAAAATAATGGCACCATATTTTTTACTCACTTCCTCTAATCTAGCTTCGTTGATATCGGTAATAAAAACTTTTGCATTTTCTTTGGTTAAGTAATCCACCAATGTCTCTCCTACATGCCCGATTCCCTGTACCAAAACTTTCTTTCCTTCCAAGTTATCCGATCCATATTGGTGTTTGGCAGCCGCTTTCATTCCCATGTAAACTCCATAAGCAGTTACAGGCGATGGATTTCCGCTTCCTCCTCTTGATTCAGAAATTCCGGTAACGTGGGGAGTCACATCATGAACTGTATCCATATCGGCAGTGGTCATTCCAACATCTTCTGCTGTAATGTATTTTCCGGATAAAGAATGTACAAACTCTCCGAATTTTCTCATCAACTCAGGTGTTTTTTGGGTTTTGGCATCTCCAATAATTACAGCTTTTCCTCCACCTAAATTCAATCCTGCTACAGCCGACTTAAAAGTCATCCCTCTTGACAAACGCAATACATCGTTTAATGCTTCCCATTCGTTTTGATAACTCCACATACGAGTTCCACCCAAAGCTGGACCCAATACTGTGTTGTGAATACCAATAATGGCTTTTAATCCTGTTTCTTTGTCTTGACAAAACACTACTTGTTCGTGGTTGTCAAAAGACAATTGTCCGAAAACTGGATCAGAATGAATGATTTCTTGCGAAGTTAACAAACCGTCTGTCATGTGAAATAGAAGTTTATATTAATAATTTGATTACAAATATAGGTTTTAATTTAAGATAAATTAATTTTAGCCTTACTTTTTAGGTTTTTTTTGTAGATAATGCATCGTTAATCCGTCTTAAATTTTACCTTTTTTTAAGTATTTTACCAAATACATTGGTTACTTTTACCAATTTTTAAAGAATTCATGAAAGAATTACAACATCTCAACCAATACTTTATAAAATATAAATTGCACTTTTTAGGTGGTATTGCCATTACTATTATTGCACAATTTTTTGCATTATATACGCCTAAATTAGTGAATAAATCCATCACTACGGTTACCAACTTTAAAACCAACGCTACCGATGCACAAATGGAAGAAGCCACTTGGATACTAACCGAATCGCTTTTGCTTATTATTGGTACTACATTGGTATTTGGTTTTTTGACCTTTTTAATGCGACAAACCTTGATTGTAATGTCAAGGCATGTGGAGTATGATTTGAAAAACGAAGTATATGCCCACTACCAAAAACTTTCGTTAAACTTTTACAAGCAAAATCGCATTGGTGATTTGATGAACCGTATTAGTGAAGATGTGGGAAAGGTTCGAATGTATGTTGGTCCTGCAGTAATGTACACCATCAACACTTTGATTAGATTTGCAGTAGTTATTATTTATATGTGGAATGTTTCCCCAAAACTTACCATTTATACCCTTTTACCATTGCCATTATTGTCATATACCATTTACAAAGTAAGTGCAGCTATTCATGTTCGCAGTACCAAATACCAAGAAAACTTATCCAATTTATCGAGTTTTGTTCAAGAATTTTTCTCAGGAATAAGAGTAGTGAAAGCCTTTGCATTAGAGAATGACAAGGAAAAAGATTTTGAAAAAATCACCTCCGAAAGCAAAATCAAAAATTTAAGTTTGGCAAAAATCAATGCATTATTTGGTCCGTTGATGATATTATTAATTGGCTTGAGTAACCTAGTGGTAATTTTTATTGGTGGAAAAATGTATCTGGACAATGAAATTACTCAAATTGGGGTAATTGCTGAATTTATCTTGTATGTAAACATGCTTACATGGCCAGTTGCATCTATTGGATGGGTAAGTTCATTGGTGCAAGAAGCAGAAGCATCGCAAAAAAGAATCAATCAATTTTTAAAAATCAAACCGGATATTGAAGACAAAGAGGTGCTTTCCGTTGACCATATCCAAGGAAAATTGCTCTTTCAAAATGTGTCGTTTACTTACCCAGATACGGGTATAGAAGCATTAAAAAACATTTCATTTGAAGTAAATCCCGGACAAACTTTGGCTATTATTGGCAAAACCGGAAGTGGAAAAACCACCTTATTGTCATTAATCAATCGCTTATACGAAGCTAGCAGTGGAGAAATATTTATTGATGGCATACCCATTCAAAAAATTCCGTTAGGAGTATTGAGGGATAAAATTTCCGTAGTGCCCCAAGATGGTTTTTTGTTTTCGATGACTATAGCCGACAACGTAAAATTTGGCAAACCGGAAGCTTCACAGCAGGAAATTGAAAAAGTTTGTGAAATGGCTTATGTACATCACAACATTATCGATTTAAAAGATGACTACCAAACCATGTTGGGCGAAAGGGGCATTAACTTATCAGGTGGACAAAAACAAAGAATTTCTATTGCAAGAGCTTTGTTAAAAGAGCATTCTATGATTTTGTTTGACGATTGTCTTTCTGCTGTTGACATGGAAACTGAAGAAATTATTTTAAAAAATTTATACCAAGCTTCGCAAAATAAAACCACAATAATCGTGAGCCATCGGGTATCAAGCGTAAAACATGCCGACTATATTTTGGTGTTAGAAGAAGGAAAAATTTTAGAACAAGGCTCTCATAATGAATTAGTAAACCTTCAGGGTACATATGCCAATTTGCTGGAGAAACAATTGCAAGAATAAGAAATGAAATAATTATTTTGAAGTTTCCATTTTTTTTTAGACTTTTGGTTTCAAACTAATTCAAATTGACAGAAAGAATATGAGCGAAAAAGACATGTTAGAAAAAGATGAAATCTTTTCTAAAGTATTGAGAGCAGGGAGAAGAACTTATTTCTTTGACGTAAGGTCCACCAAAGCAGACGATTACTACATCACAATTACCGAATCAAAAAAGTTTACTGAAGAAGACGGTTCTTTTCATTTCAAAAAGCATAAAATCTATTTATATAAAGAAGACTTTGTAGCTTTTAGAGAAATTTTAGACGAAATGACTTCTTATGTAATTAACAACAAAGGCGAAGAAGTGATTTCTGAACGTCATCAAAAGGACTTTAAAAAAGAATATCGTTCAGAAGATGGAAAAGCAAGCTACACAGATGTAGATTTTGACGATATTTAAAAAGCTTTCTAACCAAACTTGATTAAAAACCACAAATCTTCGGAGCTGTGGTTTTTTTATTGCAAAAAAAATCCCGAGTTTTTAGCTCGGGATTTTATATCAAATCTAACAAATTAACTCAAGGCAACTTGTACTTGGTCTGCTGCTTCTTGGAATTCAACAGCAGATAAAATTGGCATTCCGGAATTGTCAATCAATTCTTTTGCAATGTCCGCATTAGTTCCTTGTAATCTTACAATAATTGGCACTTTAATTTCATCACCCATATTTTTGTAGGCATCTACTACCCCTTGTGCAACTCTGTCACAACGAACAATTCCACCAAAAATATTGATTAAAATAGCTTTTACATTTGGATCTTTTAAAATGATTCTGAATGCAGTTTCAACTCTTTTGGCATCTGCAGTTCCTCCAACATCTAAAAAGTTAGCCGGTACAAAACCTGCATATTTAATCAAATCCATGGTAGCCATTGCCAAACCTGCTCCGTTTACCATACATCCAACAGTACCATCTAAATCAACGTAATTTAATCCGGCTTCTTTTGCCTCTACTTCAATTGGGTTTTCTTCTCTTACATCACGCATTTCAGCAATTTTTTGTTGACGATACAATGCGTTGTCATCCAAACCAACTTTTGCATCTACTGCTAAAATTTTATTGTCAGATGTTTTCAATACAGGGTTAATTTCGAATAACGAAGCATCTGAACCAACATATGCAGCATACAATGACTCCACAAATTTTACCATTTCTTTAAACGCATTGCCACTCAAACCTAAGTTAAAAGCAACTCTACGAGCTTGAAAACCTTGTAATCCGAAAACTGGTTCGATTTCTTCGATAAAAATTAAATGTGGGGTTTTTTCTGCTACCTCTTCAATGTCCATTCCTCCTTCGGTAGAATACATAATCATGTTTCTTCCTTTTGAACGATTTAATAAAATAGACATGTAAAATTCTTTTGTTTCACTTTCTCCAGGATAGTACACATCTTCTGCAATCAAAACTTTGTGTACTGTTTTTCCTTCTGGTGGGGTTTGTGGAGTAATTAATTGCATTCCGATGATTTGCTCAGAAATTTCGGTAACTTGCTCTAAGTTTTTAGCCAACTTAACTCCTCCTCCTTTTCCTCTTCCACCTGCATGGATTTGTGCCTTGATTACGTACCAGCTAGTTCCTGTTTCGGCAGTTAATTGTTTTGCAGCAGCTACTGCTTCTACCGGATTGTTCGCAACAATTCCTCTCTGTACTCTCACTCCGTATTTGGATAAAATTTCTTTTCCTTGGTATTCGTGAATGTTCATGTTTTGAAGTTTAGATCTTACTCAATTAATGGTCACAAAAATACAAAAGTAATTTCAAAATGAAGGCAATGGTTGACTTTAAATTTTGCGAGATTTTGCAACGCAAAGCGAGATTTTTATCTCATTTTTCAATTTTACTAACCAAAAACGATTTTTTGTAGTGAAATATGCAACGAAACATGGAGTTCATTCTTACATACTTTTATATGATTAGTTGATGCACTCGCCCCAATTGCAGTGATAGCCTTGTGCAGTAAAATTGGTTGCAGTGGTTGTGCTTCCAAAGCGAACAACGGAAGCTTTGGACAGCGGATTACCAATACCCAATTTTGCAAACAAACTAAAACGGAAAGTGGGAATAGCGACAAAAAAACAAAAATAGATGTTAATTAATTTATTTATAACATTTCGTTATTTTTTGTGATGTTGTGTGATAAAAATTAGAAAACTAAAATTCGTATGCTATTTTTGCCCTCCAATTAAGAAATGAACCATGGAAAATAACCAATTAGTAAATATTGCCAGCTGTTTTGGATCGCCTGTTTTTGTATATGATGCACACCAAATTATTTCGCAATACGACCGATTGAACAAAGCGTTTGCAAAGGTAAACCAACTTAGAATTAATTATGCAGTGAAGGCTTTGTCTAATGTATCAATTTTAAAATTGATGAATGAATTAGGCTCTGGATTAGATACGGTTTCTATACAAGAAGTCTTGCTTGGATTGGAAGCAGGCTTTGAACCTCAACGCATAATTTATACACCGAATGGGGTATCGTTAGAGGAAATTATTGAAGTAGCTCATATGGGGGTGCAAATTAATATTGACAACCTTTCGATTTTAGAGCAGTTTGGCACACAATTCCCGAAAATTCCAGTTTGTATTCGGATCAATCCTCATGTAATGGCAGGTGGAAACTCAAATATTTCGGTGGGACATATTGATAGTAAATTTGGAATTTCCATTCATCAAATGCCGCATTTGTTGCGTATTGTCGAAAATACTGGCATGCATATTAACGGGATTCATATGCATACCGGTTCGGATATTTTAGATATTGATGTGTTTTTGTATGCTGCAGAAATTTTATTTAATGCTGCCAAAAACTTTACCAATTTGGAATTTATAGATTTTGGAAGCGGATTTAAAGTTCCATATAAAAAAGACGATATTGAAACCAATATTGAAGAACTAGGTGAGCGTTTAACCGAACGTTTTTTGGCTTTTGAAAAAGAATATGGCAGAACTTTAACCTTGACGTTTGAACCTGGAAAGTTTTTAGTGAGTCAAGCCGGATATTTTGTTGCCAAAGTAAATGTGGTAAAACAAACTACTTCTACCATTTTTGCAGGAATTGATTCTGGCTTTAACCATTTAATTCGTCCGATGTTTTATGGTTCGTACCACCACATCGAAAACATTTCAAACCAAGATGGGAAAGAGCGTTTTTACTCGGTGGTAGGCTATATTTGCGAAACAGATACTTTTGCCAATAACAGAAGAATTACCGAAATTAAAGAAGGAGATTTGTTGTGTTTTTACAATGCCGGTGCCTATTGCTTTTCGATGGCATCCAACTACAACTCTCGCTTTCGTCCGGCAGAAGTGCTTTGGTATGAAGGCAAAGCCCATTTGATTAGAAAACGTGAAACCATGAAAGACTTATTAAAAAACCAGATGGTTTTAGATTTCAGCTTACAAGAAGCCAATGCTGTTTAAGATTTTATACTAACTCCAAACTTTCTATTGCCAAAACCATAACATAAAAAATTGCGGTTTTTTGGTTTTAACATCATCCTAAAGATAGAAATCTGTTACAGACAAATTTATGTCAAAGCAATATGTTGCATTTTAAATTGGAGTTTATTTAAAAGAATTGCCATAGCAACTGCAAACAAAACCCTAAAAGCATCTTGCTTTTTTAGATTCTTTATATCTTTGTACTGCTAATTTTTCAGAACAAATGAACACGGTATTAGAGCATGTACAACCTCCGGTAGGCAAACCAAAATGGTTACGAGTAAAACTTCCTACAGGTGAAAAATACACACAACTTAGAGGATTGGTAGATAAATATAATTTGCATACCATTTGTACCTCAGGAAGTTGTCCAAATATGGGAGAATGCTGGGGAGAAGGTACTGCTACCTTTATGATCTTGGGGAATATTTGCACCCGTTCTTGCGGATTTTGTGGTGTTAAAACCGGAAGACCGGAAACTGTGGATTGGGAGGAGCCCGAAAAAGTAGCCCGCTCCATTAAAATCATGAATATCAAACATGCTGTGATTACGAGTGTAGATAGAGATGATTTGAAAGATATGGGTAGCATTATTTGGTTGGAAACCATTCAAGCCATAAGAAGAATGAACCCTGAAACTACTTTAGAGACTTTGATTCCAGATTTTCAAGGAATTCACAAACATTTGGATAGAATTGTAGAAGCCAACCCAGAAGTTGTTTCACACAATATGGAAACTGTGCGAAGGTTGACTCGTGAAGTTCGTATTCAAGCCAAATACGACAGAAGTTTAGAGGTTTTACAATACTTAAAACAACAAGGTATTCGCAGAACCAAATCGGGTATCATGCTAGGTTTAGGAGAAACTGAAGAAGAAGTGATTGAAACACTCTACGATTTACGCAAGCACAACGTAGATGTGGTAACGATTGGTCAGTACTTACAGCCTACCAAAAAACACTTACCAGTAAAAGAATTTATTACTCCTGAGCAATTTAAAAAATACGAAGAAATAGGAAAATCTTTAGGTTTCCGACATGTAGAGAGTGGTGCTTTGGTAAGAAGTTCCTATCATGCTCAAAAACATATTTTATAAATCAGAAAAGTGGAGTTACATCCACTTTTTTCTTTTAAAATAAATCAACATTCCTAAAAATATCAAAAACATCACCCCCAAAACTATAAGGTAGCCATAAGGCATTTCTAATTCGGGCATGTGTTGAAAATTCATCCCGTAAACTCCCACAATAAAGGTTAACGGAATAAAAATAACCGACATCATCGTTAGTACTTTCATGATGTCGTTGGTTATATTACTCAAACTATTCATGTACAAATCAAGCAAACCTGAAGAAAGCTCTCTATACATCTCCAAACTGTCCATCACTTGAATGATGTGGTCATACAAATCTCTCAAATACCATTTCAAATCACCAAACTTGCCCTCTGCCTGCATTTTCTCCATTTTATTTACCACTTCTCGCATAGGATAAACCGCTTTTCTGATCATCATACTTTCTTTTCGTAAATGATTTAATTTTGCCAAGGAATTTTGATTTGGTTTGGCAATTAATTCATCTTCTATTGTTTCTAATTGCTCCCCAAACTCCTCCGTAATAGTAAAATATTCATCCACTACAGAGTCTAATAACAAGTAAAACAAATACTCCGCTTTTTTTTGTCGAACCACACCGGTATTCTCTTGAATTCTGTCTCTAATGGAAGTAAAAATATCTCCCGATTTTTCTTGGTATGTCACCACCACTTGTTGCTGTAAAATCAAACTCAATTGTTCTTGTTTGATGTTTTTATCATTGGGTTGCCACTCCAACATTCTACAAACCAAATGGGTGTAGGTAGGAAACTCTTCCACTTTTGGTCGTTGGTCCGTGCTTAATAAATCCTCCTGAGTCAATTTATGCAAGCTTAAAAAATGAGATAATTCCTGTATAAATTCTACTTCATGCAACCCCTCAATGTTAATCCATAGTACCCTTTCTTTTTTGGCATATTCCATTACTTCTTGTAAGGTAGCTTTTTCTTTACATACCATTTCTGTAGTGGTAAACCATAAAAATTCTACCCTTTGGGCATGCATTTTTTGAACTCCGGTAAACATGGGTACTCCAGGTGGCAATCCCTTTTTAATATTTCTTCGAGTAGGTTTGGCAGCCATATTCGTATAATTAAGTAGAGTAAAAGTAAGTAGAATAGTACAATTTGCTTACTTACTTTGTAAATTTGTAGACTCAAATAAGCAAAAAATGCAAAAAACACCAATCGGAATTAATGGATTTGGAAGAATTGGAAGGACTTTGTTGCGTCAATCTTTAAAGAGAGAGAATATTCAAGTAGTTGCCATTAACGACATTGCTCCCATAGAAACCATGAAGCACTTGTTGCAGTATGATAGTATTCATGGGGTTTTGCAAGAAGAAGTTTTGGTGGATAATAATTTTTTAGTCATTGGAAATCAAAGAATAAAATACACCCAATGGCAACATCCTGAAGATATAACCTGGGAAAATATTGAGGTAGTAATAGAATGCACCGGGAAATTCAAAACCATGGAAAGCGCAAATTTTCATTTGAAAAATGGCGTTAAAAAAGTCATTATTTCTGCACCAGCATCCGATGAAAAAATCCCAACAGTAGTTTTAGGAGTGAATGAGAAAAAAATAACCCCTGAGCAACACATCATTTCCAATGCCAGTTGTACTACCAACAATGCAGCACCTATGTTGCAATTGTTGCAAGATAATTGCCAAATAGAATCCGCTTATATAACCACTGTACATTCATACACTACCGATCAAAGTTTGCACGACCAACCGCATGCAGATTTACGAAGAGCTCGTGGTGCTGCACAATCAATTGTTCCAACCACTACAGGAGCAGCCAAAGCATTGACGAAGATTTTCCCTGAATTAGACCAAAAAATTGGTGGAAGTGGCATACGGGTTCCAGTTCCAAATGGTTCTTTAACCGATATTACTTGTTATGTAAAACACCCAAAATCTCCAGAGGAAATCAACCAACTATTTGCAGAAGCTGCCAAAAATCAATTGAATGGAATTTTAGCTTACACCAACGATCCAATTGTTTCGGTAGATGTGATTGGGAATCCTCATTCCTGTTTGTTTGATGCAAGTTTAACCTCAGTAATTGGAAATATGGTAAAAATTGTTGGATGGTACGATAACGAAACTGGTTACAGCAACAGGCTGTTAGATTTGATTGCATATTTAAAAGTAAATCAATTCATCTAGCCAATTAATAAAAATGAAAAGGAAACATATCTGTTTTATATCAGTTTTTAAGCAATAAGTACTTATGTTTCAATAATTGTTTTCATTTTCTTCAAAAAAAACAATAGAATATCCAGCATTCATCTAGCTTTTAAAATAGATAGTATTACAAAACTCTTGCATATTATTTGGCAAATTAGAGGTAATATTCCCGCCGAATTTCCTAATATTCTTTGCATAAAATATTATCTTTGCAGGCTTAAAAATACTACACAAAGTTTGTTTTATGAAAAAAATATTTTTTGCCATTTCATGGTTGCTTTTATTGGTTGCATGCTCAAAAGAAGAAACTGGTTTTCAATTAAGTGGAAACATCAAAGGAATCAAACAAGGAGTGTTGTACTTGCAACAATTAAAAGATTCTAATTTGGTAGTTTTAGATTCTGCTGTTTTTGATGGAATAGATAGTTTTACATTAAAAGCAGAATTAACCGAGCCCGAAATGTTGTATTTGTTTTTAGACAAAGGCCAAACCAACTCGATTGACAATAACTTGCCATTTTTTGCAGAACCAAAAGCAATGACTTTACAAACTAATTTAGAAGCTTTTTTTGCAGATGCCAAATTGGAAGGATCCGAAAGTCATGTTTTATACGAACAATATTTGTTGACTTTAAAACAGTTTAAAGATAAAGATTTGGAGTTTTTTGAACAACAAATTCGAGCACAAAAGCTAAAAAAACAAAACCGAATTGATAGCATTCAAGTATTGAAAGACCAAAATTTGAAGAGAATGTATTTGTATGCCATTAACTATGCTATTGGCAGAAAAAACAGTCCGGTTGCCGCTTACATTGCAGTTTCAGATTTAAATGATACCAAAACCAAATTTTTAGATACCATTCACCAAAGTTTGACTCCGGAAGTGAAGTCGACCAAATACGCTAAAATGTTGGAAAAAACCATTCAAAAAAGAAAAAAGAATTCTATCGATTAAAGCCATTTTAAATGAACCTATACCAAAATTTACACCCCTATTTAACCCAAGCTGTTCAAGCTGTTTTTCAAACAGAAATAACTGCTTTTGAATTTCAGCAAACCAAAAAAGATTTTGAAGGAGATGTTACTTTGGTGGTATTTCCTTTAGTAAAAATTTTAAGGGGAAATCTGGTAGAGATTGGGAATAAAATTGGAGAATATTTGGTAGAAAACTGCCCAATTGTTTCCAAATTCAATGTGGTTGGCGGTTTTTTAAACATCGTAATTTCTAAAGATTATTATTTTCAATCTTTTAGAGATATTCTGCAATCGGAGCAATATGGTGGCTTTGAACCAAGTAACAGCAAAAAAGCTGTGATGGTAGAGTATGCCTCTCCAAACACCAACAAACCATTGCATTTAGGTCATGTGAGAAATGTGTTGTTAGGATACGCAGTAGCAGAAATTTTAAAAGCTGCCGGACATAAAGTGTACAAAACCCAAATTATCAACGATAGAGGGATACATATTTGCAAGTCGATGTTGGCTTGGCAAAAATTTGGCAATGGAGAAACTCCTATTAGTTCAGGTTTAAAGGGAGATCATTTGGTTGGAAAATACTATGTTGCTTTTGACAAGGCATACAAAGAAGAAATCAATGCATTGATACAGCAAGGAAAAACGGAAGAAGAAGCCAAAAAAACTGCTCCTATATTGTTAGAGGCACAAGAAATGTTGCGAAAATGGGAAGCTAATGATACGAGTATTGTAGAGCTTTGGAAAACTATGAACGGATGGGTGTATGAAGGATTCAAACAAACATATGCCAATATTGGAGTTGATTTTGACAGCTATTATTACGAAAGCAATACCTATTTATTAGGGAAAGAAGTCGTGCAATTTGGTTTAGAAAAAGGAGTTTTTGAAAAAGACCCGGATGGATCGGTTTGGATTGATTTAACGGAGGATGGTTTAGATCGAAAAATTGTATTGCGAAGCGATGGAACCGCAGTTTATATGACCCAAGACATAGGAACTGCAATTCAGCGAGTAAAGGATTTTTCGGATGTAGAAGGAATGGTTTACACCGTTGGAAACGAACAAGACTACCATTTTAAAGTTTTATTTTTAATCTTAAAAAAACTAGGCTTTGCGTGGGCTGAAAACTTATATCATTTATCTTATGGGATGGTGGAATTGCCAACAGGAAAAATGAAATCGAGAGAAGGTACTGTGGTAGATGCTGACGATTTGATGCAAGAAATGTTTCAAACTGCCAAACAGATTTCAGAAGAATTAGGGAAATTAGATGGATATACCGAAAGGGAAAAAGACGAATTATACCAAACCATCGGTTTAGGTGCATTAAAATACTTTATTTTAAAAGTAGACCCAAAAAAGCAAATGCTTTTTAACCCAACCGAATCGGTAGATTTTAACGGAAATACTGGGCCTTTTATACAGTATACTTATGCCAGAATTCAATCGATTTTACGCAAAGCAGATTTTGATTGGAAATCGAATGTTTCAAATGTAACAATGCAACCAAAAGAAAAAGAGTTGATCAAGCTATTGCTGCAATATCCTGAAACAATTCAGTTAGCTGCAAAAAATTACTCTCCTGCTATTATTGCAAATTATGTGTATGAAGTAGTAAAAGAATACAATTCCTTTTACCAAAGCATTCCTATTTTAGGTGAGAATGAATCAACATTAAAAATTTGGAGGGTTCAACTATCTGCAGAAACTGCAAAAATTATCGCATCTGCATGTGCTTTATTAGGTATGAGTGTCCCTGAAAGAATGTAAAAAAACGAAAAATTGTACCTTTGATAAAAATTAAAAAATATGTTCAATAACTTAAGCGATAAACTAGACAAAGCATTCCATTTGCTAAAAGGGCACGGAAAAATTACCGAAATTAATGTGGCTGACACATTAAAAGAGGTTCGTAGGGCTTTGTTAGATGCCGATGTTAACTTTAAAATAGCCAAAGATTTTACCACTCGAGTAAAGGAAAAAGCAATAGGCCAAAATGTATTAACCACATTACAACCCGGACAATTATTGGTAAAAATTGTTAAAGACGAACTTACCGAATTAATGGGTGGTACCGAGGTGGGTGTGAACCTATCCGGAAATCCGAGTGTCATTTTAATGTCAGGCTTACAAGGATCAGGTAAAACCACATTTTCCGGAAAACTTGCCAATTTTTTAAAAACCAAAAAAGGGAAAAAGCCTTTGTTGGTGGCTTGTGATATTTATCGACCTGCTGCAATTAATCAGTTGCATGTGGTGGGTGACCAAATTGGTGTTGAAGTATACTCAGAACCTGAAAATAAAAATGCAGTACAAATTGCATTAAATGCATTACTGCATGCAAAATCCAACGGTTTTAATGTGGTGATTTTAGATACTGCCGGTCGTTTGGCAGTAGATGAAGAAATGATGACCGAAATTGCCAATGTACATCAAGCGTTAAAGCCACAAGAAACCTTGTTTGTGGTGGATTCCATGACTGGTCAAGATGCTGTAAATACAGCCAAAGCATTTAACGATCGATTAAATTTTGATGGTGTTGTTTTAACTAAATTAGATGGTGATACCAGAGGCGGTGCAGCTTTAACCATCAAATCGGTAGTAAATAAGCCAATCAAGTTTATTGGTACTGGTGAAAAAATGGAAGCCATTGATGTGTTTTATCCATCACGTATGGCCGACAGAATTTTAGGCATGGGTGACGTTGTTTCGTTAGTGGAAAGAGCCCAAGAACAATTTAATGAAGAAGAAGCTAGAAAATTACAAAAGAAAATTGCCAAAAATGAGTTTGGTTTTGACGACTTTTTACAACAAATTCAACAAATCAAAAAAATGGGAAGCATGAAAGATTTGATGGGTATGATACCGGGAGTTGGAAAGGCAATTAAAGATGTAGACATTCCGGATGATGCTTTCAAACACATTGAAGCATTGATCCAATCCATGACACCAAAAGAAAGAAGCAAGCCATCTATTATAGATCATAAAAGAAAAATTAGAATTGCCAATGGAGCTGGTAGAAAAGTTGAAGAAGTAAATCAGCTTTTAAAGCAATTTGAACAAATGAGCAAAATGATGAAAATGATGCAAGGCGGACAAGGCAAAAATTTGATGCGAATGATGGGCAAGATGAAGTAATTTAAAATGTAACAATTTGAAAATGGCTATTTATGATTTATTTCTAAAAGCCTTTATTCAATTATATACACCAACCAACCAACCAACCAACCAACCAACCAACAACCAACAACCAACAACCAATAACCAATAACCAATAACCAATAACCATGAAACTACTAGACGGAAAAAAAACCTCGTTAGAAATACAACAAGAAATTGCTGTAGAGGTACAAAAAATGAAAGAAAAAGGCGAGAAAGTACCTCA